>ERZ1292630.43-Hain-H41-02um-R3-43-length-149893-cov-11_pt2 | contig 116044 bp, 113 predicted proteins | sample MGYA00564408_ERZ1292630 | MGnify/ENA primary metagenome ERZ1292630 (study PRJEB36523, sample SAMEA6512641) | groundwater metagenome | collected 2019-01-08 | study: AquaDiva: Metagenomics assemblies of 32 groundwater samples
GCGGCGGCGATGGCCCTCGGTGTCGTCGTCCGAGCCGGCGACCTTGGCCAGGCGGCGGCGATGGCCCTCGGTGTCGTCGTCCGAGCCGTCGACCTTGGCCAGGCGGCGGCGATGGCCCTCGGTGTCGTCGTCCGAGCCGTCGACCTTGGCCAGGCGGCGGCGATGGCCCTCGGTGTCGTCTTCTGCGCTGCGCTTCTTCGCCATGGCGAACTCTCCTTGATGGACTATCGGCGTGGTGCTGCCACCCGCCCATCTTGGACACGCCGAACGAGCGCGTCCAGCCCGTGTGTGACCAAATCCCTGTCACCTGGATGACGTTCCGCGTGTCGACTGGGCCGCCGTCCGCAGTCGGGTGCTGTCAGTTCCGAGCCACCGGCCGCATCGGATAGACACCCACGACGATTGGCGTGCGTGGATCCATCGAGAGCTCGTAGCCGATATCGCCGCCGCGCAGCAGGTCCTGAAGGAGACGCGCTTCGGGGGGAGGCAGCCCAACGAAGATTCGGCCGGCATCGAGATCGACCGGACTGACGTCGTCCTCCAGACCGTCGATTCCGAACCGTCGGCGGAGTTCGTGCAGGGGAACGTAGACCCGGCTCTTGATGAAGCGACGGAGCTGTGGCGCCGTGCACCCAACACGGGGCACCTCGGGACGACCGTCGGGCAACGGGACGACGCCGGTCGGCATGAGCGCGATATCAGGCCGAGCGTCCGGGGTGTCGACAGATGCCGCGCCCGGAGCCGGAGATGCGACGCGCTCGACAACGGGCCCATCCGCGGGAGCCATGCTCCCGATGGGCCGTGGCGGGACGGAGGCCCCGGGATTCGCTGGGGTGGCCGCCGGTCGACCCGGGTTACCGGCCGGGCGCCGTGACCGACCACCACCACGGGATCGGCGGCTCACCGCCGACCTCGGAGTGAGCACCGAGCACACGGACGAGGATCAACCATCGACGACCCACAGGTCGTGGTCGGACCGGTTCAGGGCGTCGGGGCCGTCCGCCCCGCAGACGACGATGTCCTCGATCCGCGAACCGTAGCGCCCGTCGCGATAGATCCCGGGCTCGATGCTGAAGGCCATGCCGGCGCGGAGGGGCTGGGCGTTCCCGGCAACCAGGTACGGATCCTCGTGGGTTTCGAGCCCGATCCCGTGGCCGACCCGGTGGATGAATTGCGGGCCTTCGCCGCCGGCCGTGATGACCTCTCGGGCAACAGCATCGACCCGCTCGCAGGGCACCCCCGGAGCGACGGCGGCCGTGGCGGCTGCCTGGGCCTCGCGGACGAGCCCGAAGAGGCGCAGAAAGTCGGCGTCGGGGCCATGCGCCGGATCGCCACCCGTGACCCACAGCGTTCGCGTGGTATCGGAGGCATAGCCGTTCAGCAGCCCGCCGATGTCGAGCACGATGGGCTCACCGGCCCGGATGATCCGCTCGGATGCCTCGTGGTGGGGCGATGCCGAATTCGGGCCGCTGGCGACAATCGCGAACTCGGCGGTGTCGTGGCCCTCTGCGAGGAGGCGCTCGCGCACCTCGCGGCTCACATCGCCCTCCGTCCGGCCAACGAGGCGGCCGCGCGCGATCTGCTCCACGACCCGATCCGCCGCGTGCGCCGCCGTTCGCAGAATCGCGATCTCATCTGCGTCCTTGATCATCCGGATTTCGCTCAGGGCGGCCGTTGCCGATTCGAATTGAACCCCGGGCAGCGCAGCCTGTAGCGCCAACAGGTGCATGGCCCAGAGGCGTTCGGAGATACCGATCCGGTCCCCTGCCGCGGGTCGCCGCAGCCCAACCGTCGCCAGGCGCTCCGCGACGAGATCTGCCGGCGTATCCGTCTCGTCCCAGGGCACGACGTCGGCCCGCCTGTCCTGCACGATCGAGCAGCGGTGCGCGCCGGGCGCCTCGAGCCTGGGGACCACGAGGCTGATCCGACCGATCGCCGGGATGACCAGCATGGTGAGTCGCTCGAGCGGCAATGCCCGATATCCGGAGAGGTACTGGAGGTCGGCGCCGACGCCGATCAGCGCGGCCGCCAGACCCCGCTCGGCCACGATCGCCTGGGCCGCTGCGAGGCGCTCGACGTGGCGGATGGCCGGGATGGTGGGCACGGCCTCGATCACGCTCGATCCTCCCCGAGCCAGTCGGCGAGCACGCTGGTGCCCGTTTCGAACAAGCGGCGATACGGGTGGACTCGCTCGGCGCCTGCGGCGAGGGCTCGTCGCCGCAGCTGGATGTCGTCGTGCTGGCCGACCGCGATGACCCGCCTGCCGGCCGCGTGCGCGACCGCAACCTGTTCGATGCCGTCGTACGCTCGGGCCGTGAGGTCGACGATCGCTCGATCGGCGCCAGCCAGTGCCGGACCGAAGGCCGCTGCGGAGCGGACGGCCACCGGCTCTGCGCCGGCCTCGCGCAGCTGGGCGACGAGGCGGGTGGACCAGATGAGGTCGTCGGCGAGTAGCGCAACCACCATCCCCGATCTCCCCGGAGCCGTTTCGGAGCCCGGCGCTGCAGCGGTCACGTTCGTCGCCATCGGTCGTCCGCTCAACTCAGGCGCTCGGCCAGGTGCGCGAAAATGACCTTCGCCGAGATCACTCCCGTCGGCCGGCCGTTTCGGACGATCGGCACATGGCGGAACCCGCCCACGGCCATCTTGTGAATCGCGATCGCCAGCGAATCGTCGTGGCGGAGGACGACCGGATCCCTGGTCATCACGTCGCGGATCGCCACCCGGCCGCCGGGTCTGCCGGCAATCTTGAGAACGGCGTCGCGGTCGGTGAACACGCCGACCAGTCGCTCCCCCTCCATCACGAGCAGGCAGTCGACATCGTCGCGGTGCATGCGCTCGATCGCGTCGTACGCGTCGGCTGCGACATCGATCGTGTCCGGGTCGGCGACGGGCAGGTCGCCAAGTCGAATCCCCAGGAGGCGCCCCTGGAACGTCAGAGTCGGCTGGGGGACGCCGCCGGTCAGCTCCGAACCGCAGTTGTCGCAGGTGTCGGCGCCGGCCAGGTTGTCGAATGCACAGGCAGGGCAGAGCATGGGCGCCTCCCTACTCCACGATCCACGTCTCACCGCCGTCGAGAAGGGACTGCAGGTCGGGGGTGCCGGCCCTTGCCATCTCCTTCTCGATCTGGTTGGTGAGCATCTGGTCGTGGGTTGGTCGATCGATGGTGCGAATCACGCCGACCGGGACGGGGAACTCCGGCCAGTAGATCCGCGAAAGCATGAACGCGATGAGCGGGTCCGTTTCGTCGTGGACGAGCAAGTCGTCCACGGCATAGTCGGGACCCAGGGTGACGACTTCGGGCTGGTGGCCGTTGAGCCGGATCCCGCGATCGCGGTCCTTGCCGAAGATCATCGGGGCGCCGTGCTCCAGGACCAGCATCCGGTCCTCGCGGACCTCGCGATCGGTGAAGTCCCGGAACGCCCCGTCGTTGAAGATGTTGCAGTTCTGGAGCACCTCGATGAATGTCGAGCCGTGGTGGTGACCCGCGCGATCGAGCGTCTTCTGCAGGTGTTCGGTGTGCGTGTCCACCGAGCGGGCGATGAAGCTCGCCTCGGCGGCGAGAGCGACCGTGAGCGGGCTGATCGGGTAGTCGACCGTGCCGACCGGCGTCGACTTGGTGACCTTGCCGAGCTCCGAGGTGGGCGAGGCCTGACCCTTCGTGAGCCCGTAGATCCGGTTGTTGAACATGATCACCCGGATGTCGACGTTCCGGCGCATCGCGTGGAGCAGGTGATTGCCGCCGATCGACAACGCGTCGCCGTCGCCGGTGATGACCCAGACCATGAGGTCGGGGCGGGAGGCCTTGAGGCCCGTTGCGATGGTCGGGGCGCGGCCGTGGATCGTATGGAACCCGAACGTGTTCATGTAGTACGGGAGCCGGCCGGAACAGCCGATCCCGGAGATGAACACGATGTTCTCCCTGGGATACCCGAAGTCCGGCATGACCTTCTGGGTCTGGGCGAGGATCGAGTAGTCCCCGCAGCCGGGGCACCAACGGACCTCCTGGTCGGACACGAAGTCCTTCCGGGTCAGGGTGATCACGGCAGCGTTCTCCGCGCTCAGGCCGGCCAGGCCCGGGTCGCCGTTCACGACGGTCGGCTCGCTGATGCGGCGTCCTCGCCGGCAAGGAGGCGCATCGCCTCGGCCTCGATTTCGGCGATTCGGAAGGGCTTTCCGCGCACCTTGTTGTACCCGACCGCATCGACCAGGTAGCGCGCTCGCACCAGCAACAGCAGCTGTCCCAGATTGATCTCCGGAATCAGCACCCGCCGATAGGATCCGACGACCGTCCCGAGATTCGCCGGGAACGGGTTCAGGTAGCGCACGTGGGCGTGCGCCACGCGCTGCCCGGCCGACTGGAGGCGCTCGACGGCGCTGCGGATGGCGCCGTACGTGGAGCCCCAACCGAGGATGAGCAGGTCGCCATCGGGTGGCCCAAACACGTCGAGGTCGGGAATGTCGTCGGCGATCCGGGCGATCTTCTCGTGGCGCAGGCGCTGCATCAGGTCATGGTTGTCCGGGTCATAGCTGACGTTGCCGGTGATGTCGGCCTTCTCGAGCCCGCCCACGCGGTGCTCCAGGCCGGGCGTGCCGGGCACCGCCCACGGACGGGCCAGGGTGACCGGATCACGATCATACGGGTGGAAGCCCTGCGGGTCGGTCCGATTGGGGACGGCGATCGAGGGCAGGGCGGCGGCGTCCGGGATGGCCCACGGCTCCGCGCCGTTGGCGAGGAAGGCGTCGGACAGGTAGACCACGGGCGTCATGTACTTGAGGGCGAGGCGCCACGCCTCGAACGCCATGTCGAAGCACTCACCGGGCGTGGCCGGGGCCACGACGGCCACCGGGGAATCGGAGTTGCGACCGAACATGACCTGGAGAAGGTCCGCCTGCTCGTTCTTGGTGGGCATCCCGGTCGACGGACCGGCACGCTGGACATCGATGACCACGAGCGGCAGCTCGACCATCACGGCCAGGCCCATCGCTTCGCTCTTGAGGGCGATACCTGGACCCGACGTGCCGGTCATGCCCATGCTTCCACCGTAGCTGGCCCCGATCGCGGCCCCGATCGCGGCAATCTCGTCCTCGGCCTGGAAGGTCCGGACGCCGAACGCCTTGTAGCCGGCCAGCTGGTGGAGGATGTCGCTCGCCGGTGTGATCGGATAGCTGCCGTAGAACAGTGGGCGCTCGGCCTTGACCGACGCCGCGACGAAGCCGAGCGCTGCCGCCTCGTTGCCGGTGATCTGGCGATACCTGCCCGGTGCCAGCGATGCCGCTGGAACGACATATCGGCTGTGGAAGATCTCGGTCGTTTCGCCGAACGCGTAGCCGGCCCCGAGCGCGCGCTTGTTGGCCTCGACGATGATCGGCCGCTTGCCGAACTTGGCCTCGATCCAGCGGAAGGTCGGCTCCATGCTCCGCTCGTACAACCAGAACATCAGGCCCAGCGCAAAGAAGTTCTTGGTCAGGTCCATCTGCTTGTTCGTCATGTCCAGGCCCTGCAGCGCTCCCGCGTTGAGGGTGGAGATGGGAACCTCAAAGACGGAGTAGGCCGCAAGCGAGCCGTCGGTGAGCGGATTGGCCGCGTAGCCCACCTTGGTCAGGTTGGCCGGCGTGAACGCGTCCCTGTTGACGATCAGCGCGCCGCCGGCCGGCAGGTCCCCGATGTTCGACTTGAGGGCTGCCGGATTCATCGCAACCAGGACGTCCGGCTCGTCGCCCGGGGTGTGGATCTCGCTGCTCGAGAAGCTCAGCTGGAAGCCCGATACGCCGGGCAGCGAGCCGGCCGGCGCGCGGATCTCGGCCGGGTAGTCGGGCAGCGTGCTGATGTCGTTCCCGAAGACCGCCGCGGTCCGGGTGAACTGGGTACCGGTGAGCTGCATCCCGTCGCCGGAATCGCCGGCGAAGCGAATGGTGACGCGCTCGAGCTCCTGGGTGGCCGGAGCTCGTTCGGCGGTGTCGGTCACGCGCCCTCGGACTCCTGCATGCGCTGATGCGGTCGAGGCGGAAGATTGAGCAGTTCCTCGGGGAAGGCCTCGGCCAGGAACTTGAGGATGTTCTGCGGCCGGACGACGCCGACGAGCATGCCCTCGTCATCGACCAGCGGTACGTTCCTGAATCGCCCGGTCTGCATCAGGATGATCGCGTCGCGCACCGGCTGATCCAGATGGAGCGTGTTGGGCGTGCTGTTCATGAGCGAATCGACCGGTCGATCGAGGTCGACATCGCGTCCGACGAGCTCGGCGAAGATCGATCGCTCCGTGAGGACGCCGAGGAGCCGCCCGTCGTCGCCCGTGACGAGAACCGAGTCGCCCATCCCGCTCTGGCGAATCGCCTGGAGACAGACACCGAGCCTGGTTCCGGGTCGGACCGAGACGGGATCGAGCCGTCCAACCGACTTGATCGGTTCGTCGAGCAGGGACGGGACACGCGTCACGACGGCGCGTTCGCTCAGGTCGCTCACGCTCCGAGTGTAGACGATTCGCCTGTTCCGCCCCGCCGGTCGCCGATCCGGCGGCGCCCGCGTCGACCGACCCTGCTAGCCTCCCGCGGATGGACCGCCGCCAAGCCGTCGGGTTTCTGCTGGTCGTCGTCTCGGCCGCGGCGTTCGGGTCCGGCGCGCTCTTCGCAAAACCCGTCTATGCGGCCGGCGTCGACTGGCACACGCTCTCGGCCTGGCGGTTCGGAATCGGGGCGGTTCTGTCGTGGGCCTGGGTCCTGGTGCGGGCCCGCGGCATCGGCAGCCTGCGGAGCTGGTCGCGCCGGCGAGTCGTCATCACGCTCGCGCTCGGATTGCTCTACGTCGGCAACTCGGGAACGTATTTTGCCGGCCTCGAGACCGTCCCGGCATCGCTCGCGGCACTCATCGTCTACATCTACCCGGCCATCGTCGCCGTCCTCGCGTTGCGCTTCGGACGAAGACTCGAGGGTCGTCGTGCGTGGGCGGCCCTCGGGCTGGCGCTCGCCGGCGTGACGCTGACCGTCGGCGCGATCGACCAGCGCACCGCGCCGCCCCTGGCCGGCCTGGCCCTGATCGCCGCGTCACCGGTCATCTACGCCGTCTGGATCGTCCTCGCGGCCCGCCTCTCCGGCGAACGACGGGTGGCCGCTGCGAGCGAGGGCGCGCGCGGCGCCGACGCGGCCGTCGTGACGGCGCTCATGACCAGCGCGACCGCGGTGGCGTACTGGGCGAGTGCCCTTGCCGTGGGACGGCCGGTCCTCCCTGCCGAGATCCCGGCGGCGGCCTGGCCGGGGCTGCTCGGCGTGGGCGCCGTGTCGACCTTCGTGGCGATCCAGGCGTTCTACGCCGGCGCCCAGCGGGTCGGGGCTGCGCGGGCGGCGCTGGTCAGCACGATCGAACCCGTCTACACGATCGGGCTCGCCGCCCTGCTGTTGGGCGAGGTGCTCGGTCCCGTCCAGATGGTCGGTGGTGCGCTGATCCTCGCCGGGGTGGTCCTGTCCCAGGCGACGCCGGGGGCGATCGGGACCCGGCTCCGCGTACGCATCGCCGACGAATAACGGCCGGGCGGCCGTCCCGGGCGACCGCTCGACGGGGTTCTACGTCGGCCGGACGGCCGCCAGTGCCCGCCGGGCGGCGTCCGCGACGAACGCCCCGTCCGCGCCGATCCCGACAAACCGGAACCCCATCTCGAGGTGGCGGGCAACGACGCCCGTGTCGTAGACCAGGATGCCGGCAGCCTTGCCGTGGGACTCCGCCGCGGTCACGACCGCGCGCAGCGCGTCAAGGTACGTGTCCCCCTGGAACTGACCCGGGACACCCAGGGAGTGCGAGAGGTCCGCCGGGCCCACGAACAGGACGTCGACGCCGTCGATCGCCGCGATGGCCCTCGCGTCGCGGACGGCGCCGGGCGACTCGATCTGGACGATCCCCACGATCCGCTCATTGACGCGCCCCACGTCGCCATGGCCCACCGCGCCAAGCTCCGCGCCACGGGTCCGGAGGGCCACGCCACGGACACCCTTCGGTGGGTAGTGCAGGTAGCGGACCGAGGCCGCGACTTCGTCTGCCGACTGCGACTGCGGGATCATGATCCCGGCCGCGCCGAGGTCCAACGCGCGCCCGATCCTGAGCCGCTCCGCGGATTGCGGACGCACGATCGCGCTGGCCGGCGTCGTCTCGACGGCGTGGAGCAGCCCGAGCAGGTCGGTCTCGGTCGACGCCCCGTGCTCCAGGTCCAGCACGATCCAGTCGTAGCCGGCGCGACCACAGATCTCGGCAGACACCGCGGAATCGAGGTCCGCGAAGAGGCCGAACAGGATCTCGCCGGCCAGGATCCGCGGCCGCAGGGCGGGACGGGCGATGGAGGTCATCCGCGTATCATGCCGCGCCTGCAGACCTGGCGCCGGCAGACCTGGCGCCCGACGAGTCGGCGTCGGACCGGAAGCAGCGATTGGCGGGCCCGGCCGAACCGTATGATCGACGGATGAGCCCTTCGTCCGTCTGGCCGCTGTTCGGGCTTCGTGTGCGGACGGCAGACGGACTGGAGCTGCGCCTCCCGACGGATGAGCAGCTCGCGACCCTGATCGAGGTGGCGCGAGCCGGAATCCACCCGCCGGAGGAGATGCCGTTCGCGTTCGCCTGGACGGATCAGCCGAGTCCCGCCTTCGAACGTGAGTTCCTGCGCTACCACTGGGCCGCTCGAGCCAACTGGCGAGCGGAGGCCTGGTCGCTGAACCTGGCGGTCTTCCTCGATGGAGCCCCGATCGGGTTTCAGGACCTGGTTGCCCGCGACTTCGCCGTCCTTCGCTCGGTAGGGACCGGGTCTTGGCTGGCCGCATCGCACCAGGGCCGCGGCATCGGCAAGGCGATGCGCGGTGCGGCCCTCAGCCTGGCCTTCGACGGCCTCGGGGCGGAGGAGGCGACGACCGAGGCCTTCTTCGACAACCGCGCGTCGGCGGGGGTGAGTCGTGCCCTCGGCTATGCCGAGAACGGCATCGGTCGGCTTGGTCCGCGCGGCCTTGCCCGCCAGACGCAGCGCTTCCGGATGACCCGCACCGACTGGGCCGCGCGTCCGCGCCCGCCGGTCGAGATCATCGGCCTCGCGGCCTGCCGCGACCTGTTCGGCGGGTAGCCGCTCGGTCCCGCCATCCTCTCGCCGTGCCGCGCGGGTGATCGCGGCCGGGGCCGGGCGTCGCCGCGCCTTGGCCGGGTCGGAGTCGCCCGTCGCTCGGTCGAGGTCGCCGCGCCCCTTCGCCGGGCGTCGCCGCGCCCCTTCGCCGGGTCGGGGTCGGTGTCGCCCTTCGCCAGGTCGGTATCGCTCCCATGAATGACCTACGCACAGGCTCGCCGTCAGGTCCGGATTCGGTCACGCTTATCGAGGGCGCCATCGCTCCCATGCGTGCCACAAGGCCTGCCGTGCGATAAGCACGGGTGTCAACCACGCCTATCTCGATCGCTACGCTCGCGGCAGCGATGGAGGCGATATCGGAACCGACAAGGCGCCGGCCGGACACGTCGAAACCGGGACCCACGCACGATCCCGGACGAACGATGACACCTGGCCGATCCACGTCACCGCCACGCCCATCCCGACCGATCGTTGAACCTTTCCGGCGGTGCGACCATCTGTAGTGGGTGAAGCGCCCATCGGGGGCGCCGCCGAGAGGGTCGGCCGTGCGAATGAGGTTGGTCGAACGGGCAAGGGAGGGCGACGATGTCGCTTTCACGGATCTCGTCGACCTGGACGGTGACCGTTGCTACGCCATCGCGTATCGGATCCTTCGCGATGTCGAGCGGGCCCAGGACGCCGTCCAGCAGGCATTCCTCCTCGCCTGGCGCGAGCTTCCCCGGCTGCGCGATCCGGAGCGGTTCGACGTCTGGCTCCATCGGCTCCTCGTGAACGCCTGTTACGAGGAACTGCGCCGGTACCGGCGCTGGAGCACGCGGATCAGGAGTCTTCCGGTCGACGGGCCGGGGACGCCTGACACCACGCTCTCGGTCGAGGACCGGGACACCCTCGATCGGGCCTTCGTCCGGCTTACCCCGGAGCATCGCTCGGTCTTCGTCCTGCATCACCACGCCGGGCTGCCCCTCGCCGAGATTGCCGATGTCGTCGGCGTGCCGGTGGGGACGGTCAAGTCCCGGCTGCACTACGCGACCCGTACCCTGCGCGCGGCGATCGTCGCCGACAGCCAGGTCGACACCGTGGAGGCACGACTGGCATGAACACGCCGCGCGATCCCGACGAGATCCTGTCCGCCTGGCTGGACGAGGGGCCCGCCCGGCTCCCCGATCAGACGCGTCGGGCGATCGTCGTCGCCCTCCCATCAGTCACACAGAGATGGCGCCTCTCGTGGGTGCCGTGGAGGTTCCCCCTGATGACAAACACCATGCGGGCCGCCGCGGGGATCGCGATCGTCGCGATCGTCGGCGTCGCGGGCCTGAACTTCCTCCGCCCCGCGGTCGGTCCCGGCTCGGCGCCCTCGCAGACGCCGACGCCGACCGCCACACCCGAGCCCAGCCCGACGCAGATGGCGCAACCCTCAGCCATCGCCGCTCCCATCCCGTCGCTCACGGAAACCTTCGACTCCGCGAATGGATACTCGATCGGCATCGGCGCCAGCATGACCGTGGAGAAGACCGACGCGCCCTGGGGCCTGCCCGACGCCTTCGACGCGATCGTGTCGAGCCTGTACCTCCTCCGCGTGGGATCTGACGTCATCCCGGACGGGGTCGACGTCGACGCCTGGATCCAGACGCGCCTCACCCAAGGCACGCCTGGCAACTGTGGCGCGATTCGCGCGGAGCTCCCCGAGGTCGTCATCGACGGGCATGCCGGCAAGATCAGGGACAGCTGCGGCGAGATCGAGGCGACGGTCGTCGCCGGCGGGCGAGCCTACCTCTTCACCTTCTGGATGCCCGAGGTCCCGCTTGCGAACGGCAGAGAGATCTTCGATGCGTTCGCCGCCACGGTCCAGCTCCGTCCCGAGGATGTCCTGACGCCGTAGCCTCCGCCCTAGTCCGGGAACGCCTCCGGGCCTCGCTCCGCGAGCTCGGAGGCTTCCTGCTGCGCCGCCTCGCCAGTGGCCGGCAACCACGAGTAGGGGTAGCGATCATCGTCGAGAGCCATCGCCTCGCGGGTGATCAACAGCGGGTTGAACGTGTCGACCATGACCGCCAGCTCCTCCGTCGCCTCGCGGCCGATCGACGCCTCGGCCGTCCCCGGATGCGGTCCGTGCGGGATCCCGGCGGGATGGACGGTAAACGACGCGATGTCCACGCCGCGCCGGCTCATGAAGTTGCCGGCCACGTAGTAGATGACCTCGTCCGAGTTGATGTTCGAGTGGTTGTACGGCGCCGGGATCGCCAGCGGATGGTAGTCGAACTTGCGCGGCACGAACGAGCAGACGACGAAGTTGCGCGCCTGGAAGGTCTGGTGGACCGGCGGCGGCTGATGGACCCGTCCGGTGATCGGCTGGAAGTCGGCGATATCGAAGCGGAACGGCCACAGGTAGCCGTCCCAGCCGACGATGTCGAACGGATGGTTCGCGTAGTGGTAGGCCGTGATCCGGTCGCCGCTGCGCACGTGGACGACGAAGTCGCCGGTCTCAGTGTGCGGCTCCGCCCACTCCGGCGCATGGAGGTCGCGCTGCGAGTACGGGGCATGCTCGAGCAGCTGGCCGTAGTCGTTCCGGTAGCGCTTCGGCGGCTCGAGCTCCGACGGGCACTCCAGCCAGAGCATCCGCTGCTCCACGCCCTGATCCGGTTCGAGCCGCCACGTCGTCCCGATCGGGAGCACGAGGTAGTCGCCGGGGTGGTACCGAAGCGGCCCGAAGATCGTGTCGCAGACCCCTGACCCCTCGTGGACGTAGAGCATCTCGTCGGCGACGCCGTTGCGATAGAAGGTCCCGTCGGGCATCGATTCGGCCGGCCGAACGACGCCGAATACGACATCTCGATTGAAGAACAGCGGGATCCGGCCGGTGACGACATCGCCGCGCGGCGGGACCGCCGCGGTGTTGATCAGGCGATGGCGGTGCAGACCGTCGTCGGCCGCTTCCCAGCGAACCTCGCGCACGGCTTCAATCTGATGGGTCCGGGTCGGCGGGACGAGGTGGTAGAGGAGCGAGCTGCGGCCGGTGAATCCCTCGACCCCGAACAGCTCCTCGGCGTAGAGCGAGCCGTCGGGGGCGCGGTGCTGGGTGTGGCGCTGCTGCGGGACGCTGCCGCGGCGGGCGTAGTACATGAAACGACTGGCCTCCTCGCGTGAGGAGGCCAGTCTAGTGGCTGGGCCCTGGCACAGGATCGACGGGTCAGGGCTCGATCTGGATCGATTCGACGATCGCCCGGAGCTCGGCCTGACGCTGGGGCGACGTCCCGACATAGTCCGTGCTCTGGACCACGACGCGAATGCCATCGACATCGAGGATCCAGAGGTGCCAGCGGCTGCCGGGTCCCTGGGCATAGATCCCGGGTTCCCATGGGAAGTAGGACGCCGGACAGGCGGAGATATCGGACGGGACCTGCAGGTCGACGTACTTCCCCGCGTACCCCGCAAGCGTGATGTCGATGGGCGTCGTCACGTCAAGCTTGGGATGATCCACGAGGGCGCTGACGAAGTCGTCGACGGTCGGACCGACTGGGATGTTCGGTGGCGGCTCGTCGCCACAGGGCTCGGCATACAGCCCGCCGCCCCGCGAGAAGATCAGGCCAGCCCCGCCGGGCGCCGCCTTTCCCCCATCGGCCAGGTAGATCGAATGAACTGAGCCCCCGATCCATCCGTCGGGAACGATGAACATGAAGCGGATCGTGTCGTCCGCGGCCGTTTCGCTACATCCGGCCTGCCCAAAGCAGACCCCCATGCCACCAGGACCAAAGGGCGTTTCGCCGTATTGGCCCGCTGGCAGCAGCTGCTCCGGCCGGATGACCCCGACCGTTGGCGATGGGGTCGGTGACGGGGTCGGGGAGGGCGCTGAGCCGGGCCCACCGAATGACGATCCGCCGGGACCGAAGGCATAGATGGCGCCGCCGATCACGAGCACGCCGATGACGGCGGCCGCGGCGACGCGGGCAAGTGTGGGCATGTCTCGGAACCTCCACGGGATCCGAAGATCCCGCTCTTGTGATGTCGTTTCGATGTGGAGGAGCGCGGCTTCCACGGCGCGGTCAGGCGCCTGGGTCGGGCCGTCCTCGAGCCACGATCGAGCGGCGCGTTCGAGCGAGCGATCGTCGTTCATGCGAGGCGTCCTCCCTGGACGGCGAGCTCCGCGTCCGCCACGAGGGCGGCCCGGAGTCCACGGGTTGCGTAGTGCAGGCGCGATCGGACCGTGCCCGCGGGGATCTCGAGCATCTCGGCGATCTCCACGAGCGGCAGCCCGAGGTAGTGATGCAGGACGAACACCGCCCGCTGGTCGATCGGGAGCCGACGGAACATCCGCTCCAGTTCGTCACGGTCGGCGATGACGGCGCTCTCGTCCGGAGTCGTCGGCCCGTCGACGGGCAGGAGCCGGATGTTCGCCGTCCATTGGCGAGCCCGCCGCGATTCGTCGTAGCAGGCGTTGACGAGGATCCGGTGGATCCACGCTTCGAAGCGGTCGGTTTCGCGCAGGTGCGGGAGCCGCCGCCAGGCGAGGATGAGGGCGTTCTGCAGCGCGTCCTCGGCGAGGCCGGCATCGCGCAGGATCCGAAACGCGACGGCGTACAGCGAGTCACTGACCTGGTGCACCAGGACGGTGAACGCCGCACGATCGCCGCGACGGGCCTGCTCGACGAGGTCTCGATCCACCCCGATCTCCGATGGGCCGGACCGAGAGTGGTCCGGGTTGTCTCCTATGACGGGAGGATGGACCCGGAACGTTCAGCCGCTACGGCCGCGGGCGTCCACGGGCCATGTCCCGATCACGGTCTCACCGCGGACGGCAACAAAGGAGTCGAAGAGATCCACGACCGGGCAGACGTGGTTCGGGGCGATGGCGACGATCTCGCCGAGATGTGGCGCCGGGGTTCCGGACGGAATCCGGACGATGCCGTGGTAGTCATTCACCCGTTCGATGACGGCATTCGGATAGGCGCGCACGAGTCCATGACCCTCTAGGTACGGCGCCCGATCCTTGGTCAGCGTCTTGGCGCCCGCATCGATGACGACGTGGCCGGGGACCGCCATGCTGACGACGGTCGCGGCGACGTGAAGGGCCACGTCATCGAGTCGGATCGAGCCAAGCACGGCCTGCTGACGATCGCCGAACACGTAGGTCCCGGCGCGAATCTCCGTGACCAGATCGGCAGCGGCCTCAATCATCGTCGGCGTCGACCCGGCGCTGACGACTTCACAGGCGAAACCCGCCGCGCGAAGGGCGATCGCAGCTTCGCTGAGCGCCCGCACCTCGTCCGCGGCCGCGTCCGCGTGCGCTTCCGGTCTCGCGTACGAGTGGCCGCCATGCGTGAACACCCCAACGACATCCAGCTCCATCGAACGAGCGGCCTCGGCGACGCGCACGGCCGATTCGGTCGAACCGACGCCGGTCCGATGCCCGCCGGAGTCCACTTCGACGAGGACCCGAAGTGGGCGCTCGAAACCCTCGACGGCGGCCGCCAGGCGCTCCGCTCCCGCCACCGAGTCGATCCCGACGGCGATCGACGTTTGCTCGTGAAGAGCGCGCAGTCGCGCGGCCTTCGGGCCGACCGCCCAGACCGTGTACGCGAGGAAGATGTCCTCGATCCCGGCGGCGGCGAAGACTTCAGCCTCGCCGAGCGTCCCCACGGTGATCCCGCGCGCCCCGGCGTCCAGCTGCCCACGGGCGATCGCCACGCTCTTGTGCGTCTTGGCGTGCGGACGAAGCGCGACACCCAGGGGTGTGAGTTGCTCGACGAGACGGCGCGTGTTCGCCTCGGCGATGTCGAGGTCGACGACAAGAGCCGGCGTGTCAATCCCGGGCGGAAGGAACGGATCGAACCGATCGAAGCCGGTCACCCCGGCCGTTCCACGACGGGCGACGTCAACGATCCCAGCCGATCGATCGACAACGTGACCGTGTCCCCCGGTTGGAGCCAGCGGCCCAGCGTCTCGTCCTTCACCTCGAGGAGACAGCCGCCACCGACCGTCCCCGACCCCAGGATCTCGCCGGGTCGCACCCGGACATCCGCGGACGCCCGCGCGAGCATCTGGCCGAACGAGAACTGCGCCGACGCCCAGGTGCCACGCGACACCTCGGTCACGGTTCCGTCGGCGGCGTGGACGGTCGCGGTGGCCGTCAAATCCGGGCCCGCCGCCCCGGCCGCGCGGGCATCCACGAGCTCATCGGGCGTCACGAGCCACGGGCCGATCGACGTCGCGAAGTCCTTGCCCTTCGCGGGGCCGAGCCGGACCACGGTCTCGGCGCGCTGGAGGTCCCGCGCGGACCAGTCGTTCATCACGAAGTAGCCGCCGATGGCCTCCTCGGCCCGCTCGGCCGGGAGGTCGACCGCCGGAGTATCCACGAGCGCCCCGATCTCGAGTTCGAAGTCGAGCTCCACGGAGCCCCTCGGCGCCCACACGGGGTCTCCCGGACCGCGGATCTCCGAGGTGTTCGAGAAGTAAAAGATCGGCAGCTCGTACCACGCGTCCGGGACGGTCTGCCCGCGGCGCTCCCACATCGTCCGAACGTGGCGCTCGAATGCATAGAAGTCGCGGAACCCCGGCGGCCTCAGGATCGGCGGCCCAAACCGAACGTCGGAGGTCGTGAGGACGGCCTCATCGTCTTCGCCGCGCGCCGCAAAGCCATCCATGAGATCGCCGAGCGCCTCGACCCGCAGCCCGCGCGCCAGGTGGTCGTCGAGGGTGGTCAGGGGCTGTCGAAACAGCGTCCGATCGTGGGCCAGGTTGGGATCGGCGGCGGCAAGGCGGCGCCGCGCAACTTCGAGATCCAGCCAGTCGTTCGGCCCTGGAAGCCGGGCGGCCGAACCGCCAAGGGCCGCGGCCAGCCGCCACGGAGTACCGGCCGGGGCGTTGCGCTCGCGGACGTGGGCGATCCTCACGACGCGAGTCTAGCCGCGTCGAATGCCCCGCTCCCTGGATCGCTGACTGCTTGCCATCACCCCGTCGCGGTGCGACCATCCGGCTGGCCCTGCGTTCCAAACCCCAGGAAGGGACCCACGACGTGCGTCTCCAGCGGCGACGCTTCAGCGAACCGAGCGATGTCCGGACGTTTCCGCACGGACGGGTCGATGTCGTCGAACTCGAGGACACCGTCGTCGGGCGGATGACCTACGAGCCGGGCTGGCGCTGGTCCGTCGACGTCAAGCCGTTGGCGGGGACGGATCTCTGCCAGTATCACCACCTCGGCGTGACAACCTCCGGTCGCCTGCACGTCCTGATGCCGGACGGAACCGAGATGGAGATCGGTCCCGGCGAAGTCTTCGAGATCCCGCCGGACCACGACGCCTGGGTCGTCGGCGACGAACCATGGGTCTCGGTCGACTTCGAGGCCATGCGGACGTACGGGCGGGCGAAGGACGCCCAGACCGAGCGGGTCCTGGCGTCGATCGTGCTCACCGACATCGTCGACTCTACCCGTCGAGCGGCGGAACTCGGCGCGACGGCGTGGCGCGATCTCGTCGGCGAACACAATCGGAAGGCGTCGGTCGCGATCGATCGCCATCGCGGCAGACTCGTCAAGACGACCGGCGATGGGGTCCTCGCCCAGTTCGACAGCGCGGAGCGGGCAGTCCGGGGTGCTGCCGCCATCCGGGACGCGATCCGTGGGCTCGGCCTGGAGGTCCGGGCCGGCGTCCACACCGGTGAAGTGGAGGTGACTGCGGACGACATCCGCGGCATCGCCGTTCACGCCGCATCGCGGATCGCATCGGTCGCCGGCCCGGGGCAGGTCCTCGTCTCGCCCACGGTACACGAGCTCGTCGAGGGTTCAGGCCTCATCTTCGAGGACGCCGGCATCCACGAACTGAAAGGGTTGTCGGGCGCCCGCCAACTGTTCCGGCTGGTTCAGACCGGCTGACCCGCCTCACCAGGGTCGCGCGAGGGTCGCGCGACCCTGCCGGTTCAGGCCGTCAGGCGGCGGAATGCCCAGAGCGTGATCGAGTGGAGCACGAGCCCGAGCGCAGCGATGGCGACAAGCGCCCGGCCGATCGCTCCCCAGTCGAAGCCCACCGTCATCAGCGCCCGCATCGCCTCGATCACGAACGTGATGGGGTTCCAGTCATTGACCACGCGCAGCCAGTCCGGCATCAGCGCAACCGGCACGAATGCCGTGGACATGAACGCAATCGGGAAGAACAGGATCGACAGCGTCCCGGTCGCCTGTTCGTTCTTCGTCAGCAGCGCCGGCACGAACGAAGTCCCCGCCCAGGCCACCCCGAAGGCCCCGGACAGGAGAAGGATCCCGATCGCCCCGGGGATCCCGGTCTCGATCCGCGCCCCGAGAAGGAGGCTGAGGACCAGGATGGCCCCGGCCATGATCATGCACTCAATAAACAGGGGGACGAGCTCCCCGGCGAGGATCGCGTAGCGGCCCACCGGCGTGGCCCGCAGCTTGTCGAGCATCCCGTTGCGGTAGTCGTACAGCAGGTTGCTGCCCGACCACGACACCGCGAAGAACACGGTGAACGTGATCTGGCCGGGCGCGAGGTAGGCGAGATAGCTGCCATCGCCCCCGCCGCTGGCCCCGAAGCCGGGCAGCTGGACGATGTCCTTGAACAGCTGGCTGAACACGAACAGCTGGATCAGCGGGTAGAGCACGATGCTGAAGGGGTTTGCCGGCACCCGGTAGAAGCGGCGCCACGCTCGGAGCCCCAGGTACCAGGTCTCGGCCGCGAAGGTCGTCATCGGTGGCGCGCGCCGATTACGCTGACACTCCTCACCAGCCCATGGAGATGACCTGGTCCGCTTCTTCGGCGCGGATCCGTCGGCCGGTGTGCTTGAGGAATACGTCGTCGAGCGTGGGACCGGCCATCGACATGCCGTAGACACGGACCCCATCGACATCGATGCGACGTAGGATCTCTGGCGCAACCTCATCCGCGCCCCGGACGGCGAGCCGGATCCCGTCCGAGATGTGTTCGACCTCCGTGATCGCCGCGAGCCCGTGGAGCCGCTGGCTGACGGCGGACTGCGCCCCCGCGAGCGCGTCGGCGTCCACGTCACCGGCCGGGCCCGGCGGGACGAGGCGCAGGGTGACGGAGTCGGCACCGATCGAGCGCTTGAGCTCGGCCGGCGAGCCCTCGGCCACGATCTTCCCGTGATCGATGATCGCAAGCCGCTCGCAGAGCCGGTCCGCCTCCTCCATGTAATGCGTCGTAAGCACCATCGTGGTGCCGGCCCGGTTGATGCGAATCAATTCGTCCCACAGCGCCAGCCGGCTCTGCGGATCGAGGCCCTCCGTGGGCTCGTCGAGGAACAGCACCTCGGGGCGATGGACCAGCGCGCTGGCCAGGTCGAGGCGACGGCGCATGCCCCCGGAGTACGTGCCGGCCAGCTTCCGCGCCGCCTCTGTGAGGCCCATCAGCTCCAGGAGCTCCTCGACCCGCGGACGCAGCTCTGCACCGGACATGCCGTGGAGCCGCCCGATCAGCGCGAGGTTCTCGCGCCCGGTGGCCATCTGGTCGATCGTGACGGTCTGGGTCGCGAAGCCGATGCGCCGCCGGACGGCCGCGGCATTTGCCACGACGTCCAGGCCGGCCACGCGAGCCCGGCCGCCCGTGGGGCGCAGGAGGGTCGCGAGGATCCGGATCGTCGTGGTCTTCCCGGCCCCGTTCGGCCCGAGAAATCCAAGGAACTCGCCGTGCGCAACGCGGAACGAGATCCCATCTACGGCGCGCGTTCCGCCGGGATAGACCTTGACCAGGTCCTCCACCTCAACGGTGGCCGGTACGCTGGATCCAGGCGCTCCTGTCATGCGGATCGTCGTGCTCCCCTGCGCATCAGAACGGCTTCGCCTCCATCAGCCAGACAAGGATGACGAGGCCGGCAAAGCCCACGGCAGCGGCGAGTTCGGGTCGAAGACCGGCGCGGAGGGTGGCGATCTCCGCATCGGTCAGCGGCTCGGGCACGATGCCCTTCTTCTTGTCGTCACGATTCGGCTGGCCGATGGCGCGTCGAATGGCCGTCAACGGGTAGGTGAATGCCGATACGACGTGAACCAGCACGACCCACGGATAGATCTCCACGGTACCCCTCCGTCATCCCTCGAACGGCCTGCGCGCGGAGGCTACTCCACCGAGGGATGCGCTGCGACCTCCGAATCTGACCCGGCTCTCGCCGCGTGAAAGCCGCGTGAAAAGTGAACGCCGGACGCGCCGAACCAATCATCATCATCGGAAGGCGCCCCCGACGGGCGTCGTGAGGGATGACGCAGTGTGGACCGAGACCTCGTGGCGGCGGCCCAGCGTGGCGATCGGGAGGCATTTGTCGACCTGATCCGCGCACGCGGCGACCGGCTGTTCGCGCTGGCCCAACGGATCCTGCGCGATGTCGACCGAGCCGAGGATGCCCTGCAGGACGCGCTGGTGATCGCCTGGCGTGACGTGCGGGGACTCCGCGATCCGGATCGGTTCGACGCGTGGCTCCATCGTAATGTCGTCCGAGTCTGCATCAACGAGGCGACGCGCGAGCGTCGTCGCGTGACCAACCTGCGGGTCCTGCCGGTCGACGGGCCGGCCGCGCCCGATGAGCTGCTCGGCATCGCCGATCGAGACCAACTCGAGCGTGGATTCCGGCGGCTTCCGCCCGAACAGCGGGCGATCCTCGTGCTTGACCACTACGCGGGCTACGCCCCCTCCGCCGAATCCAAAGGCGCTCCTGAGATTCATGATATCATGAGCGGTGATATGAGCGACTTCGTCCCGTTCCAGGTCCAGTTGACGCGCGCTCAACATCGGCGCCTCAAGGCGCTCGCCGCCGCGCGCGGCGATTCGATGGGCTCGATGGTGCGTGAGAGCGTGACCGACTACCTGGCGAGCATCCCGGCGGAAGAGGACCCGGCGTTCGGCGTCATCGGCCTTATCGACGACTCGCTACCAGAGCCGCATGGCGACCCGGCCGTGCACCATGACGCCTATCTCGCCATGACGCTCGAACAGGAGTTCGACACCAAGGACCTTCCCGCCGTCCCGCGACGAGCACGGCCACGGCCTTGATCTCGGTCTTCCTCGATACGAGCGCGATCTTCGCCGCCGCGCGACCGCAGTCGGATCGGCACGCGGAGGCAGCCGCGGAGTACCGCCGGCTCCTGCGCGACACGATTCGGTTGGTGACCACGGACCTTGTCATCGTCGAGTTGCACGCGCTGGCCCTCAGCCGGTCGCATGCGGCCGCAGCCCTTGATCTCGCTGATCGCCTGATGCAGTCCGGGCGGATCGAGATCCAGGCCACCGGCCTCGACCGGCTCGCCGAGGCGCTCGACTTGCTTCGCCGTCGACCTGGCCGGACCTATTCGCTCGCCGACGCGGCTTCATTCGTCGTGATGCGTGAACTCGAGATCGAGCAGGCGTTCACCCTCGACGATGATTTTGCCGCCGAAGGGTTTCAGGTCGTGCCGGCGATCTGACCCGCCTGTCAGCGTCACGGTCCGGAATCAGAGGTTCCCGCGCTTCTCCTGCTCCAACAACGGCATGTCAGACCGCGGTCGGAACCGCGGTCGGCCCCGCCGGAAGCGAGGTGGTCCGGCCGGCGGGGGTCGCGGCGAGCGCTAACGCCGCGCCGGCGAGAGCCGCCGCGTTACCGCGCGCCTCCGAAGTGCGGGCAATCTCGAGGATCCGCTGGGCGACGGCATGCAGGTTGGGCGACATTGGCGAAAATTCCAACGCTGAGGACGCACCATCCACCGATACAGGTGGACGGCGTCCCCGACGGGCGCCACCCCGGGAGAGTCGGTGGATCGCGATCTCGTCGTAGCGGCTCAGCGAGGCGATCAGGCGGCGTTCGTCGACCTGGTTCGTTTTCGCGGTGGCCGCTTCTTCGCGATCGCCCATCGGATCCTGCGTGACGTCGATCGGGCCGAGGATGCCCTGCAGGAAGCGCTGGTGATCGCCTGGCGTGACCTGCCGAGCCTCCGCGATCCGGACCGGTTCGACGCCTGGGTCCACCGGCTCCTCACCAACGTCTGCATCGCCGAAGCCGGTCGGGAGCGCAAGCGGATCAGCAACCTGTACGTGCTCCCCGTCGACGATCCGGCCGCGCCGGACGAGTTCCTGGGAATCGCGGATCGAGATCAGCTCGATCGCGGCTTCCAGCGACTCAAGCCGGACGAGCGGGCGATCCTGGTGCTCCGCCACTTCGTTGGCTACGAGCCGACCGAGATCGCCGAGTTGCTCGGAATCTCCGCGGGGACGATCCGTTCCCGCCTCCACCATGCCCATCGAGCCATGCGTGCCGCACTCGAAGCTGACGCGCGTGCCGCGGTCGTCGGAGGTACCTCGCGATGAACCACCGCTCCGACATCGACCGCGTCATGCAGGTCTGGATGGCCGACGGCCCGACCGCGATCCCCGATCGCGTCGTCGACGTCATCGCCGCCCGGATCGGCGTCCAGCGCCAGCGCCGCGCGTGGCCCTTCCCAAGGAGGACCATCATGACCCGGTTCAAGCTCGCGGCCGGACTCGCGGCCGCCATCGTCGTCGCCGTCGTCGCGTGGCAGCTGCTCCCCGGCATGGGCGGCGTCGGCGGCCAGCCCACCCCGATCCCCTCGCCGACGGCGATCCCGACCAGCACGCCCGCCGCCACCGGCCCCGTTGCCCTCCCGAACGGCATATTGTCGGCCGGTAGCTATCGCGTGCAGCCGGTCAGCGACCCGGCCACGTTGTCAGTCACGATGGACGTGCCGGCGGGGTGGGTAGGTTATCCAGCGAACGTGGCCTTGGCCAGCCCTGGATCGAGCAACGAGGGAATCGTGATTGGATTCTTGAAGGCCGACGGGCTGTTCAGCGACCCATGTCAGTGGGACATGGACGGCACGGGGGCGTACGACCAGCCGGGCGATGTCGAGATCGGTCCAACGGTCGACGACCTCGTCGCCGCCCTGCAGGCAAATTCGTCGTACACCTCGTCGACTCCCAGTTCCGTCACCTTCGGCGAGTTCCAGGGCTCCGAGCTGGAGCTCCAGCTTCCGGGGGACGACGTCCTTTCGACGTGCGACAGGGAGCCAGGGGGAGAACCAAAGGGCCTTTTCTACGTGTTCTCGGGTAAAGAAGCAGGCTGGTACGCGCAGGGCCCCGACAACCGGTTTCGCTTGACCATCGTGGACGTCGATGGGACCCGGCTGATCGTCATGATCAACTACTTCGAGGCATCACCCCAGGCTGACCTCGAGGCGGCACGGGCAATCGTCGAATCGTTCGAGTTCACGCCGTGAACGGGGACGGCCTGCCCGAGATGCCCTGCTGACGATCTGCGCCACGCCGCGGGCTCGTTGACCACTGGGCGACGTCGGCCGCCCACGGACCGTCACACATGGGAATCAGGCTGGCTGATCCCTGTTGCCCCGACATCCCCTACCGATCCAACCCTCAACGAAACAAGGAGACGACATGCTTCGCACTACCTTTGGACGGGCCCTGGCACTTGGCCTCATCGGCGCGATGGTCTCGATCGGGATCGCCGCCGCGACGCCCGGCTCGGGCGCGGTCGGAACGATCCTCTCGGTCGGGACCCTCCCGGCCGGGGTCAAGATCCACACCGAGGACCTGAAGCTCAAGACTCGCGACGACGTCCAGGTCGTCACCCAGACCATCACGATCGCCCCCGGCGGGCACACCGGCTGGCACAGCCACCCGGGACCGGTGTTCGTGACCATCGCTTCCGGGACGATGACGTTCTACGACGCCGACGACCCGAGCTGCTCCCCCGGGACCTATGCGACCGGCGCCACGTTCGTCGACCGCGGCGGAGGCCACGTCCACATTGCCCGCAATGAAGGCAGCGTGGCCATGGTGCTCTACGCCACCTACCTCGTTCCTGTCGGCGCTCCGATCCGAACGGACGCCCCAAACCCTGGCACCTGCCCATTCTGAGCAGTTCAGCCGTCATGAGCTCCGAGCGTGGCCAGCCCGCGCTCGGAGCCTTGCGATTCCCCGTCCCTTGCGATGACCCCCCGCCGGACCGCGGCACAGACTCAGAGGTTCCCGCGCTTGTCCTGCTCGCGTTCGATCGCCTCGAAGAGCGCCTTGAAGTTGCCGACGCCGAAGCCCCGCGAGCCGTGGCGCTCGATGATCTCGAAGAAGAACGTGGGGCGGTCCTGGATCGGGCGGGTGAAGATCTGGAGGAGGTAGCCCTCCTCGTCGCGATCGGCCTCGATGCCCAGCTCCTCGAGCGTGTCGATCGGCACGCCGACGTCGCCGACGCGGTCGGCCAGCGTCGCGTAGTACTCGTGTGGCAAACCCAGGAACTCGACGCCGTTCTCGCGGAGCTGGCGCACCGTCGCGACGATGTCCTCGGTGCGCAGGGCGATGTGCTGGCAACCGGGCGCGTGATACCAGTCCAGGTACTCCTGGATCTGGCTCTTCTTCCTGCCGGTCGCCGGCTCGTTGATCGGGAACTTGATGCGGCCGTTCCCGTTCGTCATCACCTTCGACATGAGCGCCGAGTAATCGGTGTGGATGACCTTGTCGTCGTAATGGATGAGCTGGCTGAAGCCGAAGACGTCGCGGTAGAAGTCGACGAACGTGTCCATCTCGCCGAGCTCGACGTTGCCGACGCAGTGGTCCACCTCGAGCAGGCTCAGCCCCTGGGCCGCTCGGGCCGGGTTCTTCACCTTTCGATAGCCCGGGGCGAAGGCGCCGTGATAGTCCGAGCGATCGACGAACGAATGGAGCGTCTCGCCGTACGTTCGAACGGACGATCGTCGGAGCGTGCCGTCCTCCCCGCCGTCGAATTCGCGGGGCGCCAGGGCCGAGACCGCGCCGCGCGTCGTCGTCTCGCGCCACGCGGACTCGACGTCGTCGACGAGAAACGCGATGTTGTGCACGCCGTCGCCGTGTGCGCGGACGTGCTCGGCGATCTCGCCGTCGGGCGTCAGCGGTGCGCTGAACACGAAGGTGATGTCGTTCTGGCGCATGACGTACGACGCCCGATCGCGCACCTTCGTCTCCAGGCCGGAGAAGGCGACCGGGGTGAAGCCCCACAGGGCGCGGTAGTAGGCCGACGCCTGGCGGGCGTTGCCCACCCAGAACTCGACGTGGTCGATGCCCTTGAGCGGCAGGAAGTCCTGGGCTTCGGCGTAGGCGTTCGCGTTGATCCGGGCGCCGGCCTGGTTGGCGGCAGCGCGGGAGATGGTCTCGGTCACGACATCGGCTCCTGTGCTGCGAGAGGGCCGTGGTTGCAGGAGCCCCATCGTAGTCCCATCGGTCAGCCGACCGGCGTGCCACACTTGATGCGTGCTGGTCTTGGCGGTCGAAGGAGAACGGACCATGGCGACACTGGGCGAGATCGGGACGCGGATCCGCGACGGCGCCGCCGCGCTTGCGGCCCTGCAGCCGAAGATCGACGCGGGCAGACCGTGGCCGCTCTCCGAGCACTTCGGGGTCGAGCCGGAGGCGTCGTGGGGTCCCCATGAAACGATGGCCCACGTCGCCGAGATGATTCCCTACTGGCTCGGCCAGATCGAGATCATCCTCGACGCGGAGGGCGCCCCGCCGTTCGGCCGGATGCAGAGCGACGTCGTACGGATCGGGTTGATCGAGCGCGACCGCATCCTCCCTCCACGGGAGCTGGTGGCGAGGATCTCGGCCGACGCCGAGCGAGCCGCCAGGCGCCTTGCCGAGCTGTCCGCCGCCGATGGTGAGCGCGTTGGGATCCATCCCCGTTCGGGCGAGACGACCGTCGCCGGGATCGCCGAGCGCTTCATCGCCGGACATCTCGATGAACACGTGCGCCAGCTCGAGGAGATCCTGGCGGCAGCGCCCGCCCGATGATCTTCGCGGCCGCCATCCCGGTCGGGATCGTCGCGGGGCTCCTGTTCGGTGGGCGGCTCGAGGGGCTCTCAGCCCTTCGGTTCCGATGGGCGCCGCTCGCGGTCGGCGGCCTCCTGGCCCAGGTCGTCCTTTTCTCCGAGCTCGCGGCTGGTCTCAACGCCGGGATGGTTGCCCTGCTGTACGTGGCCACCACCGCCGCCGTGTTCGTCGCGCTCCTCCGCAACGTGCGGCTGACCGGCCTGCCGATTGTCGCCTTTGGGGCGCTGTCCAACCTGGCCGCGATCATCGGGAACGGCGGAATCATGCCGGCCGATGCGGCGGCACTCGCGGCGGCCGGCCTCGAACCCGGCACGGGACCCACGAACAGCGCCGTTCTCGCCGACCCGGTCCTTCAGCCGCTGACCGATGTCTTCGCGATCCCGGCCACGGTCCCGCTGGCCAACGTGTTCAGCATCGGCGACGTGCTGATCGCCACTGGCCTGATCCTGGCCATCGTCGCGGCGATGCGCGCGGACCGATCGATCGAATCGGATCCGGGCTAGTTGCTCGGGGAACCGCGTCGTTCGCCCAGCACGCTGCGCAGAACGAAGGCCACGTTGGCCGGCCGCTCGGCGAGGCGGCGCATGAAGTACGGGTACCACTGGTCGCCGAACGGAACGTAGACGCGGACCGCGTAGCCGGCCTTCACGAGGCGGGCCTGGAGGTCGCGCCGGACGCCGTACAGCATCTGGAGCTCGAACCGCTCCGGGCTGATGTCATTGTCACGGGCGAACCGGATCGCCTTCTGGATGAGCACATCGTCGTGGGTCGCCAGGGCCGGACTCGTGCCGTCGCTGAGGAGACGCTCCATGAGACGCCCGTAGCTGGCGTCGATGTCGGCGCGCCCCTGGAACGCGATGTCCGGCGGCTCGCGGTAGGCGCCCTTGCACAGCCGCAGCCGGGCGCCCTCGGCGATCAGCGCCTCGAGGTCGGCTTCGCTGCGGCGGAGGGCGGCCTGGATCACCACGCCGGAGTCCCCCCTGCCCGCATTGATCGATCGAAGCTCCCGCCACAGGCTCAGCGTGCGATCGGTGGTCGCGGATCCCTCCATGTCGATCCGGACGAAGGCACCAAGGACCCCGGCTCGCTCGAGAATCCGTGCCACGTTGTCACGACACAGGGACTCGTCCACGTCGAGGCCCATCTGGCTGAGCTTCAGGCTGACGTTGAGGTCCGCGCCCATCGCGGCGAGGGAATCCAGGATCGTGACGTAGGCGTCCGAAGCGGCCCGGGCGGCATCTGCAGTCGATACCGATTCGCCGAGGACGTCCACGGTCGTGCGCAGGCCGGCCTCCCGTAACCGCTCGAGCGCGGGACGCGCCTGGTCGAATGTTTCGCCGGCCACGAACCTCGCGACCATCGCACGGCCGAGCGGAACCCGTGTGGCCAGCGTTCCAAGCGAGCGGCGGCGCGAGAGGGCCAGCAGCCCCGCCCGCAGCCCTCGCTCGGGCAGCGATCTCAGGCGCCCGCCGAGCCCGACCGTCCTCGGCACCGCCATGGTCAGCCAGACGAACCCGATCGGTCCCCGATCTCGTCGAGCACGTGGCGCCGGAGGAAGGCGAGGATCCGCCTGGATGCGTCACGCCGGTTCTCGCGCTGTTCCCAGCCGTGCGCCTCCTCGTCGTACCAGTGGACCTCGTGATGCTTCCCCTCGATCGTGAGCGCCTCGACCATCTTCTCCGTCATGAGCGGGACGACCCGCCGGTCCTTGCGGCCGTGCAGGAGGAGCAGCGGAGCCTCGATCCGTTCGGTCCGGAAGACCGGCGACCCGCGCCGATACACGTCGGCCCTGGCGGGATCGTCCGGTGACCCCATTTGCCGCTCGAGGTCCAGCCGGCCGGGTCGATCGCCGTGCCGGAAGCTCTCGGCGATGTCGGAGTCGCCGTACAGGTCCACGCCGGCGCGCCAGAGCGACGGCTCCTCGACCAGCGCGCAGAGCACGAGGTAGCCCCCGTACGAACCGCCCCAGATCGCGAGCCGGCCGTCGCACCAGGGCTGGGCGGCAGCCCAGCGTGCCGCGTCGATCGCGTCGTGGACGTCGGCGTTGCCCCACTCGCCACGATTCGCAAGGCGAAACTCGCGGCCATAGCCGGTGGAGCCGCGGAAGTCGACATCGACCACGGCGAACCCGCCGTCGACGAGCACGTGCTTGAACGGGAACCAGCCGCGGAACGACTGCCAGGTCGGCCCGCCATGGACGTAGATCACGGCCGGCACCTTGGTCCCGCCACGTTTGCCGGTCGCGGCGACGGGACGCCAGACGGTGCCCTCGAGGCGCGTGCCGTCTCGGCCGTTCAGCCCGAAACGCGCCGCCGCGGGAGACCGCCTCTGCGACACCGCGGCCGAGAGCGCGCCGGGGAGCGAATTCGTGACCTGGCGGGCTCGAGCACCCTCGGGTGCCACGCCGGGAACGGGCAGGAGCCACAGGTCCTGCGGCCGCCGGTCGCTTTCCCCGACCGCGACGACCCAGGCACCACTCGGCATCCACCCGACCGAGCGCCAGACGCCGTCCCACGGATCGATCCGGACACCTGCGCCCGAAGCCGCGACGACGGCAGGTCGCGGCATCTTGGGTGGCCGACCCCGCGGACGCCTGACCGGCGAGGCAGCAGCCAGGGGCGCGACCACGAGGTCCGCCAGCCCGTCGTGAACCTCGGTGTGGACGAAGCGACCCGCGTCCGGCGATGGCAATGGCATCCAGCCGACCCCGCCGGTCGGCTCGCCGTGCTCGCGTGCGCCGGCGGTGAGAACCGTGAGCTCCCGGCCATCGGGGGAGCGCCGGACGACCTGGAACCAGCCGTCTGTGTCGGTGACGAAAAGGAGCCCACCGTCCGACGCCCAGCGCGGACCGACCGACCAGGAACCCTGGCTGGAGATCGTCTCGGTGGTTCCGGTGGTCGTATCGACGAGCACGACCAGCCCGGTCGCCGCCTCCGGGCCGTGAATGACAGCCGCCGCGATCCGGGAGCCGTCGGGCGACCACTCGAACCCGTCGATGTCGGTGCCGGCCGCCGTCATGGGCCGCACCTCGGGCGGACGCGGCTCCTTCGCCGGCCGGCCGCGTCGTGGCACCGGCGCATCGACGATCCAGATCTGCGACCAGCCGCGGCGGCGCGACAGGAACGCGAGCCGGTGGCCATCCGGCGCCCAGCGCGGATGCGAGACACCCGCGGGGTGGCCGTCGACGTGGGTGAGTCGCTCGCCGCTCCGCTCGATGACCCAGAGGTCGTCGCCTCGTACGAACGCGAGGCGACGCCCGTCCGGCGACCACTGGGGATCCGAGACGTGCTTCTCGGAGGCGGTGAGCTGGGTCGGTGGGCCGCCGGTGAGCGCGAGGGTGAACAGCTGGCGCGCGCCGGCGCCTTCCGCGACATAGGCGACGACGCGGTCTCGAGGGTGGAGGCGGAACTCGCGCGGTGGCTCGACGGCGGTGATCGCCTCGACCGTCAGGCCGGATCGACGCTGGTCGATCAACCGACGGCCTCCGGCCCTTCATCCGCGCCGGCGCGCGCCCCGAGGCTCGCCGCGAACGGCCCGATCCAGGCCAGATGCTTGCGGGCGTGGCCGTGGAGGCAGTCGTAGGCCCAGTCCCAGGCCTCCGGCGTGCGGATCTCGGTCTGCGAGAGCGTTGCCGCCGCGGCCCTCATCCGTTCGCGCGCCACGCGGTAACGCAGCAGGACCTCGTCGCGGGAGGATGCTGCGGACCGGCTGACCATTCGCTCGTTCCAGGCGTCGATCCCCTCGTCGGGATCGCCCGGCCAGGCGCCGGTCTCGCGCGCCAGTGCAACGACCCGGGCTCCTTCCTCGAACCAGTCGGCAAGGTGGGCGACGTGGTCGCGGACCGTCCATCCGGGCGTGACCTCGCGGGCCACCCAGGCCGGCTCCGGGATCGCGGCCAGGACCTCGTCGAGCTGCGTGAACAGGGCAACATCTTCGGCCCGGAACATGGCGGCATCGATCGCCTCGTCTCCGCTGCCGAGGCGCGGGTCCGAACCGAATGGATCGCCGTCGGCCTGGCGTTCACGGAGTCGATCGGCCCACGGTTCGATCAGGCCGAGGTGGTCGAGGGTGTGCCCGTGCAGCACCATGTGGATCCAGCCCCACGCCTCGTCGCCGCGGATCGTGGACATCGGCAACGGTCGGACCTTGGCCACGAGGCGGTCGTGACCATCGGTCAGCCTCCGTACGATCTCCACCGGCGGAAGGTCGGCCCACTGGGCCCGCCGATCTTCGTTGAATCGATCGAAGTCACCCCCCTCGAAGTCGGCGTCGGCCGGCCACGGTCCCCCGGCGGCTGCGCGCGCCACGTAGTCGATCGCGATCTCTTCCCAGTCGGCCACGTGCGCGACGTGGTCGAGGAGCGACCAATCGGGGCCGCCCGCGTCCGACGGCGCGGCGCCCGGCAACCGCCAGGCCCGATCATCGAGGCCCGCCCACGATTCGCCGAAGCGACGCCACAGGGCGGCCTCATCCGCCCAGAAGTCGCGATCGATCGCGCGGAAGTCGATCGCCCGCAGGTCGGCCAGCGGGGCCGTGCCGAGGTCGTTCAGGGTCGACAGGGTCACCTGCCTCGAACCTCGCCGGGTGTCCTAGCCGGCCCGATCGGGCGGCGTGGACGGCGAGACACTCGCCTCGAGCGAATCGCCGAGCTCGACCGTGCGTCGGAACGCTGCCCAGACCGCCTCGGACAGCACGGTTCGGAGCCGCCCGGATTCGAGTTCGTGCAGCGCGGCCGCACTCGTTCCGCCCGGAGACGTGACCATGTTGCGAAGTTCCGCCGGGTGCATCCCGGATTGCTTCGCGAACAACGTGCTGCCCTCGAGGGTCTCGATCACGAGGTCGTGCGCGACGTGCCGCGGGAAGCCGAGATGGACGGCGGCATCGATGAGCGCCTCCATCACGAGGAACACGTAGGTGGGACCCGTTCCAGACACGGCAGTCGCCATCGCCACGAACTTCTCGTCGTCGACCTCAAGCTGGGCGCCAAGGGCGCCAAGCAGTGCGCCAGCCTGGGCGCGTTGTTCCTCGGTGGTCTCGGGAGTGGCGTACCAGACCGTCATCCCCTTGCCGAGGCGGGCCGGCGTGTTCGGCATGCTCCGCACCACCTGATCGTGACCGAGAATCCCCGTCAGGGCCTTCGTCGTCGCGCCCGCGAGCACGCTCAGGACGAGCTGGCCGCGGCGCAGGTGCGGCCCGATCTCGCGCCCGACGCGGCCCAGCATCTGCGGCTTGATCGCGAGCAGGACGACGTCCGCGTCCGTGACGGCTTCGACGTTGCTGGCGGCGACCCGGATCCCGTGCTGCTCCACGAGCTGCGCGCGACGCTCCGGGCGCGGATGACTGGCGATCACCTGTCCCGGTTCGACCAGCCGGCCGCGAAGCAATCCGGCGATCATGGCCTCGGCCATGACCCCGGAGCCCACGGTCGCGATGGTTCGCCGTTCGAGCGGGGACATGGCCGCGAGTATAGCCGCGGCCGCCCCACCGGCCGCGGGGCTCGTACGGTCAGGCGGTCGCCTGACCGAGCAGGAAGAATCGTCCGGTCGTGGTCACCTTTGCGGCCTGGAATCCAGTTCGCCCCAGTGCCGCGCGGGCCTCGTCGGGCGTGTAGAGCACCTTGACGATCTCGAACTCACGACCGTCGTCAAGGCGCCGCATCGCGCGATCGTCCACGGGCGGAGCATGGTTCGCAGCCCCGGACTGCGGATCGCGCAGGGAGTCGATGAAGGCGAACGTCCCGCCGGGCCGAAGCCAGCGCCGCGCGATCCCCAGGAAGGCGTCGAGCTCGTCGCGCGGGACGTGGCTGAGGAAGAACCCGATGAAGAGTGCGTCAACCGCGCGATCAGGCTCGAGCCACACGTCGCGGACGTGGAGGTGCGCCCGCAATCCGTGAGCCATCAGCCGCTCCCGTGCCAGATCGAGTGGAGCACCAGCGGCGTCATAGCAGGACAACTCGCCTTTGGCGGCGAGCAGCGGGGACCACCAGCCCGTGCCGGCGGCCAGCTCGACGATCTCGCCGGCGATCGGAAGAGCGTCGAGCCAGCGCCCGGCGGCGTCGAGCTCCGCGTTCCAGGCCGTGTCGTGCACGGGCCCGCGCTCGTACCGTCCGAGCCGGAGATACCAGTCGTCGTACTCGGTGGCCCGCGCCTCGTAGTACTCGACGAGCGTGCGACGGTCCCCTCGCGTTCCCGGCTCGTCGCGCGTTCCCGGCAACGGCGCGGCGCGTTCGCGCAGGGCGGCCTTCAGGCGTGCGCGAAGGAACCCGTTGTCGCCGGCCTTGCCGAGACAATCTGGACAGAGTTGAGCCCAACCGGACAGGTCGTCGGGATCACGGGCTGTCTCGGGGCGACCGCACCACAGGCAGTCGAACGTGGCTCGATACGGCATCCTGGCTAGACCAGCGCTCCCCGAGCGCGAGCGCCGCGAACGCCGCCAGCGGCATGCGTCCGGACGGGAGGCTCGTGCACGGCGCCGCCGGCGGCGCGGACCATCGCGCCCACGGCGCGCCCGATCAGGCCGGTTTCAGCTCGTCGACCGAGGCGCGGGCGGCCGCCCGATCCGTGAACCACGTGGCGTCGATCTGGATGTACTGCGACCACTCGGTCGGAAGGGACTCCTCGGGGAAGATCGCGTTGACCGGGCACTCCGGCTCGCAGGCGCCGCAGTCGATGCACTCGTTCGGGTCGATGAACAGCTTGCGATCGGTCCCCTCTTCGAAGTGGATGCAATCGACCGGGCAGACCGAGACGCATGAGACGTCAAGGACATCGATGCACGGCTCGGCGATCACATAGGTCATTCGAACGGGCTCCTATCGCATGTTCACCGGTCCGATCCGGGCGGGACGAAAGCGTACCACCGGCGCTCAGGGAATGAGTCCGGGCGAACCGGTCGACGACGCGTCAAGCGGCACGCCGTCGGGACCGACCCAGCGCACGCCGGCAACCATGCCGCGCGCGAAATGTCCCGGAATATGGCAGCCGACGAGGAACCCGCTCGTCAGGGGCCCGCTCACGGGCACCGTCCAGCGAAGGTCGACGCGCTGGCCGGATTCGACCACGACTCGCAGCCCGGCGGTCTCCGCCGGAACGACGACCACCGGCGTTGGTCCCGGCGGTGCGCCGACAGTCGCCGCTTCCGCGAGTTCCCACGCCGCCTGGGTCTCCGCGTCGCCGAAGACGGCCTCGTGGACGACGAGACCGCCGTTGACCACATGCAGGAGGATCGTTTCGCCAGGGACCAGGTCGATCGTGGTCGGTACGAAGGCGTAATCGCGAGCAATGACGTTCACCTCGCGCGGAGCGTCGGGCGTGCCGGCACGGATTGGCGGAGTCGACGCCGGCTCTTCGGCGCAGCCCGCCACCATCATCAGGCCCAGGGCCAGTCCAACGGCGACTCGTGCAGGAAGCGGCCGACGTTCCATGAGAGCCGAGTCTAGAGCCCACGAGCTCGGCGGGCGGCGATGTGCCTTGACAGCGCCAATGGTGGGCCGCACTGTGCGCCCATCCTGTGCCGAGACCGGTGGCGCGGGGGCGGGCGATCCGCCGTCGCAGGCCCCACATCGAGGACATCGTTTGGCAGCATCGACCACGACTCCAGGATCAACGAGCGGCGAAGCCAGACCGGGGGCCGATTCTCGAGGCGGAGACGACGTTCCCGCGGTCCGCCTGGAGCGCCTCGAGAAGCGATTCGGCGAGGTCGTGGCCGTGGCAGGCATCGATCTCGAGGTCATGGACGGCGAGTTCTTCTCGATGCTCGGACCATCCGGCTCCGGGAAGACGACGACCTTGCGGATGATCGCCGGGTTCGAGCTGCCGACAGCCGGGCGCATCCTGCTTCACGGCGAGGATGTCTCTCATCGCCCGCCTTTTGAGCGCGATGTCAACACCGTCTTCCAGGACTACGCGCTCTTCCCGCACATGACCGTCGGCCAGAACGTGGGCTACGGACTGATGATCCGCAAGGTCCCGCGTCAGGAGCTGGACCTCCGCGTCGGCGAGGCGCTCGACATGGTCCGCCTCTCCGGATATGAGCAGCGGAAGCCCAGTCAGCTATCTGGAGGCCAGAGGCAGCGCGTCGCACTCGCCCGCGCCCTGGTCAATCGCCCTCGTGTGCTCCTTCTCGACGAGCCGCTGGGTGCCCTCGACCTGAAGCTACGCGAGGAGATGCAGATCGAACTGAAGGCAATCCAGCAGGAGGTCGGCATCACGTTCATCTACGTCACGCACGACCAGGAGGAGGCGCTGACAATGAGCGACCGCCTGGCCGTGTTCAACCAGGGCAGGCTCGAACAGATCGGGGCTCCGGCGGACGTGTACGAACGGCCGATCACGCGATTCGTAGCGGGGTTCGTGGGCATTTCCAATCTGCTCACTGGCGACGCCGCGCGAAGCATCATCGGGCAGGAGGGGACGTTCACAGTCAGGCCCGAAAAGATCCATCTTGCCGCACCCGATGCCCCCGTCGGCGAAGACGAGATCACGGCCTCCGGGCGGATTCGCGAAGTGGTCTATGTCGGTCCAGACACGAGGTATATCGTGTTGCTTGACGCGGGCTCGGAACTCGTCGTCACGCAGCAAAACCTGGCGACGTCGTCGACCGACGTGCTCGCCGCGAGAGGCAATGCTGTCCGCCTCGTGTGGAAGAGACAGCATGTGCTCCCAATCAAGGACGGGAGCAGGACGGAGGAGAGCTAGGACAATGAGAATTCCACGGTTCATCGCGCTGGCTGCGACGGCGACGCTCGTGGCCGCGGCCTGTACGACCGGCGGCGGCGCAACGGCCGGACCGACACTACCAACGAGTGTCGGCGACGGCGAGGGCAAACTCAGCGTGCTGGCCTGGCCCGGCTATGCCGAGGATGGATCCACAGATCCGGCGGTCGACTGGATCTCGTCATTCGAGACCGAGACGGGCTGCCAGGTGACGGTCCAGGTCTTCGGCACGTCGGACGAGGCCTTCACGCTGTTCCAGACCAGCCCGGAGCAGTTCGACGTCCTGTCGGCGTCCGGTGACGCGAGTCTTCGTCTCGTGGCGGGGAATTTCGTCCAGCCGGTCAACGTCGACCTGATCCCGAGCTACGCGCAGATCTTCGACGACCTCAAGGACAAGGACTACAACACCGTTGACGGCGTCCACTACGGCGTGCCCCACGGACGCGGCGCGAACCTGCTCATGTGGCGCACCGACCTTGTCGATCCGGCGCCGACCAGCTGGGCCCAGATGTTCGATCCCGCCTCGCCGTTCGCGGGCAAGTTCTCCGTCTACGATGCGCCGATCTATATCGCGGACGCGGCCGTGGTCCTGATGGCCACGAATCCGGGCCTCGGCATCAAGAACCCGTACTCGCTTGATGCGACACAACTCGCTGCGGCGGTCGACCTGCTCAAGAAGCAGAAGCCGGCGGTCGGTGAGTACTGGTCTGACTACACGAAGCAGATCGACTCGTTCACGAACGGGAACACCACGATCGGCACGACGTGGCAGGTCATCGCCAACGTCCTCCAGGGCGCCGGCGCGACCGTTGATGTGACCCTGCCGCCGGAAGGCGCCACGGGTTGGTCGGACACCTGGATGATCAATTCCAAGACCAAGAACATCAACTGCGCCTACAAGTTCCTCAACCACATCACCTCGGCGCCGGTCAACATCCAGATCGCCGAGTACTTCGGTGAAGCGCCCGGGAACCGCGAGTCGTGCGCCCTGGCGGTGAACCCGGATCACTGTGAGATCTACCACGCGGCCGAGGTCGACTACTGGAAGAACGTCTGGTACTGGACCACCCCGGTCGAGAAGTGCCTCGACGGTCGCACCGACGTGAAGTGCACGACCTTCGAGGACTGGGTCAAGGCATGGCAGGAGGTCCGAGCCAGCTGACCTCCCCTCCCTCTCTCCGAGATTCCCGGCCGGGGCCCGTTTTCGAGTCCCGGCCGACCCTTCCCTACGACGCAGTCCGATGACCAGCATCACAAACGACCTTCCGCCGCCACCTCGTGGTCTCTTGCGACGCCTCGCCGGGTGGCTCCATCGGCGGCCGTCTGTCCGCCTCGGCGGCCTTCTGGCCGGCCCTGTCGGCTGGTTGGTGATCGTCTACCTCGGCTCGTTGGCGATCATGCTCCTCAACGCGTTCTGGACGCGTGACGCGTTCAGCGGACAGACGATCTATGTCCCGACGCTCAAGAACTTCGAGGACCTGATCAACGGTCCGTATCCGGGGATCACGCTGCGCACCGTGGCCCTTGCGGCGGCGGTAACGGTCACATGCGGTCTCCTGGCACTGCCAATCGGCTACTTCATGGCCCGAATCGCGTCCCCACGACTGCGCAACGCGCTCGTCGTGGCCGTGATCGTGCCGCTCTGGGCGAGCTACCTCATCAAGGTCTACTCGTGGCGATTGATCCTGGCCGAGGAAGGTATCCTCAACTGGGCACTGGCCCCGCTCGGCCTCAAAGGACCGGGGTTTGGTGACGTGGCAGTCTGGCTCGTGTTCACGTACATTTGGCTGCCGTACATGATCCTGCCGGTCTACGCGGGATTCGAGCGGATCCCGGAATCGCTCCTCGAAGCCTCGTCGGACCTTGGTGGGCGCTCATGGACCACGTTCCGGCGGATCTTGCTGCCCCTGGTCTTCCCGGCAATGGTCGCCGGTTCGATCTTCACGTTTTCACTGACCTTGGGGGACTACATCGCCCCGGCGACGGTCTCGACCACGATCTTTATCGGCAACTCGATCTTCGCCAACTTCGGTGCCGGGAACTTCCCGCTGGCCGCAGCGCTGTCGCTCGTGCCGCTGGTGATCGTGCTGATCTATCTGCTCATCGCGCGCCGCCTCGGCGCGTTCAACGCGCTATGACGATCGGGCGCGGGACCAGGCTGGCGCTGACCGTGGCCGCTGCCGCGATCCTGGCATTCGTCTACCTGCCGATCGCGCTGATCGTCGTCTATGCCTTCAATTCGGGCACGACGCCGTCGTGGCCGCCCGTGGGGTTCACGCTCCATTGGTTCGAAGAAGCCATCCGCAACACCGGCCTCCAACAGGCCTTCCTGACATCGATGGCCGCGGCCCTCGCGGCGACGATCATCGCGCTCGTGCTCGGGACGCTGGCTTCCCTCGCCGTGTCGCGCTATCGGTTCTTTGGGCGCGATGCGATCTCGCTCATCGTGATCTTCCCAATCGCCCTGCCCGGCATCGTCACGGGGATGGCCCTCAGCTCAACGTTCTCGCAGGTTGGGATCCCGCTCGGCTTTCTGACGATCATCATCGGCCATGCCACGTTCTGCATTGTCCTCGTCTACAACAATGCGATCGCCCGCCTTCGCCAGACGAGCGCGACCTTTGAGGAAGCCTCGGCCGACCTCGGCGCGGACAGTTGGACCACGTTCCGCTACATCACGTTCCCGAACCTTCGCTCGGCACTCCTGGCCGGAGCCCTCCTGGCCTTCGCGCTGTCATTCGACGAGGTGATCGTGACGATCTTCACCGCTGGAGGCGTGAAGACCCTGCCGATCTGGATCTTCCAGAGCTTCCGTCTGGCGAACCAGGTCCCGGTCGTGAACGTGGCCGGGCTGTTTGCGATCCTGCTCTCGGTCATCCCCGTCTACGTCGCAACCCGCATCACCTCGTCCACCGGGGTCGCCGGCAGCCGGGTCTGACCCGTCGGTTGGGCGATCCATACGCGAGCGCGAGCGCGAGCAGCGGGGTAGCATCCTCGGATGGTCTCGCCCACATTCGACCCCGTCAGCGCGCGCGCGGCACTCCTCGAGGAGCGGACGCGGTTGCTCGGCGAGGTCGACGAGACGATCACGGCGCCGGACCCGATGACCTACGGATCGCAGGCCGCGGCGGCCAGCCAGGTCTTCGCCCAGCAGCGCGACCTCGCGCTGCGCGATCGCGCGACGCAACACCTGGAGCTCGTCGACGCGGCTCTGGCGCGTCTCGACGAGGGGACCTTCGGACTGTGCGAGACCTGCCGGCGACCGATCGCCGCCGAGCGGCTCGAGGCGCTTCCCTGGGCCGCGCAGTGCATCAACTGCGCCCGGGGCGCATCGGCCCGGCGCTAGATGGCGGATGCCCCCGACGGGCAGGGCCGACTCGTCGGGATCGATGCGATCCGGGCCGCGGCACGAACGCTTGACGGAGTCGCCCTCCGGACGCCGCTCGTTGCTCTCGGTGACCCACGCGACCGGCACTACCTGAAGGCAGAGTCCCTCCAGCCCATCGGTGCGTTCAAGATCCGTGGTGCCTACAACGCGCTCGCGGCGCTCTCGCCCGAAGCTCGGGCTGCGGGCGTGGTCACGCACTCGTCGGGCAACCATGCCCAGGGCGTCGCCCGCGCCGCCCGACTCCTGGGGATCCGCGCGGTGATCGTCATGCCGTCCGATGCGCCTGCCGTCAAGCGGGTCCGCGTCGAGGCGGACGGGGCGGAGATCGTGACCGTGGGCACGCCGAGCGGCGAGCGCGAGGCGATGGCCGATCGCCTCGCGGCGGAGCGCGGCCTCACGCTCATCCCGCCGTACGACGACGATCGGGTGATCGCCGGGCAGGGGACCGTGGGGCTGGAGATCGTCGAAGACCTGCCGGACGTCGCAGCCGTCCTAGTGCCGATCGGCGGCGGCGGGCTCGCGAGCGGCGTGGCGGTCGCCGTCCGCGCGCTCGCGCCGGGTGCCCGGGTCATCGGCGTCGAGCCGGAACTCGCCGCCGACGCGCAGGCCTCGCTCGCCGCCGGCCACATCGTGCGCTGGGACGGCGGCCTCACCTCGCGAACGATCGCGGATGGAACGCGAACGCAATCGATCGGGCGACGCAACTTCGCCCATCTGTCGGCGCTGCTCGACCGGATCGTCACAGTCTCCGAGGAGGAAATCGCCGCTGCCGTGCGCATCTCGGCCGAGGAGGCGAGGCTCGTCGTGGAGCCGTCCGGGGCGTTGACCGTGGCCGCCCTTCGCTTCCATGCCTCCGAGTTGGGCCTCGGCGAGGCGGACGGCCCCGTGGTGGCTGTCGTCAGCGGTGGGAACGTGGACCCGGATCGGTATCGGGACCTGCTGGCCGCTCCAATCCCTCCACCTCGCTGAGACCCGCGCTGACAACCGCACGCTCGCGCGTTGCCGCCAGCTGCGCGGCGCGCTCGTTGATCGTCGCTCGTGCAGCGTCGCTTCGACGATCGGACGCCCCGGTCGTGCGCTCCTCCGAGCGCATCCAGGCCGCGATCAGCGCAAACACCGCTGCAAGGAACAGGAGGTCGCCCCCGAGCCACATGATTCCGGCGGCGATCTGCTGGTCGGCGAGGGGATCGGGACCCCAGCTTCGGGCGAGTGAGGCGTAATGCGGGTAGAGCGGGCGTGCTGCGTTGAGCAGCGTCACCGCAAGGAACGTGTTCTGCGGCATCTGAAGGAACACGTAGAGGATCCGGACCGGATAGCCCAGCCGGCGGGGTGCCGGGTCAACGGCCACGGCCGGCCACCAGAAGAGCAGCCCCGCGCCGAGATACAGCACGTGTTCGAGATCGTGAAGTCCGCGGTCCTCCAGCGCGGCGTCGAAGATTGGCGAGAAGTGCGTTCCCCACATGACGCCGGCGAACAGGATCCAGGCGACCACCGGGTGGGACACAGCTCGCACGATGCGCGAATGGAGGATCGGCAGCAGGATCCGGCGACGCGTGTCCCGCGAGGCGACACGCAGGACCAGGGTCACTGGACCGCCGAGGGCCAGAAGCGGAGCGACGACCATCGTCAGGAGGAGGTGCTGAACCATGTGCACCGAGAACAGCGTGGTGTCGTAGCGCTCGATCCCGGACTGCAGGGCGACGGCGACCGCGGCCAGACCACCAAGAAACAGCACGGAACGGCGCACGGGGACCGGGTTCGACGGGTGCAGGCCGTTGACGCTCCGAACCGCCGCCAACCACAGAATCGCCGTCGCGATGAGGGGCACGATGAGGGCCGGATCGGCCGTCCAGCCAAAGATCAGGCTGCCTGCCGTCGGGGCGTCGGTGGGAACATCCCCGTGCGCGAGCACCGGGGCGGCGCTCGCGCCTGCCAGGAGAACGCCGGCGGCACCCATCACTGCGCCGTGGCCGAACCCGCCGCCAGCCTTCCGGCGGAGCACAAATCCCATCACGGGAGCATCGTCCCACGAACGACCGCATCACCGGTCGCACGCCCGCGTCCATCGTGCACGACGACGCAACGGCCCGCTCGTCCGGGTATCATGGCGGCGGTCCGGCCGGCGGCCGGTCGCCTGAAGTCGTCTCCATCGGCGCCCCGCCGCAGTCGGGAGCCGAGACCGCCCAAACGAACACCTCCGAGGATGTTGAGTGTCGAGTAGCCCCCGGCCGCGGTCCGCCTCCGACCTGATCCTGATCGCGATCCTCGTCGTCACGATGGGCGCTCTCATCATCGGCGCCCTGGCCACGGGATTCATGGATGGCATGTTCCCGCCGGAGGCCGTCACGCGTCAGGGACGCGAGATCCGCAGCCTGTACGACATCGTGTTCTGGATCGCGGCCGTGATCTTCGTGTTCGTGGAGGTCCTGATCGTCTATTCCGTGCTGCGCTACCGGCGCAAGCCCGGCCAGGACGAGCTTCCCGTCCAGACCCACGGCCACAACGTCCTCGAGGTCATCTGGACCGTGGTCCCGACCGTCATCGTCGCGTACCTGTTCGTCATCTCGCTGCAGACCCTGAACTCGATCGACGCCGTCGCCAAGAGTCCGGACATCCACATCCGGGCCGTGGCCCAGCAATTCCGCTGGCAGTTCGACTACCTGGCCGAGGACGGCGTGACCACGCTGTTCACCGAGGATGTGGCGACCTCGGATCAGGGCGGCGGGATGCACGTTCCGGTGGGCGCGAACGTCCAGCTCCAGCTCACGAGCCCGGACGTGATCCACGCCTTCTACGTCCCGAAGTTCCTGTTCAAGCGGGACGTCGTGCCGGGGATCACCAACCGCTTCGACTTCACGATCGATCCCGCCGAAGCTGGGCAGACGTTCCGAGGCCAGTGCGCCGAGCTGTGCGGTACCGGCCATCGCGTGATGCTCCTCGACGTCGTCGCCATGACGCCCGCGGACTACGAGGCGTGGAAGGCGGCCAAGATCGAGCAGGCGGGCGCCACTCCCGCCCCCAGCGCGAGCGCCGGGCCGGTCGCCGTGACGCTCGAGGAGACCGCCGCGGGCATCAAGTTCACAACGAAGTCCCTCGAGGTCACGGCCGACCAGGCGTTCGCGATCGACTTCAAGAACGAGGACCCCGCCTCCGTGCCCCACGATGTCGACATCCGGGCCGCCGACGGCTCGGTGCTGGCGGACCAGCCCACGATCGACGGCGGGACCGCCACGACGTACACCTACGCGGCACTCCCGGCCGGCACGTACACGTTCATCTGCTCGGTCCACCCGTTCCCGGACATGACCGGCACCCTGACGGTCAAGTAAGGAGACGCGATGGCGACGACCACCCTGCACCCCGCCGCCGCGACCTACAAGAGCGGCCTGTACGAGTGGCTGACGACCACCGATCACAAGAAGATCGGGATCATGTATGTCGTCAACTCGTTCATCTTCTTCTTCATCGGGGGCCTGCTGGCCCTCGGCGTTCGGGCCGAGCTCGCGCAGCCGGGCCTCCAGTTCCTGACCGACGAACACCTCTACAACCAAGTCTTCACGATGCACGCCACCGTGATGATCTTCCTGTTCATCATCCCGATGCTGGCCGGCTTCGGGAACTACATCGTGCCGCTCCAGATCGGCGCTCCCGACATGGCCTTCCCCCGGATCAATGCGATGTCGCTCTGGATGTTGCCGCTTGCCGGAGTGATCCTCCTCTCGGGCTTCCTGCTCGGCGGAACGGCCGCGGCCGGCTGGACCAGCTACCCCCCGCTATCCGAGGATCGCATCCTCGCAAGCACTGGTCCCGGCCAGGACCTGTGGATCACGGCGCTCATCCTCATCGGCACGAGCTCGATCCTGGGCTCGATCAACTTCCTGGTCACGATCTTCAAGATGCGCGCGCCCGGGATGACCCTGTTCCGGATGCCGATCATGGTCTGGACAGTGCTGGTCACGAGCGTCCTCGTCATGATGGCCACGCCGGTCATCACCAGCGCCCTGATCATGCTGTTCATCGACCGCAACCTCGGCGGCCACTTCTTCGATCCATCGACCGGCGGCAACGCCGTGCTCTACCAGAACGTGTTCTGGTTCTACTCGCACCCGGCGGTCTACGTCATGGTCCTGCCGGCGATGGGCATGATCAGCGAGATCCTGCCCACGTTCAGCCGCAAGCCGCTCTTCGGGTACAAGGCATTCGTGTTCGCCACGGCGGGCATCGGCGCGCTCGGCTTCTCCGTCTGGGCCCACCACATGTTCACCACCGGCGCGGTCTTCCTGCCCTTCTTCAGCCTGATGACGTTCCTCATCGCGGTCCCGACCGGGGTCAAGATGTTCAACTGGATCTTCACCCTCGTGCGTGGGCAGCTGACGTTCTCGACGCCGCTCCTGTTCGCCCTCGGCTTCCTCTCGATGTTCCTCATCGGCGGAATCAACGGCGCGTTCAGCGCGTCGGTGCCGGTGGACTACGCGCTGCACGACACGTACTGGGTGGTCGCCCATCTGCACTACGTCCTGTTCGGCGGATCGGCGTTCGGTGTCTTCGCGGGTCTGTATTACTGGTTCCCCAAGATGACCGGCCGGATGCTCGACGAGACCCTCGGCAAGATCCAGTTCGTGCTCATGTTCATCGGCTTCAACCTGACGTTCTTCCCGATGCACGTCCTGGGCCTCCAGGGCATGCCGCGGCGCATCGCCGACTACGCGTCGGGGGCCGGCTGGAACGATCTCAACCTGGCGGCCACGGTCGGCGGGTTCCTGATCGCCGCCTCGATGCTGCCGTTCCTGTGGAACGTCTTCGTCTCGCTGCGCAGCGGCAAGATCGCCGGCGACGACCCGTGGGAGGGCAACACCCTCGAGTGGGCGACCAGCTCACCGCCTCCGCCGTACAACTTCGATCGCCTGCCCGAGATCCGCTCCGAGCGACCGGTGTTCGACCAGCGCCACGGACATGGCGCGGGTGGCCACAAGTGACCGCCGATAGCCACGCGTTGACCACGGCCGAACACAGCCCGATCGCCGGGCTCGCCCACGACGCCCGCGGCGGCATCAGCAACCCGATCCTGGGGATGCTGCTGTTCATCACCTCCGAGGTGATGTTCTTCGCCGGCCTGTTCGGGGCGTACTTCAGCGCACGGGCGCAGAACACGCCGTGGCCTCCGGAGGAGTTCGCGCACACGCTGAACCCGCTCTCGCTCATTCTCGTGGCCACAGTCATCCTGGTGCTCTCCTCGGTCACGTGCCAGATGGCGGTCAACGCCATCCGCCGCGACGATCGGGCGGGCTTCCTGCGCAACATGTCGGTGACGGTCATCCTCGGGATCGCCTTCCTGCTCATGCAGGCCTACGACTATCTGCTCCTGGCCGACGAAGGCCTGACCCTGAATGCCGGGTCGTTCGGGACGACGTACTACACGCTGACCGGCTTCCACGGCGCACACGTGTTCGGCGGCGTCCTGATGCTCAGCGTCATCCTGTACCGCGGGATGGCCGGTCAGTTCTCGTCACGCCATCACGACGCGGTCGAAGCCGCCTCGCTGTACTGGCACTTCGTCGACGTCGTCTGGATCGTGCTGTTCTCGGTCCTCTACCTGCTGTAGCCGAGGAGCACCGATGCACCCGCTCCAACACCCCCGGAACGCCGCCCTCGTCGGGATCCTGTTCGTCGTCATCGCCATTGCCTTCTGGGGTCTGGCCGCGCTGCTCAACTGGCACATCGACTACGCGGGGGTGACCATGCTCGGCGCGCTGGGCATCGCCATGGCGCTCATGGCCTACGTCCTGGTCGCCGGCTCCCCGAGCGAGTGAGTCGGGGCTCGAAACCTTGATCGAGGAACTCTGGCACCAGCTCATCGACTTCACGGCCCAGTTCGTCATCCCCGACTGGGGCGAGCTGATCAACCTGATGCCGGTGTTCCTGGCGGTCCTGGCCGGCCTGTGGCTGGCGCGGACGGTTCTCCGACTGGCGACGGCCGGCCCCACGCGGCGCGGCAAGTCACGCATGACACCCGTTGCCCCAGAGGGCCTGCACATGCCGGGACCGACCTATGCGCCGGTGTTCGCCGCGCTCGGACTGGGTGTCCTGCTGTTCGGCATCGTCCTGGGTGGCGAGTGGATCGTCGTCGGCGTGATCGCGCTGGCCCTGTCGTTGCTGTACTGGGGACGTGAGGGCCTGCGCGAGTACGACCACCTCGTCCATGTCGAGCGCCTTCCGGCCGTGATCCATCCCGGACCGCCACCGGGCGTCCACCTGCCCGGGCCGACCTTCCGACCGGTCCTCGGCGCCCTCGCGATGGGGGTGCTGTTCTTCGGGCTCGTCTTCGGCGGCTGGCTGCTCCTGGCCGGCGTGCTGTTCCTTGCCGCAGCCCTGCTCGGCTGGCTTGCCGATGCCCGCGGGGAATACGCGAAGACCGTTGAGGCGGATTCGACGGGCCACCTCGAGAACATTCCGGCGCCGCGCTATCCGACGCGCCTGCTCGGCGCGTTCTCGGTGATCGTGGTCTTCGCCGTCCTGCTCCAGGCCGGCATCATCCCGCCGCGCGAGACGGTACCGGCGGTCGGTGAGGGATCCCCTGCCCCCTCCGGCGAGGCGCCCGGCCCAGCCGGCCCTTCAATCGTGGCCAGGGACATCAAATACAGCACCCATGCCCTCGAGGTTGCCGCCGGTGCCGCGTTTGAGGTGGCGTTCACCAACGAGGATCCGGCGGCCGTGGAGCACGATGTGGACCTGCGCAGCGACAGCGGCACCGTCCTCCTGGACCATCCCACGATCAAGGGTGGCGAGTCGACCACCTATGCGTTCGACGCGCTGGAGGCGGGGTCGTACGTGCTGATCTGCTCGGTTCATCCGTTCGCGGACATGACCGCGACGCTGACCGTCAAGTAGGACGTTCACAACGCCCCGTCGCGCAGCCCTGGCCGCCCTGATCGTCGCCCTTCCGGTGCTGCTGGCCGTTGGCATCCTGGTTCGACCGTGGGAGAACGGCGGAACCACGATCGGGCGCGACCTGCCGGCTCCCGAGATCGCGGGGACCACCCTTGATGGCAATACCCTTCGCCTGAGCGACCTCCGCGGGCGCCCGGTGATCGTCAACTTCTGGGGTCCGTCGTGCGAACCGTGCCTGCGCGAGTTTCCGCTCCTCGCGGCGAAGGCCGCGGAGCACGCCGACGACGGGCTCGTGATCGTCGGCGTGCTCATGGGCGATCCACCGGAACCTGCGCGACAGTTCGTCGAGGAGTTCGGAGCAACGTGGCCGACCGTGCTCGACCCGGACGGTTCGATCCGCGCCACCTATCGCGTCGCGGCACGGCCGCAGACGTACTTCATCGACCGTGACGGGATCCTCCGATCGATCCAGATCGGCGAGGTCGTGGAGGCGGACTTCGAGCGGCAGTACGCGCGCATCTCGGCGCCCTGATGCCCCGCGGACACCGATGAGCGATTCGCCCGCCGCGATCCGGATCGAGGGGCTGGTCAAGCGCTACGGCGAGCGAGAGGTGCTCGCAGGCGTGTCACTTGACGTTGCCGCGGGCACGATCGTGGCCCTCCTGGGACCCAACGGCGCGGGCAAGACGACGACGGTCGAGATCGTCGAGGGGTATCGGACGGCGGACAACGGACGGGTCGAGGTCCTCGGCATCGACCCCGGCCGCGGCGGCCCCGCCCTGCGGGCACGCGTCGGGATCATGCTCCAGGGCGGTGGGATCGACCCGCGGGCACGGCCGCTCGAACTGCTGCGCTTCTTTGCCGCGCTCCACGATGGGGCGGACGATCCCGATCGCCTCCTCGATACCGTCGGCCTTGGCACGGTGGCGTCGACGCCCTACCGGCGACTCTCCGGCGGGGAGCGCCAGCGGCTTGCGCTTGGCCTGGCCCTCGTCGGGCGGCCGGAGGTCCTGATCCTCGACGAGCCGACCGCCGGCATGGATCAGGAGGCCAAACGCGCAACCCGCTCGCTGGTGGCGGCCCTGCGCGACGAGGGCCTCGCAATTCTCCTGACGACCCATGATCTTGCCGACGTCGAGCGCCTGGCGGACCGGGTGGCGATTCTGCACGAGGGCCGGATCGTCGCCCAGGGAAGCCTCGACGAGATCACCTCCGCGCCGCCCGGCGGCCGGGACATCAGGATCCGCACCGAGCCCGAGCTCGACCCGGCGGGCTGCGAATCGCTGGCGTCCACACTGGGTCCGGGCGTCTCGGTCGTGGACGACGGGGCTGCGGGACCCGGCCGGCAGACCATCGTCGGGACGCAAGGAGACCCGCCCTCGGTCGCGGCCATCGCAACCTGGGCGGCCGTTCATGGCGTTCAGCTTGTCGAGCTGCGGGTCGCGACCGCTTCGCTTGAAGATCGCTACTTCGAGCTCACCGGCACACCGAGCACGACCGACGCCACGACGGAGACCGCGCGATGAGCCGACCGGCGACGCCGGCCCGCGCGCTCCGCGCCCTCATCGGCATGGAGCTCCGCCTCGCGAGCCGGCGAGCCGAAAACGTGCTCGTGACCATCGTCATCCCGGCGACCGTGCTCGTGTTCTTCTCGTCCATCGACATCGCCCCGCAGGCCAACCGACCCCTCGTGCAGTTTCTGCTGCCGGGAGCGGTGGCCCTTGCGATCATCGCGACGAGCCTTGTGAACCTGGGGATCGCCACGGCCTACGAGCGCTCGTACGGGGTCCTCAAGCGCCTCGGCGGCGCGCCGGTGGGACGGACCACGGTGATCGCCGCCAAGCTCGTGGCCGTCGGGCTCATCGAGGTCCTCCAGCTCGTCCTCCTGCTCGCGATCGCAACGCTCGTCCTGGGCTGGCGGCCCGCCGAGCTGACGGAGCCACTGCGCGTCGCAATCGGTTTGATCCTCGGTACCGCAACATTCGCGGGCATGGGGCTCGCCCTGGCCGGCTCCCTGCGCGCCGAAGCGACCCTGGCGATCGCCAACGGGCTGTTCCTCGTCTTCCTGATGCTCGGTGGCATCGTGCTCCCTGTGGACCACCTGCCCGGCGTGCTCGCCGATGTCGCGGCCATCCTGCCTGCGGGTGCCCTCTCGCAGGTCCTGCGGGCCGGGTTCGGCGAGAGCAGTTCGATCGCCGTCCCGCTGGTCGTCCTGACCGCCTGGGCGATCGTTTCGGTTGTTGTCGCGGTGCGCGGGTTCCGCTGGGAGTAGGTTCTCCCGGCCGCATGCCCGGGTAGGCGAGCAACCGACGGCGGCGCCAGCGCGGCGGGTCGTGATCCCCGATGTCGCCCACATGGTCGCGATGGACGTGCCCGAGCGTCTCGCCGGGTTGATCGTCGAACTCGTGGAGCCGCTCGACGCCTGGCGCTGAGCGCCGATGGATAGAGCGAACCCCGGGTGGTCGGGCCCGGGGTTCAGGTGAAGGCGTTTTGGTTGCGGGGGACGGATTCGAACCGCCGACCTTCGGGTTATGAGCCCGACGAGCTGCCGCTGCTCCACCCCGCGACGCCGAATGATAGAGACTTGGCGCCGAACGGTCAAACGCGAAGAACGAAACCCGTTCGCCCCGTGTGCCACCAGGAGTTGTGGGACGCGATCGTACGCACGGTCAAGGTCGACGCCTAACATGCGGGTGCCGCTGTACAGGGATCTACGGCGCGTACAGCCAGTCCGTGAAGGCAAAGTTCTTGCCCAGGGTCTTGGGTGGCACGCCACGGTACGACGTTCCGTACCGAGCGTCGATGAGCCACGGTTGCCACCGGTCGTCGCCCTCCGCCGGATAGGCGGCAACCTCGACGAGCCAGCGAACGGCCCGACGCAGCGCGGAATTCTCCCAGCTCCACGCCGGGTAGCCCGCCTGGTAGAGGAGCTCGGCCTGAAGGACGGCGCCCTGGAGCGCCTCCCAGACGTAGTTCTCCTTCGGCGGGGGCCACACGTATGGACCCCCACGACGCTGATCGTCGGGAAGAACGCCGTCGATGTCGTTCCCGTCCCGGGTGCACCCGGTCGGGTTGATGCCGACCGGCTTGGCCGGATCGCACTGCCAGCTGAGATCGCCGTACTTGAACCCGGCATACGCAGCCCCATTGCCGAGCCAGCCGTGGAACACCGCTGCCTGGCGCTCGAGTTGCGCCGAATCGCCCAGGTAGCGGGCGGCGGCGATCCGTGCTGCGCCGGCGTGTGTCCCCCAATTGTTCGGTCGCCCCTCCGCGGTACTCACGAGGGTGTCGCCGTCGAGGACCTTCGTGAAGAGAGACCGCAACCAGGGTCGGAAGACATCGTTGTCGAAGGCCGGGTCCGCACTGCGCGCGTCGATGAGGTCCGCCGCGATGACGAACCCAGACAGGTTCCGACCCAATGCCAGGGTGCGTCCGCCGGTCTCCGTTCCGACGACGGCCTTGAGTCCGTCGAGGACGGACGCGCGCATCGTGCTATCGCCCGTCCGGCCGTAGACGAGGGCGCGCGCGAGGATGACGAGATCCGCTTCAGAATCCTGCGCGGAGAGATTCGGCGTGGCCGAGCGCCCGGCGACTTCCACGACCCAGTTCCAGGCCGCTCCCGACGTCGGCAGGTTGAGCAACTCGGATGGGGACATCAGCAGGTAGCTGGACGCGGCACGCGGCGGCACCGGCGCGAACGAGGGGCGTGGCGTCGGTTGTGGGGCCGGCGGACTCGGTCGGATCGTAGGCGGCGCCGATGCCGGCGCTGCGGACCCAGGCGTCGTTGGCCCAGGGTTCACAGCTGGGGAGCCTGATCCGGAGGTCGAGCCCCCGGACGCCGGGGCGAGCGATGCCGTGCCCGGGACGGTTGCGGTCGGGAGTCCATCGGTCCCGGTTCCGTCGGTGGGGGCGCCTTCGAAGCCATCGATCAGCTGGGACTCACCCGGCGCCAGCGCTTGACGCTGCTCCGCGACGGGGTCGACGAAGGCGCCCTGGCCGACTGCGATGAGGATGAGCGAGGCGATCGGAACAAGGACGACGCCGATGCGCGCCCGCCGGACGCGCGACGATCCGGGGCCTGACTGACGCGCCTCGTGCCGGTCTGGAGACGGACCCATCGAGGCCGGTGACCTCGATCGGCGCGCCGCCTCGTCATCCATCTGCGACCCCATCCGAACTGACCATTGCCGAGTGTACCCCGATCGAGTGGACCGAGCTCATCCCCGCGCCGGAGCGTGCCCGAGGGTTCGCAGCTGTCGCCCGCCCACAACGAGTCCGACGACAAGAACGACGGCGATAACACCCACGACCACGAAGAACGGGTAGCGGATGTCGATCGCGGCCAGGAATCCAGCGAGGAGCGATGCCAGGATGGAGCCGAGCGTCCCGGCGGCGCCGTAGATCCCCTGGGCCGTGGACGATCGTCCATGCGGACTGCCCGCGGCGACAACCGCGAAGATCGCCGGGCTCGACACCGCGATGCCCAGGGCCTCCATGCCGACGACCGGCACCGCCAGGATCGGGGTGGCGAGGAGAGGGTAGATGAAGCTGGCGGCGCCGATCGCCAGCATCCCGACGACGATGAACAGGTATCCGCCACGCTTGTCGACGACCCGTCCGGCAACCGGCGAGGCGAGCAGGACCACCCCACCGAAGATCCCGAACGTCAGACCCACGAGATCCAGCCCACCGCCGCGAGAGGTCAGAAACAGGGTCCAGATCACCTCGTAGACCCCACCCGAGAAGAATCCACCGAAGTTCAGGATCAATGCAGCGATCAACATCCGGTTGAACAGGCTCAGCGGGCCTCTCGGCTGTCCGGCAGGTTCGGCCCGCAGGTCCCTGTCGGTCGCCGCGTCAGACTCCACGCGTTGCCCCCGTCCGGGGAACTCCGTCACGGACGTGACCGGGACGCCGGAGACCCGAGCATGGTGCGGCCGCTCGGCCATGCGCAGGGCGATCGTGATCGCGGCGACCAGGCTGGCGACGGCACTGAACACGAAGACGAACTCGACACCCCCGAAGAGCGCCGCACCGAACCCACCGATGGCGGGCCCGAACAGCAGGCCACCCATCTGCGACGCTCCGTACAGCCCGAAGGCCTCTCCTCGGCGTTCGGGCGGGGTCGCGTCGGCCAGATAGCCGCGCGCCGCGGGATCGTAGATGGCCGTTCCAAGACCGGCCACCGCGCGAAGGATCAGGAACGGAACCGCCCCGACGAAGACGAGCGACAGTCCCACCCCAGCTCCGGACACGAGGAGGCCCGTGACCAGGAGGGGCACACGCCGCGTCCGATCGGCAAGCACCCCGAAGACCGGCTCCGTGAACAACCGCGCCGCCGGCCATGCTGCGACGACCACGCCCAGAAGCGCCAGGTCGACGCCGTTCTCCGTGAAGTAGATCGGCATGACCGGAAGGAGCGCGCCGAACCCGACATACAGGACGAATTCGGCCCCGAACAGCGGCAGGAGCGCGGACCAACGATCGAGCCAGGCGGCAACGCGCGTCGATCGGGGACGTCGATTGGCCATGGAGAACGCATCCTAGCCGAGCCGCTCGTTGACACCGCCGACCGGTGCGTTTCGCGGGACAGGCGGGACACGGGGTCGCCCGAGCGGGTGCCTCAGCCGGTCGTCTGCAGCCCCGCCGCGATCCCGCTGACCGTGAGGTGGACGACGTCGCGCAGGGCGGCTCGAGCCGTGTCGTCGGTCGCGTCCGAGCGCAGTGCCGCCAGGCTTGCGACCTGGATCTCGGACAGCGCGTCCACATACGGATTCCGAACGGCGATCGCGCGCTGGATCGCCGGCAGCCCGTCCAGCAGGTTGGACCGCCCGGTGATCCGCAGGACCACGTCCACCGATCGGTCGTATTCAGCCGTGATCGCTGCCCAGCGGGCGTCGTCGCCCGGGGCGGCGGCCAGTGTCGCGTAGCGGGCCGCGACCATCATGTCGGCGCGGGCCAGGCTGAACTCACTGTTGTCGATGACGGCGGTCAGAAATGGCCACTGTTCATACAGGTGGGCCAGCTGCTCGATGACCTCGGTGCCGCGCTCCTCGATCATGCCTGCCACCGCAGTCCCGAGGCCGTACCAGCCCGGCAGGTCGATTCGCGCCTGCGACCAGGCGAAGACCCACGGGATGGCGCGCAGGTCGTCGATGGCCGGTGGGTCGCGCCGGCGATCATCGGCGCCTCCCGCGGAACCGCCCACCCGTGGGCGCGCTGCGGGTCGGGAACCGAATCGGAGCCCGGCGAGTTCGTCGATCGGCGTGATGCGGCGAAAGAACCCGGCAAAGCCCGCGTCGTCGTAGACGAGCGCTCGATAGGCCAATCGCGCACGGTCGGCAAGGCCCTCGAGCAGCGCCTCGCGGCCATCTTCGATTCGTGATCCCGTGGCCAGATCGCGAACCGTCGCGACGAGGACGGCGCCCGTCACTCGTTCGAGGTGACGCCGGGCGAGTGCCGGATCGGCGTAGTGGGCGGTGATGACCTCACCCTGTTCGGTCACCTTGAGCCGTCCCGCAATCGATCCGGGAGCCTGTCCCAGCACCGCTCGGTCGGTACGGCCCCCGCCCCGCCCGATCCCACCGCCGCGCCCGTGGAAGAGCGTCAGCTCCACGCCCCGCCGCCGCGCCACCTCGACGAGCGCCGCCTGGGCTCGGTGCAGCAGCCAGTTGGCGGCGAGATAGCCGGATTCCTTGTTCGAGTCGGAGTAGCCCAACATCACCTCCTGGCGATCGTTCCGGGTCGCGAGATGCGCCCGGTAGGCCGGGTCGGTGAGGAGATCGTCGAGGATCGAACCCGCGGCCTCGAGCGCTGCCGCCGACTCGAAGAGCGGAACCACGTCCAGGCGCGCGGAGGACGCGGGAGCGGCATGCTCGGCCAGCTGGAGCACTCGAAGGACGTCGTTCGGCTCGACCGTGAAGCTGATGACATAGCGCTCGATCGCGCCCGCCCCGAACCGTTCCTGCAGCTCCGGGATGACCCTGAGCGTGGCCAGGACCTCATCGAGCGTCACGCCGGGGGCAACCTCGGTTCCCCCCGGCGCAGCAGCCTCGAGGGCGGCAACTGCCGCTCGGTGCACGGCCTCGTGTTGCCGAATCTCCATCGCTGCGAGGTGAAAGCCGAACGTTGCCACCTGCCAGCGGAGGTCCTGGACCTCGCCCCACGCCACGCGAGCGAGGCCGTCCCCGACGAGAGCGTCGGCAAGCTCGGATAGCTCCACGGCAAAGGTCCCGGACGAGCGATAGGCGCCAGACCTCGGTCCGCGGGCATCGGTCAGGACGGCCCTCGTTCGGCGCAGGCGCTCGGCGATGAAGCCGAGGCGCTGCCGGTACGGTTCGTCGGGATAGCGGCGATGCAGTTGTCGGGCGAGGTCGGGCAACTCCGCGGCGTCGACCCGAAGCCGTTCAGCAAGCGTAGCCGCGACGTCGGTCGGAGCGACCTGGGCCGCGATCGTCTGCTGGAGGCGAACGGCCACCGCCTCATAGCCGCGGACGACGTGGTCCGCCTGGATCCGCAGCGCGTGCGCGGTCAGGGCCGCCGTGACCGCGGGGTTTCCGTCGCGGTCAGCGCCGATCCAGGTTCCCCAGGTGACGAACGCCTTCACCCGTGCCGGTTGTGGCGGGTCCGGACGAATTCGGCCGGTGGCCCCGATCGACCCCTGCCGCCCGGCAGCCAGTCCATCCTCGAGCGCCCGATACAGGCCGGGGACCAGGCGGAACAGCGTGGCGTCAAAGAACGCGAGCGCCGCGCGCACCTCGTCGAGCGGGGTGGGCGCAACCGACCGATGGTCGGCGGTCCGCCACAGAAGGGTGATCTCCTCGCGCAGGTGGCGCCGGATCTCGCGGTCCTCGTCGGGTGTCAGGCGGGGATCGTCGAGGCGGGCGAGGTGTCCGGCCACACGGCGGAGGGCGAGCAACTGGGTCCTTCGGCGCGCCTCCGTCGGATGCGCCGTCAGGACCGGATGGATCCTCAGGCGCTCGACGACGCCCGTGATCCTGTCTTCGTCCACGGTGCCACGGAGGCCGGCCGCGATGCCGGCCAGCGAATCAGGGAGGAGCCGCGTGCCGGCCCGTCGTTGTCGTCTGGCCCGCAGGCGCACCCGGTGACGCTCCTCGGCCAGGTTGACCAGCTGGAAGTAGAGGGCGAACGAACGGGCCACGGACCCGGCCCGGGCGACCTCGAGGCCGCCGAGCTCGTGCTCGAGATCCTCGCGCTGGGCACGATCTCCGGCGCGGGCGGCAATCGCCCGTCGCCGGCTCCGTTCCACGAGCCGAAAGAGGTCGATTCCCTCCTGTTCAGCGATGATCTGCCCGAGGAGGGCGCCCAGGAGCTTGATCTCGCGCCCGAGCGGGTCACGCGCCCGGCCGCCGCCCGCAAGGCCGGGCTCGGCGCGGATCGCCGCATCGACGCGGACGCTCGAGGGCGTCATCGATCGACGCGCCACAGCGGCGATGTTTGTATCGTGGCGAGATGACCGAGCCAGCGACGGCGAACACCGGCGAATCGCAACTGGCGCAACTGCGCTTCCTTCATCGTGTCGCCCGGTTGGCCACGACCGCCCAGACCTGGGACGAGCTGCTCGAGACGGTGGTCGACGAGACCCGCGACGCGCTGCACGCCGACGTGTCGTCGCTGTACCTGCTCGATCGAGACGGAGCGTACCTCACCCTCGCCGCCACGAACGGCCTCGATCGCTACCAGATCGGCCGGGCCCGCGTACCGTTCGGCGAGGGCGTCACCGGGCGTGTCGCGGCCGCGCGCGAACCGCTGGTCATTCCCGACGTGCCCGGCGACACCCGTTTCCTGTGGGTCCGCGGCATCGACCAGAAGCGGTTCATCGCCGCGATGCTGTCCGTGCCTCTGGTCTGGGCCGACACGACCGTCGGAGTTCTGAACATCCAGACCGAGCAGCACCGAACGTTCAGCCCGGAGGACGTTGCCCAGCTGGGAGCCATCGCCGATCTCCTGGCCGGAATCGTCGAAAAGGGTCGGCAACAGCGCGAGGCGGAAGCGCGGGCCGCCGAACTGAAGGCGATCGATGGAGCGCGCGCCGAGCTGATCGCGATGGTGACGCACGAGCTGCGCACGCCGCTTGCCGTCGTGCGCGCCTACGCGGACCTGCTGGCGAACGAACCGTCCCTCGATGGGCGCGAATCGCGCGACGTGGAGCGGCGGGAGCAGAGGGCCGAGTGGTACCGCGCGGCCATGACCCAGATCGAGCGCCTCGATCGACTGGTGGACTCGATCCTGGCATCGGTTCGGATTGTTCCCGACCAGGCCGCCGCCGCAGAACCGACCGATGTCGGAGAAGTCGCCACCGAGGTGATCCGCCAGCTCGGTCCGATCCTCGACCACCACACCGTCCGCGTCGGGTCGTCGTCGCGCCTGTTCGCCCTTGCCGACCCGCCCCGCCTCCGCCAGGTGATCGAACACCTGCTCGAGAACGCGGTGAAGTACGCGCCTCCAGCGACCACGATCGCGCTCGACTGGGCGCTCGTCGAGGGGATCGTCCGGCTGGGCGTGACCGACGAGGGCCCGGGAATCCCCGAGGAGTGGCGCGAGCGAATCTTCGAGCCGTATGCGCGTCGCGATACGAAAACCGCGCGCGGGTCCGGCATCGGGCTGTACGCTGCCAAGCGGCTGGTCGAGTCGATGGGTGGACAGCTCTGGTGCCAGCCTGCCGAGGGCCATCCCGGAGCGCGGTTCGTGGTTGCGCTGCCGGCTGCGGTGGCGGTGTAGGGAGAGCGGAGTGGCGAAACGTGTGGATCGGGTGGACCGAAGGTGAGCGGACGGGCGCTGCGCATCCTCGTCGTCGACGACGATCCGGCGATGGTCGGAGCGATCACCGCCCTCGTCGGAACCGAGGGGCACCAGGTGATCACCGCGTACGACGGCCTCACGGCCGTGCGACGTTTCCGCGAGGAAGCTCCGGACATCGTCCTGCTGGACCTGGCGATGCCCGGACCCGACGGGTTCACCGTCGCGGGCCAGATGCGCGCCATCTCCCCCATCCCGATCGTCGTCGTGTCGGGCGAGAGCAGCGAGGAGGCGAAGGTCAAGGCGCTCGGCATCGGCGCCGATGACTACCTGGTCAAGCCATTCGGCCGGGCCGAGTTGCTTGCCCGAATCGCCGCCGTCATGCGCCGCGTCGACCGCTCGACGATCGGCGTCGGGGCGGGACCGCTGGCGTTTGGCTCGCTCAGCATGGAGCCCAATCGGCACGAGGTGGACGTCGCCGGCCGGTTGTTGACGCTGACCCCGACGGAGTATCGCCTGCTCGAAGCCCTGGTCCGGGCGAACGGCGATCTCGTCCCCCACCTGCTGCTGGCCCGAGCGGGCTGGCCCGCCGAGGCCGATCCCGACCTGCTCTGGCTCAAGCCCCATCTGGCGCGCCTCCGGGCCAAGGTTGCGGCGCACGGCGGGCCCCGCGTCGCCGCGGTTCGTGGCGTCGGCTACCGGGTCGAACCGGAGAGCTGACCCAGAGTCGGCACGTCGCGCCGAAGTGGCGCCCGGCCGGCGGGCACGGCAGGGCCGGCTACCGTGGCGAGCCCGTCAGTCAGGCCAGGACTGCGAGGGGCACGCCGCGCCGATCGTGCGCGGCCTCGGAGCAGTCGATTCGACAGCCGCGCGCGTCGCGGCCCCCGAGCGGAGCGAAGTGGTACCAGGCGTCGCTCGATCCGTCGTTCTCGGGGCGAAGCCGGCAGCCGCACTGCGCACAGGTCACGAGCGTGACTCGACCGCCCGAAGCGGGGGTTTCGCGGCCGAACCGTTCTTCGTGGAAGTCCATGAAATCCCCTCGTCGGATCTGGGCGCGTCGTCTACTGCCCCGTGCGTAACGGACGGTACGGCCTTCGTCGGCGCGGGTCGTCCCCACGCCGGTCACGTTCAGGTTGCGATCGGGTTGCGATGCCGGGAGCGGCGCAGTGATCAGGTCCATGTCCGACGGCTGGCGGAGATCGGGATGGCGTCGCCGTGCGTCGCGACAGGTGGCCTGCCGGAACGGGCCGGTCAGCACGTTGCCCCGCGAGCTTGCCGCAAGGACAGTAAGGCCCGCAGATCCGCGCAAGCCTGCCGGTCGAGACATCTTCGTCCGGCTGCGCGACCCAGTCCAGCAGGTTTCATGGGCCGACTCCGTCACCTCGGGTTGCAGAAACGGATCATGCTCTACGTCGTCGTGGGGCTCGCCGTGATGTTCGGTGCCGTCGCTGTGCTCGGCCTCGACGCCATCGACGAGGCGACCCGGCTCGTGTACCGCGAGCGGCTCAGCACGGCCCACACGACGGCGGGCATCCTTGAGCGGGACTTCGCCCGGGTTGCCGCTACCATCGAAGAGGCGCACGTCGAACTCTTCCCCAGCTCCGGCCCGCGAGTACCCGCGGGTACCGCGACCCGGCTCCTCGCCCGGTTCCAGCGTACGGGCGATGTGTACCCATTCTTCGCGATCGAAGGGGTCTGGATCCTCGATGCCACGGGTCAGCTTCTCGACGAGGCGGGCATGCCCGGAGGGCAGGCCGCCACAGCGCGGGAGATCCGTGCCCGGATCGCCAACACGCAAGCCGGCCGCCTCGCGGTGCTCCCGGCCGCAGGCTCGGCCAACGGGGCCCAGCCGTTTGCCGCGCTCGCATTGCGCATCGTCTCATCCCCGCCGACGATCGGACCCATTGTGGTCATTCACACGGTCTCGCTCAGCCGGAGCGAGCCGTGGGTGCCGGCCGACCACGGCGAACCGCGGGCGCCCGGGGCGCCCAGACCAACCACCGGGATCACCGATGAATACCATCTCGAGGTCGTCGGTCCGGATGGGATCACCCTGCTCGGGGTCGGCGCGGACGAACATCCCGGACAGCCCAGCCCGCATTTCGCCGCGATCCGCGATCTGATCGCGACCGGCTCCGCAGCGACATTGCTCCACGATCCCGGGGGCGATGGGGGCGACGCGCCACACGTCATGGCCGCCGTCCCGCTCGGCTCCAGCCCGTTCCATGTCGTGCTCGAACAGTCGGTCGACGTGGCCCTCGCCCTCCCGAACCAGCTCCGGGACCGTCTCTTTCTCTCGATCGGGTTCGGGTTGGTCCTGATCCTCGCCGTCGCCTGGTTCACCACCCGGCGGGTGGTCAAGCCGACCGAGCAGCTGATGCGGGCCGCCGAGCGGATGGCTGGAGGTGACCTGGCGAGCCCGATCGAGGTACACGCGCAGGACGAGGTCGGCCAGCTCGCCGAGAGCCTCGAGGCGATGCGCCAGCGGCTCAACGTCGCCCAGGAGACGATCGAGCGTGCGAATCGTGAGCTCGAATCGCGCGTCGCCGACCGGACGGCGCGGCTCGGCCAGGTGCTCCGCAAGACGATCTCGGCCCAGGAGGAGGAGCGGCTTCGTCTGGCGCGCGAGCTCCACGACGAGACCGCCCAGGCCCTCGCCGCCCTCACGATCGCCCTGGACCGGACGCGCGACGACCTGGACACGAGGAGCCCCGACACCCGGGAGCGGATCCTCGAGGCCCGCTCGATCGCGGCGGGGCTCCTCGAGGAGATCCGGCGTTTGATCCTCGGCCTGCGCCCGTCGGTGCTCGACGACCTCGGCCTGGTGCCCGCGATCCGCTGGCTGTGCGAGACGAGCCTCACCGAGCGGGGCATCGAGGTCTCGATCGAGGCCGAGCAGGCGGGCATTCGGCTTCCCGCTCACGTCGAGGTGACGCTCTTCCGGATCATCCAGGAGGCCGTCGGCAACATCGCCCGGCATGCCGGCGCGGCGCACGTTCGTCTCGGTTTGCAGGTGACCAGCGGGACGGCGCACGTCACGATCGTCGACGATGGTCGGGGCTTCGACGTCGCCCGGACAGTCGGTCCGGCCGGGTCGGATGGAAGTGTCGGCCTGGTCGGGATGCAGGAGCGTGTCGCGCTGCTCGGCGGGACGATCGAGATCCGCTCGAGCGCCGGCGGGGGAACTCAGATCGTCGTCGATGTGCCGCTCGCGCCGGAGGTAGCCTGAATGACCGTTCGCGTCGTCGTCGTCGACGATCACACCCTCGTGCGCCAGGGGATCGTCGGTCTGCTCGCGAGCCAGCCGGACATCGACGTTGTTGGCCAGGCCGGCAATGCCCGGGAGGCGATGGCGCTGATCGCCTCCGTTGCACCCGATGTCGTGCTGATGGACATCGCGATGCCCGGCCAGAGCGGACTGGACGCGACCCGTGAGATCCGGGACCGCTTTCCGGCCGTCCAGGTCCTCGTCGTCACGATCCACGACCGCGAGGACTACCTGTTTCAGGCGCTCCGTGCCGGAGCTGCGGGGTACGTCCTCAAGGGCGCCGAAGTCCAGGACCTGCTGGAGGCGGTCCGCACGGTCCAGCGCGGCGAGGTCTACCTCCTCCCGAGTATTACCAAGAAACTCGTGGCCGACTACCTGCGCCGCAGCCAGGCCGGTGAGGATCGGACGACGTACGACGGGCTGACCGATCGCCAGCGGGAGATCCTCGGGCTGATCGCCCAGGGACTCACCACAAATGCGATCGCTGCCGCGCTGTTCCTGAGCCCGCACACGGTGCAGTCGCATCGCGACCACATCATGGCCAAACTGGATCTCCACTCGAAGGCCGCGCTCATCAAGTACGCCATTGCGCACGGCCTCATCGAGCTATAGCCCGGCCTGATATCGGCAGCCCTCGCGGTCGCCGGCCCCATCCCCTGTTCCGCCCATCCGGGAATGGGTCGTTCTGCCCAGGCACGTGACCGGCTTGGAGGGATTCCCGGTTGCCCGCCCAGGTCGCACGCTGAGCCTCAAGGCAGGCCCGACATCGGGCCACGAATGCCGATGTCACTGAGGCCAAGCATGAAACCCACCGTCAGCGGTCCCGCAGCCCTCGCCATCGCTGCCCTCCTCTTCGCCGCCTGCACCGGGGGTGGCCCAGGTGGAGCCAGCCCAACCCCCCCACCGGCCGACGCAACCCCCCCACCAGCAGCCAGTGAGCCGGCCCCGAGCCCGGCTCCCGCCGTCGACCAATACGTCGTCAACGCTGCCGACTTTGTCGCGGCGGCCGACTGGGACACCAAGAAGACGATCACGATCGACATGTCGGAGTTCGCCTTCACGCCCAAGGACATCACCCTCGAGGCGGGCCAGCCGTACATCCTCGAGGTCATCAACACGGGCACGGTCAAGCACGAATTCACGGCCGAGGACTTCTTCCGGACGGTCGCCACGCGCAAGGCCGAGACCGCCGAGAGCGAGGTGAAGGTGCCCTTCTTTACCGAGATCGAGGTCTTCGCCGGCAAGAAGGCTGACCTGTACCTCATCCCGCTCATCCCCGGCACGTACACGCTCGTGTGCGAGATCGAGGGCCACTACGAGGCCGGCATGTTCGGCACGATCACCGTCACCGGCGAGACACCGGCTGCGCCGGCAATCGAGCTTGCCGATGTCGCGGTGGGACCGTGGGCCCATGACGGCCCCGCTCTCGTGAAGTCGACCGACTGGGCCAAGCAGCAGGAGCTGACCATCGACCTGTCCGAGTACGCGTTCACACCCAAGGAGTTCAACCTGACCGCCGGCCAGCCGTACGTGCTCAAGGTCGTCAACCAGGGCGCGGTGAAGCACGAGTTCACGGCCGAAGCCTTCTTCGGCGCGGTTGCCTTCCGCAAGGCCGAGGACGCTTCCGCCGAGTTCAAGGCATGGGCTCCGCGCGAGGTCGAAGTCTTCGCCGGGCAGCAGATCGAGGTATTCCTCATCCCGACACAGACCGGGACGTACCAGCTCGTGTGCGAGATCGAAGGCCACTTCGAGGCCGGCATGTTCGGCACGATCACGGTGACAGCCGCGTCGTGACCTGGTTCGACCGTACGCTCAGATGCCCGTCACCCGCTCCGGGTGGCGGGCATCTCCTGTTGGGTCGCCGTCGTCGTGGGCCGGGCCCCGGCTCGATCCAGGCAGCCGGAGCCCGGCGGATCCGGAATGAGTCCACAGGAATGCGTCCATTCGTTTGACGCCGGACCCATGTGGCCGCTAGCATCCATGCACAACTGAATAGTGCTTATCAAGAGTGGCGGAGGGACCGGCCCGATGAAGCCACGACAACCTACCGGCGTCGCGTCGGCAAGGTGCCAATTCCGGGCAGGTCCTCCTGCGAGATAAGGGAACTCCCCCGAGACCCTTCCGCCGGAAGGGTCTTTCCGTTCCCCGGTCCCGATCCTCCGTCCGCAGTGCCCTGGCGAGTGTGTCGAGCGCGTCCAGGCAGGACCAGGAGACCATCGTGACGACGCAGATCGAAACCCCTCCGCCGAGGAGCGTTGGCCCGGCCCCGCGCGAGGCCCCCGGTGAGGCCCGTGTTCGGCTCGCGTGCCGGCGGTGTGGCCTGCCCGTCGCCCTCGGTCCGGTGTACGTCTGCGCAGCCTGCTTCGGTCCGCTCGAGGTCGCCTACGACCTCGACAGCCTCCGGGAGTCGATCCATGCCGACACGATCGAGGCTCGCCCGCCCGGAGTGTGGCGCTATCGAGAGTTGCTGCCGGTCGACCCACCGAGCCGCGGTCTCGCCGTCGGATCGACGCCGCTGGTCAATGGGACACGTCTCGGTGCGGCGATCGGGATCGACCGGCTCTGGCTCAAGGACGACACCCGCAACCCGAGCCTCTCGTTCAAGGATCGACCCGTTGCCATGGCCGCCGCGGCGGTGGAGCGGTTCGGCATGGGCACACTGGCGTGCGCGTCAACGGGCAACCTCGCTGGAGCGACCGCCGCCGCGGCAGCCGCCCTCGGGATCCCCGCGTACGTGTTCATCCCCGCAGACCTGGAGCCGGCGAAGATCGATCACGCGCTGGCCTACGGCGCGACCGTTGTTCCGATCGAAGGCACCTACGACGACGTCAACCGGATCTGCCTGGAGGTCGCCGACGAGACCGGCTGGGGCTTCGTCAACATCAACCTCCGGCCGTTCTACGCCGAGGGCAGCAAGACGCTGGCGTTCGAGATCGCCGAGTCCCTGGGCTGGCGAACGCCGGATGTGATCGTGGCGCCGATCGCCTCGGGTGCGATGTTCACCAAGCTCGCCAAGGGCTTCGATGAGCTCGCCGCCGTGGGGCTCATCGAGCGACGCCCCATCCGCCTCGTCGGCGGGCAGGCCGCCGGCTGCGCTCCGGTCGCGACGGCCTGGGAGAGCGGCAGCGACATCGTCGAGCCCGTGCGCTTCCCCGACACCATCGTCCGCTCGCTCGCGATCGGAAATCCGGCCGATGGCGGTTATGCCGTCGAGTTGGCCCGCGGTTCGGGCGGCTCGATCGAGGCGATTCCCGACGAGGTCACCGCCGCGACGATCCGCGACGTGGCTCGCCTCGAGGGAATCTTCACCGAGACGGCCGGCGGGGTGACGGTCGCTGCGGCCGCCGCGGCCCGACGACGCGGGGTGATCGGGCCAGATGACGAGGTGGTCGCGCTGCTGACCGGAAATGGGCTCAAGACGCCCGACGCTCGGCAGTTCGGCGTCGACCCGCGCCCGCACCGGGCCGGTCCCGGCGAGCCGGGGCTCGCACCCGCACTGCCGCCGCGGTTCGGCGAGGTCCTCGCGTGGCTGGAGCAGGGCTCGTGAGCGCGGTGCGCATCCCACCCGTGCTGCGCACGGCGACGGGCGGCCAGAAACAGGTCGTGGCGGGTGGCGCCACCGTCGGCGAGGTGCTGCAGTCACTGGTGGCCGCGTACCCCGCCCTGGAGCAGCAACTCCTCGCGCCGGACGGGTCGTTGAACCGGTTCGTCAACGTGTTCCTCAACGACACGGACATCCGTCACCTGGACGCGCTGGCGACTCCGGTCGTCGACCGGGACACGGTTGTGCTGCTCCCCGCGATGGCCGGCGGCTGACCGGGGCGAGGTCCAGGGCCGGCTGATCGCTCCGTTGCAGGCCCGGGTCGTCTCTGTCAGGCGACCACGCGCCGTTCGAATTCGACGGCTGGCACCTTCGCGACGACGACCGGCTCCCCGCTATCGATCGCGAGGGCCGTGCCGACCCCGATCGGCTCCACCAGCCAGAAGTCGGCCGGATCGGGGACTCCGAGGGACCTGGCCACGAGCGACCCCTCGGACGCGTGGGCCTCGACCAGGCGCTTGAGGTCCGCGAAGTAGACCGCACTGTCTGAACGTTCCCTGACGGCCGTCGAGAGGCGGGTCGCCTGAACGCTCGCCGCGCTGAGGCCGTCGATCGGCCGCTCGTTCGGGTCGTAGACATACGCTCGGCCACCCGTCATTCCGGCACCGAAGTTTGGGCCGACCGGCCCGAGCACGACGACGATGCCCCCGGTCATGTACTCGCAGCCATGCGGACCGAGTCCCTCGACGACTGCGTCGGCACCGCTGTTCCGAACCGCGAACCGCATCGCGGCCCGGCCGATGACATGAAGCCGACCGGCTGTCGCCCCGTACAGGCACGTGTTACCGGCGATCACCGCCTCATGCTCGTCGGCCGCGAGGTCCTCCTCGGGGGTCACCACGATCGTCCCGCCGGAGAGACCCTTCCCGACGAAATCGTTCGCCTGTCCTGTCAGGTGAAGCCGCAGACCTCGGGTGGCGAAGGCGCCGAACGATTGGCCCGCCGATCCTTGCAGGCCGATGCTGATGGGACGATGGATCTCGCCGCGCTCGATCGCCCCCGTGAGCCCGGCACCGAAGGAGCGATCGGCGGTCGTCACGACGAGGCCACCGGCCGATACTCCGCCCTGGCCCGCGAGTGCTCCGATGAGCCGAGACTCAAGGAGAGACGAAGGCGGGCGGGCGACTCCGCGACCGGCGTCGCCCGGCCTGGCGCGACGCACCGACGACGTATTCCATCGAGGAGTCCCTACGAGCGCCCTCAAGTCGTGGGTGGCGCCTCGCGCGACATGGCCGAGGTGACGGCGCGCCTCGCCGATGACCTCGCCGACCGAGCGAGCGCCCACACCGGCAAGCTCGTGCCGGAAGTCCTCCGCGAGCCCGAGGAAGAACCGCTCGACCTGTTCCGGTGTGCCCTTGAACTTCGCCCGGAGGTCCTCGCGCTGCGTTGCGATCCCGGTGGGACAGGTGTCGAGGTGGCACTGGCGGGCCATGTCGCAACCGATCGCCACGAGCCCGGCCGTCCCGAACGCGAACTCTTCCGCGCCAAGCAGGGCCGCCATGAGCAGGTCCCGACCGGTTTGCAGGCCGCCGTCGACGCGCAGCGCGACCCGGTCCCGGAGGTCGTTTCGAAGGAGGACCTGGTGGATCTCGGCCAGCCCGAATTCCCAGGGGGCGCCGGCGTGCTTGATGGAGCTGAGCGGCGACGCGCCGGTCCCCCCGGCATGGCCCGACAGGTGCAGGTAGTTCGCCCCGGCCTTGACGACACCCGCCGCAATCGTTCCCACCCCGCGGGTGGCGACCAACTTGACCCCGATCCGCGCAGTCGGGTTGATCGCGCGGAGATCGCTGATGAGCTGGGCCAGGTCCTCGATCGAGTAGATGTCGTGGTGCGGCGGCGGGCTGATCAGCGACTGACCGGGCTGGGCACGCCGTAGCGCGGCGATGTACGCGGTCGCCTTGCGGCCGGGCAGCTGGCCGCCTTCGCCCGGCTTCGAGCCCTGGGCCATCTTGATCTCGAGCTGATCGGCGCGGGCCAGGTACTCCGCGGTCACCCCGAACCGGGCCGACGCGATCTGCTTGATGCGGGCATCGCGTCGGCTGCCGTCGGCAGCGGGTTCGTACCAGGCCGGATCCTCGCCGCCCTCACCGGTGTTGGCCGCCCCGCCGGCGCGCTGGATCCCCACCGTGAGCGCCTGGTGCGCTTCGGGGCTCAGCGCGCCAACGCTCATCGCCGAGACCACGAACCGTGCCGCGATCGCGCGCGCGGGTTCCACGTCATCGCGCGGGATCGGGCTGACGGACCGCAGACGCAGATCGTCGCGGGCGACCGCTGGTTGGCGCGAAAGCGCCGCTCGATAGACGGGCGGATCGATCGTTCTGGCCCCCTCGAAGTCGGCCCCGTCGAAGCCGGCCAGCGCCTGGATCGCAGCCACGATCCGTGGGGCATACAGATGCGCCTCGCCGTCGGCGCGGAAGCGCGCCAGGCCTGGGTCGGGAAGCCGGGGTTCGCGTCCGGCCGGGGGCTCCGGCAGGGCGAGGGCTGCGTCACGGCGCCGGAGCTGGCGCGCGGCCAGAGCGGCGAAGCCGAGACGACCGGGCCAGGCAACGGCGGCCGGAAAGCACCGATCGAGCACGTCGGGCGCCAGTTCGAGAGCCTCGAACAACGCCCCACCCACATAGGACGCCACGGAGCTGATGCCCATCCGTGCCAGCGTCTTGCGCAGCCCGGTCTCAAACGCGGACAGGAGGTTGTCCACCGCTCGCTGGCTCGTCAGGTCCTCCGCCCCGCGGCCTCCGGCGAACTCGGTCGCGAGTTCGATCGCAAGCCACGGATGGACCGCAGTCGCGCCGCACGCCAGGACCATCGCCAGACCGTGAACGTCGAGCACGTCGGCGACGGCGGCGACGATGTCGGTCCGGCCGCGCAGGCCGGCGTGGGTCAACGCGGTGTGGATCGCACCGACGGCGAGCGGCGACGGGATGGGCAGCCGATTCGTCCCGATCCGGCGGTCGCTGATCACGAGAACGCTCGTCCGCCCGCGGGCGGCGGCGACGGCTGCGCCCGCGAGACGATGCACCGCCAGCTCGAGTCCGGCCGGTCCCGCCGTGGCAGACCAGGTTGCGTCGAGAATCCGCACGCTGCCGGCACCCCGGTCGGCCGCGGCGAGCAGGCCCTCGACGTCGGCCACGACCGGCCGCGCCATGCGCACGGTGCCGGGCCGACGCGGCGGGCCGCCGAGGAGAGGTGGCCGCCGTCCCAGCTCCACCCGGAGGTCCATGACGATCCGCTCCCGGTCGGGATCGATCGGCGGATTCGTGACCTGGGCGAAGGACTGGCGCAGGTGATCGGCGACGCGGTGGTCAAGCCGTCCGCGGCCGGGGGTGGGCGTGTCGTCACCCATGCTCCAGAGCGGCTCGTGCCCGTCGAGGGTCATCGTGCGGATGTCCAGCCGGACTCGCTCGGCGTCGACTCCGGCGAGATAGCGGATGGGTGCCGGGGTCTGCGATGGGGACTCGTCGGGCGAGCGGTCCTCGTGGGCAACCCGCGGAGCGTCGTGGATCGGCAAACGGCCCAGGACCGCGGTCTTCGCCTCGCCATCGACCATGATCGTCCCCCGCCGGGGGTCCACCAGGAGCATCCCTCCCGGCCCGAGGCGCTCGCGCCGCACGGTTTCGTTTGCGGCGAGCGGGACGGCGCCCGCTTCCGAGGCGGCGGCAACCAGGCGATCTTCGGTGATGGCATACGCGAGCGGGCGAAGCCCGTTGCGATCGAGGAGAGCGCCGACCCTCCGTCCGTCGCTGAAGACGATCGCAGCGGGTCCATCCCATGGCGCGACAAGGCTTGCGGTCCGGCGCCTGAACGATTCGAGCCGTGGATGTGGGCCCGATCGCAGCGCCGCAGCCTCGGGAATCGTCGCGAGGAGCGCCATCGGCAGGCTGAACCCGGTCGTGGTCAGCAGCTCGAGGGCCTCGTCCAGCGACAGCGAATCGGAGCCGTCCGAACTCAACAGCGGACCAGCCGCGAGAAGCCGGCGCGCGAGTGTCGCAGAGGGACCACCCAATCGATCGGCGAATCGACCCCGGACCTGCTCGCGATTACCGCGGACGGTGTTGATTTCGCCGTTGTGGGCGATCGACCGAAACGGCTGGGCCAGCTGCCACACCGGCCGCGTGTTCGTGGCGAATCGCTGGTGGAAGATGGCGTGGCTCAGTGCCACGGGCGCCCGCAGGTCCGGGTAGAGATCGGCGAGCCGGTCGCCCGAGACGAGGCCCTTGTAGACGATCGTTCGACCCGATAGCGACGCCACATGGAGCTCTCCGAGGCCGGCCGAACGCGCCGCGGTCTCGATCTGTCGGCGCAGGACCACCAGCCGGCGCTCGAAGGCGTCGTCGGATCGTCGCGCATCCGTGCCTCCGGGGCGGGCCACGATCGCCTGGGCGAACACGGGGCTTGATTCAGCTGCGGCACGCCCCAGGAACGTCCACTCGACGGGAACCTCGCGCCAGCCGAGGAACGCGAGGCCCTCCGCCTCGATCGAGGTCCGGATCAGGCGGCGCGCCCTCGCCAGGGCGCGCGCGGGCGCGGGCAGGAAGAGCTGGATGATCGCCGGGCGACCGGATGCCAGCGGCCCGACCAGCTCGTCGAGGAGATCATGCTCCAGCGGCAGGAGGACGCCGGCCCCGTCACTGGACGTTCCGTCGGCGGCGACCGCACCACGGTGGCGGAGGGCGGCCAGGCCGGCGAGCGCGAGGGGCAGGACACGAGACCGTGAGCGACCGCCGGCATCGGCGACGAAGCCGACGCCGCAGGCGTCGTGCTCGAACCGCGGATCGTCGAGGGTCGGCCGCCGCGCAGCAGGGCGCCGCCGGACCGTCGCTGATTCAGTGCTCGATCGGTCGGCCATGTCGTCTCCGAGGGACGTGAATTCGGCTGGACGCCGGAATGAAGCGGTCGCGTCGCCCCCCGCCCGAGCCCCGGACGAACGCGACCGCCGGGTCAGGCCTGGTAGGCGACCTCGCCGTGCACGGCGAGGTCGAGCCCAAGCTCCTCCTGGGCGCTCGGGACCCTGATCCCGAGGACGAAGTCGACGACCTTCACGATCACGAAGGTGCCCCCGCCGGCGAACAGGTAGGTCGCGCCGACCGCCAGCAGCTGGGTGCCGACCTGGCCGACGTTCCCTTCGATGAGGCCGGGGACCCCGCCGATCGCAGCCACCGCGAACACCCCGGTCGCGACCGCCCCGAGCGTTCCGCCCACCCCGTGGACGGCGAAGACATCGAGGGCATCGTCGATCCGAAGACGCTCACGCAGCAACGTGGCGCTGTAGCACAGGCCGCCGGCCATCAAGCCGATCGCCAGGGCCCCGCCGGCGGTCACGAAGCCCGAGGCCGGGGTGATCGCGACGAGTCCGGCCACCGCGCCGACGGCCGCGCCCAGGACACTCACCTTGCGCCTGTGGATGTAGCTCGCGAGGACCCAGGTCACGGTCGCGGCGGCCGCGGCCGTGTTGGTCACCAGGACGGCGTTGGCCGCCTGTCCCGTTGCGCCCAGCGCCGATCCGGCGTTGAAGCCGAACCATCCGAACCAGAGGAGCCCTGCGCCGAGGATCGTCATGGGCACGTCGTGCGGGTCACGGTTTTCACCGTTGGCCGCGCGCCGACCGATGAGCAGCGCCACGACGAACGCCGACACGCCCGAGCTGATGTGGACGACGGTCCCACCCGCGTAATCGAGCGCACCCAGTTGGAAGAGCCAACCGTCGGACGCCCAGACCCAGTGCGCGAGCGGCGAATAGATGAAGACGGACCACAGCACGGTAAAGAGAACGAAGGCACCGAATCGCTTGCGCTCGGCAAACGCGCCGGTAATGAGGGCAGGCGTGATCGCCGCGAACATGAGTTGGAAGGTCGCGAACAGGACGAATGGGATGGTGCTGCCCGCGGCCGGTTCGAGGCCGACCCCGCTGAAGAACAGGTGGTCGAGGCCGCCGAACAGGCCCAGCCCGGTCACGTCCGGGCCGAAGGCGATCGAGAAACCGACGACGACCCACACGATGCTGACCAGGGCGAGCCCGAAGAAGCTGTGCATGATCGTCGAGAGGACGTTCTTGCGCCGGACCAGGCCGCCGTAGAACAACGCCAGGCCGGGCAGCATGACCATGACCATGGCCGTCGCGACGATGAGCCATGCGGTGTTGCCGCTGTCGATGACTCCCGGTTCACCGGCCGCGGCTGCCACCCCGGGCATCGCTGCCAGTGTCAGCCCGGCCATGGCTGCCACGATGCCCCTCAGCGTTCTTCGTCGCCGCATCCTCGTTCCTCCCGCTCGCGCCTCGCCCGCGCCGCTGTTGGCGCTCCTCCAGCGACTTCCGGTGCGCTTCCCCCGCAGCCTAGGTCGCGAAACCGGTCGCGGCGTGGGCGGTCGAGCACCGGAAAGGCTGCGGTTGGGTAGCGTCGCGGGGGTCGACAGCGGGTCGGCGACAGGCCGCGTGCCAGAACAGCCCTGACCTCACAGCCCCGGGTCGCTCTGCCAGCCGAGCCACGTCGCCGGCTCGAGCCGGGGCCGAAGGAGCGCCACCCGACCATCCCGGACGGCGATCTCGGGCGGAATGGGGTGGGACAGGAAGAACGGCATCGACTCGGTGAAGCCGTACGCGCCGACATCGAGAACCGCCACCAGATCGCCCGGTTCGAGATCCTGGAGGACGGCATCGGTCGCCAGGACGTCGCTCCCCGTGCACAGTGGCCCGGCAAGGGTGATCGGCGTGAACCGGGTGCTGCGATCCGCCGACGCGGTCAGCCGCCGCACCCGGTGCTCCTGGCCCACCAGGGCCGGTCGGAGGAGATGGTGGATCCCGCCGTCCAGGATGGCGATCTCTCGACCCCCGACCGTCTTGCGATCGAGGACACGGCTGACGTACGCGCCGGCGGGCCCAACCAGGAAGCGCCCGGGCTCGAAGAGGATCTCGGCATCCGCCGTGAGCGGATCGGCCGCCCATTCGCGGGCAAGCGCGGCGAGTCCGTGGCCCAGGCCGATGAGGTCCAGGGATTCCTCGTGGACCTCGTACGGGATCCCGAGCCCGCCGCCCACGTCGATGAGCCGCAGCGGGAACCCGGACTCGCGCGCAAGCAGCCGCGCCGCCGCCATCGTGGCTCGGACGTGCGTGACGAGGGCCGAGGCCTCGAGAACGTTGGATGCACCGAACACGTGCAGCCCCAGTGGCTCGAGGTGCGGCGACCGTGCCGCGAACCGTGCGCTCGAGGCGAGGGCGACGGGGTCCATCCCGAACTTGCCGGCGCCGCCGTCGCCGATCAGCTGGATTCGCTCGCGCCCTGCTTCCGGGGCGGCCGCGGCCCGCAGGAGGACCGGCACGCACCGGCCGGCGGCCGCGGCGACCCGCTCGAGTCGTCGCAACTCACCCATCGACTCGACCGTGATGACGCCCACCCGGGCGTCGACCGCCCGACGCAGTTCCTCGTCACGCTTGCCGGGTCCGGTGAAGACGATCCTCTCGGGTACGATGCCGGCGCGGAGTGCCGTGTCCAGCTCGCCACCGGACGCGATGTCTGCGCCCAGGCCCAGGCGCGCGAGGTGGCCGACCACGCCGAGCGCCGGGTTGGCCTTCAGCGCGAACGCGAGCCGGGCGATCGGCGGGAGGACGGCGCGCAGCGCCGCGACCTGGTGCGACACGACATCGAGGTCGTAGACATAGAACGGCGTCCCGAACTTGTCCGCGAGATCCTCGGGCCGGTGGCCGCCCAGGAGGCCCTGGCGGAGGATCTCGTTCCGCGCGGGCGGACGTCCGCGCCGTGGCAGATCGGTTCGCTCCGCCGTCGCCCCGCCCATCCGCTGCGGCGGCGGCCTTCTGACGAGGCTCATCGAAGCGCCCCGTCGAGGGCGACCCGGGCGTCCGTCCCGGCGTCCCGGCGCTTCACGATCAGGGCCGTCGCGACCGACAGCCCGTTCGCTTCCGCGAACGCGCCGTGGACCGTTCGCGACCCCGGAACCACCACCGAGTCCTCGGGCACGACGAGCGGCCTTCCGGTCGTGCCTTCCAGCACTCGATCCTCGACAAGGTCGTACAGGCGCGATGTCCCGGTCAGCGTGACCCCGGCACCGATGACCGCCCGTGTCCGGACGAGGACGCCCTCGAGCAGACAGCTCCCTGCCCCCACGAAGACGTCGTCCTCGACGATGACCGGCCGGGCACCCGGTGGCTCGAGCACTCCGCCGATGAGCGCCCCGGCCGCCAGGTGGACGCGCGCACCGATCTGGGCGCAGGAGCCCACGAGCACGTGAGAGTCGACCATCGTTTCGGCACCGACCCACGCGCCGACGTTGAGGAACGACGGGGGCATCACGATGACACCCTCGCCGAGATGCACCCCGGCCCGGAGGCTCGTCCCGCCGGGCACGATCCGCCAGGGGCCCGCGCCGAGCTCGCGAGGCGGGATCGCCGCGCGGTCGCGGAACTGGAGCGGGCCCGCGTGCCAGTCGAGCGTCGCCCGGTCCGCGAAGCGCGCCAGGATCGCCAGCTTGACCTCGGGCCGGATCCGCCATCCGTCCTCTGCCGCCGGGTCCGGTTCGGCGGCCCGAATGTGTCCAGCTTCGAGCGCCTCGAGGATGGTGGCCGGATCGACGGAGTAGCGCACGGACGCAGCTGCCTCGGGTGCGGTCCAGGTGGTCATGCGACGGCCGGTCGATCGGTCACGAAGCGACCGCCGCGGGCGTCGATGACACCGGCGCCGCGGAGCACCTCGTTGAGCCTGTCGCGATGGTCGTCGTCGAGCGGCAGCAGCGGCGCCCGCACGTCGTCGCGATTCAGGATGCCCATCAGCAGCAGCGCCGCCTTCGCCGGAACGGGGTTCGGGGCGCCCCGGAAATTGGCCAGGAACAGCGGCAGCCACCGTTCGTGGAGGCGACGTGCCTCGTCCCAGTCACCGGCGATGGCTGCGGCGCACAGGGCGGCCATCTCCCCGGGGATCTCATTCGAGGCCACCGACACCACCCCATCGCCGCCCATGGCCAGCACCGGCAGGGTCCAGGCGTCGTCCCCGGCGAGGACGCTCACGTCGCGCGGCCGCTCCCGGCAGATCCGGGCAATCTGCTCGAGGTTGCCCGAGGCTTCCTTGACGGCCACGATCCGCGGGTGTTCGGCGAGGCGCAGGAACGTGTCCGCCTCGACGTTGGTTCCGGTCCGCGACGGAACGTTGTAGACGACAACCGGCAGACCGCCCTCGTCGGCGACCGCCCGGAAGTGATGCTCGAGCATCCGTTGATCCGGTCGGTTGTAGTAGGGCGCCACCACGAGGGCGGCGTCCGCACCGGCGGCGGCGGCGGCAACGGTCGATCGGATGGTCGCGGCAGTGTCGTTCGTGCCGGTCCCGGCGATCACGGTGATCCGGTTGCGCGATGGGCGTTCGGCCGCCGTCTCGACGGTCAGCCGGATCAGGCGGTCACGCTCGTCATCGGACAGCGTGGGTGCCTCGCCGGTGGTTCCGCAGGGGACGAGGCCGTCGATCCCGGCGAGGATCTGCCACTGGACGAGCCGGCGAAAAGCGGCCTCGTCGATGGACCCATCGACGGCGAAGGGTGTGACAAGGGCAGTGAAGGCGCCCCGCAGGGACGGGCCGCGTCCGGTCCGGCGGACGATGGTTCGGGACTGGTGGGTCTGGTGAGTCTGGCGGGTCTGGCGGGTCATCGGGATCTCCTCTCGGATGATGGTCGGCGGCTCGTGCCGAAGGGCCGTCACGGGCTGCTTGCGTGACGAGGTCATGCGAGAACAGCCACTGTCGTGGGATCAAGCAGCGCGTCGACGACGGTGGCGAACGCGTGGAGTCCTGGCGCTCGTGGTTCGGCCATCAGCCAGGCGGCGGCGGCCAGCGCACCGTCGGCGTAGGCCACCCGGTCGCGCGCGATCAGCCGCAGCTCGACGGCCTCACCGGGGCCGTCGAACCCGACCAGGTGGGTCCCGGGATTGCCGCCGGCGCGGACGACCGCCACCTCGAGTTCATTTCGCCGGCCGCGAGCCGAAGCGGTGATCCGACGTGCCAGTTCGCGTGCGGTCCCCGAGGGTCGGTCCTGCTTCGTCCGCCGGTGCCATTCGACGATGTACGGATCGAACTGCCCGAGCGCTCCGAAGAGCGCGGCGGTTTCCTCGACGACGCGCAAGAAGACGGCGGCGGCCAGGCTGAAGTTCGAGGCACGGACGGCGGCCGCGCCGGCCGCCTGGAGGATCGCATCGACCCGCGCCTGATCTGACTCCCAGCCGGTGGTGCCGATGACGAGCCGGCGGCAGCCCGCGTCGATCAGCGCCTGGACGTTCGCGACGACGGCGTCGCCCGTCGTGGCCTCGAAGGCGACATCGGCCGAGCCCAGTGAGCCAGGATCGTGCAGGCCGCCGGGAGGTCGGCCCACCACGCGTGCATCCGGGTATCCCCGTTCCCGGCAGGCCGCGGCGATCGCCCGGCCGAGGCCGCCATCACCGATGACGAGTGTCTCCATCCAGCAGTCTCCTTCAACGTTGGTGAGGAGCCACCGGTTCCGGAGACGAATCAAAAAGCCGCGAGCACCGTCGTCGGTGTTCGCGGCCCCTGGAGCCTCCGGTCCCGGAGGCTTCCGTCGGTCGTCGTCCCTGCGCGCGCCGTCAGAGCCCCAGGGCCCGTGCCTCCCGGCAGGGCCGCCAGAGCTTCTTCTTCGACTCGGCGAGCATCGATCGCAGGTACATGAGGCGCGCAGTCTGCCCGATACGGCAATTCCGCGCAACCATTTCCCGAAGTCGCAACCGAACAGCAACGTCGGGCATGCTCCGATCGGCCCGAGGACGAGGGCCAGAATGCCCGAGCCGCGGGTGCAGTACCCTCTCGATAGCCACGAAGGTCGTTAGCCCGACCGTCGAGGCGAGGCCCGGAGGAGCGAGGAACCGTTCCTTCGGGCCGCTTCGTGTCCAGAACCGCTCGGAGTGGTGGCTCAGGGCTCGTTCGGAAGCAAACCCACCCACGGTCGCACGCCTGCTCCGTATGTCGCTCCGATGGACACGATCCCCTGCCCCAGCACGGCGAGTGCACCCGGAACCCCGGGCTCAGGAGGCCTCGCGACCACCTGCCAGTTGACTCCGTCGATCGAGAGCCACACGCCCCCGCCGTCGAGCGCCACGAAGCTCCCATCGGGTGCGACCGTGGCCAGCCCGGCGCGCGCCTCCCCGGCTTCGATCAGCCTCCATGCACCATCGGCCGTGGCGACCCAGCTGGCCGTCAGCGCGGCACAGGAGGCGAACGGCGAGCAGCTCTGGTTGACCGCACCGGTGATCAGTGTCGTCGCACCGCCCGGGAGAACGCTCGTCGTCCAGCCGTAGGGAACATCCCGCGGCGTGGGCAACAGCCGACACGACCAGTCGACGCCGTTCGCCGACCGCCAGACGGCCGGTAGCGCGTCGTCACCGCCGAGAAGGATCCTTCCTCCGGCGACCCACCCGTCGGACGCCCAGGCGATCGCCTCGAAGACCGCCCGCCCGATCCCCGGGTCGCGCCACTCCCAGTGCAGGCCGTCCACGGACGAGCCGAGCCAGGCGGATCCCGCCGGGTCAGACCCAAGCGCGAGCATCCCGTCCTCACCCACGGCGATCCGGTGGACAGGCGCGACCGGCTGGAGCTGGCCACGCTGCCAGGTCGATCCATCGTCCGACCACCAGACGACGCCCGCCGAGCCGCCACGATCGTCGGTGATCACGCTCCCGGCGGCCAGCCATCCGGGACCGCCGGCGACGACATCGACGATGTCTCCATCGGTCTGCCCGACGCCGCCGATCGTCGACATCCGCCAGTCGCGCCCGTCCGACGTGGTTGCGATCAGAGGCCGCCACACTCCGCCACCGGCCTCGATCCGCCCGACCGCGACTGCCTGATCCGCGGTCGCGTCAACATCGAAGAAGACGCCGAGCGGTGGACCATCCGCGACGCCGACGTCATCCGCCCAGGTTCCAGCTGGACGAAGCGCCGTCGCGGCGCCCACGTTGCCGATCGGAGGCCGCTCAAGCTCCGCAACGTCGCCTGTGACGCACCGGGCGCGCGCCGCATTGATCGCGCCAGGCGGGCCAAGCACGACATACGCGGATCCGATGAGCACGACGGCGGCGAGGACCGCGATGAGAACACGTGATCTGCGGAAGCGGGACCGGTCAACGCGTTGCTCTGCCACCTTCGAATCATGCTCCAAGCGTCGGTGTCGCAAGTCGTCTGCTGACGGAGGGTGCGCCTTTCAGTTCGTGAGCCGGCTGGGATTCGAACCCAGGACACAGGGATTAAAAGTCCCCTGCTCTGACCGCTGAGCTACCGGCCCGCGAGGGACCGTATCACGTTCGGATCGGGGCCTCCGAGGAGGGCCCGCTCGACTCGGCTGGGCCCCGGCGCTTCCCGACTACCGCACCAGCCACGACCCCGATCAACAGCGCCGTAGCGCCCACCAGCGCCGTGGCGCCCACCAGCCCTGGACCGAAGTCGTGATCGCCAGCGGCAACCGAGAAGCGAACCGTTGTACCCGGCTCATGCTCGGGGAAATTGCGCACGGCGATCGTCCAAGCCCCACTCCTCGTCGGAGTGAACGTACCCCTCCACAACGTGGCATCGTTCTGATCGCGCATCAGTTCCACCGCGATGCTGGTGCCGTCTTCGGCTTGCGCCACTCCATCGAAGGGGTAGTCGGCGATCGGATAGAGCACGTACCAGAGGCCGGACGCCGCTGGATACGCGAAGGTCGGAGTGGGCAGAGCAACATCGCCGTCGCCGATCGGCACGAAGGTCCGAAGCAGAACCTCCATCGGGCGGCCGACGACACCTTGAGCAGGCGACACGGACAGGGCGACGCCGAGCGCTGCCCGCGCCGGCTGGCCGAGGAGTAGTCCCACGGTGAGAAGTGCGAGGACGAGACTCGCTGCGGCCCTCGTCATCACTCCGACAATGCGCCGCGCGTGTCCGTCCGATGGACTTCGCCTGGGTCTCACGGCCGCCCTCCGCAGCCGTCACGAACCGTAGAGTTCGGTCACGATCTCGGCGACTGGTCGGTCGGGAGGGGCCCACACCATGCACCCCTTCGTGATGCTCCCGGACACGTCCGCGATCAGGGTGTCGCGGGAAGTACCGACGGGCTGGTGTTGCCGGGCTCTGATCCGTTCGAAGAGGTCCGCGGAGTCCCCGACCAGGAGATCCGCCAGGGTGATGCGTTCCTCCTCGATCATCTCGCCCCACCCAGTGCAGGTCACCGATGTGAGGTCCGGGCGAACATCGGGCGAGGCCCGCGTCCCGAGGCCGAGAAGTTGACATGCGTTCAATATCGCAGGAAGGATCAGGATCGCGACAACGCCGATCGCGTGCCTTGTCGTCATGGCCCATATACCCCACGAGCATCGTGGCGGTTCCGTCCACCGTCTGCTCGGACCATAGGTGGAGCGCCCTGCCCTACCGGCCGCATGGCCCAGCTCACCCAACCAGCTCACACAAGGCATACGCGTGTCAACGGACGTTTCATGCCGATCCCGTGCCCCCTCACTCCCATGGCGCGTGACGAAGCACCGGTGGGATGTCATCCGCGGCCATTCGTACTGCTGCTACACGCCTACGGCGTATGGCGCGGAGCAGGCACGGCATTCGTGTCGCCGCTACGCGCCTACGGCGTATGGCGCGGAGCAGGGGAGCAGGCTCTGCCGGCGGCACGAAACGGCTGAACCTCGGCCTGAACGTCAGCCTGAACCCCGGCCGGGTCGAGCCTGGCTCAGGCCCGCTCGTAGACCTCGGGATTGACCGGCGTCGGCAGGCGCTCGCCGCGCACACCGGCCAGCAGGTTTGCTGCGGCCATCTCGGCCATCTTGCCGCGTGTGGGCCGCGACGCCGAGGCGATGTGCGGAACGACCAGGCAGTTGTCGAGGCTCAGGAGTGGATCGCTCAGTGGCATCGGCTCGGGGTCCGTCACGTCGAGCGCCGCGGACCAGATCACCGCATCGCGGAGCGCCTCGTAGAGCGCCTTCTGGTCGACCACCGGCCCGCGCGACGTGTTGACCACGGTCGCCGTCGCCTTCATCTTGCCCAACGCGTCGGTGCTGATCAGGTGCCGCGTCTCCGGGGTAAGGTTCACGTGCAGCGAGATGAAGTCGCTGCGGGCATAGAGCTCGTCGAGCGGCACGTACGTCGCGCCCAGCGGCTCGGAGACGGATGCCGGCAACTCGACGACATCGTGATAGAGGATCTCCATCCCGAATCCGCGCGCACGACGCGCCATCGCCTGGCCGATCCGCCCGAACCCGACGATCCCGAGGGTGGACCCGTGGACATCCGGCCCGAGCAGGGTCATCGGACCCCAGGTCTTCCACTGGCCGCCGCGCACGTAGCGATCGCCTTCGGGCAGGCGTCGCGCCGCGGCCATCATCAGGGCGAACGCCAGGTCCGCGGTCGTCTCGGTGAGGACGCCCGGCGTGTTTCCGACCGGGATCCCCCGGCGCGTGCAGGCCGGGATGTCGATGTTGTCGAAGCCGACGGCGTAGTTCGACACGACCCGCAGGCCAGGCCCGGCTCGATCGAGGAACTCGTCGTCGACGCGATCGGTCAGGAGCGTGAGGACGCCGTCGCAGCCCTCGGCCGCACGCAGCAGCTCGTCCCGCGGCGGGGGTAGCTCGTCGGGCCAGACCGTCGCGTCGCAGGCCTCGAGAACGCGGTCGAGGCCGGCGGCGGGGATACGGCGGGCGACGAAGACGCGTGGACGGTCGGCCATCGGGGACCTCCTGGGGCGCCGGTCAGCCGCCGGCGTGGACGGCGGCGAGCGGTTCGACCAGGGCGCGGATGCGGTCGAGGGCGAGGTTGAGGTTCTCGCGCGAGTTCGCGTAGCTGATCCGGATGTGGTTCCCGCCGAGTGCCCCGAAGGCGGTCCCGGCGAGGACACAAACGCCGGATTCCTGGAGCAGACGATCTGCAAGGACGGCTCCGGTCACGCCCGTCCCCGAGATGTCGGGGAAGACGTAGAACGCCGCCGACGGCTTGATGCAGCGGATGCCCGGAATGTCGTTCAGGCCATCGACGACGAGGTCGCGACGTGCCCGGAACTCCTCGACCATCATGTCGATGTCGTCCTGCGGTCCGTTCAACGCCTCCACGGCCGCGATCTGGCTGAACGACGACGTGCACGACACCGAGTTGATGATCAGCCGGCTGAACGGGAACATGAGAGGCTCGGGAAGGATCGCGTACCCGAGGCGCCAGCCGGTCATCGCGTACGTCTTCGAGAAGCCGTCAAGGACGATCGTCCGGTCGGCCATCCCCGGCAGCGACGCGATCGAGACGTGCTCGCCCTCGTACACGATGCGGCCGTAGATCTCGTCGGCGAGGACCACGAGATCGTGTTGGACCGCCAGCTCGGCGATCCGGACGATGTCCTCACGCGTGAACAGGCCTCCGGTCGGGTTCGCCGGCGAGTTGAGGACGATCATCCTGGTGCGGGGAGTGATCAGCCCTTCGAGTTCGTCGAGGTCGGCCCGGAAGTCGTTCTCCATCCGGATCGGCAGTGACACCGGCGTTCCGCCGGCGAAGCGCGCCATCGACTCGTAGATCGGGTAGCCCGGATCCGGAACGATGACCTCGTCGCCCGCCTCGATGAGCGCCAGCATCGCGTAGTACATGATCGGCTTGGCGCCCGGCGTGACCACGACCCGGTCCGCGGCCACCGGGAACCCCTTGCGCGCTGTGGCGTCGGCGGCGATCGCCTCGCGCAGCTGGGGCATCCCGAAGAACGGCCCGTAGTGCGTGAACCCCGCGTCGAGCGCCTTCTTTGCCGCCTCGCGCACGTTCGCCGGCGTGTCAAAGTCGGGCTCACCGATCTCGAGGTGGATGATGCTTCGCCCGGTCGCCTCGAGGGCACGCGCCCGGGCGGCGGCCTCGAAGGCCGTTTCCGTGCCCATTCCGTCCATCCGCGCCGCGATTCGCATGGCGCGCATCATACGTGACGGCGACGGGTCGACAACAGTCGTCCCCTTGCGTGCACCGGCGCCTTGTCAGCCTCGCGGTAGAATCGCACCATGTCCCGCTTCTATTCGATCGACGAGGCAAACGAACGGCTGGCCGAGGTCGCGCCCTTGCTGGAGCACCTCGCCGCGCAGCGGCTCGATCTCATTCGCCTCAGGGATCGCGTGGTCACCGTCGGCTCGGGTGGTCCGGGCGAGGCCGACGAGGGCGACGAGGAGCTGCGCCGCCTTCGCCTGCGGATGCAGGGCATCATCGATCAGATGCAGGCGGACGTCGCACGAATCGATGCCCTGGACATCGTCCTGCGCGACATCGAGACCGGCCTGATCGACTTCCCAGCATTGGTGTCGGGCCGCCAGATCTGGCTGTGCTGGCGGCTTGGTGAGACCACCGTCGACTCCTGGCACGACCTCACAACGGGCTTCACGGCACGGCAGCCCTTGTCGGAGCTGGCGTGACGGAGCCGGGCCCTGCCACCGTCCTCCAGGCCGGACGCAGGAAGGCGTACCGGCCCCTGCCGTCCGACGTGCGCCGGACGGCACTCGCCGCGGGGATCGCCGCGTACGAGGCCGGCGACTACTTCCTCGCGCACGAACTCCTCGAGCCGGCGTGGATGGGGACCGACGATCCGGTCGAGCGCGACCTTCACCAGGGCGTGATCAAGCTCGCCGCCGCGTTCGTGCACGAGGCACGCGGCAACCCGCTGGGCATTGCCAAGAATCTGCGCGGGGCGCGCACGAGGCTGGCGGCCGCTACGGCCGATCCGGCCCACCTCCGGGCGACACTCGATGCGCTCGAGGCGAACCTCGACCTGGTCACGATCCTCGAGCAGGTCGACGCGCATCTGGCGAGCCTGGCGAGCGACCCGGGACTCAGCACGGTGCCGCCCGTGAAGCTGCGAAGGAATCGGGCATGACGTTCGGCCGTGTGCCCGAGATCGATGTCATCGAGGCGCACCGCCGCGTGACGGAGCCCGACGGTGCAGCGCCGCTCCTCGTCGACGTGCGCGAGCCGAACGAGTTCGTCCAGGCGCGGGCGGAAGGCGCCGCGCTGTTCCCCCTCTCGACGTTCATGGCCCGCATCCATGAACTCCCGAAGGATCGGCCCATCCAGTTCATCTGCCAGACCGGCAGTCGATCGGGCAACGCGACCGCGTACCTGCTCAACAATGGCTGGACGGACGTCGTCAATGTCGCCGGCGGCACGGTCGCCTGGACCCGGGCAGGTCTTCCGATCCGCCAGGGACCAACGGATACCGGCGAGGGACTCCTGCCGGCGTAGTCCGGCTCAGCGTCCGCGGCTCAGCGTCCGCGGCTCAGCGTCCGCGGCGTCGGCGGCGCAGGTTTTCGAAGATTTCGCGCGTTCGCTCCTTGTGTGCGAACGCCCAGCCGACCACGACGAGGATGATGAAGTTGACCGTGCCGGCCCCGGCCGCATTGAGATAGCCGAGCTGCTGCCCGATCTCGCCGTCGATCCGCAGCGCCGGGATCGTCGCGCCCACCAGGCCCAGCCGGAAGAACGGCGCCTGCGGCGCGAGGTTCGCCCGCGCCGACGAGCTCAGGATCTGGCTGTCGGTGGTCCCGCCGATGAGGAAGGCGTTGGGCCCGCTGACCAGGACGGCCGGATCGGCCAGCCCTGCCGGCAGGTCCGTCTGGTCCAGGTGCTGCCACTGGTCGATCTCGCCGGTGGGCGTCGGGACCGTCCAGTACAACTCGGATCGAAGTCCGCTGCCGTCGGAGCCGCCCACGAGGTAGAGGCTTCCGTTGGCTGCAAACCCACCGGCAGCCGTCCGAGCCGCCGGCAGGTCGACCTGCCCACCGGCCACGTCCCAGCGCAGCAGCTTCAGGCTGGTGTCCGAACCCTCGACCGGTTGGCCGTGGCTGTCGAGCGGTGCTCCGCTCGCGAGCGTGCCACGCTGGACGGTGCGAATCGGACCGTTGGCATCGCGTCCGCCGTAGAACCAGATGAAGTCTCCGATCTGGACCGCGGTGGCGTCCGCCGCCGGCGTGAACAGGATGCCGGTCTGCTCGGTCCACCCACCGAGGAGGCCGTCCTTGTCGAAGGTCGACTTCCAGGTGGACCCGGTGAGGCCGGCGGCCGTCTCGCCGCCCACGAGGAGCAGGCCGTCGCCAACCGCGACGGCGGACGCGCCGGCGAGGCCGGCCGGCAGGTCGAGCGGGAGTTCGGCCTCGGTTGCCGTCTTCCATGCGCCAAGATCGCCCGTCTCGAGGTCCGGACTGAGAACGAATGTGGTCAGCTGCAGGGCGCCGTCGGCGTCGCGGCCTCCGAGGACGTAGATGCTCGTCCCGACCACCGCGACGGCGAAATCAGTACGCGCTGCCGGCAGCGCCGGCCCAGCGGCCCACGCCCCGAAGGTGCCGCCCCCGAACTTGCTGTGGAAGACGTCGGCGGACGCGGTCGCCCCGTCGGTGCCGCCGATGTACAGGACGCTCGTTCCCACCTGGACGGCCGCTCCAGCGGTGCGTGCGGCCGGAAGCTCGACCTCCGGCGGTGACGGCTGCCAGGGCAGAACCGCGCCAACCGGGGCTGGGCAGGGCAACGTCTGGTTCTCGGGCGGGCAGAAGTTGACCGGCGACCAGGCCAGGATGCCGAGGTCGAGCGTCCGGTTGACCGTCAGGTAGTAGGCGCGGTCCGGGATGTACAACAGCATCATGATCAGGACGATCACCCAGGCGAACGCCTTGACCGAAGCCCACCCCCAGCCGTCGGCATCGAGCAGCCCGAACATGGCCCGGCGGCGTGTGACGGGGCGGCCGGACTCGAGCGACTGGGTCATCGACATCCCTACTTGACCGTCAGCGTGCCGGTCATGGCCGGGATGGGATGCACAGAGCAGATGAAGGTGTACGTGCCCGGGTCCAGGCCATCGATCACGTAATTCGCGTCGCCGATCGTCGTGACGAGCGGGCTGTCCACGACGACGGTCCCATCGGACAGCCGGATGTCGACGTCATGCGGGATGGAGTCGTCCTTGTTCTCGAAGTGGATGACGAAGGTCGTGTTGGCCGATGCCTCGAGTTCCTTGACGTCGTAGGCGATGCCCATGGCCGCCACTTCGAGCACCGGGGCGTCCGGCGGGGGCGTGGCGGTGCCACCGTTCCCGGCACCATCTCCGAGATAGCACGCCGGGACCGGCGTCGCATCGGGCGAGGGCTTCCAGTCCTTGTCGTACCAGCCCGGGAAGGTCTCGGCCTTGCCGGTCGCCGGGTCGATGATCGGCTCGTTCAGCTCCGGGTCGCGAACCTCGTACTCGCGGCCGCTATCGGAGCGAATGAACGCGATCAGCTCGTTGATCTGGACGTAGTTCAGCGGACCGGGCGGGCTGCCTGCGTTGGACCAGATCGGCATGAGCGACTTGGCGTTGCCGCAGACGTAGCGACCCCCGACGGTCAGGACGGTCCGGAGGTACGACGGGCTCAGGTGCAGATACAGCTTCGAGTCGTCGTTGAGGACCGGTCCGATCCCGCCCTGACCCTGCTTGCCGTGACAATTCGCGCAGTTCGCCTGGTAGAGGTTGTAGCCGCGCTCGATCGCGGTCACCTGCTGGACATCCTTCTGCTGGTCCAGGCGTGCCGTCGACAACCCGAGAGGCGCACCGAGCTCGTAGAAGTAGTAGATGACGATGAACAGGATGACGACGATCGACGCGAGGAGGCCGACCCAACGGGCGCTGGCCGACTGGCGAACGATGCCGGCCGCGCGCTCCGGGGTGAGCTCGAACGCGTGGGCTGTCGGGGGCGCGGAAAATCGCTCGACGGGCAGCGGCTCGCTCGGCGGACGTCGGGCCGGCAGTCGCTGCTCGGGCTCGCGTCCGGGCTCGTCGGTCATCGGGCTCCTCTGGAGGTCGAACGATCGATCACGGCGTCAGATGCAGCCCGTGGGGCTCTTGGGCGGAATGATCCCCGGCTGGCCAAGGGCAACCGGCAGTGGACCCAGGGTGATCTTGCCGGTATCGAGGACGAGCGTTCCGTCGGCCTCGACGGTCGCCGAGAACCGATCCATGCTGCGCGGGGCCGGTCCAAAGATCGTGCCGTCGGCCTTGATCCCCAACCGGTCGTAGCGCGATCCGTGGCAGGGGCACTCCAGCCAGAAGTTCTTGAGACACGCGTTGGGCTTGCAGCCGAGATGTGGGCAGCGCTGGTAAAGGGCCCGGACGTTGAGCGCGGTCCCATCGCCGGTGGTGTCCTCGCCGGGAATGAACTGCTGGCGGGCGGGATCGACGAGCATGATGAAGGCGCGCGCCTCGGGGACGTAGGCGGGAAAGCCCTCCGCGATCGGGAGCGCGCTGTTCTGCAGCTTCAGATCCTCGAGCGTACCGACCTTGAACGTCCCCCCGAAGCCGCCGGCGAGATTGGGCCACAGGAAGCCGACCGTCCCGGCGAGGAGCTCGACCGTCCAGAGCGCCATGGCCCCGCCGAGCGAGTTGCGCAGCAGCTGGCGGCGCGACATGCCCTGCAGCGGCTGGCGGCGCAGCGACTTGATCGCCTCCGTGGCCAGCGCCTGGGGCTTGTCGGCGGGCTCGACGTGGTAATTGCTCATAGCGCGAAGTGGAAACCGTCGATGCTGTTCGGGAAGAACGGCAGGTACGGGATCGTGAACGAGTAGCCGGGGCCCCGGAAGAAGATCGCCACGAACGTCAAGGTCAGGCCGAGCAGCCAGAGCATCGTGAACAGCACGACGGCTGTCTTCCGATCCGCCATGCGGGTGGCGTGGATGTTACCGCGGTCGATGTATGGCAGGAGCGCCCCGCCCATGAAGACGAAGCCGGGCACGAGGACGCCGGCGACCACCGGATGGAAGTACGCGAGCAGTTCCTGGAGCCCGAGGAAGTACCACGGCGCCTTGGCCACGGCCGGCGTGACGTTGCTGTTGGCGAGTTCCTCGAGTGGAGCGTTGATGAACAGGCCCATGAGCAGCAGGAGGATGCTCATCATCCCGGCCGCCAGGAACTCGATCGAGAGCAGGTGCGGCCAGGTCATGACCGTGTCGTCGGGCTCCTTCTGGACACGCACGACCGCGTCCTGCTTGACCAGCGCCAGCAGGCGGTAGGGCCGCGCCGACATCGGCACGCGCTGCTTGTCGATCTCGGTGCGCCGCGCCGGGTCGACCGGCAGCACGACCCGGCTCTCGGAGGGCGCCTTGACGTCGTGGTCGGCCATCAGCGTTCTCGCATCACAGCGGCCCGGAGATCCCGCCGTCCTTCCGGATCCGCCAGAAGTGGACGGCCAGGAAGATCGCGGCGACCAGCGGCAGGAACATGATGTGGAGCACGTAGAACCGGAGCAGGGTGTTCTGGCCGACCTCGAGCCCGCCCAGGAGAAGGCGATTCACCGGCGTGTTGAACAGCGGCAGGTAGCCGCCCATGTTCGTGCCGATGGTGATCGCCCAGTAGGCGATCTGGTCCCACGGCAGGAGGTACCCACTGAAGCTCAGCAGAATCGTTGTGAACAGCAGGACGACCCCGACGACCCAGTTGAACTCGCGCGGCGGTTTGTAGGCCCCGTGGTAGAAGACCCGCATCATGTGCAGGAACACGAAGAACACCATGAGGTGGGCGCCCCACCGGTGGATGTTGCGGGTCAGCAGCCCGAAGGCGACCTTCGTCTGGATGTCCAGGATGTCGGTGTACGCCTGGGTCGCCGACGGGACGTAGAAGAACATCAGGTACACGCCGGTGATCGTCAGGACGAGGAACAGGAAAAACGATAGACCGCCCAAGCAGAACGTGTAGGCGAACTTCACCGCGTGCTGCCGAACGCGCACCGGGTGAATGTGCAGGAAGACGTTGTTCATCACCGCGTACGCGCGCGACCGCTCGTCGTTGGCGTACGGCTGTCGGAACAGCGATCGCCAGACCACGCTTCGGCGGAGGGTCTCGTCCATCCGCTCGAGGAAACTCACCTGGCTCCTCCTGCCACGCCGGGGGTCCCGGCCAATTGCGCATCGCGGTACGACTCCTTGTAGAGCCGACCGTCGGTCGAAATCTCCTGGAGTTCGAACCGCTCCATCGTAATGGCGTCGAACGGGCAGCGCTTGACGCATAGCGCGCAGCGGATGCAGCGCTCCTCGTCGAGGATCATGGCGGCGCCCTGGTCCCAGCCGTAGGCCTCCTCGATCTCGGGCAGGAGCCCTTCGGTCTTGAGCTGGTTGACGTCGACCATGTGGATGACGCCCTCGGGACAGACATCGGCGCACGCGCCGCACAGGACGCACCGGAATGGGTCGAACCAGATGTTGAAGTTGCACATCAGGCAGCGGGTGGATTCGGCGACCGCCGCCGTCGCGTCGTACCCCAGCTCCACCGGGGTCGTGAAGTTGACCTCGGGGTCCGTCGAGGGCATCCGTGCCTGGAGCTGGATCATCGGGATGTGCTGGCGCGGCAGGACGTCGTAGAACTCGGGCATCTCATGGCGCCACGAGCTGGTCAACTTCACGTTCGCGGCCACCGTCACGTCGGTTCGACCGGCGAGGTATCGATCGATCGCATATGCGGCCTTCTTGCCGTGGCCGGCGGCCTCGATGAGCGTCGTCGGGCCGGTAACGAAATCGCCGCAGGCAAAGACGCCGCGCACGTTGGTCGCATACGTGGCCGGGTCCACCTTGACTCGTCCGCGATTGATCTCGAAGCTCGATTCGACCGGCAGGAACGTCAGGTCGGCCGCCTGGGACACGGCAGGGATGACGACGTCGGCGGGAATGATGAACTCGGAGCCCTCGACGGGGATCGGCGAGCGGCGTCCGGACGCGTCCGGCTCGCCAAGGCGGTTGCGAATGAACCGCACGCCGGTGACGTGGCCGTCCTCGCCCAGAACCTCGATGGGGCTGGCCAGGAACTCCATGCGCACGCCCTCGCGCTCGGTTTCGCCGAGCTCCTCCTCATCGACGACGAGCTCGGAGCGGGTGCGCCGGTAGACGATCGAAACGCGCTCCGCACCGTGGCGGAGCGAGGTTCGCGAGCAGTCCATCGCCGTGTAGCCGCCACCGATGACGACGACGTCTCGACCGACTTCCAGCGGCTGGCCGAGGTTGGCCTTCTTCATGAAGTCGACGCCGTAATCGACGCCGATGAGGTCCGCCCCGGGGACGTCGAGGGCAACCGCGTCCATCGCGCCGGCGGTGATGGCGATCGAGTCGTAGTCCTTCTGGAGTTGCTCGAACGTGATGTCCCGGCCGATCGTCGTGTCGTAGTGGAAGACCACCCCGAGACGTTCAACGAGGCGGACGTCCATCTCGATCGCCTCGCGCGGGAGGCGGAAGGCGGGAACCCCGATCAGCATGGTCCCGCCGCCGTACGGCAGGCTGTCGAAAACCGTGACCCGATAGCCCTTCATCGCGAGCTCGCGGGCCACCGCCAGGCCGGCCGGGCCGGCACCGACGACGGCCACGCGCTCGTCGCGCGGGGTGATCTGGGGCATGACGTCGGGAATTCCGGATGCCTCGTGCCATTCGACGAGGAAGCGCTTCATCGCCCGGATGGCGAGTGGGCGATCGATGTCGCCGCGCCGGCAGGCTCGCTCACACGGAGCCGAACAGACGTACGAACACATCGCCGCGACCGGGTTCGGCTCGCGCGACAGGATGTAGCCCTCCTCGAAGCGGCCCTCCGCCGCGAGGTTCAGGTAGCCGCGGCAGTTCGTCCCGACCGGGCATGCCTCCTGACACTCGATGTTGCACTGCAACCACGAGGCGTCGACGGGCTGGACGAGGAATTCCTGGTGCAAGTCGAGGGCCAAGGGGTGATCGCGCCTTTCCCAGATGGGGCATGACAGCGGGAAACGGACGGCCTGTCGCGGTCGCCTCGTTCGGAATCTACCATCCGCGTCGGGCGGCCTGCAAAACCGGACGGACAGCCTTGTGTGGTGACGTGTCGGCGGAGCGCATCGGATCAGCCAATGGTCTCCGTCCCGATTTGACGGTCGCGAATCTCGCAGCTACGCTGCTCGCCGAGACGATCGCCGCCCGCAACGGGCCGACGTCTCGTGGAGGAGCGACGCATGATCGCGAGCGAATTCGCGTTCATGACGCTGGGCCTGCTGCTCGGCGTGGCCAGCGGTGCTGCCCTCGTGTTCGTGATTCGCGCCCGGTCGCCTGCCCCACGCGAGGTTCGGCTGCGTGTGGCCACCGATGTGATTCCGCGACGTACGTCGGCCACGCTGGCCGGGGATGCGTTCGGCACGGCCCCGGGGGAGCCGGCCCGCGGCGGCCCCGCGGATCGGCGAACGGTGGATCGAGAACCCAACAGTGCCCTCGCTCCCGCGGCGCCCAGCCGCCCGAATACGCTCCGCGTCGCGGGTGAGCCGGGCCCTGTGGGCGCCCTGGGCGTGACCGCTGCCGTCGAAAGGCCCGCGCTGGCAGTTCCGCTGGACGCGGTTGCGATCGCGATCCCAATCCACGGCGAGCGCGACCCGATGCTGCAGGCGCTGCGCGAATCGACGGAACGTGCGCTGATGGCCACGGTGCCGGCAACCCGCCCTGAGGCCGCCGATGTCGGGACCCACGGCATCGACCGCGCGGAGCAAACCGCGCCGCAGGCCGCGATGCGGACCGCGCCGCAGGCTGAGGCCCGTTCGACACCGGGCGCAACCGCGCTCGTCGAACCGAGGGCCGGAGCCGTCGTGTCGAGCGGCGGAGCCGTCGTGTCGAGCGGCGGAGCCGTCGTGTCGAGCGCCGAATCGGGCGGTTCGTCGCGTGGCGAGGCAACTCGCTCGCGTCCGGTCGCCGACGGGCCATGTGCCGAGGCTCAGGCGCGGGCCGACGAACAGTGCCGCCAGGCCGAGGTGGCCCGTCTCGGAGCCACGACGGCGGCCGCAGCTCTTGCGGTGGTTCGTCGCGAGTACAGCGAGCAGCAGGGTCGAGCCGAGGAGAGCCGCTCGGCGGCAGAGCCTCGCCGAGTCCAGGAACGCAAGGAAGCAGCCCGCGCCGGGTTCCGCTCCGATCGCCTGGCGGCTGCAGATCGGGCGGGCCTCGAGACGGCCGCCAGGACCTGGTTGACGGCCATCAACGCCATCAATGCGGCCGCGCGTGAGGCGGCGCCCGCGGTCGCCCGAGCCGACCTCGCGGCGGCGGCGCTCTTGCCGACCCTCGAACGGCTCGGCGCCGAAGCCGACGCCGCGCGGATCTCGGCAGAGGCGGCCGATGCCGAGTGCCTCGAGGCCCGGACGACGCTTGCCCAGTGTCGCGAAGCGGCGGCCATCGGTCAGGCGATCTCGCCGGTGCGGACCGGCGGGGACGCGCCCGGCACCGTCTCGCCGGCGCCACTGCGGCGCGACGCAGGGACACCGATCGTGCTTCGCCTGGTTGCCGGCGATCGGAACACGAGGACCCAGGTCGCGGCCGCCCTCGCGCAGAGCCTCCCGGACACGCCCCTGCCGTGGGCCGACCTGCTCGGGGAGTTTGTCGATGCGATCTCGGCACGCGCGATCGAGGAGTCGCTCCTCGACGTTCCCGCGGACCATCCCTTCTGGAGCCCATTCGCCCGTACCGAGGGCCGTGACATCCTCGCGGCGCTCGCCGCGCTCGGGTATCGGTTCGATGGACTCGGTGGCTGGGCGGACGATCGGATCCCGAGCCAGCGCGATCTGTCGCTTGCCGTTGGCTATGCGGGCCAGGACCCGATGCGCATCCGTTCGTGGCCGAGCGAGCAGGAGACGACCGAGCTCTTGCGAGATGTGCGGGTGGCCGGCGATGAATACCTGGATCGGGCCGGAGGCGACCTCAGCCTGGGCGAAGTCGTGGCTCTCCTCGGGCCACGGGCGGACGCGTTGACCGACCTGTGGAACGCCTGGGGCACCGTCAGGCCGCTGCTCGTCGCTCCGATCGACGCGACGACGGAGGACTGACCGGGCTTCCGGATCAGGCCTGGGCGAGCTCGTCGTCCTCGTCGATCACGACGAGCCGGAATGCCTCGCCGGCCGCGACACCGATGACCGCGCCCTCTTCTGCAGTCCACCTGCGGATCCAGTCGAGCACCCGATCCATGTCACGCAGCTGACTCGCATGGCAACGGAGAGCCGCGAGCTTGCGCTCGACCGTGGCGCTCACATCGATCCACGCGTCGGGCGCGCTCGACCAGGCGAGGTAGATCCGGCGTACGCGATGCGCGGCCAGACCGGACCGAGCCAGCCATGGGAACGCCATCGGGTTTCGAGCGGCAGGGTAGACCGCGTCGACGGCGGCAATCCCGGCGGTGCGGTGATCCACGTGGTTGACCCCACCATCCCGATGGAACAGCACCTCGGGGTCGGTGGTGAGCACGGCGTCGGGCCGAAAGGTGCGGATCTCCCGAACCAGCAGTTCGCGCAACGGCAGGTCGTTGGCCAGGCCGCCGTCCGGCTGATGCAGAAAGGTCACCCCAGCGTAGCCCACGACGTCGGCCGCGGTGCGCTGTTCGACTTCCCGGGTCAGCGCGAGCTCCAACGGATCGAGATCGGCGTACTCGCCTCCCTGGTCGCCGCTCGTGCAGCACACCAGCCAGCCCACGGAACCCGCGTCGATCCAGCGGGCGGCAGTCGCCGCCGGGCCGAAATCGGCATCATCCGGGTGGGCCACGATCACCATGAATCGATCGGGCCGCCAATCATGAGCTGCCGGCGCGGCCCCATCCTGACGTCGATCGCCCCTAGGCATCCGTCGACCCGGACCCACACTCAAGAGGGATTCGCGCACGCGCAGGTGCCTGATAACCTCGCAACCGAGCCGCTAGAATGCCGCCCGAGGCTTCGCTCGTCTCCCCCCACGAGCGAAGCCTCGCTTCGTGCCCGCCAGGGACGCTCATCGTGCTCGTCCGGCCCGGGCTTCGCGGAGGACGTCGAGGACGGCGGCCGCATGACCGTCCGCCTTGACCTTCGGCCACGCGTGGTGGATCCGGCCCTCCGGATCGATCAGGTAGGTCGAGCGCTGGATGCCCATGGACTCTCGCCCGTAGTTGGTGCGCAGTGTCCACGCACCATAGGCCTCGGCGACGGCGTGGTCCTCGTCGGACAGCAGCGTGAACGGAATCCCGAACTTCTCGCGGAAGCGCCGATGGCTCGCTGCACCGTCCGGGCTGATCCCCCACACCTCGGCGTTGCCGGCCTCGACGTCGCGCTGAAGGTCGCGAAACTGGCACGCCTCCGTCGTGCAGCCGGGCGTATCGTCCGCGGGATAGAAGTAGACGATCGTCCAGACGCCCCGACGATCGGCGAGTCGACGATCGACCCCGCGGTCGTCGGGGAGCGTGAAATCCGGCGCCAGTGCGCCGGCCTCGGGCGGGGTCATGCCCGCAGCCTAGCAGGCGTCTCGATGACCAGGAGCCATCCCGACTCGATCGAGAGCCGTACCGTCGTGTCGAGTCGCACATTGGACAGACCGCGACTGCGACCCGCGGCGAGCCGATCGTCGTCCAACCCGTAGCGCAGCCCGCTGGCCGTGACGCCGGTCGCGTCGCCGCCGAGCGGCAGGAGGGTCAGGAGGTCGCCGGCTCGGCCGGTCAGGTCGACCGCACGCAGACCTCCGGGCGACGCCAGCAGCGTCACCCTGGCCGACGGATCGAGCAGGCGGCAGGCCCGCCCTTGCAGGGCGGGGTGGGCGAGCAGCGCGACATTGGCCAGCGCGTGGTCGACGCGGGATCCACCAAGGGCCCCAAGGATGGTGACGTCCGTCGCGCCCCGACGAACGGCCTCGAGAACGCCCAGCTCCGTGTCCGATTCGTCCTTGTCGGTCGCCACGGGGTGTGGTTCGATCGCCGCAGATCGCAGGGCGGCTCGCCCCGTGGCATCAAGCGAATCGCCATCGCCGACCCAGGCATCGATGCGAAGGCTCAGCGTTGGAGCCAACCCCGCGCCGCCATCGGCTGCGACGACGATGTCGATCGCATCGGCCCAGCCAGGCCATGCGTCGTCGAGCCCTGCCCGGCTCGGCCGGCCTCCATCGGCGAGAACAATGGCCCGTGTCATCGGTGGCAGGCTCCCATCCCGGTCGAGCACGATGGCGTGCATCGTCCGGATGCTACCCGGTCGACGAGTGCTATCCTGCCAGCCGTGCCCAACACACCAGACCACCCGGCCGTCCGGCGGGTCGTCGAGGCGGCCGCCCGCAAGGGCGTGACCCTCGATGTCACCACCTTCTCCGAGTCGACGCACACCGCGAGCGAGGCGGCGGCGGCCGTCGGCGCCGAGCTCGGGCAGATCGTGAAGTCACTCGTCTTCGTGTCGAACGGCGAGGACGGCCTCCCCGAACCGATCCTGTGCCTGGTGTCCGGGACGAATCGCGTCGATCTCGGTCGCCTCGCCGCGGTGACCGGCCGTTCGGACGTTCGGCGGGCCACAGCGCGGGAGGCCAACGAGTTGAGCGGCTTCGTCATCGGCGGGATTCCCCCGCTGGGCCATGGGCGGGCGATGCGCGTGATCATGGACCCCGATCTCGGCCGGTTCCCCGAGGTGTGGGCGGCAGCCGGCACGGCAACGGCGGTGTTTCCTGTACCTCCGGCGACCCTGCGGATCCTGGCCAATGCGACGGTGGCGCCCATCGCCGAACAGCCTCGGGTGGCCGACGTGGAAGCCGGGCTGGACGATCTGATTCGCCCGATCGCCGCGCCGACCCGCGGGGCCTGACCGACAACTCCGTGACGCGGGCGGAGCCACGTCGAGCCAGCGTGGGCTATCCGGGTGGCCTGCGGGCGCGCTGGGCCTGGGGTGGCAGCGGCCAGGGCGCCGACGTGTTCGCCCTCTCCGAGAGCGGCGGCGACATCATCGACCACGGGACCCTGGGCGGCCCCGACGTCGAGCAGTACTGCCGAGCCGAGGTGCGGGTGGAGGGACCGGCGGGGACGTGGACGGCGCGCTTCGCATCTCCCATCTACGACGAACCGGCGGCATTGCTCTGGGACACGCCCGCGCTGTTCGTGGCGACCTATGGATTCACGACGTACGCCTTCGATGCCCGCGGCGGATCGCTTCGCTGGCACCATCGCTCGGGGACGCCGCTGATCGCGCTCATCGGGTCGAGCCGCCTTGCCCACGTCATCGTGCAGGCCGAGATCGAGACGTTCGCGATCGAGGCGGACGGGACGGTCGCGTGGCGCGTGGCCCATTCCGACGTGGTCACGAGCGCCGAACTCGTCGGCGGCAAGCTCGTGCTCAACAGCTTCAGCGCCCAGGTGACGGCTCTGGATCCCGTGACCGGGCGGACGGCCGGGTGACACCGAAGCCGTGCGTGACAGCGGAACCGTGATCGACCAGCCGCTGTGGACACAGCGTGGACAAGTCGCCGCATTCGTCGGCGATTCGTGGACGATGCACCTTGACCCGGCGCGGAGGTCGACCCAGGATGGGGATCAGCCCGGAGGGGTCGAGCGCCACTAACGGTCGAGATCGCCTCAACGCCCACGTGACGCGGAGGTTCCTTCGGGCTCTTTCCCGCTCGCCCGACTATCATCCCCGCCGTGATCCCCTCCCTCGTCGCGGCAGTCGGGGTGAGCGCCATGGCCCTGGGCCTGCTCGTGCTCCGCTCGCTCGGCGCGAACTATCGCGTCGGTCGGCTGCTCGCCGTCACTCCGAAGGTCACGGTCGAGGAGGCCCTGGTCCTGGCCACCGAAGCGCGGCCGCCCTACGTGCGGATCGACGGCCGCGTCGACGCCGAGGACGAATTCGAGGACGCCGACCATCGCCCGCTCGTCCTCCGACGCACGCGGGTCGAGGTCCAGCGTGGCCGTGCCTGGACCATCGTCGAGGACGGCCGCGAGGCCATCCCGTTCGAGATTCGCGAAGGGCTGAGCGGCATCGCCGTGGATGCGTCCGCGCTCGGCCCGGGGCTGGTCGTGGTGCCCCGCGAGTCCCGCGGGGTCGCGGCGGACCTGCCGGATCGGGTCCCGTCGGAGCTTCCGCCCGGGACTCCGGTGCGCATTGCCATCGAGCAACTCTCGTCGGTCGACCACGCCACGGTCCTCGGCGTACCGGTGCCGGGGGCGGCCGGAAGGCCGTGGATGACGTCCGGTCGTGGCCGACCGCTGATCCTGACCAACCTGGAGACCGCCGAGGCGATGCGCATTCTCGTGGGCGACCGCCGGATGGTCCCGGCCGCCGCGACCGCCTGGCTCGGCAGCGGACTCGTCCTCCTGGCGATCTCGGTCGTCCTCGCCGTGGCCGGAGTCCGCTGATCACGTGGTGATCGGATGGCTCGTTCCGTGACCTACGGATGGCGCCTTGCCCTGGCATGTGCTGCCGTCGCGCTGTTCCTGGGCCTCCCGATCGCCGCCCTCGCCGCCAGCCCCGAACCAAGTGCCGCGGGTGGCGATACCCGCAGTGCCGGGGAGGGCCCGGGGCTCGTCGGAGACCCCCTGTTCGCCCTGGTGGTCGTCGTTCTCGTCGCGGCCATGGCCATCGCGACCACGCTCGTCTACATCAGGCTCACGAGGGCGGCCCACGATCGGGGTCATCGCGACTGAGGCTTCGGGCCGGCCGCGCGCGGAGTACCCCCGCCGACGCAGACCGCCGCAGGACGATCGTGCTATTGGCAAGATCTGTGAGCTTGGTAGGCTGGCCGCTGAAGTTCACATTTCCTGCCAAGGGCAAGTCGGTGATGTTGCCAATTACTTCGCGACCGATCGACGCCACGCTGACCGTCACCAAGGCGGCGCGTCTGCTGGGCGTCCATCCCAATACGGTCCGGGCCTGGAGCGATCAGGGTCGGCTCCGGTTCTACCGCATCAACCGGCGCGGCGATCGACGCTATCGCGTGGGCGACCTCAATCGATTCCTCGCGGCCGCCGACAGTTCAACGCACGATCCGCATGGGTCGGCCCTCACGTCGACACCGGATCGCCCAAGGGGGACCCCCGGAGGGCACCACGCTACGGCCCAACGTGCGCCGTTTCGCCCGTCGCTCGAGACCGCAGCCGAGCCGGTCGGCGACGATTCAGCACGCTCCGCAGCCCTGGGTCTGGTCGGTGACCTTGCAGCCCTGATCCCGTCGGGCGCGCCCCGCGGGGCAAACGATCTGGCCACCCTGCTCATGCGCGCCGCTCGCGCCATTCGCTCAGCGACCAACGTCGATCGCGTCGCGATCTACGAGCTGCGCCGCGACGAACTCGTGCCACTGGCGGTGACCGGGCCGACTGCCACGCGGTCGACCGCGCTGCCGCGCACGTTCGGGGTTCTCGGCTCCGCGCTGGCAGGAGCTCCGCGTGAATCGGGCGTTCGTGGATCGGGCACCGGCGGCGATCCGCCGGTGATTGCCCGGTATCCCGGGACCAATGTCCTGCCGGCATTCTCCGACAGCGCCGGCGAACTGGCCGTGGCGATCCCGGGGTCCGAAGGTTCATGGGGTGTCCTCGTGCTGGCGAACCGGCAGGGCTTCGCGACCGGCGCCCCGGACCTGCTGGGCGCCGTGGCGGGCGCCCTGGGCGCCATCGTTCGCGTCTCCCGGCATGGAGACGAGGTGGCCCATCGGCTGCACCGCGCGGAAGCGTTGCGCCGCGTGGAATCGGACATCGGGAGCCGCCTCGACCTCGAACAGATCCTGTCCGGCCTCGTCGATCACGCCCTCGTCCTGTTCGAGAGCGATCGGGCGGCCGTGTTCCTCCAGACTCCCGGGGGCGGCATGGAGCCGCGGGTCAGTCGTGGTCTGTCCGCCGCCTTCCTCGCCGCCGTGAAGGATCTGCCGCCGCGCTCGCTGTCGGCCGCCGCCGTGGCCGCCCGCCGCCCGCTTGCCGCGACCCATTACCGGGACGACCCACGAGGCGAGGGCATCCGGGCGGCGGTCATCCAGGAGGGCTTCGACAGCCTGTGCGTGGCGCCGCTGCTCAACGGCAACGATCTCCTGGGCCTGCTCATCGTGTATCACGACCGCCCGCATACGTGGACCGACGACGAGATGGACACGATGTGGGCGCTGGCCGGCCACGCCGGCGTCGCGATCAAGACTGCCCAGAACTACACGCAGCTCTCGAGCTGGGCGGCCCAGCTCCAGGCGATCCAGCAGGTCGGCGCCCGGCTCAATCGGCTTTCGACGGTGGCCGAGATCGCGGGGACGATCGCGACCGAGCTGCGCGAACTGATCGATTACCACAACGTTCGGGTCTACCGCATCGAGGGGGACGAGCTCATCCCCGTCGCGATGGTCGGGAACCTGGGCGGGTACGTCGACGAGACCCCCGCCCAGCTGAGCGTGACGGTCGGCCAGGGCATCACCGGGTGGGTGGCGCAACACGGCGTCGCGCAATACCTGCCGGATGCGGCCAACGATCCGCGTGGCCAGACCATCCCCGGGACCGAGGACGACCTCCCGGAGTCGATGCTGCTGGCCCCGATGACGTTCGAGGACCGGGTCCTGGGGGTTCTCGTCCTCGCGAAGCTCGGAACCCACCAGTTCACCGACGACGACCTGCGGCTGCTCGTCATCTTTGCCAGCATCGCCGCCCAGGCAATGGCCAATGCCGATGCCACCGAGCAGCTGCGCTCGCAGTCGGCGGCCTTGGAGCGCCAGCTGCGGAGCCAGCGGGTCCTCTTGACGATCACTGAATCCATCCTCTCGACGCTCGATCCGCGCCAGGTCCTCGACCAGATCTCGGATCGCCTGGCGACGCTGGTCGAGTTCGACAACATCTCGATCGAGGTGTATGACCGGGCAGCCGGCACACTCCGCCCGATCAGCGCCCGGGGTGTTCACGCGGACGAATACATGAGGGACTGGAAGGTGGGTGAAACGGGGATTGCCACGTGGGTCATCGAACGCAACGAGCCCGTCCTCGTCGCCGATGAGATCGACGATCCGCGCGTCAGCCACTTCGACTCGACGGGGCCCGTTCACGGAAGCCTGATCGTGGCTCCGCTGCGCGATCGCGACGGCGTGTCGGGCGTCCTGACGCTCGAGCGCCTCGGCGAGGGCCGCGCCTACACGGACGACGAATTCGAGCTTGTGAAGCTGTTCGCCGCGCACGTCTCGATCTCGCTCCAGAACGCCACGGCCCACCGCGCGGTCGAGATTCGCGCCAACACGGACGGGCTCACCGGGCTGCTGAACCGGAGCACCCTGAACGAGTGGCTGCGCCGGAGCACCGCCGATGGCGAGCCGTTCAGCCTGATCATGCTCGACCTCGACGACTTCCGGCTCGTGAACAACGCCCGCGGCCACCAGGCCGGCGACCGGATGCTTCAAGGGATCGCCGCGGCGCTGGTCAAGGCCGGGCGGGACTCGGACCTCGTGTTCCGCTACGGCGGCGATGAGTTCGCCTTCCTGCTTCCGGCCACGGAAGCCCCTGGCGCGATCGCCGTTGCCGAGCGCGCCCGCGAGGCGGTCCGGCGCGTCCCCGGACCCGGATCGGATGGGCCGCGGCCGTCAATGGCCGTGTCCGCATCGATTGGATTCTCGACGTTCCCCACGGACGGGCAGACGGCCGAGGAGGTCCTTCTCGCGGCCGACCGGGCAACCTACGTCGCCAAGCGGGCCGGCGGCAATCGCGTCGCCAGCGCAGCCGAGGGGCTGTCGCTTGCAGCCGAGTTCTCGCCGTCGGAGCCCACCCCCGTCGATTCACCGAGTCAGGCGACCGCCTGAGCGCTCCGCGGAAACCGCGATTCGCGATTGGAGCCACGGGCGTCACCCCGACAACCTGATCGGCGTCACACTGGAACCGTGAGCGAGACGCCGAAGCGCCGCCGTCCAACCACCGCCGCCTGGCTGGCGGGCGTCCTCGCCGTCGTCCTCGTCGGGCTGGTCGGCTCGATCGCCATCCTTTCATCGGGCGGGCTGCCGATCGGCGGGTCGGCGACACCGGGCCCATCCGCTCCGCCACCATCAGTCGGGCAGTCCACGGCGCCGCCGAGCCAGTCGCCGGCGCCGTCCTTCACTCGTCCGACGCCCACGCCCCGGCCGACGTTCGTCGTCCATGTCGTGAAGCCAGGTGACAGCCTGACCTCGATCGCGCGCGCGCAGGGCACGACCGCCCGAAGCATCGCGTTCTGGAATCGCGATGCCTATCCGTCGCTCGACCCCGAATCGGATGGCTACCAGCCAAACCGGATCGAGGTCGGCTGGGCTCTCGCCCTGGTGCCGGGCCAGACCTATGACGAATTGGCCCCGACCCAGCGACCGGGCAGCCCGCCACCGAATGGACCGTCGACCGCAGCCGGCCCCGGCAGCCAGCCCACGATGCCGCCGGTCATCGGCAGCAGCGTGCTGATCTCAAACGGCCCGCGTGGCAGCGACCGGATCGCCCTCACCCTGGACATGGGCGGCCGGGTGGATCCGGCCGTCGAGATCGTCCGCTGGCTCATCGACCACACCGTGAAGGCCACCCTGTTCCCGACCGGCCTGACCGGCACAACCTCCGAGCAGGGTCGCGCCGCGCTGTTGTTGGCCGCACAACGGCCCGACCTGTTCGAGATCGCCAACCACTCGTGGGACCACCCGAGCTTCGTCAACCTCACCGATGCCGAGGTGGCCGACCAGCTGTCGCGCAGCGAGGCCGCTGTCAACCAGCTCATCGGGCGCACCACGAAGCCGTTCTTCCGCCCCCCGTTCGGCGCCGTCAACAACACCGTGCGGGGCGCGGTCGGGCGAGCCGGCTGGGGCTACACGATCTTGTGGGACATCGATACGATCGACTGGAAGCCGACGTCGGAGGGAGGCCCGACGGCGAGCGACATCGTCACGAAGGTGACGGCACAGGCCCAGGGCGGCTCGATCGTGGTCATGGACCTCGGTGGATGGCACACCCTCGAGGCGCTGCCGGGGATCCTCGCCGCGCTCGACTCGAAAGGGCTTCGGCCGGTGACCCTGACGGAGATGCTGGCCCCATAGCGCCGGGTTGGTCGGCGACACGGCAGCGGTTCACGCGGGGCTATGCTCCGGTCGATGGACGCCAACTCCTCCATGAACGACGCACCCCGGATCGTCATCACCGTTGCCGATCCCGGCGCGCAGGCGGACGTTGCCCTCGCCGAGCGGAAGAACGGGCTGTACGCCGAGGCCGTCGCACGCCAGCGGGGGATCGCCGTCCTGCTCCATGCCGCGACGCCCCGGCAGGATCGAATCGAGGCGTTTCGCACGATGGACGGCCTGCTCCTGGCAGGAGGCGCCGACATCGATCCGCGGCGGTACAACGAGTCGGCTCGCGGCGCGGTCGACGTCGAGCCGGAGCGCGATGCGCTCGAAGCCGAGGCGTGGGCCGCGGCCATGGCGCGCGATCTGCCGGTGCTGGGAATCTGCCGCGGACTCCAGGCGATGAACGTGTTCATGGGCGGACGCCTGCTCCAGGATGTGGCGCGGCACGCCGGATCGGCGTACGGCACAGGCCGCGCGTTGACCCACCCGCTGCGCGTGGTGCCCGGATCACGCCTGGCGCGGATCCTGTTCCCGACCAACGTCCGCGGTGGGGTTGTCGCGGTGAACACCTACCACCACCAGGGCGTTCGCGCCGGCGACGTGGCTGCAGGCCTGGCCGTGGGGGCCTGGGCGTCGAGCCCGGCCGGCGACCTGGCCGAGGCGATCGAGACGACGAGCGGGCCGTTTCGACTCGCCGTCCAGTGCCACCCGGAGCGGACGGGGTCGACACCGGACGCCTTCGAGCGACTGTTCCGGGTCTTCGTCGATGCAAGCCGCGGATCCGTGACGGCGCGGAGCGCGACGGGGTCCAGTCGCTAGGACAGCGCCCGGGCCTACTCGCTGCATCAGGTCTGCTACGAGCTTCGCGTAGCGGAGGGCGTCGGAAATGACCGCGCCACCAAGGGTGGCGTAGCCGGCGATGTTGCCGGCTAGATCCGATAGGGTCCAGCCCAGGCCACCCGTGCTCGTGGAGACCGCCAGGCGGGCTCCGGTTGGATCGACGATCGAGCTCGTGCTGGCACCCGTACTCGGGGTGATCCGGGCGATGACCTCGGATGAACCGACGTAGGCGTACGTGTCGGTCACCGAGGCGACGGCCTTCGTCCGATGGCGTCCCAGGGCATCGAGCGTGAACGTCGCCGCCGAGCCCGTCTGCGGGGTGATCTGAGGTCAGGCGATCGGCGACGTCCGTCTAACCGATCGCACGGAGAACCTCTGCGCACGATGGTCCAACGAGAGATCTCAGAACAGAGCCCGGTTCGCCAGCGCGTGGCAGATGCTCCAGGAAGGAGACGCCCACCAACTCCCGGATCTCTGGCTCAGCCGAAAGGCCGTCTTCCAAGAGTTGCAAGACGCACGAGAGCGAGGCCCGGTCGTGTATGGCCTTCCTTGCCACCTGAGATTCTGCCCAACGCTCGACATCGGCCACAAACAGATGTGGCAACACCTCGCCATGTTGATCGCTGACGTGCTCCTCGAATAGAGGACTGAGCTCCGGGCACGCGTAAACCAAGGCGCCTACGAATGCAATGGTCCTGGCACTCATCGATCGGTCCCTGGGGCGTCTAGGAGGTCATCGAGAACGCTCTGGGCGACGAGTCGATCAGGGTAGCTCGCGGATGGATTATCGGTTAAGCCAGTTGCTAAGTCCGCGGGCCGTCTCCTGGGCCTTCACTGTGTGGAAGAGACCTTGGGTGGGTTGTCCAGTACGGTTCAGGTATCGGGTTGCGGATGAGGTCGCCGACCGGCACTCCCCACGGCCCAGGCAGATGTTGACATGGTTCGGGTTCACAACGCCGGAGCGAGTCCTCTCAGGGACCCGCACAACGGACCCACCAGCCGCACGGATACGACCCGCAGTGGACACCCTGAACGTCGCGATAGCCGTTTCGATCTCAGCGTACGACGCTATCGCGCCTCGATCACCGCCTGTGCGCCTCCCGCTCCTGGGTCCGATCCAATAGCGATCGGCGCCTTGAGGCACGATCACTGGGGGATCTTCAATGTCCGCGCCTCTTGGCCTCGAACCACGCTCTGAACGATTCGGACCAGGATCGTTCGCTCGGCCACCTGCCTGGCCGGCCTCTTCGTTCCGCCCACTTGGACTCGAATGTGGAGTCGCCGATCCACTGACCATCGTACTCACGAATGAGCCCTGCCCATTCACGGCTTGAGTCCGAGTATGGTTCGAGCTCGAAGAGTTCGTCATTCCAGACGCCGAACTCGTCGGCACTACAGTGGTATGCGACGGATCCATCCTGCCCTAGCCCGATCTGTCGGAGAACGCCTCCATCATCCGCCAGTTCAAGCATCCACGCGGAGATCTCAATCCCGTGCTCGCGGTAGGGAAAGCGGAGCGCCAGGTAGCGCGTCATGACTTCCCCCGGAAATACTTTGACCAGGGGTTGATGTGGCCAAATACAAATGGGAATCGAGGAACTACGTGTATCCCAAATGGGAGCCTGTACGCGCCCTTGTAAGTGGGCGCCGTCCCAATACGGATGGCACTCTTGAACTTCACCATCGTTCCGCCGACTGGAACCTGTGTCGGCCCGACGCGAAGGATAGTCGAGCGCGGCGGCAGCTGTGTTCGAACGACTCCCGCCGTCTCCTTTGCGACACCCGCGAGCCTTGGGACATCGCGCGCAGCTCTGATGGCGCCGTCGGCAAACCGCCTCCCCGCGCCCAACGCAGCCCGGCCCGCACCGAGCACGGTTCGTCCGGCTCCCAGGAGGGCATTGGCCGCGCCGGCCGTGACGCTCGTGCCGGCTCGCAGGGCGCCGATCGCACCGCCGGCAGCGATCGATCCGGCGACGACGACGGCCGTCTCGCCGGCCATCGCGCCGAGGGTCCGGAAGTCGCCGCTCGACCAGGCGTTGCCGACCTTGGTGACGGCGCCGCCGACCGTATCGGCGACCCCGCCCACGACCGTCCGACCGACGCCCGTGAGGGTGCCTCCGGCGTCGCGCGAGAGGTCCTGCCCGAAGCGCCCGACGGCGGCCGCGGCGGTGGTCGCCACGACGCTCCGGCAGGCCCCATCGAGAGCGCAGCCGCCGGCTGCCACGATCGCCTGACCGGTGCCGACGACCGCGCCGACGGCGCCCTCGCCGAAGCCATAGGCGAACGAGCCCACGTTGCCGGCGACCTGCCCGGCGAAGCCCAGCGGATCGATGTCGTCCCAGGGCCAGTGGCCATCGGGATCGACCAGCGTGGCCGGGTCGGCTCCGGCATACAGGTAGCGGTTGAAGGTGATCGGGTTGAGCGCACTGCCGGCCAGGTCGTCGGGTGCGCTGAAGCTCCCGAGATCGGGGGCATAGGCCCGGAGCACGAAGTCGTACAGCTCGGCATCGCCTGCGTCCGACAGGAGCAGCCGGCCCTGGTAGCGGAAGGGCGACGCGAGACCGGAGCTGACCTGGGCCAGGGTCTCGCCGTAGGGGTCATAGCGGCTATGAATGCGATGTCGCCAGGTCGAGGTGCCGCGGCGTAGGCTCGCGGGCACCGGGACAGGGGCGACACGGGACACCAGCTGTACGGGCAGGCCGATACGCTAATGGACCACGAGTCCGGCGTCGTAACTGGCCGCCCCTGCGACTCGCCCGGTTGCGCTCAGAGCGCGGATCCGTAGGTGTCGTGTGCCCGGCAGGTGTCCGAACCGGATGGTGAACGAGAGAGGAGGATGCCGATGCGCACGATCGGGCTCGACGTGGGCCGCACGTTCGCCGAGGTGGCGATCCACGAAGGCGGCCGGACCCGCTCGGCCGGCCGGACCCCGGTGACGCCAGCCGGCCTGCGCTCGTTCGCGGCCGGCCTGCACGCCGACGACGAGGTGGTCCTCGAGGCGACGACGAACACCTGGGCGATCGCCGGGCTGCTCGCGGAGCATGCCGGGCGGGTCGTGGTGTCCAACCCATTGCGGACCCGGGCCATCGCCGACGCCAAGCACAAGACCGACCGGATCGACGCGGCGACCCTGGCCGAGCTGCAGGCCGCCCGCTATATCCCCGAGGTCTGGCAGCCCGATCCGGCCACCCGCGAGCTGCGCAGCCTGGTCGCCCACCGGGCCGGGTTGGTCCGCGTGCGCACGGCGCAGCGCAACCGGGTCCACGCGATCCTGGACCGAGCGCTCATCGCCTCACCGGTCGCCGACGCCTTCGGCGTAGCCGGCCGGGCCTGGCTCGCGGCCCTCGAGCTGCCCGACCTCGCGCGGCTCGAGCTCGACGCCGCGCTGCGGCTCCACGACACGGCCGCGGCCGAGGTCACGGCGGCCGACCGGCTCCTCGCGGAGCGGATCGTCGACGATCCCCGGGCGCGCCACCTGCTCACGATCCCGGGCGTCGGCCCGGCGGTCGCGGCGAGCCTCGTCGCGCTCATCGGCGACATCGGCCGCTTCCCGCGCCCGGCCAACCTCGCTTCCTATCTCGGGCTCGATCCGCGGGTCCGCCAGACCGGCGGCAAGCCTGCGTTCACCGGGCACATCAGCCGGGCTGGCCAAGCGCATGCCCGGGGGTTGCTGATCGAGGCGGCACACGCCGCGGTCCGGGTGCCGGGTCCCCTGCACGCGTTCCATGCCCGCCTGCTCCGACGACGCCACAGCAGCGGCGTGGCGGTGGTGGCGGTCGCGCGCAAGCTCGCCGTGCTCGCCTGGCACCTGCTCAGCGCGGACGCGGACTTCCGCTTCAGCCCACCGGTCCGGACGGCCGAGAAGCTGCGCCGCCTGGACCTCGCGGCCGGTCGCCCGAAGCGCGCTCCGGGCGGTCGCGGGCCGGGTGGGGCCAAGGAGCGCCGGCGCGCAGCGCGGACGGCCGAGTGGACGGTGCTCGAGGTGGCCGAGGCCGCGTACGAGGAGCTCGTCCGGGCTCGCACCATCCCACGTGGATCGACGGACGCGGCGGCCGCACCGGGGAGCGACTGATCGGCCGGATCGAGCCGGCACGGGCTGCGCGACGGGGCCATGGTCCCCAGACACCCGTCCTTCGCCACGCGGTCGCGCCGCGTCCGTCGCCCACGATACGTCACGCCGCCCGTGCCCGGGACTTGACACATTCATCCGTAGCGGAGGGCGTCGGAAATGACCGCGCCACCGAGGGTGGCGTAGCCGGCGCTGTTGCCGGCTAGATCGGCCAGGGTCCAGCCGAAGCCACCGCTGCTGGTGCTGACCGCCAGGCGGGCCCCCGTGGGATCGACGATCGAGCTGGTGGCCGCTCCCGTGCTCGGGGTGATCCTGGCGATCACCTCACTGGAGCCGACGTAGGCGTACGTGTCGGTGAGGCCGGCGACCGTCTTGGCCCCGTGGCGCCCCAGGGCATCGAGCGTGAAGCTGGCCGCGGACCCTGCTGCCGGGGTGATCCCGGTCAGGCGCGTCCTCGGCCCCCGATATTTACAGCTCCCCTGAAGAGTGGGCTCGCCGCCAATCGTGATCTAGCCGCGCCATCCATGACATTTCCGCGATGCATTGCCTCGCTTCGCCCCCAAAGCGGCGACGCGCTCACGGGGCCCGCCGCCTGCCGCCATGAGCCGCTTGCTCGGTCCAACGGGAAGGCGTCCAACTGTCAGCCTCTGGCCAGATCGATGAAGTCTCGATCCGCCAAATGCTCGACGGCAGATTCGATGTGGTCGCGTGTGACGCGCTCAACGACGATGAGGTTCGCGAACGGAACCGAAGGTTCACCGGCCAATCGAAGGTCAAGATCTTGGCGGAGGCGCGTGCGGTCATACACGTCGACGCGATACTCAGCCGCAGGTGTATGGACCTTGATGGGAAGGAACCCTTTCGCCTCAACCTCCCACTCTACGTCGGCGAACTCACGTGGAAACTCGATACGGTACTCGGGCCTCATGGAGCGCCCACGAGCCGGCAGGTGATCTGACAAAGCAAGTTCTCGTATTCTGCTGGAGTCAACCGTGCCCAGGCCTGTGGAACGATTTCGAAATGAGAGGCGTTGCTTCCGCGTTGAATGATTTGCAGGGCGTTTGGGACGGACTCCATGTTTAGCCGATAGGCGTCAAAGCCTTTTTCCGTTAGCTTCGCAGAGTTGTTCCAAACCGATACTCCATGTGTTGGTCGAACGGCACCCGTAACCGGATCAATCCGGTACTCAGAGGCCCGCGGCAGGAATGACGGCGGATCCCCAGGTTTCGCTCCACGGAAGAATGCGCCGTCGAGATCATCCGAATGGCGAGCGGCGCTAGCCAGCCCGCCTGCACCATCCCCGCCCTTTGCAACGGCCCCCACGACGTCGTCGCCGTACTTGGCCACGAGCCTGCCACCGGCCGCGGCGTCGCCGATGAACGGGACGAGGGCGACAAGCGACAGGCCGGCCAGGCCCCAGTCACCTTCGGAGGCGTAGAGACCGGCGTTGAGGCCGTCGAAGGCCGCGCCGGCCACGGGGATGAACCCGGCCGCATCGAGCACAGAATGGATCGATCCACCGCCACCGCCCCGATTGACGCCGCCGAGACAGCCCTTGCTGCCCGCGCAAGCCGTGGACCGGGCACCACGGCCAGGGCCCGCTCGGCGGAGTAGGAGACCTGCGTGAGGTAGAGGTCGAAGTCCTTGTCGCCCGGTGCGATCGCGTTGTTGAACGGGACCTGGAGCCATGCCACTTCACTCGCGGCAAAACCGAGATCGTCGGCAATGGCGTAGGCGACGGCACTCTCGAACCCCTTGCCGTTGTTGGGGTTACCGAAGTCCCAGTCCGGATCGGCCGGATCGTCGCTGAAGTACGGGGGAAATGCCGGGTTGTCGGCACCGATGGTCAGGGTGCCCGGCGTGACGAGCGCGAGGTTCTCCTTGGCGCAGGCATCGGGGGTCGCCGTTGGCTCGGGGGTTGTCTGCGGCGCCGGGCCGATCGTCGGTGCCACCGACGGCGCCGGCGTCGCCGCACCGGAGCATGCGGAGACCACCAACACGAAGGTAACGAGTGCGCTGATCCGCAACCTGGCGTTCACGATGCCCTCCCTCGACTGGACCCTGATCGGCCGCGAGTGTACACGGACCACGCCCCAAGATCGGCAAATCGTTCCGGGAATCCCGAAGCGGCGCCTGGAGGAGGTTAGGCGCCGCTTCGGAGAGGACTCACGGCGGTGGGAGGAGGTACACCACCGTGAAGATGGATTCGATTGGGTGCTACCGGTTGGAAGCCAGTGTGGATGTCGTTTCGGAGAACCGGCCGGCCCGGCTCAGTTCCCGCAGGAAGAGGAGCTGGTTCACTTCGGAAAGCCGCCAGGGCTGCTCGCCGACGTGGATCCCGCTCAGGAACGCCGTCAGGTTGGCCGCCTCATCGGGCGCGAAGCCCCGCAGGAGCAGTCCCCGATAGGTCGCCCGAGTCTGGACGGCCGACGGTTGCGGTGCGATGAACGAGCGAGCGGTGGAAGATCCAGACCCGACCCCGGAGGCCACCGCGAGCATCGGCACTGACGAGGCGGCCCGGGACGACCGCCCTGCCCCCCGTGTACCTCGACGCGCCTGTCCTGCCATGGGTCACGCTTTCGACCTTTCCCTCGATGGTTGGTTTGGCTGCGATGCTGGTGATCCGGTTCGGGCCCTTGCCCGCTCTGGTAGTTGCATGGTCGGGGCCGAGAGTCCCTGTCGCGATGACCCTTGGGTCCCATTGCCCCCAGTACTTCTGGCGGCGCCGCTAGACTCGTCGTACCGCGCTCGAATCAACAGACGCTCGGGCCGGCCATGATGTTGTCCGCGATGGGAGGATCCGTGGAGCCAGCGGAGGATCGCGAGGGAAGCGGCAAACGGGATCGGCTCGCCCGGTTGCTCCGGGTCGTCGCGCTCCTGCGCGGGTATCCGGAGGGCGTGCGCATCCCCGAGATCGCGCGGCGGATCGACGTGTCGGTGCGCACGGTCTATCGCGACCTGACGGCGATCCAGCGCGAGCTCCAGATCCCGGTCTGGTCCGAGGGGGGCCTGTGGGGAATCGAGAGCGACGCGTTCCTGCCGCCGCTGCGCCTGACCCAGCACGAGGCGATGGCCGTCGTCCTGTCGGCCCGGCTGATGGTCCGCTACGCCGACAAGTACGACCCCGATCTCGCAGCGGCGTTCGAGAAGCTCGCTTCGGGGCTCCCGCCGGCCCTGGCCGAACACGTTGAGCGGACGCTGCGCGTGCTGGCGCTCGCCTCGCGCGACGACGCCTTCAACGACCACGTCCGGACCCTGACCAAGGCATGGGCCGAGCGTCGTGTCGTGGCGATCGACTACGAACCGGCCCGCTACGGGCCGCACAGCGAGCGCCGCCGGGCCACGGTTCACCCGTACCTCATCGAGCCCTCGCTCCAGACCCATGCGCTCTACCTGATCGGCTTCGATGAGGACCGGGGCGGGCTGCGCACGTTCAAGATCGAGCGCATTCGATCGGTGGCGATCACGCCGCGTCAGTTCGAGACTCCGGAGCCCGGCAGGATCGAGGAAGCGCTCCGTGGTGCGTGGGACATCATCGCCGACCAGTCCCCGATCAACGTCGTGCTCCGTTTCGTCCCCGACGTGGCAGCCCGTGTCCGGGAGACGACCTGGCACGCGACCCAGCAGACGTCGCTGGAGGCCGACGGCTCCCTGACGTGGCGGGCCACGGTGGCCGGTCCCGTGGAGATTCGCCTCTGGATCCTGTCCTGGGGCGACGAGGTGGAGGTGCTCGAACCGGCCGACCTCCGCGCCGACGTCGGGTCCCGGCTCGCCCGGGCCGCGGCCGCGTACCCGGCGGAATCCTGACGTGGCCGGCCATTCGTTCGACGCCGTCAACCTGATCAGCGACCCGATCCACGGCTACGTGGAGCTGACCAAACGCCTGTCGCGGGCGGAGTCCGGGGCGCTCGGTCTGCCGGACGAGGACGCGGCCGAGGACGACCTGATCGACACGGCCTGGGTCCAGCGGCTCCGCCGGATCAGCCAGCTCCAGAGCGCACGCTGGGTCTTCCCGACTGCCGAGCATTCACGGTTCACGCACGGGCTCGGCGTCATGCACGAGGCGGGCTTGTGGGCGCGGGCGCTCTACCCGAGTCTGCGGGGGGCGCTCCGAGCCGTGGACGGTCCGGCGTCGGCCGTGCCCTCCGAGGGACTGGTCGTGGAGACCCTGCGGGTCGCCGGGCTCCTGCACGACGTGGGGCACGGCCCGTTCGCCCATTACTTCGACGAGCACGTGCTGCACGCCTTCGAGGCTCCGCCCGATCCGCGCCGGCCGGCCGGCAAGCGCCTGAGCCACGAGGACCTGTCGCAACTGATCATCGAACGCGAGCTCGGCGATCTCATCTCCTCGTTGCGACGCGCTCCGGGTGCCGTTCCGGAGCGGGACGCGCTGGCCGATCACGAGCGGATCGACCCCCGCGCGATCGCCTTCCTGGTCTCCAAACCCGCCCTCGACGATCCGACGATGCCGCGCTGGGTGCGCTGGCTCCAGCCGCTCCTCTCCGGGGTCTTCACCGTCGACAACCTGGACTACGTGCGACGTGACGCGTTCATGACCGGCGTCGCGACCGGACCGGTCGATGTCGAGCGACTGCGCCGCTACGCGTTCATCTCCGAGCGCGGGCTCACCCTCTACGAATCAGGTGTCGGCGCACTGGAGATGTTCCTCACGGCCCGCCTGTTCCTCTACCAGCAGGTCTACTTTCATCGCACCGTGCGCGCCATCGACCTCGACTTGGCCGAGGTGTTCGCGCCATCGATCCGGGCCCTGTTCGGAGGCGGATCTCCCGCGGACCGGTTGGATGCATTCGCCGACCTCGACGAGTACGCGCTCCTCCACCAGGCGGCACGCTGGGCCCGGGGCCAGGACGTGGCAGCTGCCGCCGAACCTCCGCCCGGCGAGGAGCGGGTGTCACCGGCGGTGGCCGACGCCTGGAGGGCGATTCTCCTCCGACGCCCACGCTGGCACTCGGCGCGTGAGGTTCGCATCGAATACGAGGCCGGCGCCTACCCGACGGTCGCCGTGGCTACGCTCGGCGACGGCGAGCCGGGGCGCGTGGCGATCGACCTGTCGATCGTCGATGCCAGGCCGGCGGCAGCCGGCGCCACCGACGCGCTGCTCGCGATCGAGGCGCGCGATGGAACCACCGAGATGCGGCCCTCGCTGGCGTTGGCGCGACTCCCCGCGTACGCGCTCATCGGCCGGCGCTACGAGCGGGTCTGACCTCGCCTGCGCCCAATCGGACCAGCCCAGCCAGGGTCAGTGGATGCCGGCCGCTGTGGCGGACGGCAGGACGTCGAACGGGTCGATCCGGGCGAGCTCCCGGTCGGGGATCAGCATGCGCTCGACCACGTCGGCCGCAATGGCGATCGTGCGTGTCTCGAGCGGGCTGAACAACCCGTAGTGAAGGTGGCAGCCCGACGCGTTGCCGGTCCTGCCCTCGTACCCGATGAGCTGGCCGGCGCGCACGACGTCGCCAGCCTCGACGACCACCTCTTCGAAGTGCGCATACATGCTCCGGTAGTCGTTGCCGTCGTCGATGACGACCACGATCGGCAGCGAGATCCAGAGCTGTTTTTCGTCGAGCCGATTCGCGTATGGCAGGAGATCGCCGACCCAGCCGATGTAACCGTCATACCGGCGTCCCGTAACGAGGACGACGCCTGCGTGGGCCGCCACGATGCGGTCGCCGCAGAACGTGGCGAGATCGATCCCATCGTGGAATGGCGCACCGTCCACGACCCGCGATCCGTACTGTGATGGCCCGAACGGCTGGGTCAGGCGCGAGCCCGGGAGGGGCCAGACATAGCCGCGCAGCGTCGACGGGTCGGCCGGCAGTCGAGCGGCAGCGGAGCGCTCGCCGAGCGGGTCCGGCACTCGCGGGTCCGGCACTCGCGGCCCCGGCCATGTTCCCGGAGCGCCGATGGGTGGTGCCTCTGACGCGGCCGGCGCGTCGAGCGCGGCCGGACTGCCCACGATCCCCGCGACGTCGCCGTCGGGCGCGGGGCGGCCGAACTCCAGCGCGAGGGGTGCCACGATCACGACGCTGGCCGAAAGCACGGCGGCCAACGCGACGCGGTGCGCGCGGGCAACGAATCTCATTCGAGATGTGTACTCGGTCCCGATACTCCGTGGCAAGTCGGCGCGTTCAGCCGCAGGCCGCGCGAACGGGCGCGACGCCCGCGACGACCCGTCCGTCGGAACGGACGATCGACCGGATCAGATGCCCCTGGACTCCCCCTGACCGACACGCCGGCGGGACTTCCGGTACCCTTTCGGTTCCGTGTCATTTCTCCGACCAGCCCGATCGGGCGGCCGACCGGCTCATCGGCAAACCCTCGCGATCATTCTCACGGCAGTGCTCGTGGGCCTCGTTTTCCGCGTGCCCGTGGCCCATGCCGCGGCCACCACGGAGGCGAGCGTTGAGTCGTCGATCGCGCGCCTCATCAACCGGGATCGCGCCGCGCTTGGGCTGCCGGCGTACGGCGTCAACTCGACACTGGCGTCGATCGCGGGAACGCGTTCGGCAGCGCTGGCGGCCGCGCAGGTCCTCGACCACGCCGTGGCCGGCGACCTCCCGAGCCAGCTCAATGCCGCCGGCGTGGCGTGGCAGGGTTGGGGCGAGAACCTGGCGAAGACACCAACGGCATGGGGGCCCGACGTGGGTCCGGCCCTCTACGCCCAGTGGAAGGGCAGCCCGCCGCATTGGGCGATGATCATCAGCCGGGACTTCAACCAGATTGGCGTCGGTGTGACCCTGGCAGCGAGCGGGGCCACGTATGCCTCCATCGTGTTCATCGATTCGCCCAACGGCTCGGGCGTCGTGGCACAGCCGAACCCGACGCCGCGGCCCGCGCCGGCGACGACACCGCGACCCGCGACCCCGGCACCGGAACCAACCCCTGAGCCGTCGATCGACGCGCAGCTGTGGGTGGGCGATCCATCGGATAGTCGACCGGAGGGGAGCGCCGACGCGGCCTCGCCGCTCGAGCTGATCGAGTGGCTGGCGACGGTCCTCGAAGGCGTCGTCGAGGTCATCGGCAGCGCCCTGGGCTCGATCGCCGCGGTCGCCGGCCGCCTTGCCTGGTCCGGCTGACCGGCCAGCTTCCCGGGTCTGGGAACCGGGTCGCGGTATGATCCGCCCGCCGCGCGCCCGTAGCTCAGTGGATCAGAGCATCTGACTTCGGATCAGAGGGTCGGGGGTTCGAATCCCTCCGGGCGCGCCAAACCCCGGGACGAAGTCGGTCTACACGACCGGGAAGAGCCATCTCAACTACCTGGTGATGGATTCCGGCTGGGAGGCGAAGCTCGGCTAGGTCCTCGACGAGATGGAAGAAGTCGTCGCCTACGTGAAGAACCAGGGCCTCAACTTCAGGATCCCGTATACGTTCGAGGGCGAGGCCGCCAACTACGTCACGGATCTCATCGTCCGGATCGACGACGAGGGCGTCGAGCCGCTCAACCTCATCATCGAGGTGACGGGCGAGCACCGCCGCGAGAAGGCCGCCCAGGTGGCGGTTGCCGAGACCTACTGGATCCCCGCGGTGAACAACCACGCCGGTCTCGGCCGCTGGTCCTTCCTCGAGATCAGCGACCCGTGGGACGCCGCGAACCTCATCCGCGCCCATGTCGCGGGACTCGCCCCCACGAAGGCCCTCGCGTGATGATCGAGATGCTGCTCGCGCTCCCGGCGCTCAGGATGGGGAGATCGTTCCCACGAGATCTCGAGCGTCTCCCCACGCACAGGCGACCCCAGGCGTTGACACCACGGCGAACGTGCGATCAGCTGGCGGTGCGCACCCGACCCTGCGCGACGTCGAGCCCCAGTCCGGACCGAGCGGTAGAAACAAGCAGGCGACCGGAACTGACTCGGCCGCGCCTGCCATTCGCCCAGTGCCAGTCAAGGACGAGGCACCTGGATGGCATCCCGCGCTCGACCGCGGCGAGGACCGCCGGCCAGGCCTCGCGCGTCGACACGAACCGACCGAGGATCTTGTTGGAGGGCGTCAGCCGGAGCGAGTACCCGACCGCTCCGTCGATGACGATGCCGAAGCCGTCGGCTTCCATCCGGGCATACCGCCCGATCTCCACCTTCCCGGATTCGAGGATATCGGCGAAGTCGGGGCTACCGTCGTCGTTGGTACGCATCACGTTCGCGCTTCGAGGCGCGCCATGCGGAGATGATCCGGGGTTGCACCCCGTCCTCGGAGGTTACCACCACCAGGATCCTGCCGAGGTCCGAGTAGCCGATCGTCTTGAACCGCGGCTCCTCATCCGAGTGAAGTTCGTCGAGCCAGGTGAAACTGAGGTACCCCCGAAGCACCGTCCGGGCCTCGTCGAACCCGATGCCGCGTCTCCAGACATTCTCCCTCTCCTTGTCCGCATCCCACGTGTAGTCGACCACGCCCAGGACACTACCGATCGCCCCTCACACGCCACTTACTACGGGCACCGACGCTTGATCGAGGCGTTTGCATGACGTCCATGCCTGCCGCGCTGGAGCGCTTCACCGAGGCGGGGTTCCGCGCCGCGGGCTTCTCGGGGTTCCAAACGGTCGGCGAGCTCCGCAGCACCAAACTGGAGGCGGTCCCACGCGATCCCGGCGTCTACGTCGTGATCCGGGTCGACTCGAGTTCGCCTACCTATCTTGCCCAGAGCGCAGGTGGCTGGTTCAAGGGGAACGACCCGACGGTGCCGACGGCGACCCTGGCGGCAAAGTGGGTGGCCGGCGCGCAGCTTCTCTACTGTGGGAAGGCCACCGGAGGGTCCAAGGGAGCGAACGGGCTCGGGAAGCGACTCGGGCTGCTTCTCCGCTACGGTGCCGGCAAACCGGTCGGTCACCAGGGTGGTCGCTACCTGTGGCAGGTCGCAGGTGCGGACGAGTTCCTCATCGCCTGGCGGGCTGCCGAGGACCCGACCGCCGAGGAGAACCGGCTCCTGGCCGATTTCTTCGAGGCCTACGGCGCGTACCCCTTCGCAAACATCGCGGGGCCGAGGGCATGACTCCACGCGAGTTCGAGAAGGCGGTCGCGGCTCGTCTTCAGACCGAAGGGTATGAGACCGAACTTGGCCTGGGCGTGAGCGACTAGGGCGTCGTGCTTCGCGGCGGCTGTCCTTCGGTCGCTCAAGCCTCGCGGAAGATCAGGTCGTGTTCGCGCACATGGTCGGCCACCTCGACCGCGGCATCGTCGTCCGGCCCGGCCCGCTCGACGCGGCGGTGCTCGATCTCGATGGAGTCGACCGTCTGGACGAGGTCCGTCGAGTGGCCGCGGATGTGGATCCGGTCGCCGACGGCGAGCGGCGCGGTCAGGCGAACCGCTGCCACCGACAGGTGCCCGAAGTAGTGACTGACGCTGCCGATCGCGTCGGTCGGGTCGTGGAGATCAGACGCCGCTGCACCTCCTGCGCGGCGACCGTACACCCGGCGAGTCGTCCCGTCGAGCCGCCGTGTCCGATCGTGGCACCATGTGCGGCACCGGCAGCCATCCATCACGTGGAGCTCCGCCCGCATCGTGCCCGTCCGCCCCGACGCCCGCCCCGTCGATCGCATCGCCGTCGCATCGGTGCTTGGTCTCGCCGTCGCGATCGGGCTCGCGCTCGGCCCCGCGACGCCGCATGGATCCGGATCCCTGACCGCTACCAGGGCGGGAGGATCGCCCGGACCGGCGGTCGCGGCCTCGCGCCCATCCGCAGCCCCGACCCCAACGCCTTCGGCTGGTGCGGATGTCATCGCGCGGCAGGGACCCGCGGCCTCGGCTGGCCGCGACGAGCGGCCCCTGGGAGCCGGCATGCCCGACCCACTGGTTCGCGGGTCCACGCCTACACCAGTTCCCGAAATCGTCCGCTTCCGCCCCCGGCCCGGCTGGACGAACGTCGCCCCATCCGCGAACCTCTCGGTCCGGTTCACGACGGCCATGGACCACGGATCAACTGAGCGCGCGTTCAGCGCCTCAGTCGTCGGTGGGGATTTGATCATCGGGACCTTCCGGTGGGCGGAGCGCGACACGGTCCTGGTACTCCATCCGTCCGGGCCGATGCGAAGGGGCGCCCTGGTCCACCTCGAGGTCGCGCCAGGAGCGCTGAGCGCCGAGGGGATCCCGCTGGAAGCTGGCAGCGCGCTGACGTTCACGGTCGCGCCCAAGCCGGTGCCCAGGTCGTCGCCGAGGCCGGTCTCGGGGGTCGGCTGGCGGTGGCCGCTCCTTGGACCGATCACCCAGTCCTTTGGCCAAAGCCTGACGAAGTACGGACTCCATCCGGGGATCGACATCGATGGGGATACCGGGGACCCGGTCGGCGCCGCGCAGGCTGGACGGGTCATCGTGGCCGGCCGCTACGACGACTGCGGCGGTCTCGAGGTCCACGTGGACCACGGCGGCGGGGTCGTGAGCTGGTATCGCCACCTCTCTCGGATCGAGGTCGCGGCGGGCGAAGGGGTGGCCGCGGGGACCGTCATCGGCCGGGTCGGGAACACCGGCTGCAGCCTCGGATCGCACCTTCACTTCGCGATCCGCGCGGAGACCACGTTCCTCGACCCGTTGCCCTACCTGCCGCGCCGCTAGGGTCGCGGCCCGACGGAGCGTCGGCGAGCCCGGCCGGACCATCTCGGCCGGGAAGTATCCAGGCCCCGGCAGTCGGCGGACGGTGGGTGGGGCACCACAACGCCATCGATCGGAAGCGCCGGTGATCGCGGCGCTTACCGGGTGATCGAGGGGTCGCCGACCCGGCCCAGGAAGAGGATCGCCCCGGTGGGCACGTCGCGAAGCGCGAAGAGGAACGGCCGGTCGACGTGCACCGCCACCGGTTCCGCCGGCGCGGAGGTCACCCTCATGACGACCGCGGTCGCCGCAGCGGCCTCGGTGCCCTTCTCGTCGACGTCGATGTTCGCCTGGTGAATGACGTTCGAGATGACGAGCTGCTCGGCCTTCGTGATCCCGCTGAAGTCGGCGTCATCGGTGAACGCGGTCGGCATCCCGAGCGCGGACAGGAGATCGGCCAGCTCGGCCTTCGTCTCGATCGAGAACTTCGGGAAGGTGAGCGAGACCTGCGTCTCCGCAAGCCCGGCCGTGATGGAGGCGAGCTGGTCAGCCGTCAACGCCCGCTCGAAGGTCGCCAGGTCGTCGGGGACGATGACCGTCATCGCCAGGGATCCGCCGATATACGGGATCTCCACGGCCGTCCAGCCGGTCCCGGCGGCGTGTCGCATCCCCGCCGTGGCCGACATCATCGGCACCTCCACGGTCGTGCCGTCGGCGCGGGTGAACATCGCGGGCGCCGTCGCCTCGGCGGGGAACGGCGTGAGCCAGGGCGCCTTGAGGTAGATGGCGTTGACGAGCGTGAGGCGGGTGTCGCGGTTCAGGATCCCCGGGGCCAGCAGCTCCGGGATGCGGTGCTCCGTCTGGCCGTCCACCCAGCCGTTGATCAGCTGCCGGGCCGCCTCGGTCTCGGCCACGTAGTCCACGAGCCGGAGGCCGGCCCCGAACCGCGAGGCCAGGGCCTCGAGGTAGACCGGCTCGAGCGGCATCTCGTCCTGGGCGAAGGGGGCGTTCGCAATCCGGAGCGCGACCGGGAGGCCCACGCCGGAGGCGTCCTCGAAGGTGCCGCTTCGGGTGGCGAGCGCCTGGTCCAGGGCATTGAGCCAGGCCGCGTTCTCGTCCGAGCCGACCGCGCGCATCACGGCGTCCATCTCGGCGGCGGTCTGGCCGCGCGCTCCGGCACGGGCCATGGCGAGGGCCAGGGCGATGCTGGTCGGCGAGAGCACCACGTTCGGCTCGTCGGCCGCCAGGGCCCGGTAGAGGTCCAGGCCGAAGGCGGACAGGGCGGCACCCACGCCGGAGGCGGCGGCGGGGTCGGCGGACGCGCGGGGGACGTCGGCCCGGGCGATGGCGATATCGGCACCCGGCGTGATAGCCGGCGCGCAGGCCGAGATGGTGAGGACGAGCGACAGCAGGGCTGCGAGTTCTGTCTTCATGGACCCACAACGCCACGGCGGCCCCCGCGGTTCCCACCGGCGCGGCATATCCTCACCGGCCATGGAACGCTAGACGAGAATCATCGAGCCCTTCCGGATCCGCTCTGTCGTCAGGGCACGCCATGACAACCTGCGGCAGAGCGAGGGCCGGACCGTTCGAATAGGCACCCGGCGTCAGGCGAGTCGCGACGATCGGCGGCTCCGTCCCGCTCCGCGGATCTCGCCCAGGGCCGGCCGACATGAGCCGCGGTCAGTCCAGGAGTTCGATGGCGAGCGAGGTGGGCCCGGGGCCGTTGATCGCGTTGAGGTCCTGCGGACAGGCAGACAGCACGACGATCGTGTCCATGTCGGCCCGCAGGGTCACCGAATCGCCCTGGCGAGTCCTCGCCGGTGCGAAGCCCAGCGCCCCGTCGGGGCCGATCGGGATGTCCATGAACAGGTTGATCGGCTGCGGAATGTCGACGCGCGGGTAGCCCAGCTCCGCGGTCGCCCGCTCGAGGTTTTCCCGACACGAAGCGTGCCAGCCGGTTTCGCCCAGGAGGCGATAGCGCTCCGCGTCGCAGGCGGCCATGAGCATATCGTGGACGCCCGGCGAGTCGTCGGCGACGAGCGTCAGGATCGACCGGCGACGGTTCGTCAGGAAGGCCTCGCCCACTCTCGGGAAGAGATGCGCCAGGCCGACCCGGGTGTGTTCGGCGGAGGCGTACTCGTTGATGTCGTCGGCCGAGAAGGCGAACAGGTCGCCGACTTGCTGACCCTCGAGGTCGACGACGCGGAAGCGCCCGCCTGCGGGTATGCGCACGGCCCGACCCTCGCGCGCGGGCACGACGATGCGCTGAGCGACTCGGTCGGACATGCGGCGCCTCATGTAGATCACCGGGACGCGATGTCGCGCGCGCGTTGCAGAGCGAGAACCGCGTCGAGGTGCGGGGGTATGGACGGCACCATCTTCCCATTGTGCCCAGTCCGTTCCTGTTTCGAACCGACGGAATCGCTTGCCGTCTGGAAACGGGCCGCAGCTGCGCCCCCGTGGCCGGCCGACCCGCAGCTCGCGCCGACCAGGAGCTACCACAGTTCCTGGCCATTCGGGCACCGTGGTGCGGCTCCGGCGTACGCGCTACGCGAGACCCCTCGCGGCCCAGGCGCGCGCGGTCACGACGAACGGTTCATCCGGGAATCCGGCGCGGCACAGCTCCCGGAGCTCAGCCTGCCTGCCTCGGTCGAGACGGGACGTGTAGCTTCCGGCAGGCCCGACCCCGAGTTTGAACGGTTCCCACCATTCCTCGAACGTCGGGTGCTCGACGCTCACAGAGAGGAGAGCGGCCTCGATCTCGCGCAGCCCCGCTGCCTCGAACAACTCCTCCAGGTGCCCCTCGCGCGTACCCGCGAGATCGGATTCGTTCTCGGCCCCAGGGTCGAGAACGCGCGCCGCGTTCCAGAACAAGCCGAGCGGTCCCTGCCCGCCGGCATGGTCCCAGACGCAGGCTGCGACGACGCCGTTCGGTCGGGACACGCGCGCCATCTCCGCCAATCCGGCAACCGGGTCCGCCATGAAGTGAACGACGAGCTGCGCCAGGACGGCGTCGAACGAATGGTCCGCGAACGGCAAGTGCTCGGCCGACGCTCGTTCCACGCTGACGCCGGAAAGACGTTCCCGAGCCGCGTCGACGAACGACTCCGACGGGTCGACGGCCGTCACCGCGGCCGAGCCAAGACGCCGGACCAACTCCGTCGTGAGTGCGCCCGGGCCGCAGCCGACATCGAGCGCGTCCTGACCGCCCACCACACCCGCGAAGGATGCGAAGTGGGATGCCAGCGGGACCGAGTAGCGGCCCATGAAGCGGTCGTAGGCCTCGGCGGCAACGGCGAAGCTCATCGGGACAGTCTGAGGTATGTGTCACCGTGTCGTTTCGTGCGCGCGCGACGACCTCCGGGCGCGCCACCGATCCAGACAACGAACGGCCCTCCGGGATGACCGGAGGGCCGTCGGACTGCTCCTACTCCTCCGAAGGAAGCCCGATCGTGGGGTTACAGGCCATGCCAGGGTGGTACCCCAGTGGGCTGATCACATCCCGGAACGCCTTGGGGATCTGGCCCCAGGACTGGGCGTGACCAGCATTGGGATCCGACAGTGGCGCGGCATATCCTCACGGTCTGTTACACCACGAGCTGGGACTTGACCGGCCCGCAAACCCTCGAGCCGGGTGATCTTGACGATGACCAAGCGGTAATTTCAGAGCAATCTGACCCCCTGAAGGACCTGATGGAAGCCAACCCGTTATGAGCGGGCAATGGATCCCAATCGGGCGGCCGCGGCGATCCACTCATCGCGGCCTTCGATGGGAAGCCGGTGGGTCGCTAACGGGCGTCCAACACCTGTCGGGTGCGCAACGATGATCTCCTCGGGCGCGCCACCCGGATGGCATCTCCAACCGGTGGCTGACCGCGCACACTGGGGATATCTCACCCTGCCACCAGGCAGACGGGAGACGAACGGGTTGAGCCGATGCGTGGTCCCCAGCGACTGAGCCTCCGATTCAGGATCGCCGGCGGCGTTTTCGCCGGGCTGGTCGTCCTCTTTTCGTTCTTCGGCCCTCTCGCCATCCGCACGATCAACCTGAGCATCGATGTCGCCCTGGAGGAGCGCCTCCGCCTGGCGCAGATCAGCGCTGAATCCGTCGACGAGCTCATTGAGCACACCAGGCGGCAGCTCGAGAAGGCAGCCGCCCTGGTGGCAGCCGGGCCGACAGAGGAGGAGGAGAGCCAGGTCGCGCACGTCTACGATCTGCTCAGCGAGTTCGACCGGCTCGTCCGCCTGAGCCCGGAGGGCCGCGTGCTGTGGATTGCCCCACCGCGGACCGACGGCGCCGGCTGGCCCTTCATGGAGGACACGGCGCTCCGGGCGGCGCTTCGTCGCATGGAAACCAGTGTCGTCGCGCCGGCACGGGGAATCCTGCCGGATGACCTGATCGCGATCCTGGTCACCCCGCTCGATCGGAAGAACCGGTCTGCCGGCTTCCTCGCCGGGGAACTCCGCGCCTCGCACGGCGACGTCAACCTCCTCTCGCTGCCGCAGGACGGGGGTTCGGTTCGCTCCGAGATCGTCGATGCGGCCGGCTACATCGTCGCCCAGTCTCGTGACGGAGATCCCGATCGCTCTGACGCGCACGTCGAGATTCTTGGCCCGATGATCGCCGCCGGCCGACCCGGCACGGCGATCCACGAGGTCGAGGACGGCGCCGACCACGTCGTCGCCTACTACCCGTTTCGCTCGCATCCGGGTGGCGTCGTGGTCGAACAGACCGAGGACGTCGCGTTCGCGATCCCCCAGGAGATGCAGCGGACGATGCTCGTCTACGGCATCGTCGCGCTCGTGCTCGCCTCGGTGGGTGCCTGGCTCCACGCCCATTCGGTCGTCCTGCCGATCCGGCGTCTCACCGGCGCTGCCGCGCGAATGGCCTCCGGCGACCTGGACAGCCCAATCGCGGTCTCCCGTGACGATGAGATCGGGGAGCTCGCCCGTCGCTTCGACGAGATGCGCATGAAGCTGAGGGCCTCCCTCGAGGAGAGCGCCCACTGGGCAGAGGAGCTCGAACACCGCGTGGCTGATCGGACGCGAGAGGTGGAAGACAAGAACCTCGAGCTCAACGTCCTCAATCGAACCCGGCGCCAGCTCCTGGCCAAGACGATCTCCGCCCAGGAAGAAGAGCGCAAGCGCCTGGCGCGCGAGTTGCACGACGACTCGGCGCAGACGCTGGCGGCCGTCCTGATGACGCTCAAGACGGCAGAGGACGCGCTCCCCGCCGCCTCCCACGGCGCGCGGCAGGCGATGGACCGGAGCCGCTCCCAGCTCGAGGTGGCGCTGCGCGAGATCCGCAAGGCGATCA
>ERZ1292630.68-Hain-H41-02um-R3-68-length-114628-cov-9_pt1 | contig 114628 bp, 122 predicted proteins | sample MGYA00564408_ERZ1292630 | MGnify/ENA primary metagenome ERZ1292630 (study PRJEB36523, sample SAMEA6512641) | groundwater metagenome | collected 2019-01-08 | study: AquaDiva: Metagenomics assemblies of 32 groundwater samples
AGGGTGGCAAGTAAAAAATGGCTGATGTCAGCCATTTTGCGTCATGTTCCGCCCGTTCAGGGCGCTTCCGGCGTGACGGGATTCGAGAGGCGCGCGCAGGCCTCGAGCGACGGGAGTCCGAGCTGCCGCGCCGCGGCCTCCCAGTCCCCGCCCTCCACGTACACGACCATGTGCGGCGCCGTGACGACGAAGTTGTCGCCGGTCATGGCATCTACCCACCTGAAGTGACTGTCGTGGCTCGAGCCGTTTCCGGCCTTGAGCACCCAGCACTGCTCGGGGCTTCCGTCGTGCGCCAGACGGACGAGGAGGCAGTTTTCGTCGCTCTCCCGGTCAGGCATGCAGGCGGTGACGGAGGCGAGCGCGGCGATGATGCACAAGGAACTGAAGGTCTTCACGGTATCTCCTGGAACGGGTTACCTGTCCTGGGCCGAACCTAGCTCAAAAAGCGCCGACCGTCAAGCCCCCCTTGTCATTCCCGCGAAAGCGGGAATCCAGGCCCGGTGGATCCTCCGCCTACGCGGAGGATGACAAGGATGGGGGGGGGAAGAATCGCTTTCCGGAAAGGGATCCTTCACTGCGTTCAGGATGACATGCGGCGAAACAGCCTTCTTGCGTTGGCGGTCGTGGCGGCGGCGACTTCGTCGAAGGAGATGCCGCGCAGCTCGGCGACCTTCTCGGCCACCAGCTTCACGAAGGCCGGCACGTTGCGCTCGCCGCGGTGCGGCACGGGCGCGAGGTACGGCGCGTCCGTCTCGACGACGATGCGGTCGAGCGGAGCCCACTTCACGACGTCGGTCAGCAGCTCCTTGCCGGATTCGAGATCGGCCTTGCGCGGTTTGTAGGTGATGGTGCCGCCGAAGGCCAGCATGAAACCGAGTTCCAGATAGCGTTCCGCGTCGCGCTTGGTGCCGGTGAAGCAGTGGATGACGCCACGTAAAGGCGCTTCGCGCCCACGTGGCAGGCCGCCCTCATAGGGCCCCCAGATCTTCCCGATGAGCGCGATCTGGTCCTCGTGCGCGTCACGGCAATGGATGACGACGGGAAGATCGTTGTCGATGGCCAGGCGCGCGCCGGCTTCAAAGGCGGACGCCTCCGTGACCTTCATCTCCTCGAGCGAAATGCCCTCGTATTCGTAGTGGTAGTCGAGTCCCATCTCCCCCACCGCCACGACTTTCGGATGTTTCAAAAGCTCGCCGTAGTATTCCGGATCGAACGTCTCGTTGCGCGACTTGAACTGCACTTCGCCTTCGTCGTGATAGCCGGCGAAGATATGGGAGGGATGCAATCCGACCGTCGCCCAGACGCCGTCGTGGCGCTCGGCCAGCTTGATGCCGCCCGCGCTGGTGTCCTTCTGCGTCCCGATGGTGACCATCTGCACGCCCGCGGACAACGAAGCGCGGACGACGTCATCCATGTCGTCCTTGTAGGCGTTGAAGTGCACGTGGCAGTGGGTGTCAATTAACATGAAAAAAGCCTACAGCGCGCGGTCGGATGAATCAAATAACCGCCTGGATCTGCCGGACGGCTTGCGGCAGGAGCGGCGCGAAGAGCCCGAAGGCGTGCAGGAGCCAGATGCCGACGTGCGAGGCGGCCAGCACCGTGCCGAACGAGGCGCTGATCGGATAGCGGGCGGCGATGTAAAGCGCGCCGCCGACCACCATGACGCCTTCGAAGAATCCGAGCAGGCCGCCGAGCATGGCGTTGAACGTCTTGAGGAACGGGATAACGGCGACGATCTTGAAGATCTTCTCGATGACCCAGAAGACGAGGCCGATCAGCCGGTTCACCAGGATCATCAGCAGGAGGAACATCACGACGCGCGCCAGGTTCTCGTTGCCGAAGAAGATGCCGGAAGTGGCGTGGCCCCAGGAATCGTAGTAACGGCCTGCCACCAGGACCGAGAAGACCATGCCGACGAGCGCGCCGAGCGCGTGGATCAATCCGAACCACAGCCCCGCCAGGACGAAGGCGAAGACGCCGAGCACGAGGATGAGGTCGAAGAAGGTCATGTCAGCGCGTCAGCTTGTTGATGGCTGTGACGAGCTTCTTGCGGGCCTTGTTGAATTCCTCGGGGTCGCTTTTGAACTCCTCCGCGAGCGATGCAGCCTCTTCTCCTGAAATCTTCCCCTCGTCGACGAACAACTTCAGGAATTCAGCTGCGGCCATGCCGGCGACGACCTTGCCGTATGTCTTCGGCGCGCCGCTTGCTTGCGCCTTCGGCAAGAGCTGCTTTTCCGCGATCGTTCCCATGCCCGCTTGGAGCTTGTCCGCGGGGAACTCATTCTTTTCCGGAGCTACTGCAGGCGGAGTCTCTACGGACGCTTCGGGTTCCATGGGCGCCTCCGGAGATGGGTATATCACGATTGCGGGAGCGCCATGCTTGGCTTTCAGCCCTTCAGCGGCTTCGAGCTGTCTCGCAGTCATGGATAAGAGCCGCTCCTCGTCATCGATGAGTGTCCTCTCTTGGGGCGTGGCACCGGTTTTCTTCGACTCCATCTCCTCCCGCTTGTGCTGCAGCACGGATTCGGCGGCTTCGCCCGGCGCCGCGTTCAACGCGATCCGGCGGAGATATTCCGAGACTTGTACGATGTTCGCCATTTGCGCATCCGCATCCATGCGGATGTGCGCGTGCTTCTCGCCTAGATCGGGATGCTCCTTGAAAAACTTCTCAGCGACGCCTCCGTCAAACATGCTGTTCCTTTCCCATGTCCGGACGGCCTCGACCAGTTCCCCTAGGCTCATTGCGCGCGGCCCCTCCTTGCTCTCATGCTGCATCGCGCCTGCCCCCTCCGTCACCGGAGCACCCGGCTCCTCCGCTGGAGCCGCGGATTCGGACGCTTCGGGACGAGTCTCGATCTCGCCGGAAACCTCGCTAGCTGACTCGGGCGTCTTGGGCGTCGCCCGCTCGATGTCTTTCGCGTAGTCCGCGCTGACGGTCACGCCTGCTGCCTCGGCCGCGGATTCCGCGGCCGGCTTGACCTCGAACTCGCCCCGCGCGTCCATCGATTCTTCAGCCAGCATCTGGGTTTCGGCCTCCTTGAGTTCAGCCCGCTCCGCTTCATTGAAGAACGGCTCCTCGACGATCTGCGCTTGCGGCTTCACGTCTTTCATCAGGCCGCCAGGCATGCCGATGAGTTCGCGGCCGGACGACGTCTCGACGCGCTCCTTGCCGTCGTCGTACTTGGTGGTGACGGCTCCTTCGGACGAGCCGTCCCGCGTCTTGCGCGAACCGATGCCGACGCCGACGATCTCGCCGTGGCGATCCGTCGTGCCGACTTGTTTCGTACGTTCAATATAGGTATCGACCATCGCGGCGGCCGGGGTGCCCTCGAAGCCTTTCACGGTCGTGCCGTCGTTGAGCGCCCTGCCTTTCAGCAGGCTCTCGCGTCCGTCGATTTCCGGAGCCGCTTCGGCTTTCGGAGCTTCCGCCGGCTGTCCCTTAGGCTGTTCCGCCGCCGGTCGCGCCGGAGCGGCTTCCGGCGCGGGCGCCGCGCCGCCGCTCATCCTGCCGCGCACTTCCGAGAGGCGCTTGGCGACGTAGTTCAGTTTGGCGCCGGCTTCCGTGATCGGCGGCATCTCGCCCGTCTTGAGGGCCCTCTTCATCGCGGAGGCTTCGGCCGCGACTTCAGCCGCGACTTTGGGAGCGAGCTCGTCGTAGGACTTCGAAAGACTGCGTTCCAGCATGCGAAGTCCATCCGCGTCGCCTGAGGCCATGATCTCCGCCGCCTTTTTCCTGAACTCGGCGAAGACGGCGTCGGCCTTTTCGATTTCCGACAGGATCTCGGCCTCGCCTTTCACCGCTTCGGCCTCTTTCTTCTTGAAGATGCCCTTGGCGCGGTTCCACCAGGATTTCGTCTTCTCGCCGAACTCCTGCGCGCTCGCCTCGGCCTGCACGTTCAGGTTCTTTCCCATCTCATTGAGCTTGGCCATGCCTTCCTGCTCCAAACGGGTCTCCTTTTCGCGGAGCGATCCTGGTCCGCGCGGAGTTTCCGGCGTCGGCACGCCGGTGAGCGCTTCATTAAAGGAAGGCGGACGCGCCGCTTCCTGCGCGGGCGCCGGCGGCTGTTCCGCTTCCGGAACTGGCGCTCGCTGGGCTTCGGCTGGCATACGCGCTTACTGGTTCTTGAGTTCTTCGAGCAAACGCTGGATCTCCACCTGTTCCATTTCGCCGATGACCTTCTTCATGACTTCGAGGCGTTCATGTTCGAGGCCTTTGATCTGTTCCATGAACTGGTCATACGCCGCTTGGAGCTTCTTGGCCTTTTCTTCGGTGGTATCCATATAGGAGGAGTATACCAAAAGACGGCTTACGCCGTCTTTTGTTCCAGTCTCGGGAAGAGGATATCTCCTTTTTTGACCGGAGAACCTGGTTCCAAGCCGCCCCAAGCCTGAGCCTCGGGAAGCTGCAAATTCTCACGGTCGTGAGGATTTGAAGACGAGATTTCGACGCCGATCTGGGCGAGGATCTTGGCGGCGGCCGTAGGGATGATCGGCAGGAGCGCCAGGCCGATCTGACGCTGGGCCTCGGCGAGTTGGTACATGAAGGGGGCGACGTCTTCGCCGAGCTTGGCTTTCTTGAAGGGCGCCTCGACGTCGATGGCCTGGTTCACGGTCGTGACGTAGTGCTCGAGCGCGCGGATGGCTTCGTCGAAGTGGAAGTTCTCGAGCGCATGGCCGTACTTCTCCCAGAAGGCAGCCGTCTCAAAACGGTCTTCGGTCTTGGCGGGGACTTTCGCCTCGCAATACTTCTCGACCATCGTGGCGGTGCGGGCGGCAAGGTTGCCGATGCCGTTCACCAGCTTGGACGTGTAGATGTCCTCGAACTGCTTGGCAGTGTAGTCGCCGTCCTCGTAGGCCGGAAGGCTGGCGAGGTAGTAGCGGACGGTGTCCGTGCCGTACATGGCGACGAGGTCCATCGGGTTCACGACGTTGCCGAGCGACTTCGACATCTTCTGACCGTCGGCGGTGATGAAGCCGTGGATGAAGATGCGCTCCGACATCGGCACGCCGGCGGAGAGCAGCATCCCTTGCCACATGGCGGACTGCTGGCGCAGGTTGTCCTTGCCGGCGACCTGCGTGCCGGGCCAGAATTTCGCGTACTTCTCGTTCGGCCAGCCGATGGTGGAGATGTAGTTCACGAGCGCGTCGAACCAGACGTACATCACGTGCGCCTCGTCGCCGGGGACAGGCACGCCCCACGACATCTTCTCCTTGAGGCGCGAGATGCTGAAGTCCTGGAGTCCGCCCGATACGAAACTGCGGATCTCGTTCAAGCGGTGTTCAGGGACGACGAATCCCGGATTCGCTTCATAGTGCTTCAGGAGCGCGTCCTGGTATTTCGACCAGCGGAAGAAATAGTTCTCCTCGTCGCGGCTCTCGATCTCCAGCTTCGGATGGATCGGGCATTTGCCGTCGACCAGTTCTGAGTCGGTCTTCTCGAGTTCGCAGCCGACGCAGTACTTCACTTGGTACTGCTTCTTGTAAATGTCGTCGGCGGCGTCGCAGCGCTTCCAGAATTCCTGGGCGGCGGCGACGTGATGCGCGTCGGTGGTGCGGATGAAGTGCGTGTAGGTGAGGTCGAGCGTCTCTTTGAGCGCGTGGAACTTGGCGGCGTACTGGTCGCAGTAGGCTTGCGGATCGAGGCCGGCCTTCGCGGCGGCGTCCTGGATCTTCTGGCCATGCTCGTCGGTGCCGGTGTTGAAGACGACCTCTTCACCCTTCAAGCGGTGCCAGCGCGCGATGATGTCGGCCTGGACGATTTCCAACGCGAAGCCGATATGCGGATCGGCGTTCACGTACGGGAGCGTGGTGGTGATGTAGTAGGCGTTTTTCGGCATATATGTTGTCATCCTGAACGCAGTGAAGGATCTGTCTTATTCTTCGGAGAACAAGGCGGATTCTTCGCTTCGCTCAGAATGACATGTTTACTTACCTTCAACAGCTATCACGTACTCGCCCTTGATGGGTTCGGTCTTCAGGAGTTCGGACGCGTCTTTCATCTCGCCGTAGCGGACGGACTCGAACATCTTGGTGAGTTCGCGGCCGATGACGATCTTGCGATGCGGCGCGCAGAGCGCGGAGAGTTCCGCCATCGCCTTCTCGACGCGGTGCGGACTCTCGAAGAACACGGACGTGCGCTTCTCGTCGGCGATGATCTTCCAGTAGGTGTTCCTCCCCTTCTTATGCGGCGGGAAGCCGTGGAAGACGTAGGCGTCGGCCGGGAAGCCGGAGACGGAGAGAAGCGTCGTGACGGCGGACGGTCCGGGGATCGGGATGATCTTCACCTGGCCCTGCGAGACGCGCACGAGTTCGGAGACGAAACGCGCGCCCGGGTCCGAGACGCCCGGCGTGCCGGCGTCGGAGATGAGCGCCATCGTCTCGCCCTGGTCGATGCGCTTCACCAGCGCCTGGAGTTTTCCCATGCCGGTGTGCTCGTGATAGCTCGTCGTCGCGGCGGGAATCTCGAAGTGGTTCATGAGCTTCCGCGAGACGCGCGTGTCCTCGCAGAGCACCAAGGACGACTCCATCAGCGCGGCGACGGCGCGGGGGGAGAAATCGTCGAGATTGCCGATGGGCGTCGCGATGACATACAGACGACTCATACCTTTTGCTGATCGCGCGAGCATTATGAATGATGGCGTCCTTTCTCGCGCGATCATCCCGGAATCGCGCAGCGATATCCGGGATCAGCTCATACGCACGAAGCGTAAATGAAAAACCCCCGAACTTCAAGGGTTCGGGGGCGATGCGTCCGTGACCGCGTCGGCGCGGAGTTCCGCGTGGAGGGCCGTCTTGGCCTCCTTTGAAATGAAGGCCATCTCGATGGCGTTCCAGATCAGGCGCCGGACCTGCACGGGTTGGAGCTTCCAGAAGAGCCTGGCCAGCGCGAGCTCGTGCACCATCGTCGTGCCCGCCAGCAGGCGGTTGTCGGTGTTGAGGCAGATGAGTCCGCCGAACTCCATGTACGCCCGGGCGGCGTGATCCGAATACGAGGCGGCGGCCTTTGTCTGGACGTTCGAGCTCAGGCAGGCCTCGACGCCGACGCGGCGCGTCCATAACTCGAACTGGAGCTTCGGGTCGCGGAGCGCCTGGATGCCGTGGCCGATGCGCTCGGCGCCGAAGATCTCCATCGCTTCCATGACCCGCTCCGGCGGACCGCCTTCGGCCGCATGGATCGTGACATGGAGGCCCGCCTCCTTCGCGCGGCGGAAGTGCGGCGCGTGTTCGAGCGCGGGCAGGTTGTCGTCGCCGGCCAGGTCGACCGCCACGACGCCGTTGCGGCGATAGCGGATGGCCAGATCGACCATGCGGCCGGTCACGGACGGATCGACGTGGCGCATCGAGCAGACGATGAGGCCCCCGCCGAGGCCGTGGCGCAGTCCGCCGATGGTCATGCCTTCCAGCACGGCTTCCATCACCTCCTCTTCGGCCAGGCCGCCGCTCGTATGGAGCGAAGGCATGAACCGGACTTCGACGTACTTCAGTCCGTCGGCGGCGCAGTCCTCGATCAACTCGCACGCGATGCGCGTGAGCGCCTTGCGCGACTGCATGACGGCGGTGGTGTGCGCGAAGTGCTCGAGGTACTGCGCCAGGCTCTCGCGCACGGTGCCGCAGGACAGCGCTTGGCGCAGTCCGGCTTCGTCGGTGGCGGGCAGGCGGATGCCTTCGGAGGACGCGATCTCGAGCATGGTCGGGATGCGGAGCGATCCGTCCAAGTGCAGGTGCAACTCTACGAGCGGTTTCATCAAGGACCCCTTTCAAGGAACGTCAGGAGGAAGCTACCAGTTTACGGCATCGATGTCGATACGTTCCTCATCCTTCATGACGGTCTCCATCCACTTCTCGACGCCTGCCCCGGGCTCCGACCCGGGGTCGAGTTTCTTCTCGTCTTCGTCGATGAAGCTCTCCAAGGCTTTGGTGGAAGGATGATCCGGCATGAAGAGCGAACAGCAGTCGGAGTGCGGGCGCGTGGAGATCTCGAAGGTGCCGATCTTGCGCGCGCGTTCGGTGATCTCGTCCTTGTCCAAGCCGATGAGCGGACGGAAGACGGGAAGCTTGGTGACCGCTTCGATGGTGCGCATATTCTGGACGGTCTGCGAGGCGACCTGACCGAGCGATTCGCCCGTTACGAGCCCACCCGCCTTTTCACGAAGCGCGATGCGCTCGGCGATGCGGAACATGAAACGCCGGTAGTGGATGACGCGGAACTGCGGATTGCAGACGGCGGCGATTTCCTCCTGGATCGGCGTCAGGTTGATCATCGAGAGCGTCGCCTTGATGCCCGTGCGGTTCAGGACCGCGATCATGTCCTTCACGATGTCGATGGAGGCGCGGTCGGTATACGGGAAGTTGTGGAAGTGCACGTAGTGGATCGGCGCGCCGCGCTTCAGCATCATCCAGGACGCGACCGGCGAATCGATGCCGCCCGAGATCAGCGACACGAGCTTACCGCCGCTCCCGACCGGCAGGCCGCCGATGCCGCGCAGCTTGTCGGAGGCGACGTAGGTTCCATCATCCGTCAGCTCGATCCAGCAGGTGTGATTGGCTCCCTTCATCTGCACTATCAGATTCGGGTTCACGTCCAAGATCGCTTCTCCGACTTTCGCGGCGAGGTCCTGCGATGTCATCGGGAAATTCTTGTCAGGGCGTCGGGCGGTCACGCGGAAGGTGCCCGTCTTGTCCTTGAAACGCGAGACGGCCTCGGCGACGATGGTCTCGACGTTCGATTCCACGCGCGCGCACGGCAGGATGGTGGCGAGGCCCGCGACGTTCAACAGGCGCTTCGTGACTTCAGGCGCGGCCGCGTCAGGGCATTCGAGGCGGATGAGGCCCGTGCGGCGGCGGATCTTCGCGGCATCCAGGCCCTTCAGCTGTTCGCGGATATTCGAAACCAGCCGTGACTCGAAGACGGTCCGGTTCCTGCCTTTGATGCCGAGTTCCGCGTAGTGGACGACGAAGATCATTTGGATTTTATTTTCATGTCATCCCGGTTCTCATCTGCCCTTTTTACATCAGATGAAAAAGTATCAGGTACTAAAGTATCAGATACCGGAGCTTACGCTGCGCTTCGGTCTGGATGACATTAAGCGCCGAAGCGCTTTTTCAGGTAGTCCTCCGCTTCTCCGGGACCGCTGACCTTACCCCTCGCCTGCGCATCAATCAAGAGGTCGAGCGCTTCGCCCACGGAGGGGCCGGGTTCCAGTTTCAAAAGCTTCATGACGGTTTCGCCCGAAAGCAGGGACTCCGCGCCCAGTTCCTTATAGAGGGCGACGTCGACGCCGGACGCCAGGCGGCGCAGAAGCGTCGCGTCGACGCCGTGTCCGGAGGACGCCAGGCGCAGACGTTCGGCCAGGGCCATGGCGCCATCGCGGCCGAGGTGCGCGAAGCACATGCCGACGCGGACGCGCGAGGGCACAGACTTCCCGCTGAGGGTGCGGAGGACGTCTTCTTCTTTCAGACGCGCCATCGCCCTGCGGACCGCGAGCGGCCAGCCGCCGCCGAGCGCCGGCAAGAGCGCTTCCACTGCGCCGGCGTCGGTCCACAGTTCGGACGCGCGAATCGGAGCGGCTTCGAGGCTCTTCACCAGTTCGCGCGAGACGAGTTCGTACGGCACGAGGCGTCCTCCGTGACGCGTCTCATTCACGTGCGTCATCGAAGCACGCAGGGCGTTCCACGTCGCCGCTTCGATGCCGAAGTCGAGCTGGATGGCGAACCGCAGGGCGCGAAGCATGCGCGTATAATCTTCCTGAAAACGCATCGTAGGATCGCCGACGGCGCGGAGGATCTTCTTCGCGATGTCCTCCTGTCCGCCGTACGGATCGATCAGGGTTCCGCCCGCCGCCTCGCCCGTGGCACGTCGTTCGCGAACGACGTGCCAGGCCATCGCGTTGACGGTGAAGTCGCGGCGCGCGAGATCGTCCTCGATGGGCATGTGCGGGTCGGCATGCGTCGCGACGTCGCGGTATCCGCCGGTGCCCGCGGGCTTCTCGCGGCGCGGCAGGGCGATGTCGAGTGAAGCGCTACCGTCGTTCGGCGTGAACTTGAAGACGCCGAAGGTGCGGCCGACGAAATCGACGGAGCCGCGCGCTTCGAGGAACTTCGCCAGCGCGACCGGTTCGACGCCGGCGACGAGGATGTCGATGTCGCCGAGCGCGCGGCCGAGCAGCGCGTCGCGCACCGCCCCGCCGACGACGTGCCAGCGCGAACCGGGAAGCTCTTCGCTCCAGCGCTTCAGGATTTCGGCGATGGGATGGCCTTCGAACATATGCGGTTACGATAGCACCGCTTCGGAAAAGAAAAAACTCCGTCATGCTTTTACGGAGCCCTTTCCTCCTTGCGAGTTTTTCCGCCGTTTACATCGCGGTCGCGTCGGCGACGGCGAGTTCGGTGGCGCCGCAGAGTCCGCATTCGATGCCGAGATCTTCCTTTCGGATCTCGCCGCACGATTCGCAGAACAGCGCGCCATCCATTTCATCGATCGAGGCGGAACTGCAGCGCTCGCATCGGTACGCGATGTCCTTGCCGTTCAGTTCGCCGCAGTACGCGCAGGCGTACGACATTCCCATACGAAAGATCACTCAAAGATTTTTAACCGTTGGGAGCATACCACCACGCGCCGACGGAAAACAAGCAAAAAAGTTGTCCACAATCGGCCTCTTGACCCGTTCGCCTTTCGTTCGTCTACACTATGAACGAAAGGCGAACGGGCACGAGGCGCACGTTCGTCCCGGCGCATGCCGGGACCTACTCAATAACCCACCCCATTCTATGTTCGAACTCACGTCGAAGCAGAAGGAGTTGCTGGATGCCATCCAGGAACACGTCGGCGACCGCGGCGTCATGCCCAGCTATCGCGAACTGGCCGTCGCCATGGGCGCGTCCAGCCCCGCCACGATCCACAAGCACGTCTCGTTGCTCGAAAAGAAGGGGTACGTGCTCCGCCACGACGGCGGACGCTCGCTCTCTCTCACTCCGAAGGCCACCACGCGCCGCCCGGCCATCGGTCTCCCGCTCCGCGGCCTCATCACCGCCGGACTGCCCATCGAAGCCATAGAGACCAACGACACTATCGACGTCCCGGCCGATATGGTCGTCGACGAGATCAACTCCTACGTCCTCAAGGTGAAGGGCACCTCGATGATCGACGACGGCATCTTGGACGGCGACTTCGTCATCGTCGAGCGCAACCCCTCGCCGCGCAACGGCGACATCGTGGTGGCCCTCCTCGAGAACACCTACGCCACGCTCAAGCGCTTCTACCGCGAAGCCACCCGCATCCGCCTCCAGCCCGCCAACGCCACCATGGGTCCCATCTACGTCCACGACCCGCTCATCCAGGGTGTCGTGCGGGCGGTGCTGAGGAAGTACTAACAGAATGACATAACAATCATCTTTTATGAGCAGGAGGAAGTTCAAATCGATGTATCGCCAGCTCGTCGGGCACGTCGTGGATTGGTTCGAAATCTCGGAATATGAAGATCGCGTCGATTCTCTCGCGTCGTAGACGCTCTCGGGACGGGTTTGCTATGCTTGAACCTGTCCCTAACGTAAACGTACGCACCGTCTTCTATGCCGGAATTGCAAGCCAAACCCCTCAAGTATAAGGAACTGCCCGGACTGTCCGAGAAGCAGCTCTCCGAGCACCACGACGTCCTCTACGTCGGGTACGTCAAGAAGACCAACGAGATCCGCGGCAAGCTCGCCGGCGTCTCGCTGGAGGGCGTCAACGCCACGCACAGCGATCTCCGCGAGCTCAAGCTTGAGGAGACGTTCGCGTTGAACGGCGTGAAGCTCCACGAGCGCTATTTCGACAACCTCGGCGGCAAAGGCGGCGCCCCGGAAGGCGTCGTGGCCGACTGGATCATGGAAGACTTCGAATCCTACGAGAAGTGGCAGGCCGAGTTCTCCGCCTGCGGCATGGCCGCGCGCGGCTGGGTCGTCCTGGCCTTCGATCTCGAGGAGAAGCGCCTGATGAACGTCGTCTGCGACGTCCACAACCAGGGCGGCGTCTGGGGCCAGGTCCCGCTCCTCGTCCTCGACGTCTACGAGCACGCCTACTTCCTCGACTACGCCACCGCCCGCAAGAAGTACCTGGAGACCTTCACCGCGAACGTCGATTGGTCCGCCGTGAACGCCCAGATCGAGAAGTTTGACCTCAAGCGGTAGCCTATGAACACCTTCGTCGGCCAAAAGGCTCCGGAGTTCAAGCTCCAGGGCGTCTCGCATGAGACCTTCGAATACCACGCGCTCTCCGACTATAAGGGCAAGTGGGTCGTCCTCTTCTTCTACCCGCGCGACTTCACCTTCATCTGCCCGACTGAGATCACCGGCTTCTCCAAGGCCGATGACGCCTTCAAGAAGCTGAACTCCGTCGTCCTCGGCGTCTCCACCGACTCCGCCCACTCACATAAGGCGTGGCTCAAGGAGCTCGGCGCCCTCAAGTATCCGCTCCTCGCTGACACGACCCAGAAGGTCTCCTCGGCCTACGGCGTCCTGAACGAAGACGAAGGCGAAGCCATCCGCGGCACCTTCATTATCGACCCCGAAGGCCTGGTGAAGTACGCGCTCTACCACGACAACAACGTCGGCCGCTCCGTGAAGGAGACCCTGCGCGTCCTGGAAGCGCTCCAGACGGGCGAAAAGTGTCCGGTAGAGTGGAATCCTGGGGAGAAGACATTGGGGTAATGAATAGGAACGAAAAGAAGGCCGAGAGGCCTTCTTTTTCATCCAAGCTATCGAGGAATCTATCGACCGACGTATTCCCAAACCCTACAACTTCCTCAAAAACTCCAGTAAGAGCCTCGCCCCATACCCACTCGCCCCCCAAGGTCGCTCATCGGCGTAATCCTTCTCGTTATACGACGGCCCGGCGATGTCGAGATGCGCCCAGCTGGGGGTTTCGCCGATGAATTCCTTGAGGAAGAGGCCGGCGGTGATGGTGCCGGCGCCGCCTTTGCTGCCGATGTTCTTGAGGTCGGCGTGGCGGCTCTTCACCTGGTCGGCGTAGGGCGCGTAGAGCGGAAGACGCCAGAGCGATTCGCCGGAGGTCGCGGAGGCCTGTTCGAGGCGCGCGGCGAGCTTGTCGTCGTCGGTGAGCATGCCGGTGATGTCCTGCCCGAGCGCGACGATGCAGGCGCCGGTGAGCGTCGCCAGGTCGATCATCATGTCGGGCTTCAGCTGGGAACCGTAGAAAAGCGTGTCGGCCAGCGTCACGCGGCCTTCGGCGTCGGTGTTCAGGATCTCGATGGTCTTGCCGGACATCGTCTTCACGATGTCGCCGGGGCGGATGGCGGTGCCGGAAGGCATGTTCTCGACCATGGCCATGATGCCGTGGACCTCGACGGGCAGCTTCAAGAGCGGCAGGGCGCGGAAGACGGCCAGCACGGCCGCCGCGCCCGCCATGTCGATCTTCATGTCCATCATCCCGTCGGCGGGTTTGAGCGAGAGGCCGCCCGAATCGAAGGTCACGCCCTTGCCGACCAGCACGATGCGCTTCTTGGCCTTCACGGCGGGCTTGTAGGCGAGGTGGATCATCTTCGGCTCGTGCGCGGAACCCTGCGCCACGGCCAAGACGCCGCCCGCGCCCATCTCCAGGAGTTCCTTGCGGCCGAAGATGCGGATGGTCATGCGCTTCTGTCCGACGGCCATGGCGATGGCTTCCTGCACGAAGGTGGCCGGATGCATCTCGAGCGCCGGGGTGTTCACCAGGTTGCGCGCGTAGGCGGAGGCGTCCGCGAAGGCCCGCGCGTCGGCGATGGCCTTCTCGAAAAGCTTGGGGTGCACGTGGCCCGCGGCCAGGATGGCCGTCTCTTCGACGGGCTTCTTCTTGTCTTCCTTGTAGCGCTCGTAGCGGTAGTTCCCGAGCAGGAGGCCTTCGGCCGCAGCCTGAAGGGTGTCGGCGGCCTTGGCGCCGGCCTTCTCGAACGGCATCCAGAGCGCGAGCGTCTTGGCCTTCGAGGCCGACGCCAGCTTGGCCGCGCGCGCCGTCGCGCTGCGCAGGCGCTTCACGTCGAAGCCTTTGCGTTCGCCGAGGCCGAGAAGCGCCAGGCGGCGGTACGGCAGCTTGTCGTGCGTGTGGATCGAAAGCGTCGCGCCTTCCTTGGCCTTGAACTCGTCCTCCTTCACGTGGACGGCGAGGTGTCCGCCCAACGCGGCGTCGAGCTTGGAGACGGGGGTGATTTCGGAACCCTCGAAGACGCCGACGATGAGGAGGTCGGCCTTGGCTTCTTGCGGAAGCGCGGTGGAACGAGTGATGCGCATAGTGAAGTCACCTTAAGTCCGAGCAAGAAAACGGTCAATCGCCCACTGTCCCTTTGTCATCAGATACTCAGGTATCTGATACTTTTCCGGCAGATAAAAATTCAACGCCGTGTCGTTCCGATCCAGCTAACGTATCTCCTACACCTCTCTTTCGCTGTCTTCCCGAATTCGGTGTAGAGAGGGTTGCCATCGACAACAGGATTTGCTTCAGCGGTCGCGTAATGCCTGAAGCTCGAATATGGCCACTCGTCCGCCGATTGAACCAACCGCCCGCGTACCGGGTTCATCTCGATATAATTCCCGCAGGCGAGCAGGTAGGCGTCAGAATCGATCTGGATGTTCTTAAAGCGATTCTTCCAGACATGCCCGATTTTCCTGCGCTTCCTGCAGGAATAGAGCGAGTACGTGAGATTCAATTGGCGCATGAAGGCCGAGCCGTTGCTCGCCGTGGCGCAGAGAACCAGATGCACGTGGTTTGGCATCAAGACGTAATGATAGATCAGTATTTTAAAGCGCCGTTTTGCTTCAGACAAAATCCGCAAGTACGTCTCATAATCCGACGGATCACGAAAAACCACCGATCGGCCGCTTCCGCGGCTGATGACATGATAAGGAATTCCTGGCGCGAAGACCCTGCGTGGATTCGGCATACACGCTTCTCCTAGAACAACGGGCCGTATTCACGCAAGGGCCGCCCGCATTTTCACCTGCTACTTTTCCATCAGATACCAGGGTATCTGATGCTCGTGGTGACGTTCAGATGCCGGAGGTAGGTACCCATGAGGGTCGTCATCACGAGCGTACGGCCTTCCAGGGCCGCGTGCAGCGTCTTGGCGTCGGCGCCGGGCACGAGCGTTAACGTGGCGTCGAGCGCGAACAGCTCGAAGACATAGCGATGGCGTCCGACCTGCGGGCAAGGTCCGCCGTAGCCTTCGACGCCGAAATCGTTGAGGCCTTGCGATGTCCCTGCGGACACGACGCCTTCCGGAATGACGGACGTGCCGGGGTCGATGTTCCAGATCGTCCAGTGGATCCAATCGGTCTTCGAATCTGGATCGTGCATGATGAGGGCAAGGCTCCTGGCATCCGCCGGCACGTCGGAAATCCGAAGCTCGGGGCTGACGCCGGACCCGTCGCACGTATGGATGGACGGAATCTCGCCGCCGGCGCTGAACGCGGGGCTCACGAGCTTCATAGCGCGCCTTCCTTCTTGAGGAGCGCGATCTTCTTGGCGGACCCTCCGAACGCGTAATCCCCTACCTTACCGTCGGCGAGGACGACGCGGTGGCACGGCACACGCTTGGTGTCGGTGTTGCGGCTCATGATGGTGCCGACGGCGCGGGCGGCGCCGGGACGTCCGGCGGCTGCGGCGACTTCGCCATAGGTGCGCGTCTCGCCGCGCGGGATCTCCGAAACGACGCGATAGACCGCGCGGGCGAACGGCGTATCAGGCTCCCCGCCGCGTGAGCGCGAAGTGCTTTTACGCGGCAAGCGCCTTGAGATCGGCGAGGACTTCTTCGGCATGTTCTTGCGGTTTGACCTTCTCATAGATCTTGGCGATTTTTCCCTCCGGGTTGATGAGATACGAGTTACGCAAGATGCCCATGTATTCCCGGCCCATGAACTTCTTCTTGGCCCAGACGCCGTAGGCGTTCACGAGCTTCTTCTCCTCGTCGGCCAGGAGCGTGAACGGCAGGTCGTACTTCTCGGCGAACTTGGCGTGCTTCTTCACCGCATCGGCGCTGATGCCGAGCACGACGGCTTTCATCTTCTTGAACTTCGGGAAGTTGTCGCGCAGCGTGCAGGCTTCAGTCGTGCAACCCGGCGTGTCGTCCTTGGGATAGAAATACAGCAGGACCCATTTGCCGGCGTAGTCCTTCAAGTCGTGTTCCTTTCCGGCTTGGTCCGGCAGATGGAATCCTGGGGCTTTCTGTCCGATTTTCAGCGGCATAACGTTGGCTTTACGTGGAAACAGTCCGAGTATATCATGGGCCCATGTCAGACACCCCTTTGATCGGACAAGTCTGCGTCTCTTGCCGCCCGGGCATGCCGACGCTCACCGCCGAGGAGATCGCGGAGCTCATGCCGCAGACCCCCGGCTGGACCCTTTCGGACGACGGCAAATGGATCCGCCGCGACTTCAAGTTCAAGGACTTCATGGAAGGCCTGAACTTCCTGAATGAGGTCGCCAAGATCGCCGAAGCCGAAGGTCATCACCCGGACTATCGCGGCGGCTGGGGCCGTCTCACGCTCGAGCTGACGACCCACGCCATCCACGGCCTCTCGAAGAACGACTTCATCCTCGCCGCGAAAACGAACGCCCTGCTCTAGGCAGGGCGTTTTTCATCATGTACCGAAATGCGACACCTGTCGCATTTTCGTACACGTCATTTTCAGGCGGTGCGGGCGCGCTTTACCCGGAAGATGAACGTCTTCAGATAATTCGACTCCGGGAAATAGACGGACTGCGGGTGGTCGGCGCTCTGGCGCGTGACGGCGAGCATGTCCAGCGTGATACCGGCCTGCACGGAGGCGCGGCGGAGCGTGTAGGCCAGGTCGTCTTCCGTCAGGAAGTGCGAGCAGCTCGAGGTGGCGAAGATGCCGCCGTCCTTCACGAGGCGCATCGCGGCGCGGTTCAGGAAGTGGTACGCCTTGCGGCCGCTCTCGGCGTCCTTCATCGCCTTGATGAGCGCGGGCGGATCCATCACGACCATGTCATGGTCCCCGTCCTTTTGTTCCCCGAGCCATTGGAAGATGTCGGTCGACTCCGTGGTGAAATTCGCGGCTTTGATCTTGTGGAGTTTGGCGTGCTTTTCGCAGAGCTCGAGCGCTTCCTCGGAGGAATCCATGTTGTGCACCGACAGCGCGCCGCCTTTCATCATCGCCACGCCGGCCGCGCCGGAGTATGAGAAGAGGCTCAACACCTTCTTTCCCTCGGCGAAGCGACCGAGCGCCGATCGTGTGTCCTTTTGGTCGAGGAAGAAACCGGTCTTTTGCCCGCCCTTCACGTCGGCAAGGAACTTCACGCCGTGCTCCTTGAACTCCACGAGATCGTCGGCGGAACCCTTGTGGACCGCGACGACTTCTTCGAGAAGCTCCTCCTCGCGGACGGCCAGGTCGCTGCGTTCGACGATATTCTTCGGATCGAGCGCCTCTTCGATGGCGGCGATGACGTCCAGGCGAAATCGGTCCATGCCGGTCGTCGAGATCTGGAAGACGACGGTGTCGTCGAAGCGGTCGACGACGAGGCCCGGCAGATGGTCGGTCTCGCCGAAAACGACGCGGTAGCCCGTCGTATCGGTGCCGGGGCCGTAGCCCATGGCCTTGCGGCGCGCGTCGGCCTCCTTGATGCGCGCCGCGATCCAGGCGCGGTCGATGGTCGCTTCGCCGAACGCGAAGACGCGCACCGCGATGGAGGAACGGGCGGAATAGGTGCCGGTACCAAGGACGACGCCGCGCTTGTCCGCGACGCGGACGACGTCACCGTGTGCGGAGTCTTCCGGCGCGTTTTCCAGGGCACCGGAGAAGATCCACGGGTGTCGGAACGCCACGTTCGCTTCCTTGCCGACCTTGAGAGTGATGATGGGGTTCATAGCGCGCGGAATCATATCATTGATTAGCGGAAAAAGAAAGGCTCAACCGAGGGGTTGAGCCTGAGCGGCGTGGAAGGCCTGCGTGACCAGATTGAGGAGCGCCTTTCCTTACCTCGCCGTCCGCTCTTCGTGAAGCGAAAGCCCTTGTACAAGAATGCGACACGTGTCGCAAAACGGTACACGCGTAAAAAACACGCCGTTCCCATGGATGGCGTGTTTTCTTTCGTTCAACGCGTCGTGCGGCGCTTCCAGGTCTTCCAGACGATCCAAGCGACGATGCCAATCGGCAGGAGGATGCCGCCCCAGACGATGATCACGTAGATGAGGCCGGCCACGAGGTTCTGGACGGCGGCGACGAGCGTTTGCGTCGCGCCCCGGATGATGGAGCCGAGTCGGAACTCCTTCGTCGGAGCGCGGACGATCGCCTCTTCCTCGATCGAGACGGTGATGGTCGAGTAGGACGTCGCGTTTTCGAGGTATTTCAGGCGCCCTTCGAGCGACTCGATGATCGAGCGGACGGCGCCGAGGCGTTCCTGTACCTTGAGGATGTCCTCGACGGAGCGGGCCTGCTTCAGGACCGTCAGGTATGTCTCCTCTTGCGCCTTGGCGTTGCGGATCTGCGCTTGGAGGTCGGTGTACTGCTCGGTCACGTCCTGTCCGGTCCGATTCTCGCTCTTCACGAGATTCGCGAGCTTCTTGATCTCGCCCAGAGCCTCCTCGAACTTCGCGACCGGCACGCGGACGCTGACGTCGCCGCTGTACGCGCCGTCGCCGCGCTCGGAGACCGACGAGCTCTGCACGAAACCGCCGCGCTCCGTGGCCAAGCGGCCGATCTCTTCGGCAGCTTCGGAGACCTTATCGACGACGAGGTGCAGGTAGGCGTTCTTCACGATTTTCTGGTCGACTTCCGCGGCTGTCTGTCCGGCCGCGGGCTGTGGCGCCGTCATCCTGAAAGAAGCCGCGTCGCGTCCGTCGAACTCGGTCGGCGGCATTTCGGCGATGGAGGGCGCCGTCTTGCCGATGAATCCGGCGCCGCCGGAAGATCCGCCGTATCCATAGGAATCATCCGAGATTCCCATCATGGCCGTACCGCCGTCGAACCGGACGTACGACTTCCGTCCGGCGAATTGCCAGGCTGCGGCGATGACGACAGCGACGGCCAGGATAGCCAGCGCGGCTTTCGGCTTTTGCTTGAAATACGCGACGAGATTCGTCATAGCGCGATGATGTTTAGTTTCTAGGTCTATTCTACCACGTACTACGCGCCTGTGCGCTTCCTGTAACGAAAATCCCGGCATTGAGCCTCGTCTTTTTCACGCCTGCAACGGGTGTTCCTGATGGAGCGTCTTGCGGAGCATGCGATGCTCCGGCACGGTCCGGGCCACGAGCGCCCAGAATCGCGGCGAATGGTCGAAGGCGAGTATGTGGCAGAGCTCGTGAACCACGATGTACTCCGCCATCCGCTCGGGCAGGAGCGCGATGCGATAGTTGAAAGATACGCGACCGTCGCGTGAACAGCTGCCCCAGCGAGTCTTCTGGTCGCGGATGGAGACGGCCTTGACCGCGACGCCGTACGTCGGCGCGAACCGCGCGATGGCGGCGTACGCGAGGCGCCGCGCCGCTTCCTTGTGGCGGAGGTAGTCGCGCCGGGCTTCGGCCTTGGTCGGACGCGGCTTGAAACGGCGCATGATTTCGGAGGTCCTGGCGACCCACGCGGCCTGTCCGCGCATGAAGCGCAGGATCATGCCGTACGGTACGCCGTGCGGCACGGTCACGAGCGTCCGGCCGCCCGGATGGACGCGGATGCTGAGCCGCCGCGCGCGCGGATGCACGCGGAGTTCCGCTTCGAAAGGCATCGTTTCAGCCGTGGGCAGCGTCCGCATAGTGAAACCATCATACCACGGGACGTTTGAGCGGCTCGGGACGCCTATGCTATCCTTGACGCACAAGCATGAGAGGCCTTACGGTCTCGCGGTCGAAGTCTTAACGTCGCTTTCCCATGAAAGACGAAGAAGTGAAGAAATACGCCCCGTACGTGCTGGTCGGCATCGCGATCGGCATCCTGCTCTACGCCATCATCGCCCGCCCTGAGGCCGCGCCGGCTCCTGCCGGATCGACGCCTGCGGACGGGACATCCCCGTCCATCGCCGCCCCCGCGCCCGACGCCATCGTCGGCGGCGAGACCGAAGCGCCTTCTGGGAACTACCCGAAGAAAGGCCTGCCCTACATCGAATCCGGCTACCGCTTCCAGTTCACCGACTGCCATGGCAGTCCCGGAACGCTCACCGTAAAGCGCGGCAAGTACTTCCTGCTCGACAACCGCGACGAAAAGGCCGTCACGATCGGCTTGGCCGGCCAGTCCTACAAGATCGGCCCGTACGGCGTCGCCGTCGCCGCCGTCTGGAAGGCCGGCACGCACCAGATCACCTGCAACGGCGGAGGCGCGGCCTCGCTCGTCGTCCAGCCTTGAGCGCAGTACTGAAAACGTCCCGACGTGATGTCGGGACGTTTTCAGATTCCTACTGGCAGACCGCGCATTCCTCGTTGGCGAAGTCGCGGGCCTGGACCTTCAATTGGGCGTTGTCGATGGCGTCGGCCTCGATGGGCGCGGCGGAGCGGAGATAATAGAGGCTCTTGGCGCCGGCCTTCCAGGCCAGGAAGTGCGCGTCGTGCAGGTACTTGCCGCTGATGGGCGTCGGGAAGAACAGGTTCACCGACTGCGATTGGCAGATGTATTGCTGGCGATCAGCGGCCTGCTGGACGATCTCGCGCATATTCATCTCATAGCCGGTGCGGAAGACGGCCTTCTCCTCGTCCGTCAGCTCTTCCAGATGCTGGACGCTGCCTTTGGCGGCGATGACTTTCTTCCACGTCTCGACCGTGTTGATCCCCTTCTTCTCGAGGAGCCGTTCGAGGTGCCGGCTCTTCACCAGGAAGCTGCCGGAGAGCGTCTTCTGCAGATAGGCGTTGCCGGTGATGGGTTCGATGCAGGGCGTGGCCTCGCCGCAGATGAAGCTGATGCTCGCCGTCGGCGCGATCGAGAGGACATAGCTGTTGCGCTGCTCGCCGCCGTCGAGCGGGGCGCCGCGCTCTTCCTTGAGCGCGCGCGAGGCGGCCTTGGCGTGCTTGTGGATCAGGCTGAAGATCTTCTTGTTGATGCCGCGGGCGGCCACGCTCTCGAACGGAAGGCCTTTCGACATCAGGTAGCCGTGATAGCCCATGACGCCGAGGCCGATGGAGCGCTCGTGCTTCACGGAGCTGATGGACTTGGCGTAGTATTTCGGGTCGGCCGTCTCGACGAAGTTGTCGAGGACGTTGTCGAGCCCGCGCACCGCGTCGTCGATGAGCGATTCGGCTTGCGGCTCCCACTCGTCGAAGCGCTCGAGGTTGAGCGAAGAGAGGCAGCAGACGGCGGTACGGTCGTGCGTGGTCGGCAGGGTGATTTCCGAGCAGAGGTTGCTCATCTGGACGAACAGGCCTTTCTCCGCGTGGTGCGCGGGGACGGCGCGGTTGACCGTGTCGATGAAGAGCAGGTACGGCTCGCCCGTCTCGACGCGCGTCTTCAGGATCTTGCGCCAGACTTCGGTAGCGTCAAGCTCCTTCACGGCGACCTTGCGCTTCGGATCGATGAGCTGGTAAGCGCGCTTCTCCTCGACGGCCTTCATGAACTCGTCGGTGACGACGATGCCGTGGTTGGTATTCAGGCAACGGCGGTTCATGTCGCCGACGGGTTTGCGCACGTCGATGAACTCCTCGATATCGGGGTGGTCGACGCGCAGGTAAGCCGCCGCCGCGCCGCGCCGCACGCCGCCCTGGGAAACGGCGATGGTCGACGAATCCATCACCTTGATGAACGGGATCACGCCTGAAGAGGTGCCGCCCATGGAGAGCGGCGCGTTCTGTCCTCGCAGCTCAGACCAGTTGGTGCCGATGCCGCCGCCGTTCTTGGAGATGAAGGCGTTCTCGGTGTAGCCCTCGTAGATGCCTTCAATGCTGTCAGGGACGGTGTTCAGGAAACACGAGATCGGCAGGCCGCGGTTCGTATAGGTGTTGGTCAGGACCGGAGTGGCCGGCATGAACCAGTTCCGCGACATCGCGTCGTAGAGCCGTTGGGCGTGCTCGGCCTCGCCGCGCGCCATGCCGCAAGCCACGCGCGAGAAGAACATCTGCGGATCCTCGACGATGCGCCCGGCCGCGTCCTTCAGGAAGTAGCGGTCGCGCAGGTTCTCGAGGCCGAAATACGTCAACAGCGCGTTCCTGTCAGGCCGGGTGACGATCTTGCGCTGGACGTCCGCGTCGCCCTTATACTGCGGAGAATCCCAGCTGCCCCGCCCTTGCGTCTTGGCGAGGACATCCTCCAAAAGGATATCGCGGGCGTCGACGAGGTCGTTGTTCGAGAGGGCGTCGATGACGGAGGCGTGGCGCGGCATAGGCTTGCTCCTAAGGTAGTTGAGTAAGCGGACGCGTCGCGGAGGCTTAGGCCCAATCCTCGAGGATGGCTCCCTTGCCGTATTCCGTCGCGCGGTTTTCGAAGAAGTTCGTGTGTTCCTTGGCGTTGACCATCGTGTCGAGCCAGAGCAACGGATTGGCGACGCGGTAGCGCGGCTCGAGCCCGATTTCCTGGAGCTTCTTGTCGGCGGTGTAGCGGATATATGCCTTCACCTGGTCGGCCGTCAGGCCGGGCACTTCGCCCATCGAGAAGCAGGTGTCGATGAAGCGGTCTTCCAGGTCGACCATCTCTCCGCAGGCCTTGTAGAGCTTCTCTTGGAAAGCCGGCGTCCAGATCTGCCTGTTCTCGGCGACGAGATCGCGGAAGAGGTGGCAGACGCCCTTGCTGTGCAGGCTCTCGTCGCGGATGCTCCAGGTGACGATCTGGCCGACGCCTTTCAGTTTCCCCATGCGCGGGAAGTTCATCAGGATGGCGAAGCTTGAGAACAGGCTGACGCCTTCCATGAACGCGCCGAAGACCGCGAGATTGAGAGCGATGTTCTCCAAGGTATCCGTCTCGAAGTTCTGGAGGTACTGATACTTGTTCCGCATGGCTTCGTATTCCAGGAAGGCGGAATATTCGCGCTCCGGCAGGCCCAGCGAATCGTTCAGGTAGGAATAGGCCCAGACGTGGATGCTCTCCATGGCGGCGAAGGCCGAGAGCATCATGCGGATTTCCGGTTTCGGGATGGCCGGAATCAGCTTGGTGTTGTAGTTGTTGTTGACCTCGATGTCGCCTTGCGTGAAGAAGCGAAGGATCTGGACGATGAGGTTCTTCTCTTCGGGCGAGAGGCGGAAGCGGTAGTCGGCGATGTCCGCTTCCATCGGGACTTCCGTCGGCATCCAATGCGCCTGGTTCTGCTTCTGGAAATATTCGAAGAAGTGCGGATATTCGAAAGGCCGGTAGAATTTGCGCGGCGCGAGGATTCCGGAGTCGCTCATAACTGGTCAGTTTTCATGCTCATGCGCGCGTAAACGGCAGAGACCGCATTTCACAACATATTGTGTCATGCGGTCCCAGTATACCACTAGATGTTGTGTCACGTACTCCCTTCGTGTGGATAAAGTGCCGTCAGCTCACGACGCAGCTGGCTCAGCGTAATCCGTCATGGAAACCATGGCCAGAGGATAACCGGCGGACGGCCAAAGCTCTTGCGGAAACATTGTCGAATGTCTTCAAAAACGGTAGATTGGGTGCTTATGCGCACGCTTCTGGAACTGTCCGCCATCCGCAAGGCCTACGGCCGCGCCGTCATTCTCGACGGCGTTTCCTTGACGATCGCGGAAGGCCAGAAGATCGCGCTCGTCGGACGCAACGGCGCCGGCAAGTCGACGCTGCTGCGTATCCTGCTCGATCAGGAGGAGGCCGACGCGGGCGAAGTCCGCCGCTTCCCCACCCTGCAGATCGGCGCGGTCGCGCAGCACGAGACGATGCCAGAACGCGCTACGGGCATGTCGTACCTCGTCGGCAAGAGCGGCCGCGCTGAGTGGGCCTGCGCCAAGATGTCCGCCCAGTTCGGCCTGCGCCGGAGCCACCTGGCCATGCCCGCGGCTTCCCTCTCCGGAGGCTTCCAGATGCGCCTTAAATTGGTGGCCATGCTCATGGAAGACCCGAATCTGCTGGTCCTGGACGAGCCGGTCAACTATCTCGACCTCCCCACCCTGCTGCTCCTGGAGCGCTTCCTGAAGACCTACAAGGGCGCCTTCATCGTCACCTCGCACGACCGCGAGTTCCTGGACGCGGTCGCCGACCGTACCGCCGAGATCGAGCGCGGCCGACTCTCGATGCGACCCGGCATCCCGAGCGAGTTCCTCGCCCGCAAGGCGGAGGCGCGCGCGTTCGTCCTCAAGACCAACAAGAAGATCCAGCGCGAGCGCGAACACATCCAGGCGTTCGTCGACCGTTTCCGGTACAAGGCGTCGAAAGCGAAGCAGGTGCAGTCGAAGCTCAAGAAGATCTCGAAGATGATCGACATCGATATCGCGAGCCTGCTCCCGACCGCCGCCATCCGCATCCCGATGCCCCACACGCCGCCCGGATCCGCCGCGCGCGTCGAGGAACTCGCCGCCGGCTATGACGGCCGCGCCGTGCTGACGAGCGTCAGCTTCAACCTGGTGCGCGGCGAACACGTCGCCATCCTGGGCGGCAACGGCATGGGCAAGACGACGCTCCTCAAGACGATCGCCGGCGTCCTTCCGCCCGTCGACGGCAAATGCAGGTGGTGGCACAAGGCCGACATCGGCTACTACGCCCAGCACGTGGAGCAGTCGCTCAAGCCGGATGATACCGTAATGCGTCATCTCGTTCGTTCGGCCGCGCCTGACACATCGAACGAGGCCGTGCTGAAGATGGCCGGTGATTTCCTGTTCAAGGATGACGACCTCGAAAAGCTCACTGGCGTACTCTCGGGCGGCGAACGCTCCCGCCTGTGCCTGGCGGGGCTGCTCTTGGCGCGCCACAACGTCCTCCTGCTCGACGAGCCTACCAACCATCTCGACGCCGAAACGTCCGAATCCCTGGCCGCCGCGCTATCGGACTGGCCTGGCACGGTCGTCTTCGTGAGCCATAGCCAATCCTTCATCCAGCGCGTCGGACGGCGGATTTTCGAGGTGCGCGACGGTCGCGTAAGGCAGTATCCGGGCGCGTACGGCGATTACCTGGACGATCTCGCCGTCGCCATGGACGAAGATGTCGCGCTGGCGGAGGAAGGCATTCAGGAATCCGCCGGCATGGACGCGGACGCGAAGCGGGAGGCTCATCAGGCCTCGAGGGACCGGCGGCGTCGCCAGCAGAAGATCGAGGAGAATATCAGGGAACTCGACAAGGAACGCGGGGAAATCCTCAAATTCTACTTCGAGAATCCGACCGATTACGCTCCTGACAAGCGCACGCGCCTCACCGAGCTGGACGAACGGCTCGCGAGACTGGAAAAGGAGTGGCTGCGCGTCGAGGAGGAAGGCGCGGCTTCTTGATAGGAGTGCGATTCAGAAAGCCAGCTTGTCAGCGAACCAGGCCTGGTCCAGCGGACGGAAGGCGTATAATGCTCCGTTCACGCTCGCGTAGACGACGGTCGGAGCCGAGGCGAGCCAGATGTCCGTACGCGCATGGTTCGTGAGTGGGCCATACTCAAGGAACGGATACCACGCTTCCCCGTCCGGCGAGACGATGACGCCGAACTTCGGCACGACTTCGCCGACCTCGTTTGATTCCGTATGTATCGCGGCGTAATAGATGCCGTTCACGTTCAGCAGGCTGTAGACGTACCCGGCGTAGCCGTGCGGGATGGGATTCCAGACCTCGCGCGTCGTCCTGGCATCGGCGTCGTAGATGGCCAGCCCGTGGCCGTGCAGCTGATCCGGGCCGAGCAGCCAGCGGGAGCCGCCTGAAACCGCCGCAGACGCGGTGAAGCCTTCGTCCCAGACGGTCTGCCATGTCTTGCCGTCGTCGGGAGACATGAAGGCGAAGCGCGCGATGTCGCCGGTACCCACGACGATCTGTTCCTCGTGAGCGTCGTAGATGACGCCGTGGAGGTGGCGCAGCATGAAGCGGTCGTCATCATCGCTGTAGGTACGCGCGTATTCGGGGAAGAGCTGCTGGAAGTCTATCCATGGCTCCCAGTTGAAGCCGTCGTTGGGGCTGCGATAAAGGACGGCGCGGTTGCGTTCGTGCGTCGTGGCGTAGACGTTGCCCTTCCCGTCGTCGGCCATCGACCAGAACATGGCCGCGCCTTCAAGCACGGTATGCCAATTCTTGAACCCGTCGCCGGAACGGTAGAGGCGCACGGGGTTGTCGGTCTGGACGTAGACGACGCCTTTGGAATCGCCGTGGATGCGGATCTCGCCCGGAGACGCGCTGGCCGTGAAGACGCGCTCGGCTTTTCCGTTCTCGGGCAGCTTCCAGACGGACCGCACCCCGTCGGGCTCCGTCACGGCCATGAGAAGCGTCAGGCTGGGCGTGTGATAGTAGAGCTTGTTGATGTCGCCGACGGCCTCCGGCAAGGGCACCCGCTGGCGTCCGAGCGCGCTGCCGGTCAGGTTGCGGGTCGGCGGCGGAAGGTAGCCGACGGGCGGTGCCGCGACGTATTCCTCATCGGCATCCTCCGCCTCGACCGGTTCTGTCCCGGTAGCGGCATCGAGGCGCTCCTCCAGGATGTCCTCCGCGCTCGGCAAGATGCCGACGAAGTGGGGCGCGGGCTGCTCGACCGGCGGTTTTGTCCTGAAATTCAAGGCCAGGACGCCGACCAGCGCCAGTCCGATGATGAGCAGGAGGATGGTCAATAAACGCCGCATATCAGCATCACTGTAACATACCCGTCACCTCCGCGTCAGAAACTTGTCACGCCACACCTTCACGACTTCCTCAAAAGCCGCTTTCTCGTCCTCCGAAACTGGATCAGTGCCGGGGAACGTCTCGCGCATCGGGTTGATCTTGGTCCCGTTCTTGACCATCTCGTAATGCAGGTGCGGACCCGTCGAGAAGCCCGTCGAGCCGACGTAGCCGATGACTTGGCCCTGCTCGACCTTCTGTCCGCGCTTCACCGCCATCCGCGATTGGTGCGCGTAGTTGGTGGTGTACGTGGCGTTGTGGCGGATGCTGACCTTGTTGCCGTAGGGGCCATCCCAGCCGGCCATGACGACCGTGCCGTCGGCCGTGGCGCGGATGGGCGTGCCGGCCTTGGCCGCGTAGTCGATGGCGCGGTGTCCGGTGGAGGTGTTGAAGGCGCTGACGTAGCGCAGGCCGGTGGTGAAGCCGGAGGTGATGTACTTGAACGCGACCGGCGCCTTCAAGAACATCTTGCGGAGCGACATGCCCTTCTCGTCATAGTAGCCCTCTTCGCCCTTGGAATCGATGAAACGGAATCCGCGGAAGACCGTGCCGTCGTTGACGTATTCGGCCGCGAGCACGTGTCCGGGCATCACGTAGGCGCCGTCGCGGTAGCGCTCTTCGTAGATGAACTTGAAGGTGTCCCCCACGCGGACGTCTTGGGCGAAGTCGACGGTCCACTGGAAGACGTCGGCCATGGCGATGACGGCGCGCTCGTCGATGCCCTGGCCGAGCGCGGCGGCGTACAACGACGATTCGACCGTGCCCTCGACGGTCTTGATCTTCACCTCGTAGGCGATGGTCTCCTTCGCGGCGGCCCACGCTTCGCCTTCCTTGCGGACGTGGAGCTCCTCCTCGTCGTTCAGGGCGTACACGAGCTCCTGGAACGTCCCGGATGCGGAATCGGTCAGCCCATAGACCAGATCGAGGGCTTTTCCGGCGCGGATGGTCGCGAGGTCATAGACGTCCTTCGAGGCCTCGTAGATGGCGGCGGTATCGACGCCAAGCACGCCAGCATCCTCCATCAGGACGCTGAAGGTGGCTTGCGGCGGGATTTCGATGCGCTCGACGCGCGTCGTCGCGATTTCAGCATGTTCCGGGTCCTGCAAGGCGCTTCCGTCCGTAGGATCGGAGCCTTCTTGGCCCACGACGGAACGCGAAGACGGCCACAAGATGGCCGTACCGGCGACCACGAGCGCCAGCCCCGCGATGACCGTGATGAACCTTCCTTTCATAAGCGATACTCTACCCCAGACGGGATGCCGCGTGAACCCTTACCCTTGACTTTATGCGTGTTTTCGCGTAAGAACGGCCCAGGAGGGTGCCATGAGAACAGCGGTCCTTATCCACGGTTTCCATCTGGATTCGAAGCTCACCCTGAAGCACGCCGACGGGGCCTACCGGACGTACGACTGGCACGACCTGGCCATCGGCACGATCGGACCCAACACCGCGACGGGACGTGCGACCTTCGGTACGCTGCTCGCGTATGCGGAAGACGCCCGGTTGGTCGTCTTCTCGACCGGAGCGTCGTCGAAGGACGGCGTCTCGGAGGCCCGGTACACCTACCAGGCGGTCCAGAAGCGCGCGGAGTGGCTGGCGAAGGTCCTCCGCGTCCCTGTCGAGAAGCTGCGCCTCTGGCTCGAACCGCGCGTCGAGCTCGACGAGACCTCGCAGACCACGCAGGAAGAGCTCGAACGCAACCTCAAACGCTGCGTCGAGCTCGATATCACGAAGGTCATCCTCGTGACCAACAGGTTCCACGCTCCGCGCGCCCTCGCCAACGCGAATGTGGCGCAACGGAAGCTCGGACTCGCCATGGTGATCATGGCGACCTCTCCGGAGGACCTTTCGCCGCCGCCGACGATCTTCGAGCCTCCCACGAGGCCGGATCGCCCGTCGCTCCTCTGGAACGAGCTGCTGCAAGGCGTCTTCAAGCTCCCGCCAGAGCGCCAAGCCGCGGCGTTCGAGAGGATTGCCGCCGCGCTGAAGCTCGACGATGCATAAACGCCCGCCGGAACATCCGGTCGGGCGCTTTTTTATCACTTCGCCGGCTGACCGCCGACCGGCCGCGCGAAGCCGAGCCCGCTGCCGATCTGGACGGATGTCGCGGTCACGCTGCCGTCGGTCCCGGATGCACCCATGACGACGACCTGCGTGCCGACGGCCAAGTCGTCCTTGGTGCCATCAGTCGACTTGTTGATCTTGGTCGTGTCGGCAAGGAAGACGATCTTGGAACCGCCGTCCATGAGCTTCACCGTGATCGAAGTGTCGTCCTTGGAGAGGATCTCGCCCGCGGTGAATCCCCCGCCCATGCGAGCGCCGCTTTGGCCGCGGAATCCGCCGCTCCCGACGGTGCCGCCCGCCGTCCCGGCCGCGCGGTTGAAGTTTCCGCCGCGGTCCGACGCCTTGCCCTTGGCGTACGCGATGCCGCCGTAGAACGAGCCGCCGCCGACCACGAGGACGATCGCCGCGATCATGGGAGCCAGTTTTTTCATGTCCATACTTGAGAAGAGTGATTATTCGTATCGAAGCGCCTCGATTGGGTTCATGCCCGAAGCGCGGCGCGCCGGGTAGTAGCCGAACACGATGCCGATGAGCGCGGAGACCCCGAAGGCCAGCGCGACCGACCCGGCGGAGACGTCCGTCGCCGTGCCGGAGAACTTGGTGATGAGCAGCGAGACGATCCAGCCGAGCAGGATCCCGATGCCGCCGCCGACGAAGGTCAGCATGACGGATTCGACCAGGAACTGCGTGCCGATGTCCTTGCGCTTGGCACCGATGGCCTTGCGGAGTCCGATCTCGCGCATGCGCTCCGTCACCGTCGTCAGCATCATGTTCATGATGCCGATGCCTCCGACCACAAGCGAGATGCCGGCGATGGCGGCGAGCAGCGTCGTGAAGGTCGAGGTCACCTGCGTGAGCGTGCCGATGACGTCTTCCTGCGAGATGATCGAGAAGTCGGGCGCTTCCGGATCCACCTTGTGGCGCGCGGCCAGGAGCGAGACGGCCTCGGCCTTGACCTGCGCCATCTCCTCCTTGTCCTCGACGCTGATGGCCGCCGACGTGAGGTAATCGGAGCCCGTCAGGATCTTCTGCATGGTCGTCAGCGGCACGTAGGCGGAGTTGTCCGGGCTGTTGAAGCTCGTGCCGCCCTTGGCGGCCAGGACGCCGACCACCTTGTAGTTGCTCCCGTTGACGCGCAGCGTCTTGCCGACAGGATCTTCTTCCGCGAACAGGTCAGTCGCGACGGTCGCTCCCAGGACGACGACGCGCCCGAGGGAGCGCAGCTGGGTCTCAGTGATGAAGGAACCCGCGGCGACCGCGACGTTGCGCACCGGCAGGTACTCCGGCTCCACGCCGAGGACCGTCACGTTGGTGTTGTTGCCGTTCTGCGCCACCAATTGGTAGCGCGAGCTGAATTCCGCGGACACGTAGGCGACGCCGTCGATCCCGCGCAGGGCCTCGGCATCCTCCGTGACGAGCGTCCTCGACGAGCCGCGCCCGCCGGAGACCTGGCCGCGCGCCGCCTGCGAGGACCCCGGTGAGACCGTCAGGAGGTTCGAGCCGAGACCTTCGATGCTCGCCTGTATCGAGCCGGCCGCGCCCTGGCCGATCGAGATCATGGCGATGACCGAGCTGATGCCGATGACGACGCCGAGCATCGTGAGGCCGGAACGCACCTTATTGGCGGAGAGCGCGCCGTACGTCTCTTGAAAGAGATCGGATGTCCTCATACGTGTTCGACATGCCCTTCGCCGACGAGGCGCCGGTTCGGATTCTTGGCGTCGCTGACGATCTCGCCGTCGCGGACGAAGATGATGCGTTCCGCGTGTTCCGCCACGTACGGCTCGTGGGTGATGAGCACGATGGTGCGCCCGTGCTTGGCGTGGAGCTGCTGGAACGTGCCGAGGACGATCTCGCCGGTCTTGGTATCGAGGTTGCCGGTCGGCTCGTCCGCCAGGACGAGCGCCGGATCATTGACGAGCGCGCGGGCGATAGCCACGCGCTGCATCATCCCGCCGGAAAGCTCGTTCGGCTTGTGCCCCCAGAACTTCTCCGGGAACGCGGCCTTGCGCAGCGCGTCCTTGGCACGGACCTCGCGCGCCTCCTGCGGCACATCGGCGTAGACGAGCGGCAGGGCGACGTTGCGGAGCACGCTCGCGCGCGGCAGGAGGTTGAAGGCCTGGAAGACGAAGCCGATGCGGTGCATGCGCACCTCCGCGAGCTCGTCGTCGGTCATCTTCGAGACGTCCTTTCCGTCGAGCACGTACGTACCGGAGGTCGGCGTATCGAGGCAGCCGAGCAGATGCATCAGCGTCGATTTTCCGGAACCCGATGGACCCATGATGGCCACGAATTCTCCGTCACGGATGTCGAAGGTCGCCCCCTTGATGGCGTGCGTCTCGTTGGCTCCGTTCCGATAGGTCTTGGTGATGGCGTCGCAGGAAATCACAGGTCCGTCTTATTGCGGCCTGAATCCGCCGCCCCCCGCTCCGCCTCCGAAACCGGCATTGCCGCCGGTCAGACCGCGGACGTTCACGGAGGCTGAGGCGGGCGTCGCGGCCGCGGCGGTCGGCATGATGGTGCGGGTGACTACGCTCTCTCCTTCCGTGAGGCCGCTCAGGATCTCGATGGATTCGTCGTTGGTGGCGCCGATCGTGACGCCGCGCCGTTCCGGCGTCCCCTCGGAGCCCGCCGCCAGGATTTCCACATAGGAAGCGCCGTTCTGGGTCTTGACCGCGGATGCGGGCACGAGCAGGACGCCGGGCTTGGCTTCGATGATGATCGTGGCGGTGACGCTCATGGCGGACTTGATCCTGTCGTCCTGCGTGTCGAAGGCGATCTTCACGCCGTAATTGACCACCCCCTGCGCCGAAGTCCCGAGCGCGTCGACTTCGGCCACCTGGCCCGAAATCGTCAGGTCTGCGACGGCGTCGAACGTGAGCGTCGCCTTCTGGCCGACGGCGACCTTGGCTACGTCGACCTCGCTGAGCGTCACTTCGGCGATCTTCTGTTTCGTGACGAGCGTGCCGAGGACGGTGCCTGTCGAGACGGACTCCCCTTTCTTGGCCTCCACGGAGGCCATCACGCCGTCGAAAGGCGCGGTCACGACATAGTCCGCGAGCTTCTGACCGGCGCTCGAGACGGCGTTCTTGCGCTGCGCGATCGTCAGTTCCTGCGAACGGACGTCCAGCGCGTCGGGGCCTTCCTGGAGAACCGCCAAGGCCTCCTCGCGTTCCGTGATATTCCACGAGGCATCGCTAAGCGCTTTCCGATCGGACGAAAGGTCGCTGCGGACGCTCAAGAGGTTGGAGGCCGTGCCGTTCGCCTGTCCGAGCGCGGACGTCAGATCCACGATCAACGTCGTCGCCTTGGAGGGGACCTTCATCTCCCGCGCGCTGAGCTGGTCCTTGTAGTATTGGATGAAATCGATGGCGGTCTTCACCGCCTCGGAAACGGCGTTCGACGTCTCGTAGGTCGAATCGATGAGCTTCTCGATCTCGGATTCGGCGGCGAACCGCGAGGACGCCTTGTATGCCGCGTACGTCGCGTCGTACGACGCTCGAGCGTCCGTGTAGGCCTCGACCACGTCGTCCCGGATGCGATACGCCGCAGCGTCGAAACGGTTCGTCGTATCGGCGACGTAATCGATGTTCGATTGGACGGGTTCGAGCACGTTGTCGTACAAGGAATCCTGCAGCGTCACCATGACGCCTGGAAGGTCCAGGAACGCATCGACGACCGCGTTGTAGCCCTGCTCGTAACCCTCCTTGATGCCGTCACGCGCTTCGGCTTCCGCTTCGCGCGCCTCGTCGAGAGCGTGTTCCGCCTGGCGGATATCGAAATCGTCGGCCGGCGCCTTAAGTTTCTCCAACGAGAGCTCGGCGGTCTTGAGGCTGTCCTGCGCGTCCTTATACGCCTGATACGCGTCGCTCGAATCGATCCGCGCGATGACGGCACCCGCCCTGACCTCCTGTCCCGCAGTGAGGGCCAGGTACGTCAATTCTCCCGAGGCTTTCGGCTTCAGGTCGATCGTCTCCGATGTCGACACGGCTCCGCTGCCGGAAACGGACGAAACGAGCGTCCCCTTGGCCGCTTCCGCCGTGACATACCGCGCCGCGTCTTCCTGTCCGGAAGCGCGCTTGTAGAGAAGCCAGCCGCCGCCTGCAAGCGCGATGACAACGGCGCCCGATGCGAGTTTATGCGCCCTGAAGAACGCAGCGATACGTGATGGCATACGCTTTTTAATCGTTCGAAATCAACGTCGTTTATGCATGGAGGGCGGCGGCACTTCGCGGACGCCGAACGCGTGGATCCGCCCCTCGTCCGACGGGCCGAAGACGATGACGTGGTCACCCACGGAGATACGCCCGCCCGGAACGAATTCGGTCGAAGGGGTGACCAGCACGGGCACGACTCCGCCGCGGTACGTGTCGATCTCGAATCCGCCTCCCAAGAGCCTCACGACGAAGCCCGGGTGCACGTCTCGCACGTCCTTCATGCCGTAGCCGCGATAGAAGCCGCCGCCGATCGGCATGCGCCTCCGCTCGGCGTGCCGCATCAGGTCAGAATGGAGAGGCGTACGCGCCACGCCGAAGCTCGAAAGCGTCACGAGCGCGAGGATGCCGATGACGGAATACAGCAACGGGCGGCGGTACGCGAACGAAAAGCGCCGGACGAGCACCTCGAGGATGGCGAAGATGGCCAGCGCCACCAGGATCAGCAGCCAAGGCGCGGCCGTCAGGAAGGCCTGCAGCCCGCGGAGCCCGAACGGCGTCAGATACCAGGCGCCGCTCTCGCGCATCGCGAAGATGATGAAGCTCACCAGATACACCAGCGTGAGCGTCAGGAAGACGACCCCGGCGGCGATGAGCGCGGTCTTGAGCAAGAAATGCCATTTCGGGCGCATGGTCACTTTCCCGCTTTCGATGGCGGCGAGGACCTTGGTCTTCAGCGAATTTTCGTTCGTTTTTCGTTCCATATGTTCAGGTCTTGCCAGCGACGTGCTTCTTCATGGCGGAGCGCCCACGGTTGAGGCGGACGCCGACGGTCGCGACGGGGATACGAAGGACCTCGGCGATCTCGCGATAGTCCATCTCCTCGTAGTAGAAGAGGACGAGCGGTTCGCGGTACTTCGGATCGAGCTTCTCGAGGCAGCAGTCCAGCAGTTCTCGCATCTCGCGGGCGTTGGCATCCGCGTCCGTGCGCTCCTTCGCGACCGGATGCGGAAAGAGCAGGTCGGGATCCAGGAAACTGAGCGGTTCGCGCCCCTTCTTCTTGATGGCATTGATGAACTCGTTGTGGGCGATACGATAGAGCCAGGACGAGAATTTTCGGTCAGGATCGAAGCTCTGGATATTGGCGTAGGCCTTCAAGAAGACTTCCTGGACCTGATCCTCGGCGTCCTCGTAACCGAAAAGGAACCGCTTCGCGTAGCGCGACATCTTCGGCCCGTAGCGTTCCATCAGCAGGCCGAACGACGCGGCGTCGCCCGCCTGCACCTCCGACGCGATCTGCTCGTCAGTCTTGTGCGGCGCGGTCGATTCAGGCATGGGATCCGGTTCCGGATATGGGCTACTACAACGGATTCCGCACCGTCTTTCAAGGCGGACGGAGGTTTCACGCCGATTTTAGGAGGCTGCGGAATTTCGCCCGGAATTTCGCGAGTTTCGGGTCGATGACCAGCTGGCAATACGGGTTCTCGCCGCGGTTCTTCGTGTAGTAGTCGCGGTGATAGCTTTCGGCTTCCCAGAACGTTTCGAGCGGCTTCAGTTCGGTGACGACCTCGCGGCCGCCGTAGCCACCCGCCGCCTTCAGTTCGGCGATGACGGCTTCGGCGTCGGCCTTCTGCTTCTCGTCGGCGTAGAGGATGAGCGATCGGTACTGCGTGCCGACGTCGTTGCCTTGGCGGTTCAGCGTGGTCGGGTCGTGCGTCGCGAAGAATACCTGCAGGATATCGCTGAAAGAGATCAGGGACGGGTCGAACTCCACCCGAATGACTTCGGCATGGCCCGTATCGCCGCTGCAGACCTGTTCGTACGTCGGTTCCGGCCTCTCGCCGCCGGCGTATCCCGGCATGACCGAGGCGACGCCCTTCAGTTCCTTGAAGATGGATTCCGTACACCAGAAACAACCTCCTCCGAGCACCGCGAATTCATTGGTCATGGATGTATGCTATCATCGGCATCATAGCATCTATGCAAGTCCCGAAACGAAAACCCGGCAAGTACGCGCCCGGCCCGGCCGATTATCACCTCACCCACGAGGCCATCCGGAAGCTCCGCGAGGAGCTCGAACGCATCGAGACGCACGTGCGTCCGCGCGCCGTCGAGGAGCTCCGCCGCACCCGCGAGATGGGCGACCTCTCGGAGAACTTCGCGTACTCGGCCGCCAAGGGGAAGCTGCTCGGACTCGACACGCGCATCCTGGAGATCAAGGACCGCCTCAAGAACGCCGTGCCGATCGCGCACGGCGCGGCCAGGGACGGCAGCGCCAGGATCGGCGCGACGGTGACTATCGAAGTCAACGGCAAGCGCCGCGTTTTTGACATCGTCGGTTCGCAGGAAGCCGCGCCCGGCAGCGGCAGCATCTCGTACCTCTCCCCGCTCGGCGCAGCGCTGATTGGCAGGAAAGCCGGCGAGACCGCGGCCGTCGAGGCCAACGGCAGGCGCGTCGTCTATCTCATCATCGAAGTGAAATGAAGGAGGTCAGGCCGCCGTGCCCTCTCCGGCGGCGCGACCGGTCGCCCAGGACGCCTGCAGGTTGAAGCCGCCGGTGAAGCCGTCGATATCGAGGATCTCTCCCGCGAAATGCAGTCCGGGGGAGATTTTCGATTCCATCGTCCTGGGGTCGACGTCCTTGAGGTCGATGCCGCCGGCCGTGACGAACTCGTCACCCGCTCCGCGGCCGATGACCGCGAGCGGGATGCCTTTGAGCCACTCGGTGATCTTACGGATGTCCTTCTTAGGCAGTCCTCCGGCGAGCGCCTCCGCGTCCAGTCCGACGTCGCTGCAGAGCGCGAACGCCAGCGCTTTCGACAACATGAAATCAAGCACGTTGACCAGACTGCGTCGGGGATATTCGCGCAGCGCGTTCTCCAGCTTGTCGAAAAGTTCCTGCTCCGTCCGATCGGGGAACAGGTCGATCTTGAGCGCCATCGGATATGCGGCGTCGTATTTCTCGAAGGCGACGAGGCTCGAGAGCGCGAAGACGGCTGGTCCGCTCACCCCGCGGTGGGTGAAGAGCATCGGACCGGTGAACTCGTAGGTCTTCGCGAACTTCGTCCGCAGGCGCACCTTCTCGAACGACAGGCCAGAGACGTCCTTCGACCAAGTCTCGCGCGTGAAGAAGGAGTTGAGGCTCGGCGCGAGCGGCGTGATCTTATGCCCGAGCGATTCGGCGAAGGCGTAGCCGTCGCCGGTCGAGCCGGTATGGCGGAAGGCCTGTCCGCCGGTCGTCAGGATGAGGCGGTCGGCTTCGAGCGCAGACCCGTCCTTGAAATGGATCCTGTAACCGTCGCCCGCACTCTCGATCCGGATCGCATGCCTGTTCAGCATGATCATCACGTTCGAGCCCTCGAACAGCCGCTCGAAGGCGCCGACCACGTCATGGCCGTCGTCGGACTGCGGGAAGACGCGCAGGTCCTCCTCGATCTTGAGCGGGACGCCATGGGCCTCGAACCACGCGAAGACCGCTTCAGGCGGGAAGCGCCGCATCGCCGAATTCAGGAACTTGCCGCCGCGCGGGTACTTCGAAAGGACCTCGCGCACGTCGCGCAGGCCCGTGGTGACGTTGCAGCGTCCCCCGCCGGAGATGATGACCTTCTTGCCGAGACCGTCGTTCCTTTCGATGAGGAAGACTTCGGCATCCGGCGCGTTTTCATGGATGGCGGCAGCGGCCATGAGCCCGGCCGCGCCCCCGCCGATGATGGCGATTTTCATGGGTCAAGCCTAGCACATCGAGCGGTTTTTCCGCATGATCTACCCATTCCCACCCGGCTTACGGCCGTGATTTCGGCTCCGCCCTTGACAAGATACGGCAGTGCGCGTAGCTTGAGGCAGCGTGCTCTGGTCGGAACGTGCGATAAGCGCGTGTCGTCGCGGGGCGCAATGCTCATTTCATGGAAGCGCGGCGTCGTGATCGGCGTCGGCTTGGAACGGCTCGCGAGGCGAAACAGGGCCTTGGAAGGGAGAAAGCCTTTGGTTTGACTTCATGATCCGCTGGACACATGCAGAGAAACGACTCTCATCACAGGAGATACTCTCATGGAAACGAAACACGCCAGCGGCAAGCGGAGGAACCAGATGGTCATCCTTGCCTGCGTCACTGTCATCGCCATGTTCCTGGGAAGCCAGGCCGCGGCGGATCTCTACGTCACGGACGGCATGCCCGCGGACAATGTCCTCGGCCAGGCCGACTTCACCAGTCCGACCAGGCCGCTCGAGACGCCTATCACGCCGGCCGCCTACTTTGCCTCCGCGCCGCCCACAGCCGACACCCTCTACGCTCCGGATTCGGTCCTGGTCGATGAAGCGAATCAGCGGGTGTTCATCGCGGACGCCGGGAACAACCGCGTCATCATCCGCGGCCCGTCCGGCACGGTCGCTCTGGGACAGCCCGATTTCACGACCAACACCGTCAACACGCCATGCGGCGGCGGTGCGGGCGGAGGAGCTCCGACCGCCTGCGGCTTGAAGAGCGCCAGCTGGCTGGCGTTCGTCGGCCAATACCTGGCCGTCGCCGATACGTTGAATGCGCGCGTCGTCTTCTACGACGGCTCCGACGGCTTCACGACCGGCGAGGCGGCGGCCTACGTGCTGGGACAAGCGAGCTTCGTGACGGCCATCAATGACAGTCAGTGCGGCGGAGGTCCCGCCTTGGCCGCGAACGCCTGCGGCATGCGCAACCCGTACTCCCTGGAGTTCGACGACGCGCACTCCCTGCTGTACGTCGGCGACGACAACGACCGCGTCACGGTCTTCGATCTCTCCGGCGGCCTCACGAACGGGATGGCGGCCAGCAAGGTGCTCGGCCAGCTCAACCTCACCCTCCACGAGCCGAGGGATTGCAACGGCGTCCTGTATCCCAATACAGGGAACCTCAACTTCCCGACCTCCGCCGACGCCTGCGGCATGCAGGGTCCAACGGACATCGAGTGGGTTCCGAACGAGGGCGTCCTCCTGATCGCGACCAACAGGACGGCCCGCGTGATGGGCTGGAACCTCGGCACGGCCGATCCGCTCGGCGCCATCGTGAACGGCATGCCGTCGGACTTCGTCATCGGCCAGCCGGACTTCACCTCGGTCCTCCGGCAGACAGGCGGAACCCGTCTGAACTGGCTCAACACGGTCGAACTCGACCCTGCCAACCAGCGTATGTTCATCGGCGACTACAGCAATTGCCGAGTGCTCGAGTATGACACATCGGCCGGGGTTTCGAGCGCAGCCTTCGGGGCGATGCCGACCGGCGTCATCGGCCAGCCGGACCTCGCGTCCGGCTGGGATCCGAGTCCAGGCTCGCAAGCCTGCGGCAAGGCCACGTTCGATGCCGGTACCAGCATGTTCACGGTCCACCAACAGATAGCCGCGGCCGACACCCTGTTCGGCGTCATCGGCATGGCCTGGGACGCGACGAACGAGCGTCTGCTGGTATCGGATGCATCGAACAATCGCATCATGATCTACGGCACCCACGTCGGCGGCGTGCCGATCCTGGTGGCCGGGGAATCCGACGCGACAGGCACGACCAACCTCGACGGCTCCGAGACGCTGACCATCATCGGCGCGACGAGCAACGCCTACGAGCTGACCCTGCCCGACGGCACGCAGCCGCTGGCAGGCGAAACCGCCGTCCAGGTCGAGGTCGTGTCCGGCAACAAGCCGGGCATCGAGATCGAGGCGACCCTGCCCGTCGGCACGTCGAAGACGGTCGTCATGCCGTACGTATCCAACCGGAACTACTGCATCGACGACAGCGTCGGCGCGCAGATCGACACCCTTGGGAGCTGCCTGGCTCCCAAGGTCAAGGTCAACAAGACCGACATCGACGGCGCCGGAGAGTGCTTCGTCTGGGAAGGCAGCGACACCATCTGCCATACCGGAACGAGCCTCACGATCGTCGGGTTGGAGCACTCGGCGGTCTACGCCCTCGAGGACTCCGATGGCGACGGCGTCGATGACGAAAACGACGTCTGTCTCGGCACCGACCTGAACGGGCCGGTCCCGACCAGCGGAACGCTCCGTCCGAACCACCTGGGCGACGGCACGACGACGGCCGACGGCTGCAACGCCAGTCAGATCCTCGCCTGCAAGGGCGGGAATACGACCGGCGAGCAGAAGTACGGGGTCAGCCCCGGCCAGCAGAACGTCTTCGCCAACCGGCTCGGTTGGGCGCAAGACGTGAACCCGGCCGACGGCACCCCCGACTGCTTCCAGTGACCATAAGGAGAAACGACATGCGCACCTTCATCATGACCTGCATCACCAGCATCGCGCTCTCCGCCTGCGTCGGCGGCGAGGAACCCTCGACCGGCACGGCCGACCAGGCACTCGAGCTCTGCGGCACGACCGGCGACCAGGACGGGGATGGCATCCCCGACTACTACCCGAACGGCGAGGAGTGGGATGTCAGCCAGACTGACTCGTGCCTGTCGGACCCCAACGGGTTCGGCCTGAACAACATCACGACCGGCGCCGGCGACGGCCTGCCCGACTGCGAGTAGCGCTCGAACTGATCGCTGCACCGACTCCGACCCGCATCTAGACGATGCGGGTTTTTTCTTGCGATAGGATCGCGATTGAGTCTAAGGCGGATATGAAAACGACCGCCTTACGGCGGTCATCCTCGCGGTCCTTACGGTCGTCCGTGCTCGCGCGGTTCGGCCCAGAAGACGTGGGTGAAGAGCTTGCGGCCGTTTCCGAAGTCGCGCTCGAAGAGCGAAGCGCGACCGTCCTCGGAACGGCGGATTTCGCGGCCCCATGCCGACGGATCCTGCTCGTCGACGTCGGCGGGCGCTTCCGCGGCGGAAGCGGCGACGGTCGTGGTCGTATCGAGATGCGCGTAGATCGTCTCGAGCATCTCGTAGTCGTGCGCATTCGGGTGCTGGTTGCTCTCGGGGCTGTTCGTGTAGTCCATGCAGGTGCCGAGGTTCGGGTTCGCGAACGCCTCATCCTGATGGTCGAGCCCGAGGGTGTGTCCGACCTCCTGGCACATCACGAGATTGCGCCAAGCTGGCGTGTTGTACTGCGCGGTGGCGTAATAGGTATCGTTCATCTTCACCGTGCCCTGGGTGATGTGGTCGCCCGCGGCCCAGACGGAGGCGATGCCGAGCCAGCCGTTGCGGCCGTACTTGGAGGCGCAGACCTCGACCTGGCCGGCCTTCGGCTTGCAGTTCTTGCCGGCCGCACCTTGGACTTTCGTCAGGTCGACGACCGACGACGTGCTCCAATCGGAGACGGTCGTGTCGAGATACGGATCCCAGACGGCCGAGACGTTGTCGCCGACCTTCAACGTGAAGGGGTTGGCGGTGCGGGCCCAATGGTAATTGGCCCAGGCGTGGTTCGCCATGACGGCGGTCGCCGAAAGCCCGATGGCGGCGGCGAGAACGCCGGCGCGGAAGAGGAGATGTTTTTGCATAGATACCTGATGCTTTTACAGCTTGACTTTAGCTTATCTGCGGCGGACGGGCAACCCGTTCACCTCGACGCCTGCCGTTCCGCCGCGTGATCTCGGATGGTTTCCAAGAAGACGTCGCCGAAGGTCTGGAGCTTCTTCTCGCCGACGCCGGTGATGACGGAGAATTCCTCGCGCGTGACGGGTTTCTGCGAAGCCATGGCATGCAGGCTCACGTCGCCGAATATCATGTAGGGCGGCACGCGCCGGATGGCGGCCAGACGCTTGCGGAGTCCGCGCAAGCGCTCGAACAGCGCGGCGTCTTCTCCGTCCGCGGAGAACGCGGACTTCTTCGCGACGACAGGCGCTTCCTTGATCGTCGTGCCGAGGCAGACGTCGCAGCCGCCGCAGTTCTCGGCGCCCGGCGTCTCGCCGAAGTACGAAAGCAGGAACCGGCGGCGGCACGATTTGAGGTCGCCATAACGGATGACGGCGTCGAGCTTGCGCTGGGCCTCGTCGCGGGCCGGCCCGTACTCCATGCCGTTGATGAAGAACATCTGCTTGCGCCGGTCGCCGTACGAGAAGAACAGCACGCACTCCGAAGGCAGGCCGTCGCGTCCGGCGCGTCCGGTCTCCTGATAGTAGCCCTCGACGGATTTCGGAAGGTCGCAGTGCGCCACGAGCCGCACGTCCGGCTTGTCGATGCCCATGCCGAAGGCGATGGTCGCCACCACGATGTCGATATCGTCCTTGATGAAGCGGTCCTGGGTGCGCGCACGGACATCCGGCGTGAGACCCGCGTGATACGGCGCGGCCTTGAAGCCCCTGGCGCGCAGATCGTTCGCCAACGCTTCCGTATCCTTGCGCGAAAAACAATACAAGATGGCGCTCTCGCCGCGATATTTCTCCAATGTCGCGAAAAGCCCCGCCCAGCCCTTCTTCTTGGGCGCGACGGAATAGGAAAGGTTCGGGCGGTTGAAACTCGAGATGAACGTCCTTGGCGCGCGCAGATGCAGCTGGCGGATGATGTCCTGACGCACCTCCATCGTGGCCGTGGCGGTCAGCGCGATGGTCGGCACATTCGGGAATTCCATCCGAAGGACCGTGAGGTTCCGATACTCGGGACGGAAATCATGTCCCCACTCCGAGACGCAGTGCGCTTCGTCGATGGCCACGAGCTTCACGTCGAGCTTGGACAGGAATGCGCGGAAATCCGGCGTCGCCAAACGCTCCGGCGCGACGTAGAGCAGGCGCAGACCTCCGGCGAGCGCCTTGCGCTTCACCGCCTCGATCTCAGCGACGTCGAGCGTGCTGTTGATGAAGGCGGCCGGCACGCCGTTGGTCGTGAGCTGGTCGACCTGGTCCTTCATGAGCGCGATAAGCGGCGAGACGACGATCGTCACGCCCCCCGTCACCAGGGACGGCATCTGGAAACACAGTGACTTCCCGCCGCCCGTGGGCATGAGGGCGAGACAGTCCTTGCCGTCGAGCACGTGGCGGATGATGTCCTCCTGCAGCGGACGGAAGCGGTCGTAGCCGAAATGCCTTTTGAGGATGTCGAGCATGCGCGGTGGTCAGGAATCAGATGGCGCAGACGTACAGGAGGCCGCACGCGTCACGCAAGGGGCTTCTGCCGCAGGTGGATGAAGATGATGAGGCTCAGGATGGCGGCGAAGAAGCACCAGACCGAGGCGAAAGCATGATCGTAGTACGCGTACGTGATGGCGAGCGAGGCCACCAGCGCCATGCCGAAGACGCGGATATACTTGTGGCTCGAGACGAAGCAGCTGCCGCAGGCCGCGAGCACGTACGCGCCGGGGATGACGGCGAGGTTCGGCAGGGGCACCTCATACGCGATGCCATGACCCATGAGCGTCGAGGAAATCGGGCCGCGGAGGACATAGTACAGCAGGTAGAGGCTGACCGCCGCGCCGAACCAGACGAACATGCCGAGCGCCCTCTTGCGCCGCGGCCCCGTCTCCTCACGCCAGACCGCGTACGGCAGGTAGGTCGGCCAGAACACGTGCGAGAAAAGCAGGAATCCCATCGTCGCCGCGGCTTCAAGCCGCGGCTGGCCGAGCGACAGCCAGAGCAGCCCCTCGATGAGCTGCTGGATGCCGAAGAACAACGGCACCGCCGCGATCGGGACTCGGGCGGATGTCCGTGCCTTCTTCAGGGTGACGGCTCCGACGGAGCCGAGCGCCCCTCCCGCGATGAAACTTGCCGTCGCTGAAAAACACATCGGGTCCAGTATGGCACGTAACGGACAAAACGACGAACCTCCGATATACTGCCGTCCAGGAGGTCTCCATGCACGCTCTCCTTCTGCTCGCCCTTTCATTCTGCGCGCCCACGGACGGCCATGTCGTGCCGAAAGACACGCTCCAGCTCGTCGTCGGCATCGCGCCCTCGTGGGGTTCTTCGAAGGCGACGCTCTACCGCTTCGAACGAAAGCGCAACGGCCCGTGGAAGCGCGTCGGCAAGGCCTGGAGCTCCCGCATCGGCAGGCGCGGCCTCGCGGCCGGGCGCGGCCTGCTCGACTGGTGCGGCCCGGATGAGGAACGCAAGGTCGAGAACGACAAGAAGGCTCCCGCCGGCGCCTTCTACCTCGGCCAGGCCTACGGCTTCGGCGAAGGACTGAAGAAGGCGCCGCGCGGCAAGATGAAGCCGATCTCGCGCACGATGGCCTGCGTCTCCGATCCTTCGTCGGAGTGGTACAACCGCATCATCGACACCGCGGACGTAGAGGCCGACTGGGATTGGACCCGGCCGCTCCGTCGCAAGGACAAGATCAAGAGCCGTACTATCGTCATCGGGCTGAACGGCGCCGCCGATCCCGAGAACGATCCGCCCGTCCCAGGCGAGGGCAGCTGCGTGCTGTTCCATCTCGAACGCAAAGGCCGTCCGACCGTAGGCTGCACTTCGCTCGCCGAATCCCGCCTCGACTCGCTCGTCGCGTGGCTCGTCCCGAAGTCGAAGCCGGTCTACATCCTGATGACGCGCGCGCAGTACGAGGAGCTTGCGTCGCTCGATGACGCGGACCTGCCCGAGCTTCCGTAAACGAAACGACCCCGACGTAACGTCGGGGCCGTTTTTTCACTCGCCACGTCGGACGCACCGCGTCCTTTACGTGGTTACTTCTTTTTCTTGGCGGCGGCCTTCTTGGCCGGAGCCTTGGAGGCTTTCGCGGGCTTCTCGGCGACCACGGCCTTTTCGGCCTTCGGAGCGGCGGCCTTCTCGGCCTTCACCGGTTCCGCGGCGGACGTCTTCGCCGGAGCGGAGAGGTTCATCGCCTTGATGATCATGTCGAGCTTCGCGTTGATGGCGGCGAACTGCTCCTTGGAGCGGTCCTCGGCCGGGGCCGCGCGCTTGAACTCCTTATAGTCCGTCGCGCCGGCTTTCTCGTTGCCGAAGCAGGCACGGCAGTACACCGGCTTGCTGCCGTTCGGCTTGAACGGCACTTCGCAGCCGTTTCCGCACGAGGCGCACGTCGCCTTGAAGAGCTGCTTCTCCTCGCGATCGAACCCGCGGTCATCGCGGCGCGGCGCGGAGTCGCGGTCGAAGCGCATCGGCGCGGACGACGTATCTCCGTCCTTCTTGAAGCACTCGCGGCAGTAGATCGGCCGGCTGCCGTTCGGCTTGAACGGCACTTCGCAGCCGTTTCCGCAGGTGGCGCAGGTGGCCTGATGCATCTGCGGGCGGTCGAACCCGCGGTCGTCGCGGCGATTGAAGCTTCCGCCTCCGCCGAACTTGCGGTCATTGCCGCCCTTCCATCCGCCCCCCTGGGGTCGGGTACCATTAGACTTGTACATTTTTTCCTTTATTTTGCCTCCTTATTGAAGACATCGCAGTATAGCCCAAATCCGGGAAAAATGCAAGGGGGCTATGGTAGAATCGGGACAGACGCCCTTTCCAAGGAGGAACGCCATGGATGAGCCTCAGACGCCCATCACCCTGACCGATGCGGCGGCCGCGAAACTCATCGAGTTCCGCGACGCGGATGAGAAGACGCGCGGCAAGCCGCTCCGCCTCGCCGTCCAAGGCGGCGGGTGCGCCGGCTTCAACCAGGTGCTCTACTTCGACGATCCAAAGCCGGACATCGACCAGGTCTTCGACATCAAGGGCCTCACCGTCCTCGTCGATTCGATGAGCCTGATGTACCTCGCGGGCACCGAGCTCGACTACGTCGACGGCCTGAACGGCACTGGCTTCACGTTCAACAACCCGAACGTGAAGTCCACCTGCGGTTGCGGCAGCTCCTTCTCGCCATAGCGAAACCGCCACCTTACCAGTGGCGGTCTTTTCATCTGCCGAAAAAGTATCAGATACCTTAGTATCTGATACTTTCGTTTGTCATCGCTTTGCGCCCTTGCAGTCGGGGCAGTCCACCTCGCGCTTCGCCTTGTAGGTCTCCTCCTTCTTGCCGTGGCACATGCAGCAGGCGAACTGGCCGTTCTTGACGGCGTCGTTCGCCTCTCCCCAATCCCGTCCGGCTCCGATCTTCTTCGTTCCGCTGCCGCCGCAGAAATCGCACGGCGGCCAACCTTCGAGTTCTTGCTCGCTCTGCGGAGGATTGGGCATCGACATCTTCCCCGTGCCGCCGCAGTGATGGCAGGGGTCCGTCCCGCTGCCCTTGCAGTGCGTGCATTTGACGGTCGCCTCGTATTCCTGCTCGATCTTGCCGCTGCCGCCGCAGCGCGCGCACGGCTTCTTTTCCTCCGCCTTCGTCCCGCCGCCGCAGCGGCCGCACTTCCCGCTCTTCTTTTCCCGCATCCGTTTCACCCACTCCCAAAGGCCGAGGAGGGCGAGCATCGTGCCGATGGTCCAGGCGGCTGTTTCGAGTATCGGCTGAAGCGAGTCCGGGGCGTATTCGGACGTCTCTTCAAGGAATTCCTGGGCGTTCTCGAGGGGGAACTCTTCCGGTTCCGCCGCCGCGCTCGCGTCAGGCATCGGGATGTTCGGCGTCGGCGGAGCCGAGGGTGCCGGGAAGGCCGACTGCTCGGACGGCGCAGTCGCCGTGGACGTTTCCGGCTCCGCGGCCGTATCCGACGGTTCAGTCGCGCTGATGGCGGCCGGAGTCTCTGCGTTTTCCCTGCCGCAGCCCCAGTGGTCGCCGCCGGTCGGGATGCACATCACGCCGTACCCCGTCGGACATTCGAGCGCCGGCTTGGCCTGTTCGTCGCAATTAACGGCGGCGAAAGCCGTCCCCGGGAGGAGCGCGAGCGCGAAGGAAATCGAGACGAGGAATCTCTTCATATCAGAGGTCATTATATCAATATCAGCCGTTTCTGCTATACTGGAGGTGTTTAACTATATAGCGATACGCGAGGTATGGAGAACCAGCCCGTGACCGTAAAGACGAGGACGAGCATCTCGACCAGGACGAAAGTCATCGTGGCCCTGGCGCTCATCACCGGGGCGGTCATCGCCTACGCCGTAGTGGTGGCGCGCGTTCCAGGCCGATCGATATCGATTCCGGCGTAGGACTGCCTTAGACGGGACTGTAAGTATCTAACCGAAGAATCACCGCAAGGTATGGAGAACCAGCCCGTGGTCACGAAGACGAAAACGCGCGTCGCGACGCGAACGAAAGTCATCGTCGCTTTGGCGCTGCTCGCCGCGGCCGTCGTCGCCTACGCCGTCGCCAGCACGGTGAGCCTGAAAGCGCGACGCCCAGGAGATTGGAGCGTCCGCGGCTGACGTCCGCGCTCCAAGAACGGAAAACCCGCCGGTGCTCGGCGGGTTTTCTTCGTTAGACTTCAGCCGCGCATCGCCAGGACGACGAAGAGCAGGACCGTGAAGGCCGCGAGCTGGCCGATGGTGCAGACGACCATCATGACGCCCTCGCGCTTCTTGCCGTCGATATAGAGCATGAGCGGCTTGCCGAAGATGAGCATGCACATCGTCGCGGCGGACGTCACGAGCAGCAAAAGGAATCCGACGGGGGCGAGGGCGCTATCCGGCTTACCGTCCCCATCGCCGAAGATCCTCTCGATGTTCTGCATGACCGTCCCCACGGCCGCGACATAGAGGATTGCGCCGGCGGAATAGGGCAGGCTTCGCTTGAAGGTCTTCATGTCGAGCATAGGTCTCGGTTATCGGTGAATCATGAGGGACTATTTCTTCCGCTTTCCCGATCGCCTGGCGAGCACTCCTCTCACTGAAGGACTGATCGCCTTGTCCGCGCGATGGATGCAGCCGATCCAGCAGCAAGGCCGGCGCTTCCCCTCCTTGAGCTGATCGACCATCCGCTCGATATGTTCCTTCCTCGTCTCGTCTTTCTTGACGAAGGTGACCCAGCAGATCCACTCGTTACGTGCGAGTGGCGTCAGATCCTCCCAGACTCCCGCCGCCGCCCTATCGGAGACGAGAGCCTTTAGCATGTCCGAAGGCATCGTATGCGCGGAGCCGCTGGAGATCGTCTTTTTGGGCATAAGTCGAATTTACATCACGGAAAGCGAGATGCGCAAAGTATACCAATTTCAACCTATTACGCTATACTGAAGGTGGCTAATCAAAGAATCATCGTCAGCATGGAGAATCAGCCCTTCGCGGTAAAAACGAAGACGCGCATCTCGACCAAGACGAAGGTCGTCGTCGCCCTGGCGCTCATCACCGGGGCCGTCATCGCCTACGCCGTCGCGGTCGAGATCAAGGCGCGGCGACCCGGAGATTGGTCCATCAGCTCCTGAACAGACCGTGCAGATACCGCGACGTATTCATCACAAAAGCCAGCCATGGGAATGGCTGGCTTTTGATCAGACGCGTGGGTCGTCAGGTTTGACGGATCGACCGCTCCGATGTATCTTCTAGCCGCAGTCGGAACTATACGCACGACGGTCGGGGTACGTCCCCCGGTAAGGAGGATACATGAATCCTTGGGATAACCCGGAAAACTTTTTTCAGGGGGAATACCTTGGGCTTAAGCGCCGGTACTACGAGGGGCTCAACCTGCGGTTCGAGACGCCGCCGCCGGATGATCGCATGGAATACGGAGTCCGGTACGTCATCGAGATCGGCTCTCGATTGCCGGTCGTGAAACCGGTGAATGGAATCGTCTACGCGGAATTCGTCCCTGTCCGATTCCGTGTCCGATTACATGGAACGTGTCCGAATGAATGGGTCGATGACTGTTATCATAAGGAGGGTCATCCTGAAACAGTCGGAGAATCAACCATCGACTTCCCGGTCAAGATGTTGCCGCCGCAGAAACGATGAATCCGCGCCCGCACCGCCACAAGGAGCAAAACATGGCAACGGATGGACCAACGCCCCCTGACTGCGACCAAGACATCTACGAGAACGGTGAACATGTATTCACCACTGACACCATCCCACCGAACGCAATGGATGGTTGGGTGAAGAAGGTCGCCAAGCTCTCCGGTCAGCGCGTCGATTGGCACTTCGTCGGAGGGCGCGCTGTGGTCCGCGCCCTCGGTGATATCACCAAGATCAAGAAGGCGATCGCGAAGCTCATGCCAGAGCACGACCGTCTGCACCTCGATGCTTGCCGAAAAATACGGCCTTGAGTCATAGAGTGTTGCCTCGCAACAACTCCTCGCGCACCCGCACGGTAAAGAGCACGCTCGCTCATGCCGTTCTGGTGCGCTCTTTGTTTTCGTCCGACCTGCTGCCATCCCTTAGTTCGGTACCTGGCACCTGTGGTAAGGACCAGGCGCGGTTCCAGGGAAAACACGATGCTGTGAATCGGTACCTGGTACCAAAGGGACAGGTATCCGCCGGTGCCGCCATCCTCATGGAGAAGGCGTTCCTCGCGCTGCTCGCGCGCACCGTGACTTCAGACCGCACACCGGCGACTTCGCCGGTTTTTTCGATCGGACGTTCACGTCGCTTTTACGAAGGCGGCACATGAAGTATGATGATCGTCAATGACGACTCACGCCATGAAACGCCAACGCCTAGTCTGGACGGATGATAAGAACACCGGGGTCCCTGAGATCGACGGACAGCACGAATCTTTTTATGGGATCGCCAACGCGCTCTCAGACTTCGCCGAACATCCGGTCATCGACAAGAACGGAGTCCGGCAGGCTTGGGAGAAACTGGTCGATCATATCTATAAACATTTCGAGGAGGAAGAGGGCCTGCTCAAGCGCCGAGGCTACCCGAAACTGAAGGAGCACCTCGCCGAGCACGACAAGTACAGGGAGCAGATCAAGAAGTTTTTCTTCAGGCTCCACAACAGCACGACGAACCTGGACTCTCGCCAGCAAGCGGAGGCGATCGCAGATTTCGCGAACGAGTGGGCCGTGAAGCACACGCTCGCAGCGAAACAAGAGGCAATCATCTTTCTCAAGAAGGATCGACAGTAGTGGTTCCGATATGGCACACCCCCAGACGACTCCACCCTTCGAGTTCTCAAAGATCAGCGAGAACGTATTTATCGGCACAAATGCGTGCTGCCGTCTGCACTTCGACGAGACCCTGACCGCGCAGGGCGTCACTGCGGACATCTCGCTCGAAGGAGAGGCCATCGATCATCCGCAGGGCGTACGCACGTTCGTCTGGCTGCCAACGCCGGACCACGCCCCGCCATCGTATGAAAACGTCCTCGTAGGCATCGCGGCTCTCAAGCAGATGCTGAAGAATGGACAGAAGGTCTATATCCACTGCAAGAACGGCCATGGTCGCGCCCCCACCTTGTATGCCGCGTACCTCATCCTTGAGGGCAGCCTGTCACCAGAGGCAGCGGTTCAAGCCATCAAGAAACGCCGTTCGGTCATCCATCTCGAAGACGGTCAAACAGCGTTCCTTCAACGACTGTCTGCGCACAAAGCGTAGCGTTATGAGACTTAAAAGCCAGCCAATTTCTTGGCTGGCTTTTGACCAAGCACGTGGGTCGCCCCACACGCTTGCTCATGGCTCCGCGTCGTGGAGGACGTGAGAACTGCTATTATGCTGCACCCTGGACTGGTGTCTATCCCAGCCATGCGCTGACGGCCCCGGCTGGTGACACGACATTAGACGATCTTTCGAAGCTCGTTCTTAAAATCCTCAACTGTCCACTCCATCATCTTTTTACCGTTTTCTTTAGTTATTACCCACCTGGGGTGATTATCGGCAATGCCGTCCGCACTAAAATCTTTGAGGTGGTTGGTGCCGAATGGATTCTCAACGAAGAATTTCGGATAGTCATCAGGCGGGACGTCTGCCAACGACTCGTGTGAAGCGAGCATCATGGAAATCTCCACGTTACCGGCATGCGCATCGGTCGGTCCACCGATCATCCGACGCATTTTCTCTTCAGTCTCATCTGATCCTATCGGGAGGTGGACGATACGAACATCGCCGAACACAGATGCATGGTCGACAACAAAGGCATCGAGCAGCGCAAGATTCCCTCCATGGAATGAGGCAAATGCGATTGTCTTGGCGTATGGCTTTAGGGAGTTGCAGATGTCGCTTAAGACACGGTTCATCGTTTCTGCGGTTACCCAAACTGTCCCCGGAAAACCCTCATGCTCCTCTGAGCAGGTAATGCGGAGTGTCGGCAAGAAAATAACCTCTGGGTACGCGGCCTCAGCCTCCTCCATGATAGCGTCGGCAAGATACGAATCTGCTCCTAACGCAAGAAACGGTCCGTGTTGCTCCGTAGCCCCCATAGGAACAACGAATGCGTACTTTTTATTGAGATCCAGGTTTGTGGTCCGTAAGCGTTCGAGAAACATATGGTGACAGTCTATCAGTTCCCCTTCCCACCTGGGTATAGCAAAAATACCCAGAATTTACTGGGTATCTTTGCTGGCTCCGAGGCTGGGATTCGAACCCAGGACCAATGGATTACAGTGCTGGCGACTGGACTATGTCATCCCCCTTTCGGGGGTCGGGGGCTTCCGCCGAAGCGCGTGCTTCGGAGTACTCTCTTGCGAGATAGTCTCTACACCCTCCCCACTCCGCTCTTGCGAGCTTCGCGGGGCTCGGCTCGGCGTTGGTCGGACCGACGTTCGCCGAATTCACCCGATTTTTTCACCTCCGGCATCGCCGGAGCGTGCTGCCTGATGGACTTCGGCATGACAGTTCGCGCAGAGCAAGGCGCACTTATCGAGCTCGGATCGAATCCGTGCCCATGAGCGCGTCGTGCCGTCCGCGGAAATACTGAAGTCCTTATGTGCCGGTTCAAGATGATGGAACGTCAGCGCAGCTTCGCATGAAGCGTAACCACAACGTTCGCACGCACCTCCTTTGTAGGTGAGCGCCATCCGCTTGAGCATCTTTCGTCGCCGATCGACGTGATATTTGCTCTTGCATCTGACGCCGCAGAACCGGCGCCCTGCACCCGCCTGTCGAAGGCATGTCTTCCATGCGCATCGTCCGGCGGGACCAGCTTTGACAGTCCACTGCTCTACCGCTGAGCTACCTCGGAACGAACGAATTCCTGTCAGGGCGGTTTCCTGAACGGGCATACTATACACAGGCTCAAAAGTTTCATCAAGGGGCGCGAACAGTATAGGTAAATATGCCATCCTTCACGCAAGACCCTAGGGAAACCCGCATTTAAGGCGTATACTGCCCGAAAGAACCCTTCCTATGCCCCAGCGGACCCGCAAACCCCTCGCCGACCTCCACAACCACTTGGGCGCTTCGGTGCGGCCGTCGATCCTCTGGTCGATCGCCCACCGCCAGGGCATCAAGCTCCCGACCAAGAGCTACTGGGAGTTCGAGGAGATGATCACGATGCGCGGAAAGGAACGGAACCGGAACCTGAGCGAGATGCATGACCGTTTCTTCCGCTGGACGGAGCTCATCCAGTCCTCGCCCGAGGCCATCGAGGAGTCGGTCAAGGCCGTCATCGACGGCGCGTATCGCCGGGGCAACATCACGCTCCACGAACTGCGCTTCAATCCGATGAAGCGCAACCGCGGCGGCGAGCGCGACCTCGATAACATCATCATGTCGGCGGTCTGGGGCATGGACAAGGCCCTGCTCGAGTATCCGCAGGTGAAGGCCGGCCTCATCCTCATCATGGACCGCTCGTTCCCGCCGGAGCAGAACATGATCCTCGTCGAGAAGGCCATCAAGTACGCCGGGCGCGGCGTGGTCGGCGTCGACATGGCTGGACCGAACCATCCGAAGTTCTCGATGCGCAAGCACCTGCCGCACTTCAAGAAAGCCCGGTCTGCCGGACTCGGCGTCACCGTACACACCGGCGAAGAACGCCAACTCGACGAGATGCGCTTCGTCGTCGAGGAAGTCCGGCCGGACCGCATCGGCCACGGCATCCAGTGCGTGCGTTCCGCCCCGCTGATGCGCCGCGTCGCCGAGCTCGGCATCACCCTCGAGATCTGCCCGACCTCGAACCTGAAGAACAGCATCCTGCCTGGCATCAAGGCCCTGAAAGATACCTTCGCGGCCCTCATCAAACACGACGTGCCGTTCGTGCTGTGCACCGATGGGCCGGAGATGTATCAGACCCACCTTCACCAGGAACAGGAGTTCCTGATCGAGCGCGGCATCCTGACGGAGGCCCAGGTCGAGGCGGCCCGCAAGCATGCTTTCAAAGTCAGTTTCGTGTGATAAAATCAAGGCATATGCGCATCCCCCTCAAACCCGCCGCCCTTGCCGCCATCCTGAGCCTGATGTCGGCCGCCCTGCCGGCCGCGGCCGCTCCGGGCGACCTCGTCTCGATCGCCCTCCGCGACTTCAATCATGACGGCCGCATCGACCGTGCCGTCGTCGCCGTCGCCAACCCGAGCGGCTCGTCCTGGAGCCTCCAGGACGCCTCGGGTTTCGTCGTCGCGTACGACGGCGCCGCGCTCGCGATCTCCAAGGTCGCCGTGACCTCGCCGTCGTCCGACCCCGCCCTCGTCGAGATCGTCCTCGACGCCGCGAACCTGCCGCTCACGACGTCGGCCGCGAAGTTCGAGGTCTCCTACGCCGGCGCCGGACTCGCGGCGTTCGCCCCGGACGACGCCTCCGCCGCCGTGACGGAAAAGGACGAAGCCTCCCCGATCCTCATCGCCTCGAACCCGGCCGCGGGCTCCATCGACGTCTACCGCAGCGCGAACATCACGCTCACGTTCAGCGAAGACGTCGACCCCGCTAGCCTCGTCCCGGCCTCCGCCCGAAACCCCGGAGCCTGGTCGTTCAGCTCCGCGGCCGCCGTCGTGACCGTCGGCCACTTCCCCTACGCGAACAACGCCGACGAAAGCTTCGGCATCGCCGCCAAGGATCTCGCCGGCAACGCCCTCGTCGCCGGTCCGTATCCGAATCCCTTCGCCTTCCGCACCACCGACGACACCACGCCCTCCACACGCGCCGACAACGTCTTCGCGCTGACCGTCCCGGGCGCCTTCGCCGCCCTCCCGGCCGCCGGCCCTGCCCACCTCGCCTGGTACACCAACCTGGCGGATATCGCCTCCGTCCGCCTTTCCTACTCGACCGACGCCGGCGCTTCCTACGCTCCGATCGCGACCGCGCCTGTCACGCAGGGCGTCCATGTCTGGTATCCGCCGCAGATCTCCTCGGCCTTCCAGCTGCGGGCCGAGGGCCTGAACGCCGCCGGGGTCCCGGTCGCATCATCGTTCGTGGCGCCGGTCTCGACCGTCGGCGCTTGGGCGCCCGAACCCGTGACGACGGCGCCGAGCGGCGCGCCTGATACGGCCGCCCCGGCCCTGACCGCCCCGGCCGTCATCGACCGATTCGACGCGACGGCCAGGAGCGCCAAGATGACCTGGACCACCGACGAGCCCTCGCGGTTCGAGGTGAGCTACGGCTCCGAACTGAATTTCTCCGGCCGCGCCGAAAGCGCCGCCCTCACGACGTCCCACGAGATCACGCTGACGGGCCTCACGCCCGGCGCCTTGCATCAGGCGCGCATCACCTCGTTCGACGCCAAAGGCAACGCCGCCGTCTCGCGCGACTACTGGTTCGTCTTCCTGCGCGAAGGCGACCTTATCAAGGGAGAGGGCCCGGCCGTGTACTGGTACAAGGCCGGCAAGCGCTCCGCTTTCCCCCACCTCGACGTCTACCGCTCCTGGTTCGGCGAAGACTTCTCCAAGATCGTCCGCGTCTACGACACCCAGCTCGGCACCATCCCGTTGGGCGGGAACGTGAAGATGAAGGAAGGCGTCTACCTCATCAAGATCCAGAGTGACCCCAAGACATACGCGGTCGAGCCGAATGGCGTCCTCCGCTGGGTGCAGACCGAGGAGCACGCAAGACAGCTTTACGGAGCCGCCTGGGCCAAGCGCGTCCGCGACGTCGACGTCAGCCTGTTCACGGACTACGCCATCGGCGCAGCGCTCGTTTCCGGAGAACGCCCGGCTGGCTACGCGAACTGAACGATGAGACGAAAAGACCCCCGGCGTACGCCGGGGGTTTCGCGTTACAGATGCGTGCGCAGGACCAGGATCTGGATCCCGAGGACGCAGAAGTTGTAGGCGGCATGGACGCAGACGTTCGAGGCGTATGCCCACGCCTTGCTCTTGGTGCCGTCGGAGCGCCGGATGGTCCGGAACCAGAGTCGGCCAAGCAGCAGTCCCAGGGAGCCCTGGATGAAGATGCTGAAGTAGCCGCCGCCGTGCAGGAGGCCGAACCCGAGGAACGAGCCGGCCAGGAGTACGAAGATGTGCTTGATGCCGCCGGTCGCGTCGTCCGTGCAGAGCTCGCAGAGCCCGGCGCGGAAAGTCTCTTCCATGAGAGGCGCCATGACGCAACTGCCAAGGAGCGCCCAGAGGAAGCTCTCGCCGAGGGAGGCGTCCGCGAAGAGGGACTTGAGCGGATACGGCAGGAGCTCGTCACGCAGTCTCGGCAGGACGTCGATACCGACGGCGCCGGTCTTGATGGCATACAGGTTCATGACCAGCAGGACGAGGGTCACCCAGAGCCAGACCAGCATGAACGTCACGCCGATCTCTCCGAGACGGTTGCGGTTGGCCCGTACCCAGGCCTTCATGTTCCCGAGCATGGCGTACCTCCGTTGTTGGAAAGACCGGGATTGATCTGAATCCACCTTACCAAAAGGGCCAGCCTTGGCGACTGGCCCCTGTGGATAACTACGTCGCTACCGGCCACGCTCCCGCTTAGACACGCTCCGCGGTCTTCGCTCACGCATGGCCGTCGCTCCTCCTTCGCGGCTGGGCAGGCCCAGCCTTGATGGCGGTTCATGGTGTTCCGCGCCGTCGCGCGGAACGATTTCCTTCAATAGTCCCGGAGCTTCGAGATGCCGGCGTGGGCCTGGATCTTTTCCAGGGCCTTGGCCTCGATCTGGCGGATGCGTTCGCGCGTGACGTCGAATTCCTTGCCGACTTCTTCGAGCGTGTGAGCCACGCCGTCGGTCAGGCCGAAGCGCATCTCCAGGATCTTCTGCTCGCGCGGCGAGAGGTCCTTGATGACTTCGTTCACGTAGTCGCGGAGCAGCTGGAGCGCGGCGGCGCGGTCCGGCGAGACGTTCTTCACGTCCTCGATGAAGTCCTCGAGCGTGGAGTCCTCGTCGTCCTCGCCGACGGAGGCCTCGAGCGAGACGGTATCCTGCGATATCTGGATGATGTGGCGGACCTTCTCGACGGACTCGCCCATCTCGGCGGCGATCTCCTCCGGCAGCGGCTCGCGGCCGAGGTCCTGGATGAGCTGGCGCTCGATCTGCTGGAAGCGGTTGATGGTCTCGACCATGTGGACCGGGATGCGGATGGTGCGCGACTGGTCGGCCAAGGCGCGGGTGATGGCCTGGCGGATCCACCAGGTGGCGTAGGTCGAGAACTTGTAGCCCTTGCGGTACTCGAACTTCTTGACCGCGCGGAAGAGGCCGATGTTGCCTTCCTGGATGAGGTCCAGGAGCGACAGGGACTTTCCGACGAACTTCTTGGCGATGGAGACGACGAGGCGCAGGTTGGCCTCGATGAGCCGGCGCTCAGCCTCGCGGTCGTTGCGCTCCTTGCGCTTGGCCAGCTCGACCTCTTCGCCGCCCGTGAGAAGCGGGATCTTGCCGATCTCGCGCAGGTACATCTGGATGGAGTCGGTCGAGATCTCCATCTCGAGTGGAGACTTCTTGGCGTCGCGCTTGATGTCCTTGTCCTTGTTGACGATGCGTATGGACGCCATGGCTCCCTCGCGCTCCGAGCTCTTGCCCAGGAGACCCTCCTTCATCTCGATGATGTTGACGCCGTCCTTATCGAGGCGGTTCAGGAACTCCTCGTAGGCGGGAAGATACTCCTCGACTTCCGTGAAGACGTGCATGATCTCCATCTCGGTCACGAAACCGCGCGCCAACCCCTTCTTGACGACGTTGGCGACGAGTTCGGCGGCAGGCGGACCGACTTTCGGCGTCTTGAGGCGCGCGGGCGGCTTCTTGCGGGCCTTAGCCTTCTTAGGCGCGATCTTCTTGATCACCGGCTTTTTCTTAGGTGCCGGCCGCTTCGCGCTTTTCTTTTTTGTTGATGCCTTAGGCATAGCATTCGTGGAATCGCAAAAAAATATCGTCCTGGCGGATTCCGGATATCGTTCGGCGATTCCAGGATGGTCGGCCAGGGTCGGTCAATTGTGCGAACGTTTGGCGACGTCTTCGAGGCGTTCGGCGATTTTCGTCGCCGTCGCGCGGTCTCCGCGCTGTTCTGCCTCGGCGAGTGCGCCCACGAGCTCCTTTTCCATCTTCTTGATCGCGGCTTTTTCGAGTTCGCGCGCGCAGATGGCGGCCTCTTCCGACAGCCGTTCCGGGGTCCATTCGGATTCCGCCATGTCGCGATCCTTCAAAAGGAGGATCGGTTCGATGGGCGGCAGACCGGGGGCGTCTTTCAGGGCCTGAAGCGACGGGGCTTTGCCGTCCTCACTATACTGCGCCTTCAGGAATTTGGCCAGGTTGCGCATCGGACCCTCCGGGAACCGGTCATCCAGGGCTCCGATATGGGCCGTGAAGAGCTCGGATTCGCTCAGCATGAGACAGAACAACCGGGCGGAAAGGCGTTCCTCCCGGGTCTCGATCTTCGGAGCGGGGGCCGTGGGGCCGCTGGGAGCCGGAGCCTGCTTCTTGGCGGCCGCCAAGGCTTCCCGAAGGCCGTCATCGGTCAGCAGCAGCTTCTGGGCGGTCTCGTGGATCCAGTGATCGCGCAGGACCGGGTCATCGAGCAGCTCGAAGACCGTCTTGAGCGATTGGATGGCCTTGCGCTTGCCGTAGGCGTCATGAGGCTTCACGGAAGCGATGGCCTGTTCGATGGAATATTCGATCATGTCGCGCGCGCCGGAGATGGCCTTCACCCACAGCTGCGGATCCTTGCGGATGACCTCGTCCGGATCCTTGAAGCCGGGCGGCAGGATGACGACCATCACCTGCAGGCCGTTCTTCCAGGCGTGCGGCAGGGCGCGCGCGGCGGCGTTCTGTCCGGCGATGTCGGCGTCGAAGGCGAGCGCGATGCGCGTGCAGTAGCGCTTCAGGATGTCGATCTGGTCGGTCGAGAAGGCCGTGCCGGAGACCGCCACGACGTTCTTCACGCCGGCCTCGTGCGAGGAGACGGCGTCCATGTTGCCTTCGACCAGCACGGCGAAGTCCGCCTTCTTGATCTGGCCCTTGGCGCGGTCGAGCGCGTAGACCAGGCGGCGCTTCTTGTAGACGATGGTCTCCGGCGTGTTCACGTACTTGCCGGTCTTCTCGGCTTCGGGGCTGTCCGGCAGGATGCGGCCGGTGAAGCCGACGACCGTGCCCTTCTCGTCGCGCAGGGGGATCATGATGCGGTCGCGGAAGCGGTCGTAGTGGCTGCGGTTCTTGTCGCTCGGGATGGCGAGGCCGGCCGCCATGATGTCGTCGACGGAGTGCCCCTTGCCCCGCAGCGCCTTCACGGCGGAATCCCAGGTGGCGGGCGCGTAGCCGATGCGGAACTCGGCGATCGTTTCGGGCTTGACGCCGCGCTTCGTCAGGTACGCCTGCGCGCGCGTGCCGGCCGCGTGCTTATAGGCGGCTTCGTAGTACCGCGAGGCGTCCTCCAGCACGGCGAGCGCGGCGGCGCGTTCGGAGTCGGCTTTCGGATCGAACTCCGGCAGGGTCACGCCCGCGCGGCGCGCCAGCTCCTTGATGGCGTCGCGGAAGTCCACGTTCTCCATCTTCTGGTAGAACGTAAAGACATCGCCGCCTTCGGAACAGCCGAAGCAGTGCCAGAACTGCTTGTCGCGATGCGCGTAAAAACTGGGGGTCTTCTCCCCGTGGAAGGGGCAGAGCCCCTTCATCGACTGGCCGCCGGCCGGAGTAAGCCTGACGTACTCCCCGACCACCTCGACCAGGTCCAATTTCTGCTTGATTTCCTCGGCCGTGGTCATACTTCTACCTCCTTCTTAGCATATCCCCAGCATCTTGCCCAAAGCGGGGGTTTCGTGTAGTCTGCTCCCGTAGGCCACGCCCACGGAGGGGTCGCATAGTGGTCGAGTGCGCTCGCTTGGAAAGCGAGTATACCGCAAGGTATCGGGAGTTCGAATCTCCCCTCCTCCGCCAAAAAAGCCTGGACAACGTCCGGGCTTTTTTGTATCCTGCGCGGAGAAGGAGTCCTTTCATGAGCGAACGAAGCGCGTCCGGCGCGAACGCGCCGCCCGGACAGGAATGGCAGATCGGCAAGACGGCCGCCACGATCAAGTTCGTCCTCGAGGCCGAGGTCGAGATGTATCGGCGGCCGGACATGACCAACGGCGAAGGCTACACGCTCCTCATGCTCGTCGAACGCCTCAAGAGCGGCGTGGAATCCCTCATCGACTTCGAGACCGTCGACGACTGGCTCGAGCGGCTCCGCGACCACTACCCGTGACGGGTAGTCTTTTTTTCGGACGAAAAACATCCGTCAGCATGAACGGATGTAGACGAAGCGCGGGCCCTTGTAGCCGTGTTCCGGACGGTCGACGACTTCCGTGAAGTCCCGGACCGTGCGATAGCAGAGCTTGTAGGGTTCGTAGTCCTGCCGGTACACGACGAGGGGAGGATTGGGCAGTTCGCCCTCCGCGGGGTTCGTGGCGTCTTCCGCGACGCCGTAGACGGCGTACGTCTTCCCTTTGAAGTGGCGGTAAATGCCGGAAGGGATCTGTTCAGCCATTCGATACGCTCCTTGGCGATTGTCGGACACGACGCAGTATGACGAAAAGTCCGACGCCGAACAAGAGCATCGATCCGTATTGTCCCGGCGTCAGTCCGGCATAGCGGATGTCGACTGTCCTCAGGAAATCCAGACCGAAACGGGCGGGGGCGTAGGCCATCAGCAGCCAGGCGAGGTAGAAACCGTCCGGCCGCGTCGTCCGCCGCAGGGCCAGATACGCGCCGAACAGCGCGAAGTCGAGGACGCCCAGCAGCAATCCCAGGTCGTACCGCGGCGCGTCCGGATAGTTCACGGCCAGCCAGTTCCCCGCGCCGTGCGCCAGCGTTCCCGGATGGTCGTGGATCAGGAAGCAGCCGATACGTCCGCAGCCGAGACCGAGCGTGGCGGCCGGTGTCAGGACGTCAGCCGTCTTCAGGAACGGCAATCCGAGCGCGCGGCCTTTCCATAGGAAGGCGCCGAAGGCGCCGAAGAACCCGCCGAAGGAGGAGAATCCGCCTTTCCAGATGCGCACGATGTCGAGAGGGTGCGCCACGTACCAGGCCGGTTCATAAAAAGCCGCGTGAAAGACGCGCGCGCCGACGAACGCCAGGAACACCGTCCAGAACGCCAGCGACTCTGTCTTGGCGACATCGAGGCCTTTGCGCCGGGCTTCGCGGAGCGCGAAGAGCGTTCCGGCGACGACGCCGACGGCGGCGAAAAGGCCCCAGACCTGCAAGGTCAGCGGCCCGAGCGCGAACGTCTTCCATTCGAGATACGGGATCACAGCACGTTCAGCAGCCGAAGGGCGCTCTTGAAATCACCGATGGCTTTGCGCGCGAACGATGGGTCCAGGTAGTAGCTCGACTCGTGGGCAAGCTGGTTGCGCAAGCGGTGCGCGTTCCAGACGTCGCGGATCTTCGGGAACTTGTAGGCGGCGAACTTGAGCCGCTCGCCGAGCGTCGCGCCGGGAATCGCCATGGCCTTGAGCGCGTGGTCGAGGAGCTTGTCCGCTTCCATGACCGCCATCTTGAGGTTCATCTCGCCGCCGGCGGAGGACATGCGCTCGATCTCGTCCCAGCGCGCCTTGATGGCGCCGCGGTCCATGCCCTGGAGCTTCGGCGCGAACAGGCGGCGGAAGAAGCGGCCGATCCCGCGCAGCAGCAAGAACGCCATCGCCAAGCCGATGACGACGGCGACGATCTTCCCGACGGAGGCGACGTCGAACGAGACGGTCAGCATGACGGTCCGCTATGATTTCGATTTGCGCGTCCAATGGACGCGGGCGGGCAGGTCGTCGCTCGACCAGGAAACGCGAAGCTTGCCGCCCTTGTGCGACGAGTCCACGGCCTTGCCGAGGATGACAGCGAGCTGGTTCTCGGTCGTGGTCACCACGACGCGCTCGCCGCGGTCGTCGATGGCGACGATGCGGTCTTCCGGATCGCGCTTCTGGGCGCGCTTGGCAGCGTTGCGGACGGTCGCGAGAATCTCGGCCTTCTCCTTCTTGTCGATCAGGCCGTCGAGCGTCAGTTCACCTTCGAAGAGGGCCGACTTCGCGTCGGCGGGACCATGGGCGGCGTAGCGGCATTCCTCGCACAGGACGTCCTTCGCGGGTTTCGAGGCCTTACGTTTGGCCTTGAGCGCGGCGGCCAGGTTCGGGGCGGTGTGCCAATGGCCGTCGTACCAGACGGCTTCGCAGCGCGCGCACAGCTTCATTCCGGACGTCTTGCGCTTCTCCTTGTCCCACCAGTCCGTACGGGCCCCGGCCACGAAGGTCTTGGTGGCGCTCATCTTGGCCTTACGGGCGGGCGCGAAAGTCTTCTTGGAAATCTTTTTCTTCGGCATATGCCGACAGTATAGCAGAAGACGCCCCGTTTGAGGCGTCTTAGAGCATCGGCCGCTTCCCGTGCCAGTCGGTCGCGTCCTGATAGCGTTTGGCGGCTTCGAGGACCAGCGCGTCGTCGAACTGCCGGCCGATGAGCTGCAGGCCGACGGGCAGGTCTCGGACGAAACCGCACGGGACGGAGACGGCCGGAGCGCCGACGACGTTGACCGTGACGGTGTAGATGTCCGTCAGGTACATGGCGATCGGGTCGTCGAACTTCTCGCCCAGGTCCCAGGCGACCGAAGGGGAGGTCGGCGAAAGCAGGAGGTCGACCTCCAGCATGAGCGCGTCGAACTCGGATTTCATCTTGGCGCGCACTTTCTGCGCCTGGAGATAGTACGCCTCGTAATAGCCGGCCGAAAGCGCGTGGGCGCCGAGCATGATGCGTCGGCGCACTTCGCGGCCGAAGCCCTGTCCGCGGGTCTCGAAATACGTCTCCTTCAGGCTCGGCGACGGCACGGAAAGGCCGAAGCGCATGCCGTCGTAGCGCGAAAGGTTCGCGCTGACCTCGCAGGGCATGAGGACGTAGTAGACGGCCAAGCCGTGGTTCGCGGAGGGCAGGCTCACCTCGACGAGCTCCGCGCCGAGCTCCTCGAGCTTCTTGGCCGCTTCCAGCACGCGCTCGCGCACGCCTTCGTCCATGCCGTCGGCGAAAAACTCCTTCGGCATGCCGACGCGCAGGCCCTTCAGGCCTTCAGCCGGCAGCTTCGCCGCGGCGTAGCGCTCGCGAGAAGCACTGGTGGAGTCGAGCGGGTCCTCGCCTTCGATCGCCTCCAGGATCATTCCGGCGTCCTCCGCCGTGCGGGCGAAGGGGCCGATCTGATCGAGCGACGAGGCCATCGAAAGCAGGCCGTAGCGCGAGACGCGGCCGTAGGTGGGTTTGAAGCCAGTCACGCCGCACATGGCGGCGGGCTGGCGGATGGAGCCGCCGGTATCGGAACCGAGCGCGCCGAGGCACATGCCCGCGGCGAGCGCGGCGGCCGAACCGCCCGACGACCCGCCTGGAATCTTGGTGAGGCTCCAGGGATTGCGCGTGGGACCGAAGGCCGACGTCTCCGTCGATGAACCCATCGCGAACTCGTCGAGGTTGGCCTTGCCGAGGATGACGGCGCCCGCGGCCTTCAGCTTGGCGACGGCGGTGGCGTCGAAGGGCGATTCATAGTCGCTGAGGATCTTCGAACCGGCCGTGGTGTGGCTCCCCCTCATCTGCATGTTGTCCTTCACCATGAGCGGAATGCCGTCGAGCGGACCGATGGCCGCCCCGGACGCGCGGCGCGCGTCGGAGGCCTTCGCGGCTTCTCGCGCGGACGCTTCGAGGAGCTCAAGGACGGCGTGGACCTGGCCGTCCACCTCGCGGATGCGCTCCAAACAGGCCTCGGTGAGGTCCAAGCTGGTGAATTCCTTGCCGCGCAAGCCGTCGGCCGCCTGGCGGATGGTGAGCTGATGCAGTGCCGCCATAGCTACTTGAAGACGGCCTTCACCTTGATGAGGTCGCCCTCGCGCTCCGGCGCTTCGGCCAGCAAGGCTTCGCGCGTCGCGCCATCCGTCGGCATCACCTTGTCGGCACGCAGGACGTTGCTGACTCCGCTGATGTGCGCCGCGGGTTCGATGCCCTTCACGTCGACGCTCGAAAGCTGGCCGACGTACTCCAAGACCGACGACATCTGGTCGCGGAACTTCTCGATCTCGTCGTCGGCGATCTTGATGTGCGCCAGCTCCGAGATCTTCAGGATTTCTTCGCGGGAAAGACTCATAGTTTCAGGGCTTGAGCATAGCAAGGAACTCCTTCTCGCTCAAGACGGTCGTACCGAGCTTCCGGGCCTTCTCGGCTTTCGAGCCCGGTTCATCCCCGACCACCACATAGGACGTCTCTTGTCCGACGGATGACGAGACGCGTCCTCCCCGTTCGAGGATCTTATCCTTGGCCTCGTCGCGGGAGAGCGACGCGAGCGTCCCCGTCAGCACGAAGACCTTATCCTTGAACGGCTGCGCCGCGGCGCGCCTTGGCCTCTCGATCTCGACGCCGACTTCGAGCAAGCGCTCGACCTCCCGCGCGCGCCGGGCATCACGGAAGAACGCGTGGACGCTCTCGGCCACGACGTCGCCGATGCCGCGCGCTGATTTCAGCTCCGGCAGCGGGGCGTCGCGCAGCCTCTCAAGGCTTCTGAATTCACGCGCGAGCTCGACGGCCGTCTCCTCGCCGACATGCCGGATGCCGAGCGCGAGGATGAAGCGCGCCAGCGTGACCGTTCTGGATGACCCGATCGCTTCGACGAGATTCTTGGCGGAGAGTTCGCCGAAGCCTTCCAGCGATTCGAGGTCGCCCGGAGCCAGATCGAAGAAGTCCGCTGGCTGCGAGACGAGGCCTTCGGCCATCAGCTGTTCGACGATCTTCCCGCCCAGCCCGTCGATATCGAAGGCGCGCTTCGAGACGAACAGCAGGAGGCGTCCCAGGTCTTTCGCCGGGCACTCCCGGTTCACGCAGGTGATGGCGACCTCGCCCTCGCGGCGGACGACGCCTTCGCCGCACGAAGGGCACGTCTTCGGCGCGACGATCTTCTTCTCCTTTCCGCTCCGCAGCTTCGGCAGGGCTTCGACGATCTTCGGGATGACGTCGCCGGCCTTCTCCAGCACGACGGTGTCGCCGATCCGGACGCCGAGGCGCTCGATCTCATCCATGTTATGCAGGGTCGCGTGGCGTACGGTCGTGCCGGCCACGAAGACGGGATCCATGACGGCGACCGGCGTGATGGCACCGGTACGGCCGACCTGCCAGCGAACCTCTCGGATGAGCGTCGTGACGGACTCGGCCGGGAACTTGAACGCGATCATGCCGCGCGGCGCCTTGCCCACGACGCCGAGACGCTCGTACAGCGCGTTGTCGTCCACGCCGACGACAAGGCCGTCGATCCAGTAGTCGAGTGATTCGCGCTTCTTCGCGACGTTCTCGTAAAGCGCGAAGACGGCCTTCGCGTCCTCGCAGCGGAGGTTCCACGGGTTCGCCTTGAACCCCATGAGCTTCGCCAGTTCGTGGCCCTGCTCGTGCGTCTTCAAGCCTTCATGCGTGACGAGATCATACGCCTGGAAGGCCAGCTTGCGCGCCGCGGCGATCTTCGGGTCGAGCTGCCGGATCGAACCGGCCGCGCCGTTGCGCGGGTTCACGATCGGCGGCTCCCCTTTCTTCTTCAAAGCGGCGTTCAGGGATTCGAAGACCTTCTTCGGCATGTAGACCTCGCCGCGGACTTCCGTACGCGCGGAAAGGAGGCAGGTGACGATCTTCTTCAGCCCGGCTTCGTCCAATCCTCCGCCGAATTTTTTCAGGAAGCTCCTGAGTTCGGCGTCGGACGGGCGCCGGAGCGCGAGCGGCACCGATTCGATGGTCCGCAGGTTCATCGTGACGTCCTCCCCGACCTTGCCGTCGCCGCGCGTCGAACCGCGCTTGAAAAAGCCGCCTTCGTATTCCAAAGAGACGGCCAAGCCATCCATCTTCATCTCGGCGTACAGGTCGCTCTTGAAACCGGGAACGCGGCGCCGCAGCCTTTCGATCCACTCATCGAACTCCTCGCGGCTGAAGACGTCCTCAAGCGACAGCATCGGCCGTCCGTGCGGAACCTTGCCGAACGTATCGAGCGGCTTTCCGGCTACGCGCTGGGTCGGCGAGTCGGGCGTGACGAGTTCGGGATGCGCCTGCTCGATCTTCCAGAGCTCGTGCTTCAGGGAATCCAAAGCGCCCTCGGAGACGGGGCTCTCGTCGAGGACGTGCGCGCGATAGCGATAGTCGTCGATGAGCGCGCGCAGCTTCTTGGCGCGTTCCCCGACGGTCTTCTTGTCCGTCATAGGCAGGGCGCTCCGGAAACGCCTTTGAGGAGCGAACATTGGCTGAAGATCACGAAATCGAAGGCGCCCGAAAGCGGCTGAAGGCGCGGGAGACGGAGCTCCATGGCCTGCCGCGCCGCGCCGTACGTGCCGACCGACTCGACGGCCAGGCGCGACGGGATCGGCACCTGCACGCCGCCGGCGTCATCGGAACTATACGCCGTGATGGCCAGGTTGAAAATATCGCAGTTCTTCGCGCGCAGTCGCACGCGATATGCCTTCGAGGCCATGAAATCGTCATCGATGACCTGGGGCGTGACCCGCAGGAAGGTCAGCGCCGGCGAATCGCCGTGGAACGCGACGTTCGGATCGAATCCGCCCGCCGCCGCCGGGTCCCAGCCGGTCGCCAACACCTCCAAGCCGGAGGTTCCGCCGCAGACGTCGTCCCAGGCGAAGGTCAGGGACTCCGTGCCGGCGGGGCTCGCGGGCGTCTCCGGATCCCACAGCACGACTTCATACGAACGGTCTTCGGGGATGGAGGCGAAAATCGTCGTCTCGGTCGATTCCAGGGCGCGGCTCCAGCGCGCGCCGTTGCCGAGCGGAACGCCGGAATCGGTCACCGACGAGTCATGGTTCGGACTCGCGTTCAGCGCGGCGGAACCGGCGCCGACGCGGCGGAGCTGGTAGAGGGTCTGTTCGGCGCCGGACTCCGCCGCCGCGAAGGCGATGACGGCGTCGTCGATGACGCGAGCCTGCCGCAAGTTCAGCACCGAGATGGTGCCGAGCGAGGCGCCCACGATCAAGACGCCGCTCATCACGAGGAGCGACATGAGCAGGACGTTCCCTTCGCGGCGAGCGTCAGCGTACATATGAGCGCGCGGCTATGGTCGTCTGGGCGTTCAGCGTGACGATGTCCTCCGGCCTGCGGCCCTGCGTCCGTACCTTCAACGCCAGGGTCACGGTCGGCTGGGCGTCGGCCTTATAGAGTCCGCTGTCCTCGTCGATCGAGAACGGGTCGGCCTGCGGGGTGATGAAAAAGGCGAGGTTCTCGAGGAGGATGCCGGAGGACGTGACGCTCTGCGCGACGCCGTCGACGCGCACGGCCAGACAACCGGCGACTCCCGCCGGACAGATCGACGGATTCGTCTCCTTGTAGAACTCGAGGCGGGAGCCGGAGGCGCTGCGGATGATGAGGTTCAGGGACGGAGCCTGGATGCCGCCGGCGGCCTCGTACGTCTCGTAGTCGATGGACCCGGCACGGACCTCGCGCACGATGCTCTCGAGCGTGAAGCGCAGGTCGGCCTGCGCCGCCGTGATAGCCAGCACGCGGCGCTGCGCCTGGTTCGAGAGCAGGAAGATGGACGACGTCAAAGCCACCGTCAGGCTGAAGATGCCCATGACGACCAGAAGCTCCATCAGGGTGATGCCGCGCGGCGCCGTCTTCATAGAGGTTTCATCTCCAGTCATAAAGGCGTTCCTCGACGGCCAGCGTCTGCTGCTGTCCTCCCGCGCCGCGCCAACGGACGGTCGAATAGACCGCCAGGCCCGCCAGCGTCTCGGAACCGAGGCAGGTCGCGGAACTTCCGACGATGCGCTCGACGCCGGTGCCATCGTCGCGGCAGACGTGTTGGAGCGTCAGGAGGCGCGAGTACGGACTCGCGGCCCCGCCGGTCGGCGGAGTGTCGGCCTGCCGATAGACGCCGTCGCTCATCAGGTAGACGGCCGCGTTCGCCGCCCCCATCGACGTGGGCTCGAACGAAAGCGTCCAGCTCCCGTTCTCCGTATCAAGCATCGGTCGTGCCGTCTTGTTGCCGGCACCATCGACCAGTCCGACCTGGAAGCTGCGCCCCATGAGCCAGTTGGTGTCGCGAGCCGCACGTACGACTTCCAAGCCTTCGCGCGCGAGGTTGGCGGCGATGACCTGCATGCCTCCGACGCGCGTCGCCGTGATGGAGGATTGGATGAGCGCCAGCGAACTCGAAATCGCGGTGATGATCACGGTAATCGCCACCATCGCCTCGATGAAGGACTGTCCGCGCCGTGCGCCGTGCGGTGAACGGACGTGCCGCTCAATCATGCTCGATTTTTCCGGAAAGGCGGTAGATGGTGACATGGCGGGTCATGTTTCCGAATTGATGGCCGAGCGTCAGCGAAACCGTGGTCGGGCCGGAGTCCGAACCGTTGACGTACAGCTTCCCGAACGGCGGCGCGTAGACGATATCGAGCGGGTCACCGGAGGGGCTGCCCTGGAAACGCGCCGCCGCAGTCGAAACGTACGGCGCCGCCGCGTACTCCTCGCCCGCGTCGTACCGCTGGTCGTCGTCGGTGTCGTAGAAGAGAACGTACTCGCTGCTCGCGAGCGTCGAGAAACGGATGCCGTAGCCCGCCGGGACTCGCTTCTGGCATGATCCTCCGGAGCACGTGACTGCCGGCTGCTTCGGTTCGCACGCGTCGAGATCTTCCGCCCCGCCGCTGCAGACCGCCGCCAACCGGCCGGTCAATGACGACGTCTGCACGGCCCGGAGCTGACCGACAAGGATGTCCGCCGCGAGACGCACTTCGGCCGCCTGCTGGCCGCCGCGGAAGTTCGCCATCATCATCCCCGTCAGCACGCCGATGATGGAAATCGAGACGAGCAGTTCGACCAGCGTGAACCCCCCTGCGCCGACGGCTCGGGGGGCAGGTCCCTTAGAGCGAGAGGAGCGAAGCATACCAGGCCATGATGGACTGGCCGAAGAACAGGGCCAGGAGCGTGCCGACGCTGAGGAAGGTCCCGAACGCCATTTGGCCGCTCCAACGCGCCTTGCCGGCGGCCAGGAGCCCGAGCGCCGCGACGGCCCCGATGACGTATGACGCGAACAGCGCCAGGATGACGCCGGGGAATCCAAGCATCGCGCCCATCATGCCGCCGATGCGGATATCGCCGCCGCCTATCCAGCGTCCGCGCGAGATGACGTACTGGAAAAGGAAGAAGCCCGCCCCCGCGGCGGCGGCCAGGAACAGATCGAGCGCGTCGGCCCCCGCCGCCAAGTTGAACAGGAACGCGATGGCGATCATCGGCAGCGTCACCGAATCGAAGACGACCATGTCGCGCAGATCGATGACGAAGACGACCGTCAGCGCGGCGATGAAGATCCAATCGCGCAACACGAGCAGGGCGCCGCCGCCCAGTACGCCGGCGTCGCCGCCGCGCAGCCAGAAGGCGCTCAAGAAGAGAAGCGCCGTCGACAGCTCGACCATCGGATACTGCCAGGATATCGGCTTGCTGCAGGAACGGCAGCGGCCGCGGAGCGCCAGGAAACTGAAAAGCGGCACGAGCTCGCTCGGGCGCAGGACCGCGTGGCAGTCCGGGCAGCGCGATCGGCTCCGCCAGCCCGTCTCGCCGGACCGCAGCCTTCCGATGACGACGTTCAGGAAGCTGCCGATCGCGAGACCGATGAATAAGGCTACGAAGGTCATGCGTCAGGGACAAGTTCCGTTCCGAAGCGACGACTGGTCTACCATCACCGCTCCGGCTGCCAGTTCGATTTGCGGCAAGCCGCGCTCCAGTGAGGATTGGACGCAATAGCCGAGGCACGGCGCCGTCGTGCAGGTCGAAATGATGCCGTTCGTGCTGCGGTACGCATAGGCGGCGCCGTTCGGGGTCGGATTCGCCGGTACGAGGCCCATGTAGACCCTGCCAAGGTCGCAGTTCCCGACGCCCTGATCCGCGGCGAACGATGCGACGGCGCCCTTCGCGCACAAGACGTCGGTCGTACCGGCGCCGAGCGTCAGAGGAGAAGCCACGACCGGATAACCTGAACCCGGCTCGAACGACAGCTCGAGCGCTTTTTGGATCTGCTTCAGGTCAGTCACCCGCTTCTCGTCACGCGCCTTCGCGCGCGCGCCGCCGACTGCGGCGATGGTGATAGTGGCCGTGAGGCCGATGATGGCGATGACGATGAGGAGTTCTATGAGCGTGAATCCCCGAAAGCGCTGATGGATCGGCATGCTTCGCAGTCTATGAACAATGCCTACATTATAACACGAAAAGCCCGTCCATGATGGACGGGCTTTCCCCGAGTCGACCGAGGCTTAGCAGCCCGGGGTCGCATCGTCGGCCTGAATGCCGTTCTGGTTGGCGCAGTTGGCGCCGGCGCCGAGCTGGCCGGTGGCTCCTTCCAGGCTGAAGGTGATCCAGTACGTGCCCGAGCCGGTGGCGCTGTTGTAGGTGTACGGCAGGCCGGCGGGGGTCGGGTTCGAGGGGACGAGACCCATGTAGATCGTCGTGCAGTTCGACGTGTCGCCCTGGAACACGGCTCCGCTGTTGTTGCAGAGGACGTCATCCGCAGCGCCGCCGAGGACGGTGGACGTCTCAGTCGGGTAGTTGTTCGACTCTGAGAACGCGAGCTCGAGGGCGGTCTGGATCTGGCGGATGTCCGAGACGCGCTTGGCGTCGCGGGAACGCTGGCGGGCGCTGTTAAGGGCGACGACGGCCAGGGTGGAGAGCAGACCGATGATGGCGATGACCACCAGCAGTTCGATAAGGGTGAAACCCTTGGACTGTGAGCGCTTCATACCGTTGGAACGAAAGTTTCTAAATGACTAATTAGCATGGGTTCAATCGCCTCGTGTCGGCACACGGATATGATGGACTCTTTTCAGAGATTCTTCAAAGCTGATTATCCACAGTCTACCATCTTTCAGCGCCTGACGCACGTGATGCCGCCTGCTGGACGGACTTCGCACGCGCCTCCCGGCAGGGTGCCGACGCGCCCCTCGAGCGTGAAGCGCAGTACGTAGGAACGGCATGTCTCTGAGGCATCCGGCGCGCAGCCTGCCGGTTCCGCCCGGTATTCGAACGCTTCCGCGAGTCCCGCGTCGTCGGCCGGCAGATCCGCGGCGGCGCCGGGGTACGAAGCCGTCATCGCACGGTATGTCTCGACGGCCGCCTGCGCCTGCCGCGCCGCGGAGACGACCGCGCCGTCGCGCTCGCGGCGCCGTGCGTCGAGGACGCCGAGCAGCATCGGGACTCCGAGAAGCAGGATGACTCCGGCAGCCACCAGGATTTCCGCGAGCGTCATGCCTTTGCGCATATGGTTCACATCTGTTGAGCGAGGCTGTACATCGGAAGGATGATGGCCATCACGAGCGCGCCGACGGCGACGCCCATCACGATCATGATGATAGGCTCGATGGCGGTAGAGAGCGTCGAGACGGCGGCGTTCACCTCGCGCGTGTAGAAATCGGTCAGTCGGGAAAGCACCTGCTGCAATTTTCCGGTTTCCTCCCCGATCGAGATCATCTGGGTGACCATGTCCGGGAATTCCTTGCGGCCCTTCAGCGAGCCGGCCATGGTGTTGCCCGCCGAGACTTCCTGGACCGTCAGGACGAGGCCTTCGCGATAGGTCTCGTTGCCGACCACGCCGGCGACGACCTTGAGGCTCGTAACCAGGTCGACGCCGCCTTCGATGAGCGTCGAGAGGCTGTGCGTGATGCGCGTGATATAGATCTTGCGGAAAAGCGCGCCGAATACCGGGATACGGAGCAGGACCCCGTCGAGGAATCGCTTGCCTCCGGGCGTACGATAGGCAGTCCTCACTCCGACGACGGCACCGAGCGCGCCGCCGACGATGACGTACCAGTATTTCACGAAGAAATCGCTCACGTTCACCAGGATCCTGGTGGCGAGCGGCAGATCGGCGCCGCTCTCGCGCAGGACTGCCGTCAGCTTCGGCACCACGAAAATCATCATCACGGTTCCTACGATGAAGAGCATGATGACGACGATGATCGGATACGTCATGGCGCCCTTCACGCGGCGACGCAGATCGAGATCCTTTTCCTGCTGGTCGGCCAGATAGTGCAGGACCTCGTCGAGCTTGCCTGAAGTCTCGCCCGAACGGAGCATGTTCACGTAGAACGACCCGAAGACGTGGGGGTATTTGGCGAACGCGTCGGAGAGCCTGACTCCGCCTTCGACCTCGTTGGCGATATCAAGGACGATGCCATGGAGCTTCGGACTCACGGTCTGCCGCGCGGCGGTGCGCAGCGACCGCACGATGGAGATCGAAGCGCCGACCATCACCGAAAGCTGGCGCGAGAAGATGACGATGTCCTCGACCTTGACCCGCTGGAGGAACGTGAATCTGAGGTTGCCGATCGAGGTCGCCTCGCGCTCATCGACGCCCATGACCTGATAACCGCGCTCACGAAGCACGTCGCCGGCCTGTCCGGCGTCGGCCGCTTCCACAGCGCCTTCAAGATCGCGGCCCCGGGAGTCCTTGACCTTGTAGCTGAAGATCGGCATGGGGAGGTCTGAGCGTTGAGGTTTGAGGTCTGACGTTAACCCTCAGACCTCAAACCTTATTACTTCAGGTTGAGGATCTTCTTCACTTTCTTGACCGCTTCTCCGGGGACGAAGTGCGCCTTGATGAGGTAATCGACCGCGCCTTCCTTGAGGCAGCGCTCGACGTCTTCCTTCTGGCCGAGGTTCGTGAGCATCACGACGGGAATCTGCATCAGTTTCGGATCGAGCTTGAGGCGGTGCAGCATCTCGAAACCGTCCATTTTCGGCATGAGGATGTCGAGCAGGATGATATGGGGCGAGTGCTTCTCGGCCAGCTTCAAGCCCTGCTCGCCGTCGGCGCCGTGCAGGACGGTGAAACCTTCCAATTCAAATTTCGTGGCGTAGACGCTCGCCAGGAAGGAGTCGTCTTCGACCAGCAGTATCTTGACCTCGCTCAGGTTCGTCGGCATATGCATCATTCTCTCGCGAGACGGAGCACTTCGTCAACCGTCGTGGCGCCTTCGATGACCTTGAGCATCGCGTCCTGGCGCATGGTGATCCAGCCCTGCCTCCTCACTTCCTCCCTGACCTTATCGACAGGAAAGCCCTCGTTCATCATCTTCTGGATTTCCGCGTTGACGCTGATGAGCTCGGCGATGACCGTGCGGCCGGCGTAGCCCGTGTCGCTGCAGCGCAGGCAGCCCTTGCCCTTCTTGAACGGCAGCGGTCCTTCAAGCGTGAAGCCTTTCGGCAAGTATTCAGCGGGGACGTCCTTGAGGGCGTCGCGGACCATCAGGGCCGCGTTCTCCGGGACTTCCGCGTCCGTCTTGCAGTGCTCGCAGATCTTGCGGGCCAAGCGCTGGGCGATGATGAGATTGAGCGTCGCCGAAAGGAGGAACGGCTCGACGCCGAGATCGGTCAGGCGCGGGATGACGCCGATGGCGTCGTTGGTATGGATGGTGGTCAGGATCAGGTGGCCGGTAAGAGCCGCATGGACGCCGAGTTCGCCGGTCTCCTGGTCGCGGATCTCGCCGACCATGATGACGTTCGGGTCCTGGCGCAGAAGGGCGCGCAAGCCGTTGGCGAAGGTGAACTTGATCTCCGGCTTGATCTGCGACTGGTTGATGCCGGGCAGGAAGTATTCGACGGGGTCCTCGAGCGTCGAGATGTTGACGCCCTCGTCGTTGATCATGCCGAGCATGGTGAGAAGCGTCGTCGACTTTCCCGAACCGGTCGGACCGGTGATCAGGATCATGCCGTGCGGTTTCTTGATCTCGGACTGCACGGCGTCGCGATACTTCTTGCGGAACCCAAGGCCTTCGAGCGTCGGCACGCCGGTGGAAGTGTCAAGCACGCGCATGACGACTTTCTCGTTGTCGACGACGGGGAGCGTCGAGATGCGGAAGTCGATGTTCTTGCCGTTGATGACCTGGGTGATGCGGCCGTCCTGAGGGACGCGCGTCTCGTCGAGCTTCAGGTTCGCCAGGACCTTCACGCGCGAAACGACCGCCGAGTGCAGGTAGGCCGGCAGGGTCAGCAGGGTGCGGAGCACGCCGTCGATACGGTAGCGCACGCGCGTCTCCTTGCCCTTCGGTTCGATGTGAATGTCGGAAGCCTTGGATTCCACCGCGTAGCGCATCACCACCGAGACGATGCGCGATACCGGCGCGCCCTTGATGACTTCCTCGATCTTGGATTCCTCGCCTTTCAGGTCCTCATCCTCCGCCTCTTCCTGCTCCTGCTCGGCCGTCACCAGGGCTTCGCCGACCTCCTTCTTGAACGCGCCGTATTGCTTGATGATGGCGATGGCCGCGTTCTGGGTGGTCACGGATGGCACGGCCGTCATGTTGCGCTCGGCCATCAGGAACCCGACGGCTTCGGCGGCGGCGGAGTTGAGCGGGTCGACGTATGCGACCTTCAGCGTCGTCCCCTGCTGTTCGTAGGAGATCACCTGGTACGTTTCGGCGACCGTCTTCGGGATGATGTTAAGCGTGTCCTGATCGATCTGGCGGCCGGCCAGGTCCACGAACTCAAGACCGAGGCCCTCGGCTTTCGCGCGCGCGAGGTCCTCTTCCTGCACCAGGCGCCGCTCCAATAGGACGCGTTCGAGCGCCTCGGCGTCCTGTCCGGCGAACTCCGTAGCCAGCGCCACGAAGGTCTCCTTGCTGAGTTTTCCTTGACCCGCCAGCAGTTCGAGAAGGCCGGCAGCGGTCTTGAGGGCGACGGCCATGAGTATCGTCAGTATGGTTCAAAAGGATTGTCGCGTCCCGTGCGCCCTGGGACGAGCGGGAGCTCGACCGGCAAGCGTAGCCGCGCATATTCCGGATGTTCCATGACGGCCCTGGGGATGGAGGCGTCGACCGCCTTGGGCTGGTACGGAACCACGGTCAGTTTTTCCGGCGAAAAGACGAAAATGCCGAGCACGATGACGATGGCCGCCACGATGCCGCCGAGCAGGATCATCTGTTTCTGGCTTTTCTTCAGGTTCATAGGCGTGCCGTCGGTTTGCCCGCAGTCCAGACGTAGGCGCGGATCGTCAGGCCGTAGCTCGCGCCCAGCGGATTGATGCTGGCGCTGCGGACGTCGAACAATCGGAGGTTGGATTCGAGGCCTTCGAGGAACAGCTTGAAGCGCTGATAGTTGCCGTGCTGGAGCGAGACGGCGATATTAAGCGCCCCGAGCCCTTGCACCCCCGGCAGACCCGTCATGTCGCCGGCGGCGAAGTTGATGGACGTAAGCTGAAGGTCGCTGGAGCGCGCGGCGGCCTCGAATATCGCCAAGAGACCCGGCGTGTCCTCCTCTGTCGGTATCATCGCGCGGATGCGTTCGACGTCCTCGGCGTCATACGAGTCGTACGCCGCCTTCAGCTCGTCCAGCTTCTTGAGATACGCCTCCTTAGCGAGACGCTCTTCCTGCAGCCGCATCGTGCGATCCGCTTGTCGGATACGCGCGAATTCCGGACGGAAGACGAACAGGAAACCGAGGCCAAGGAGGACGGCGACGAGCGCTGAGCCGGCCGGCAGGAGATTCTTGCCGATCCAGACGAGCGCCTTGCTTTGAGAAAATGAAGCCATATCAAGGCGCAGTTTCAGACGCGGCCGCTTCCGCCTTGAAATCGAAGATGGCGGGATCGACCGTCAGCGTCATCGACGTGCGCGCGCCCTTCAGGAGGTCGTTCTCCGCGAAATCAGCGGAGGCCGTTCCGGCCGTGACCTTCCGCACGCGGGGGTCTTCGCGGAAGGCGATGATCTGCTTGGCCAGGGTCGTGTAATCGCTGGCGCGCACCTCGAAGCTTAGCGTGCCCGTATCGGCGCCGGCCAAGCTTCCGAACTGTACGTTGGGAAGCGCGCGCTCTTCCATGAGCTTCAGGACCTGCGTCCAATGTTCGTGGTTCTCGAGCACGACGGCGGCGGTCTTGACGAGTCCCTGGAAATCGCGCACGGGCACGAGCGCGGATTCGCGGGCGGAAATCTGCGCGTCCATGTCGCGGACCGAGAGCTCGGCCTGCGCGTCGCGCTTCTCGACGACGGAGCGGTAGTACGCCAGGCCGCCATAGATCAGGCCGTCGAGCACGATGCCGAGCAGTCCGATCAGCGCGAAGGTCCTGAGCCGGCGGCGCAGGGCGACCTCGGACATGCCGGCGCCGCCGCCCGAGGTGATGAGGCTGACGCGCAGCGTGTCGCTCCCCTTCTCTTCCTGAGGTTTAGGAGAAGGCGGCAGAGGCGATTTCGGAGGTGGCGTCGCGGCTGGCTTCGGCGGCGGGGGGAGCGGGGGCGTGGGCGGCTTCGGAGCCGCCGGTTTCGGCGGGAGCGCAGGGACCTTCTGGCTCAAGAGAGACGCTGCGGGGGCAGCGGCAAGCTTCGGCGGCGGAGCGGGGGCGGCGACTTTCGGTTCCGGGACGTCCGGGAGAGGCTCCGGTACGTGCAACGCCAACTCATCGGCGAGCGGCTTCGCGCCGCCCGCGGACTTTTCATCCTTGCGGGCGCCCGGCTCCGATAGGAAGTTGATGTCGCTCATAGCGTCGCGCTAATCGATGTCGCGCATGGCGAGCCCGACGGACACGCCGAACCGCGATCCGATCTGGTTGAGGACGGGACGCAGGGCCTCCGGATAGACCACGCGCGCCCAGGGATCTCCGACGTAGACGCGGAGGCTCATCGCTTTCGCGAGATAGTCGGCGAGCTGCGGCAGGAGCGCTCCGCCGCCGGTCAGGATGATCTTGTCGAGACGCTTGTCCTGGTTGGTCTTCTGGCCGAGGAACAGGTTCGTGGAATACGTGAGCTCCGTCAGGATCGGCGCGAAAACCTTCTCGAAGAGCTTGGGGAAACCGGCGTTATACATCGACGCCATGGAAGCCGCGTCGATCTTCATGCTCTCGGCCTGGTCCACCGGCACGCCGAGGGCGGCGGACATCTCCTTGGTGACCGTCAGTCCTCCGAGCGAGACGGAGCGGCTGACGAACGGGATGCCGTGTTCGACGATCATGATGTTGGTGCGGAGCGTGCCGATGTCCAGGACCAGCGTCGGCGACTTGTCGCGCCCGATGAGAGAACGGATCATCGCCAGGGCCTCCGTCTCGAGGCTCGTCAGCTCGAGCCCGGCCGCGTTGAAGATGTCGGAATACTTCTTGATGAGGGACTTGGCGGCGCCCGTCAGCAGGATCTGGACGTATTTATCGTCAGGGCTCTGAGGGCCGACGGTGACCGGCTTCCAATCGACGGTCATCTCCTCGATCGGAAGCGGGATGAGCTTCTTGGCCTGCCACATGACCGCCTGCTCGAGATCCTCGCGCTTGGCGGTCTTCTGCACGCTGATGATGGAGCTGAATACCGAAGAAATCGGAAGGGCCGAGACGGCCTTGCGGCTGGTCGTCTTGGCCTTCTTGAGCATCTTTTTAAGGAGGTCGGCGGTGCCGGCAGCGTCGTCGATGTAGTTGCGCGTCATCTCGTCTACAGGACGGTCGACGAACGCGTAGGTCATGAGGCGCGCACGCCCCTTCTCGTTCAAGAGCTCGACGAGCTTCACGCCGCCGCCGCCGAAATCGATTCCGAGATAGCTGGGTCTTGATTGGCCGAACAATGCCATATCCTCCTCAGTGAATAGGTTCCTTCTCAGTATACCACACCGGCCTAAACCCGCCTTACCGCGTCGTTCGCGAACGACGCGGCTTATCGCCCGGCGGTCGAACGGAAGCCTGGGAGCGAGCGGGTGGCGTCCGAAAGGCCCGGCGGGGGGTTCAGGATGACGCGGGCATCGAAGATGACGCGCTCGGAGCCTGAGGTGCGCGAGGCGTATTCCCGCTTGAACTCGAACTTCTTGGCGACGAACACGCCGGTGGCCTCGAACGGCGTCGTGCCGCCTCCGGTGTCGATCGTCTCCTCCGCGAAGAACGCGCCGACGGAACGATTGACCGTGGGGCCGACGTAGACATTGCCGCCGCCGGCGCCGTCTCTGAGCACGATCCAGCCGATCGAGGCCAGGTTCTTCAGGTCGCTCTCGTTGCGGTCCTGGTAGGTCAGGTCGCCGTCGATGACGAGGTCGCCTTTCACGATCACGAGGCCGTTGGCTCGCGCCGCTCCGGACGAGTTCTTGAACTCGATCGGCGCGCCGATCGTCAGCCCGGACGGGAAGTAATAGATCTTGCCGTCGAGCCGGTCAGGCAACGAGCCTGGCTGCAGCAGCGCGCCGTACTTGCCGTTCAGGATGCCGTTCACGTCGATCGCGCCGAAGGAACCGACGTAGTTCTTCTCCGGCTTGGGAATCTCGTAGACGGTGGATCCTGACAATGCGCAGCCGAGCTCGCTCGTGAAGTTGGTGATGAGGCCGCCCGACTGCAGACAGTAGGTGGCGTTGTAGATGGGCGGCGCCTCCCCCGCCTGGATCTCGCCGCCGGAATAGACCTGTCCGGAAACGGTCTCGACGAACGGTTTCACGAGCGCCTTGCATTCGTTCGAGAGGCAGTCCGCGTTCGAGAAGCAGCAGCTGCCCTCGTCCGGAGCGCCTGCGCCGCAGGCGCCCCAGTCGAGACTGCAGACGCCGATGGCGGAAGTGACCGGCGGCGAGCAGTCCGCATCGACGGCGCAGTTCACGGTGCACATCGGCTGGTCGACGATCACGCACAGGTCATCGCCCGCGCAGTCCGTATCCGCGGAACAGACGCCGCCGGGGGTGAGGTCGTCAGGAGATTCGCCGCAGTACTTGTATTTGCAGCGTCCGACGAGCCCGGCTTCGCAGGAATCTCCGATGCCGTTGGCGTTCTCGTCGCGCTGATTGGGATTATGGAAGTTGATGCAGTTGTCGCAGGCGCGCGGGAACGGCGCCCCGAAATACGTCGGCGTCGGCGGCGAGGCGTAGCCCGTCGGGGTGAAGCGTCCCTCGGGCGTCCCATCGACATCGACGTCGGCGTCCGCGCACGCGCCGGTGCCGACGTCGGCGTTCTCGCACTTCAGGAACGACTGCGCGTTGGAACGCACGATGTCGCCGCTCGAGTCGGTCGCCTCGACGAAAATCCAATAGCGGCCAGCCGCCAGGGCTGCCGGCACCGCGTAGACGCCCTGGCATGTCAGGGTCGTGCCGAGCGCGGTCGGGATCATCGTGGCCGTGCCTGCGATGCCGCCGACCCAATCCTGGTCGTAGACGTAGACGCGGCAGGTCGCGACGACCGGGAAGGTGCTGAGCGTGTCGGTGCGGAACTTGGTCGTCAGGCTGACGTCCTCGGTCCCGCGGTAGGTGAGGACGGTCGAGCCGTTGACGTCCGTGCCGAGCACGAGGTTCTCGTCGACCGACGGGACGACGTTGACGTCGATCGTCTGCGTCGAAGTCGCGCTCACGTTGGCGGCGCCGTCGAGCGCCGCGGCGGCGATGTCGTACGCGGCGTTGTCGTTGGCGAACGGTCCGACCGTCGCGACGCAGTTGCCGTCCGGCGAGGTATAGCCCGCGCCTTCGAGATCGAACTCGCAACGGCAGATGCCGGACGGGTCGGCGTTCGGCGTCGCCTGGAGGCGGACGGTGGCGCCGACGGGCACGCTGACCTTGCCCGCCACGATGCCCTCGACCTCGACCGCCGGAGCCGGCAGGGTCGGGGCAGAATGTTCAAAGACCTGCACCGACGGCGTCGCCTCGCCGAACTCGACGGAGCCGGAGCGGTTCGCGACGGTCGAGATCTTGTAGTCCTCAGGGCCGAGCGGTACGGCCGAAGAGCTTGCGCAGCTCAGCGTCACGTCGAATCCGGCGACCGTCTCTCCGTATTTCTCCGTGATGACGCCCACGCCGGAAGAAGGGCTGGCGTACTGCAGTTGCGAAGCGCCCGCGCCGGAAAGCGAACAGTTGCCGGCGCCGGCGTCGAACGGGAATGCGTTGGCGGCCACGGCACCGTCGCCGATGACGATGGTGAGCGAGGTGTAGCTGCCCGAGCCGGTGAAGCGGATGCGGTAGGCGGAACTCGCGTAGATACGGTCGTCATGGGCATAAAGCGTGTTGCCGCCGGAGACGATCGGCGCGAGCGCGGTCGTATGCGGCACGTCGGGACAGCTCGCCGCCAGGGTCCAGCCGCCGGCGCCCGGACGCTGCTTGCACTGGACGCCGTCCTGACAAGCCGCGTCGAAGCAATCGGCGCCGGCGTCCGAATCGTTGTTCGCTCCGTCGTGACAGGTGACCGCGCCGGACTCCGCGCCGCAGAAATAGGGGCTGGACGCGACGGAGCCTACGGTCGGCCCGTGCCGCTGGGCCGGAGCCGTGCAGCCGACGTCGGCGCAGTCTATCTGGCCGTCGCCGTCGTTATCGATGCCGTCGCCGCAATAGTCCGCGTCGTTCTCGGAGGCGGAGCAGATGGCGACGTCGGTGGCGAGCGTCGCGTACTGGGATCCGCAGGCGGACGTCGTGCAGCCCGAGCGTCCGATCTTGCGGTTCGCGCGGCATTCTGCGTCCGCGCAGTCGATCACGGTATCGAGATCGTCGTCCACGGCGTCGCTGCATGAAAGGAACGTGTAGTCCTCCTGGCCGGGACTTGGTCCGCACTGGCCGAAAACGTTCCGGCAGTCTGGATCGAACTCGTCGATCAGCGCGTTGCCGTCGTTGTCGATGCCGTCGTCGCAGAGATTGAAATAGAAGGCGGGCAGGACCGTGCCGTCGCCGAGAGGGCTGGGCGGCAGATACGCCTCGAAGCTCGCGCAGGAACTGGCGCCGAAGGAAGCGCCGAGACAGTCGATGTCGGCGCAGTCGACGTCCTCGTCGAGGTCGTCGTCGAGTCCGTCGAAGCACTGCGCCGGCGCATCGACGAACGTGCCTGAACCGATATCCCAGCGCATGCGCTCGTCGACCGTGCAATTCCCCTGGCCTTCGCAATCGTAATCGCGGCAGTCGATGCCTGTGCCTGCGCTCGTATCGACGGCGGAGCCGTAGTCCTGATCGCGGTCGTTGTCGATGTCGTCGACGCAGGATATCTCGACGGCGGCGCAATCCTGGAAGCCGCTCTTCCAGCAGCCGGTGCCTGGATCGTCGTCGGCGCAGTCGAGCTCGCCGTTGCCGTCGTTGTCGAACGCGTCGGCGCAGTTCGCGTGCGCGGCGCCGGCGTTCTCGGAACCGCAGAACTTCGTGCCTGCGAGGTTGCCTGGGCGGCCGTTGCAGAGCGGGTCGGCGCAGTCGAGCTCGCCGTTGCCGTCGTTGTCGAGGCCGTCGTTGCAGGTCTGCTCCGGAGACTCGCAGACCTGCGTCGGGCTGATGCTTTCACCCGTGCAATCCGAATCGGCGCAGTCCAGGCGATAGTCCAGGTCGTTGTCGACGCCGTCGTAGCACTGCCGGTGCGACGGCCCGAATAGCGCGGAGAGCGAGGCGCCCTCGTCGCGGTTCGAGGGAGAAGACGCGTCGAGGTACACGCTGAACGGACCGACGATCTGCGTCGCTCCGTATTGCGAGAGCTCAAGCGTGATGGAAATCGTGCCCGGTACCGGCGAGACGTAGCGGAGGTCCTGCGTGAAATCATACGTCACGCCGGCCGCGCTGGAACCAGACGATCGTTCGATGATGGTCTTGGGGATGTTGACGGCCTGGTCGGGCGGCAGGCTGGCGACAGGGCTCGGATTCTTCAGCGAAGCGTTGCCGGAAAAGGCCTTGTCGACGGTGATCTTGAAGCGCACAGGGTCGGCGTCCGCGGAGTACGGACCGCTCGTGAAACGGACCTTGAGGCTGGCGTCGCCCTCCTCATGGTTCTGCGTCCAGGCGTATGCGACGACCTGACCGCCGACCGAGACGTTCCCCGCGCATACGTTTCCCGCGCATGAAGGATTCATGACCGCCTGGGCCGGCAGGAACTCGCGCCAGAACAGTCCGGCGGCGACGGCGAGCGCGATGATCCAAAAACGGGTCTTCATGGGCGAGGAGGCTGAGGCGAGGACGCGGGCGGGTGCGTGATGCAGAGATACGTGATGCCGCGGCAGTTACGGTCCGGTACGGTCGCAGGAGTGCCCCCGGCGCAGTCGCGCTGGAGGTTGGCGTCGTCGTCGACGCCGTCGTAGCAGCGGATCTCTACGGGAATGCCGCGCGCCCTCAGCAGGGTGAAAGCGAGGTCGCCCTCGGTGTCGCACTGCGCGACGTTCGCGTCCGGGTCGGTGTTCTCGAAATAAGCCCTCGACGGATCGGTGTCGGCGTTGCCGTCCAGGCAGTATTTCGCGCGCACGGAGTCGACTGAATTCGCGCCCGCGGCGCCGGCGAACGTCCACGTCGAAGGATGGACCGCGACGTTGCGCGAGACGGCCTTCACCTCCGGCGGCGTCGCCTGGATCTCGCAGCCGAACGGCGGATCAGGCAACTGCGAGCTGAACGACCAGAGAACCGGGTTTCCCGAGCCGTCCACGACGGCATCGCCGCCAGTCATGGCGTATGAGATCGAATACGTCGGGACCAGCGCCTGACGCGTCGTGACGGTATGCAAAAGTTCGCGATGCGTCCCGTTTGACATCTGGAAGACGCAGCGGATGATCGCGCCTGCCGGCGCGGAGAATCCGTTGAAGACGACGGGAATGTCGGTCAGCGCCGACGTGCTGGGCGCCGGCGAGTAGACGCCTTCGATAGGATCGATGTCGTCGGTCCAGCCGGTGTCGACGAACGTGCTTCGAGCGCCCCAAGCCCCGGGCGCCGCGCAGGAGGAGAACGGCGTACCGCAGCCGAACTTGATCCAGCCTGAACCGCTGGCGTCGCCGTTGCCGTTCCAGGCGTAGCCGTTGAACTCGCCGGCGGGCTGAGTGGCGTCCTCGTCGTACTCGACGGCGTAGTCGGAGCTCGGGCAGGAATGCGGCGATGCGGTGTTCGTGCCGACATCGGTGCAGTTGAGGGAAATCCAGCCGCGGTAGTTCGCGCCGTCCGTCATGCTGATGACGTAAGCCCAGCCGTGGATCTCCTGGTCGGTGGTGTCGTAATACGCGCACGGGACGAATCCGGGGCAATAATGGTCCGCCGCGCTGACCGGACTCGAAGGCGTACCGCCAGGAGGCGCCCCGGCCGCGCCGTCGCATGTCGCGCCGAAACAGATCCAGCCCGCAGTGGTCGACCAGGCCCAGCCCGAAAGGTTGTTGTCGTCATCGAAATCAAGGCCGTAATCCCCTCCTGCGCCGACGCATCCGGTGCCGGGATTGTTGCAGTCCATCGAGATCCAGCCGAGCGAACCGGACCACGCCCAGCCGCTGACGTTATGGACGGCGGCCTCCGCGGAGCGCGGGATGAGCAGTAATACGAAGACGCCCACGCCGAAAACGAGGGAGGTCAGTCTGGCGGAAAGCCCGGACGTTCCCATACGGCCTTATTCTACAGGAATTGACGCTCCCTCGCACGGCCCTCACAATGGGGACATCTGCCTTAATCGAGTAGCGCCGTATCATGCCTTCCAAGACCGAAAAAACCGGGGCCGAAAACGTCCGCTGGGACCTCTCGTTCCTCTATAAAGGGATCGATGACCCGAGGCTCACGACCGACCTCGACGAGGTCGTGAAGCACTGCCGTTCGTTCAACAAGCGCTTCCGCGGCAAGCTCGGGACCGACCTGGGCGACGCTCTGCGCGCCTACGCCGACATCTCGGCCCAGAGCATGAAGATCGGCGTCTACCTCTTCCTCTCGAAGAGCGTCGACCTCTCGAACGCGAAGTTGAACGCCAAGCGCGCCGAGGTCGACCGCGTCATGAACGACGCCTCGGGGGAGCACCTGACGTTCTTCACGCTCGAGCTCGTCGACATTCCGGAGGCCGACATCGCGCGCCAGGCCAAGTCCGACGCCTTCGTCGCGAAGCACCGCCCCTGGATCGATCACGCGCGCCTCTTCAAGCCGCATCTGCTCAGCGAGCAGGTCGAGGGCGCGCTCACCAAGCGCGAGAGCTTCGGTCCCGGCGCCTGGAGCGACTTCTTCGACGAGGTCGAGGCCGACCTGAGCTTCAAGCTCGGGAACGACAAGATGACGCTGACGGAGATCCTGCACGTCGTGAACGACGACGCGAGCGCCGTGCGTCGCGCCAGGACCCTCAAGGTCCTGAACGACGGCCTGGGCGGACCCTTCGCCAAGTACGCCGCGCAGACGCTCTGGCAGACGGCCGGCGGCAACGACCTGGAAAACAAGGAGCGGGGCTACAAGCACCCGATGCAGGGCCGCAACATGGGTAACCGCATCCCGGACAAGGTCGTCGAGGCCTTGCACGAAGCGGTCACCGATGTCGCCGGACCCTTGGCCCGCCGCTGGTACCGCTTGAAAGCCAAGCTTTTGGGCCTCAAACGCCTCCGGTGGAGCGATCGCAATGCGCATCTGCCTTTCGAGGACAAGAGCCTCGTGCCGTTCGACGTCGCCCAGCGCGAGATCGTCCTTCCGGCCTACCGGAGCTTCAGCCCGACGCTCGCCAAGCTCATCGAAGAGATGGTGAAGGAGCGGCGCATCGACGCGCCGGCCGGGCCGAACCGCGAGAGCGGCGCCTACTGCTACTCGATCGTGCTCCCCGACGGCAAACCGATCTCGTTCAACTTCCTGAACTACAAAGGATCGAAGCGCGACGTGATGACGATCGCGCACGAGGAAGGCCACGCCGTCCATGGCCTCCTGGCCGGAGAGTCGCAGGGCGTCCTCCAGCAGCACGCGCCGATGGCCTACGCCGAGACGGCCAGCGTCTTCGGCGAGATGACGACCTTCGAGTTCCTCCGCGCCCGCATGCCGAAGGACGACCCGAAGGCCTCGCTGGCGCTGGTCGCCGGCAAGATCGACGATATGCTGAACACCGTCGTGCGGCAGATAAGCTTCTCGAACTTCGAGCGCGCGCTCCATGGCGCGGGCAAGAAGCTGGCGGCCTCGGACCTCGACGCGCTCTGGATGGAGGCCACGCGCAAGATGTACGGCAAGGACGGCGATGTCTTCGACTACGCCGACATGTCGCACCTCTGGGCGTACATCTCGCACTTCCACCGGCCGTTCTACGTCTACAGCTACGCATTCGGCGAACTGCTGACGCAGAGCCTCTACGCCAAGCGGGAGGCCTACGGCAAGAAGTTCGAGCCGTTGTACCTCGACCTCCTGCGCGCCGGCTCCACCAAGGACGCCGTCGGCCTGCTCAAGCCCTTCGGGCTCGATCCGACCGACCCGACGTTCTTCGCGGATGGCGTCACGGGCAGCCTCGGCAAGCTCGTGGCCGAGGCGGAAAAGCTGGCGAAGAAAATCTAGGACGAAAAATCCCGACGGCCTCCGTCGGGATTTTCATTTTGCATATACCACCCCGGCGAAGGATGGAGCCCACGCGCTTCGTCATCAGATACAAACTCACCTGATGAAAAAGTATCAGATGAAAATCCTTCTTGAAATCAAGGGAGGGGCAGGCGCGTGTTTGACGTTCAGACGTGGCCGAACATCCACTCGCGGGTGTCCGGGTCGCCGAATTTCTCGTCGTACTGCCTGGCCATCTCTTCGCTCGTGAGCTTGGCGGCGCCGGCGGCGTAGATTTCGACGGCCAGTTTCTGCCAGGCGACCGCATCGGCTTCGCCGAGCTTGGCCATGGCCGCGTCCAAGCGGCCGAAGAACGCCTCCATGTTTCCTTCCGCCAACGCCGCTTTCGCTTCTTCGAAGGCCAGATCCTGCTCGTTCCGTTCGGTCCGTTCGATCGGGGCTTCGGGCATGCGTTCAGACATGGGGGGCGGTCCTATTTCTTAAGATGCCGGTCGAGCGCCTTGTTGACCTGCGCGTCGGCTTCCGTGTTGTACTCGCGACGGACGTGCTTGAAGGTGACTTTCTTGAAGGCGATGCGCTCGTTGTGGATCAGCATGTAGATCGAGGCGAGCCCGGCGTCCTTCACCTTGTACTCCCCCGTCAGCTGTTTCACCGCGAGTTCGGAGTCCATGCGCATCTCGAGCGTCTCCGCGCCGAGTTCGCGCGCCTTGCGGATGGCGGCGAGGATGCCCTTGTACTCGGCTTGGTTGTTGGTGGTGATGCCGACGTATTCGCCGTGCCCCGCGATCGATTCGCCGTCGGGCGTCTTGATGACGTAGCCGTACGCCGAAGGACCGGGGTTCCCGCGGGAACCGCCGTCGCTATACGAAATCAGGTGCTTGTGGACGGCCATAAATACAGGGGGAAGTATAACATAAGGCCTACTCCTCCGTGGCCTTACCCCCCCCAGCCTACCCTTTCAAATCTCCAATAACGCACGGCCGTGCGTTATTGGAGAAAAGAAAGCCCCTCTTTGGAAGAGAGGGGCTGGAGTGAGTGGGGATTTAGGACTGGATCTCCGAAGTCCGAATATCGACGACCCTCCCTTGCGGCTCGACGCGGCCTTGCCATTCGTTGAGATCGAGCTCGACGACGGCGTCGATTGGACCGCCGATCGGGAGATCGACCAGCCTCGGACCGAACCCGAAGCCGATGAGCTTCAGGCGTCCGCCTTTGTCGTCGACGACGGTCAGCTGGAGGTGCTTACCCTCTGCGCCGACTTGCCGCGACGAGGCGACGCGTCCTCCGCGCAGGAGGAAGCGCGGACGAGGGTTGCCCTCGCCGTGCGGTTCGAGCGCCTTCAGTTCCCTGATGAGCCCGACGGAGACCTCGTGCACCGCCGCCTCTTCCTCGATCTCGATCGAGGGCGTGAGGTCGGCGGAACCGAGCGTGGCGTCGGCGTGAGCGACGAAGGCCCTCTTGAAGGCCTCGAAGTTCTCGTCGCCGACGATGGTCATCCCGCAGGCGGCCGGGTGGCCGCCGAACTTCTGGATATGTTCGGAACACGCGCGCAGGGCACCCGTGACGTCGAAGCCTGGGATGCTACGGCCGGAACCGACGTATCTCGCAGCGGAAGGAACTCCCCCTGCCCCCTCTTGCTCCAAGAGGGGGGAAAGTCGAGTCTGACGTCCTAGGGCGATGACGGGGCGGTAGTGCTCGTCGACGAGCTTGGAGGCGACCAGGCCGCACAGCGCGGCCGGCCAGCCCTGTCCCGCCACGACGATAGCGCTCTGCGTCGCTTGCGCGGCGCCCATCACGAAGGCCTCTTCCATGATGTTTGCGGTCGCTTTCTGGCGGTCCGTGTTGTGGCCGTGCAGGACTTCGGCGCGGACTTCCGCGTCCTCCGACGTTTCCGCCGTCAGCAGCCCGAAGGCGGCATCGGCGTGCTCCATGCGTCCGGCCGCGTTGATGCGGGGCGCGATGCGGAAGCCGATGGACATGGCATCGAGAACCTCGTCGTCGCGGCGCACGCCGTCGATGAGGGTCTTGAGGCCGAGGCGTTTCGTCTTGTTGAGGACCACGAGCCCGTAGTGCACGAGCGCGCGGTTCTCGCCGACGAGCTTGCCCATGTCGGCGACGGTGGAGATGGAGACCATATCGAGCAGCCACTTCTCGTGGCCCTCGGGGAGATGCGCTTCTTTCCAGAGCGCCTGGCAGAGCTTGAAGGCCACGCCGCCGCCCGTGAGGTGGCGGAACGGATACGTCTCGCCTTCGCGCAGCGGATGCAGGATGGCGTAGGCGGGCGGAAGCTCGGGCGGCAGGGTGTGGTGATCGGTGACGATGACGTCGATGCCGAGCGAGACCGCCAGCGTGATTTCCTTGCCGCTCGAGATGCCGCAGTCGCAGGTGATGATGACCTTGGTTCCCTCCGCGGCCATCTTCTCGATCGACGGGGAGTTCATGCCGTAGCCGTCCTTCTCGCGATGCGGCAGGTACACCGACACGTCGGCGCCGATGGCCTTGAGCGTCGAGTGGAGCACGACCGAACCGGAGACGCCGTCGGCGTCATAGTCGCCGTGGACGACGATCTTCTCGCCGGTCTTCGCTGCCTTCATCAGACGGTCGACGGCCTTGCGCATATCAAGGAACAGGAACGGATCGTGGACATCACGATCCCAGGAAGGATGCAAGAACCCGTCGGCCTCGGCGGCCGTGCGGATGCCTCTTCTCCACAGGAGCGCGGCGATGAGCCGCGAATGTCCCGCCAGCGCCGTGAAGGCTTCCTGCGGGACCGCTTCGGCCATCTTCCAGCGTTTTTGACCCATGGGCCTATTAGTACCCGTAGAAGGCCGTGGAGACAAGCATGCTGGTCAGGACGAGCAGGCAGAGCAACGCCCAGCCCTTCTTGACCCAGTCGCGCCGACGCCACTTTTTCTTCTTGATGATCTTGTCGTCATTCATATGATCATTTCCCTTCGTCACGTCGTTTCAGGACCGCGATGAACGCCTCGGGCGGGATGTCGACGCCGCCGGCCGCGAGACCCATCATCTTCTTCTTGCCCTTCTTCTGCTTCTCGAGGAGCTTCTTCTTGCGCGTCACGTCGCCGCCGTAGAGGTAGCCGGTGACGTCCTTGCTGAACGGCTTGATGCGCTCGGAGGCCACGATCTTGCCGCCGATGGCGGCCTGGATCTTGATCTCGAACTGCGTCCGCTCGATCTCCTCCTTCAGGATCTCGCAGACGCGCCGACCGATGCGCGTGGCGTCGTCCTCGTAGACCATCATCGAGAGCGCCTCGACGGGGTCTTCCGCCACCAGGATGGACATCTTCACGACCTCGGCCGGGCGATATTCGGTGAACTCGTAGTTCATCGAGGCGTAACCGGAAGACACGCTCTTCAATTTATCATAAAAGTCGACCAGGATGGCCGAGAGCGGCATCTCGAAATGCATGATGACGCGCGCGCCGACCACGTCGTCGACGGCGGCGGCCGACTCGACGCCCGTCAGGTATTCCATCGTCTTGTAGATGCCGCGCTTGTCGACGACCATGCCCATCACGCCGCCGATGTACTGCTTAGGCGTGACGATGTCGAGCTTGACCCACGGCTCGTGGATGCGGTCGACCTTGCTCATGTCGGGAAGTTCCGACGGCGACTTGATCATGATCGAGCCGCCGTGCTTGAGGTCGACCTGGTAGGCGACGCTCGGGACCGTGACGATGAGATCGAGATTATATTCGCGCGTCAGGCGCTCCTGCAGGATTTCGAGATGTAGCAATCCGAGCAATCCACAGCGGAAGCCGAAGCCGAGCGCCGAGGATTGTTCGGGCTCGAAGGCGAGCGAGGCGTCGGAGAGTTTCAGCTTCAAAAGCCCTTCGCGCAGGCGGTTGAATTCGTCGCCCTCCTTCGGGAAGACGCCAGCGAAGACCATCGGCTTGATCTCCTTATAACCTGGCAGAGGCTGGAGGCCGCGCGCTTTCCAATCCGAGACGGTGATGGTGTCGCCAACGCGGCAGGCGGAGATGTCCTTGTGTCCCGTCACGATGTAACCGATCTCGCCGGCGGAGAGCGCGGCGGACTGCATCAGCTTGGGACGGAACCAGCCGACTTCCAAGACTTCGTTCTGCGCGAGCGTGGCGGTGAGCTGGGCCTGGACGCCGCGCTTCACGGAGCCTTCGACGATGCGCACGAAGGCGACGACGCCTTTGTATTCGTCGTAGATGGAATCGAAGATGAGCGCGCGGAGCGGCTTCTCGTTCTCGATCTTGGGAGGAGGCACGCGCGCGATGACGGCGTCGACGATTTCCTGGATGCCCTGTCCCGTCTTGCCGGAGGCCAGGATGATCTCCTCGCGCCTGCAACCGAGGAGCTGCATGAATTCCGCGGCGGTCTTCTCGACGTCGGCCGCGGGCATGTCGATCTTGTTGATGACCGGGATGATCTCGAGACCCTGCTCGATGGCGAGGTAGAGGTTGCCGATGGTCTGCGCCTGGACGCCCTGCGTGGCGTCGACGAGCAGGATGGCGCCTTCGACGGCGGCCAGCGAACGCGAAACCTCGTAGGTGAAGTCCACGTGTCCCGGCGTGTCGATGAGGTTCAGGATGTAGTCCTTGTCCCCTGCCTTGTAGTCCATGCGGACCGGCTGGAGCTTGATGGTGATGCCGCGCTCGCGCTCGAGGTCCATCGTGTCGAGCAGCTGGGCCTTCATCTCGCGCTTTTCGACGGTGCCGGTGAATTCCAAGAAGCGGTCGGCCAGGGTGGATTTCCCGTGGTCGATGTGCGCGATGATGCAGAAATTGCGGATCTCGGCGGGCATGTCGCGTCTACGCTATCAAAAAACCCCGACCGTTTCAAGGGTCGGGGGGTCGGTCACATATGAGCGACCAGGAAACGACGAAGGGCGTACGGTTTGATCGGGACCAGATCGAAGCACCAGGAGTGCGCACCATGGAAGGCCCAGGGCGCGAACCACACGTGGCTCTGGTCGCGCCACGGCGATCCGAGCGCGACGATCGGGTAGAAGTGGATGAGATCCCGATACCGGTCTGAGAACGCCTCCATCTCGTGGAGAGTCACCGGGCGGTAGCGATAACGCGCCAACCGCTCGGTCGCGTCCGTCAGCGAGACCGGCCGCTTGAAGTCGACGAACTTGAGGCCGAGCGTGGCCGAGACGAGGCCGGGCTGGCAAGGGAAGTACTTCGCCTTCAGGAAGCAGGCGACATGTTCGACGCGTCGTTCCTTGGTGATGCGCGCGAACAGGTCCTCGATCGGCACGGCGTAGTCGACCGTCACGGTCCAATCGCGATCCTCCGGCACGGGCCGGTCTTCGTCCTCGTCTTCGATGGCGCACTGGATGCGCTCCATCGTCGCATCGAACGGGAGCGTCCCTTCTTCGAGCCGTCGTTCCAGGTCCTTCAGCCTCTTGTGCAACTTCCGATACTGTTCGTCGGTGACACCTTTACGCGTCATGACAAACCTCCTTGGTGCGGGAAATTCCGCGCGCGAAGTATGCAGTCGTATGGATGGCGCGTCAAGCGGAAAAGAAAGCCGCCCCTGCGAGGAGGGGCGGACTAAGATAACAAAGCGGTTGGTTTCCTTTAGCCCCAGGATGCTGACGGCACGAGGCCATTTGTGTACCCGACTGCTGGAGCCGCTGCGGTGGTCACGTCCTCGCGGACTTCTTCCACCGGTCGCCTGTCGCTGCGACCTTGGCGGTCCCTTAACCCCCGACGGCGCAATGCGCGACCGCTTCTGCACGCCGCCGGTTTTGGGCTAGCTCCCCGTCCTCCGACGGGTGTCGGAGGAGCTCCGCCCGGCTTACGCCGGTTCTGCTTAGAGGCGACTTATCATCCCGAAGGAAATGCGCCCCGAAAGGGAATCCCGATTTGGTTTCTTGGAACCCAACCGTTCCCAGCGTATCACAGGTCCTGCGTGTCCGAAACCGCCAAGGGCTTCTCGAACTTCAAGAAGCGTCGATGCATGGCGCCGGCGATCGCCATCAGCTCTTCCGACTTCAGCAGATAGAGGACGAGCACATACGCCACGATGCCCAACAGGCTGGCGACGGACGCTTCCTTGAGCACCGAGAGGCTGCCGCGTGTGTCGAGAGTGACCATCCGCGGTTGGACGACCTGCCAGGCGACCCACGCGCACGCCGCCGCGCCGAGGAAGAATTTCCCGAAGGCGCGCAGGATGCCGGCGCCGCCGATGCGGCCGAATTTTTTTCTGAGGACGAAGGCGAGGACGATCACCTGCAAGGCCGACGCGACCGAGAAGGCGGCGGCGAGCGCCAGGACGCGGACGTCATCCACGCCGAAGAGGCCGAGCCAGAGCCAGACGGTGGCCGCGCCCGGACCCGTCGAGAGCCAGGCCTTGCACGCGAGCGTCACGGCGATGTTGACCGCCATGGCGGCGAACGAGACCAGGACCGGGATGAAGGTGTTCTTGAGGGCGTAGAAAGCGCGGGCCAGGAGCGGCGCGAGGCCCTGGAACGCGAGCGAGACCGCGAAGACACCGAGCGAGGCGGCCGCGAGGCGCGTGTCGTTCCAGTCGAGCCCGCGCGCGCCGATCAGCACGCGGACGATGTGCACGCGGAGCACGACGGCCATAGCCGAGAGCGGGATCAGGAAGAACAGGATCTGCCGGAAGGTGGCGGCGAAGATGTCGCGGAAGCCGTCGCGATCGCCGCGGGCAGAAGCCTCCGAGAGCGCCGGGAAGGCCGCGATCGAGAACGGGATGGCGAAGGCGCCGAGCGGCACCGCCGAGATGTTCATCGCCAGGTTGAAGAGAGCCGGGGCGCCGACGCCGAAGGTCGTGCCGATGGCCGTGCCGATGAACTGGCTGATCTGCGAGATGTCGACGCCGAGGACGCGCGGCAGGAAGAGCCGCCCGACCTCGCGCACGCCCTCGTGCTTCGCGTCGAGCGCGAAACGCAGCCGCCAGCCGAGCGCCATGGCCGGCGGGACCTGCACCAGGAGGTGCAGCACGGTGCCGATGATGGCGCCATACGCCACGCCCATGACACCGAACGGCTTCGAGAGGAAGACGATGCCGAAGATGATGGCGGCGTTGTAGATCGGCGGCGCGAAGGCCACCGCCAGGAAACGCCGGTTGGAGTTCAGGACGCTGGAGAAGACCGCCGAGAGCGCCAGGACGAACGGCGAGAGCATCATCACCCGCGTCAGCATGATCGTCAGCTGGAGCTTCTCGCCGGTGAACCCGGGAGCGATGTGCGGCACCAGCCAGTGCGCGCCGAGCGAGAGCGCCAGGCTCAAGACGCCCATCACCACGGCCACGATCGAAAGGATGCGGTCCGTCATCCGCCAGGCTTCTTCGCGCCGGCCCTTCGCCAGGTATTCGGTGAAGACCGGGATGAAGGCCGCCGCGAAGACGCCCAGGATGAGGAGCGCGAACAGGAAGTTCGGCACCTGGAACGAGGCGTAATAGGCGTCGAGCTCGTCGCCCACGCCGAAACGCCCGACCAGCATGCGGTCGCGGAACAACCCGAGGATGCGCGACAGGATCGAACTGACGCCGATCAGGAGCGCGGCGCCGGCGATGGTCTTGGATTCCTGGTTGAAGAGCTTGGAGATCATTTCAGCTTGAGGAGCTTGGCCGCCTGCCGCGCGATGGAGCCCTCCTCGTCGGTCGGTACCACCAGGTGCTTCAGCTTGAACGGCGCGAACCATCTCATGATCAGCACACGCATCTTGTCCGAGCGCTCGCCGATGCCGGCGGTGAAGACGACCGCGTCGCAGCCGCCCATGACGGCCATGAACTGGCCGACGTAGCGCACGACGTCGTAGACGAACATCTCAAGCGCGAGCTTGGAACGCTTGTCCCCTCTCGAAGCGCCCTCCATCACGTCGCGCATGTCCTTATGGCCGGAGATGCCGAGCGTGCCGGACTTCTTGTTCATCAGCTCATCGACCTGGTCCGGGGTCATCTTCAGTTCGCGGATGAGCCAGATGGGGATCTCCGAGTCGATGTCGCCGCAGCGCGTGGACATGGTGAGGCCTTCGAGCGGCGTGAAGCCCATCGAGGTGTCGACGGCCTTGCCGCCCTTCACCGCGGAGATGGAAGCGCCGCTGCCGAGATGGCAGGTGACGAGCTTCAGCTTGGAAAGAGGCTTCTTGAGTTTCTTGGCGGCTTCGGCCGCGACATATTCGTGCGAGATGCCATGGAAGCCGTACTTGCGCACGCCGTGCTTCTCGTAGAGCTCGTACGGCAGCGCGTACATGTAGGCGTAGTCCGGGATCTTCGTGTAGAAAGCCGTGTCGAAGACGGCGACGTTCGGCACGCTCGGCATCAGCTTCATGACGGCCTCGATACCCATCACGTTCGGCGGATTATGGAGCGGCGCGAGCTTGTAGTATTCCTTCAGCTGGGCGATGACCTTCGCGTCGATCTTCGTCGGCACCGTGAGCGCCGTGCCGCCGTGGACGACGCGGTGCCCGAACGCCTTCACTTTCTTCACGTCGAGACCGGCCTTCGCCAAGGCGGCGAAGGTCTTGGAAAGCGCGTCGGCGTGGTCGGGCACGGAAGCGAACGTCTCCCTGATCTCCTCGCCGCCGTTCTTGAACTTCAGGAACGGCTTGTCGAGGCCGATGCGTTCGACGATGCCCGAAGCCAGCGTCTTCATCTTGAGGTCGAAGACCTTGAACTTGAACGAGGAGGAGCCGGAGTTGATGACGAAGATCATGGCAGTTCAGCTATGGCGTCTGATGATTTACCCATCGGTCCGTGGCCGGGGACGATCCAGGCGGAGAGGCCGATGATCCTGCGGCGGCTGGCTTCGAGCGCGTCCTTGTCGCGGACGACCTTGAGGCGCGGGTCGGAGGGGCTGCGCACCCAGAGATCGCCCGCCATCGCCACGACGCCTTCGGGCGCGTTCACGACGACCGCGCAATCGTGGTCGCTGTGGCCGCCGAGCTTCAGCACGTAGACGTCGTCGGTGATCGGCAGCGCCTCTTCCGGCCAATACGCGTGGATGGAGCCCTTCCAGCGCGATCCGGCGCCGACGTATTCGGCGTTCGGGAAGAGATGCAAGAGACCGGTGTGGTCAGGATGGAAATGCGTGAGCACCACGACGTCCACCTTCAAGGGATCGACGTCGGCGGCTTCGAGCGCGGCGAGATAGGCCTCTTCCTCGCCGGCGTTGGCGACGTCGACGACGATGCGGCGGCTGCCGTCCTCGATATACGTCGAGGTGCAGGTCACGTCGAAACGGGTGCCGCGCTCGATCCAGCGCCACCAGCCTTCGCGAATGACGCGGACGGAAGCCATATCTACTTCTGCGTCCAGTGCGCTTCGCCTTTCTGCACCGCGATGATCTCCCCCGTCGCCCCTTGCGCGGAGAGCGAAGCGGCGTTGGCTTCGTCGGTGTCGAGATGGATGTTCATGCGGAAGCTCGGATGCACGCGCACCGCCACGTTGTGGACGGTGATCGGCGTCTCGCCCGGCACGCGGACCGAGATCAGGTCGCCGTTCTTCAGGCCGAGCGTCTCCGCCTCCTTGTCGGAGCAATGCAAATGCCGCTCGTCGTTGATGACGCCTTCGGCAAGCTCGACGGAACCTTTCGGACCGACCAGCTCGCACGCGGCGGTCCCGGCGAGGTCGCCGGAGATGCGCACTGGCGTCATGATGCCCAAGCGATAGCCGTCGGAGAACGCCAGTTCGACCTGTGACTGCTTGCGGCACGGTCCGAGCACGCGCGCCTCGAACTGCCCCTTCGTCCCTTTGACGACGACTTTTTCCTCATACGCGTATTGCCCCGTCTGCGAGAGCTCCTTCAGGACCTTCATCTGGTAGCCGGAGCCGAAAAGGACGTCCTGGTGCTCCCGGGAAAGATGGACGTGGCGGGCGGAATATTCGATGCGCACCGAGACGCCGACGGCCGGATGCCCGGCGACGGAATCGAGCGGCAGGGGTTCATTCGTCATAATGCTTCACGATGGGCGTTTCGTCGTAACGGAGGAAGAAGCGTACCACGCGGGCGATGAGCGTCTTCTCCTTGGTGATGCCGAACTTCTTGAGACGCGAGGCCGGCGCGCGGAAGGTCGTCACGGCCCATTCGATCAGGCGCGCGTTCGACTTCACGACCATGCCGAGGATGCCGGTCTTCCACTTCGGCGCCGACAACCGCTTGTTCACGATCTTGATGGCGGAATCGGGACAGACGCGCTCGCAGGTCTCGCAGCCGATGCACTTGTCGAGGTCGATGACGATGGCCGGCTCGCCGAGCATGCCGAGCTTCTTGGTGTCCCAGCTGATGGCGTTCACGGGGCACTTCATCACGCACTCGCCGCAGGATTTGCAAAGCCCGGTGAACCGCGTGACGCGGACCTTGGCGTTCTCCTCGGTGTGCGGTTCGAGGCGCTTGAGCTCTTCGGGCGTGTTGCGGTCCATATCAGGCGTGGGAATAGCCGATGTCGAAGGCCTTCTCGTTCAGTTCCTTGAGCGCAGGGTCCACCTCGTACTTGGACTTGAACTGCTTCTCGATGCCAGCCAGGAAGCTGTCGCGGTCGAGCCCGGGAATCGTCTTCACCATCGCGCCCATCATGATCATGTTGAAGACGCGCGGCTTCTTCAGCTCCTCTTTGGCGATGCGGCCGGCGTCGATCTGCCTCGGATTCCAGCGCGTGATCTGCGCGACGTCCTTCACCAGGAAGCTGTTCACGATAATCTTCGTGTCGTCCTTGAGGTAGTTGAAGATACGCGGCACAGCGCGCTGGGAGAGCGCGACCCATAGGTCCGCCTTGGCGAACTTCGGATACGCGAGATCCGTGTCGCTGATTTGCGCCCAGGCTTCGGTCACGCCGCCGCGCTTCTCGGTCGAGAAGTACGGCACGTAGACCGCCTTCTTCCCCTGAAGGAAGGCGGTGTAGGCGATGATCTTGGCGATGGACTGCACGCCCTGCCCCCCCTCGCCGCTGATGATGATCTTGTACGGCTGGCTCATATCAGAAATATCCCAGCTTGAACGCCTTCGCGAGCTTCCCTTCGAGGATCTCGAAGGTCTTGTCGGGATGCTCGACGGTGCCCCAGTTCAGCGTGCAGGGCGAAAGCACTTCGAGGAAGGCGAAGCCCTTGCCGTCGATGACGTGCCGGAGGCCTTCCTTCATCAGGTCGCGGAGCGCGAGCTGCCGCGTGGTGATGCCGCGCGCGATCCAGGCGCTCGGGTTCACGTGGCGGATGAGGTCGGGACCTTTGATGAAATGATCGTCCGCGCCGTACGGCGTGGTGGCCGTCTTCATGCCGGGGAGCGTCGTGGGCGCTTCCTGTCCGCCCGTCATCCCGTAGACGGCGTTGTTCACGACGATGACGAGGACGTCCTCATCGCGGATGGCGGCGCTCAGGAGTCCGCCCATTCCTATGGCGTAGGCGCCGCCGTCGCCGACGTACGCGACCGCGACGGCGTCGGGGTTGCCGCGCTTGAGTCCGCACATCGTCGGGACGGTGCGGCCGTGATGCGTCTCGATGGTGTCGATGTTGAAATAATCGTAGGCCAGGAGCGAACAGCCGATGTCGACGCCGAAGGCCACGCGCCGCTGGATGCCGAGATCGTCGATGGCGAAACCGAAGGCCTTGAGGACCTCGGGATGTCCGCAGCCGGGACAGAAAAGATGCGGCTTCGATTCAAGCCGTACGCACTTGGGATAGGCGAGATGAATGCTGGGGGCATTCATAAGCAAAAAGCCAAAAGTTCAAAGCAAGAAGCTGGAAGCCAAAGGTCAAAATTCAAAAGCCCGAGCTTTTTTCTTGCAGCTTCTGACTTCCCGCTTTTGGCCTTTGACTTTTGGCTTTTTGCTTTCATATTCAGGCGTTCTTGATGAGTTCCACGATCTCCTCGGGATAGATGCCGATGGAGGGGCGGAAGTGTTCGATCATCTTCGGGCCGGGCATGTCGTACAAACCGTCGCGCACGATGCGGGCGAGCTGGTTGATGGCGGACTCGGCGAGAATGATGGTGTCGGCGCCCTTCGCCGCTTCGAGCAGGGCCTTCCGCGGGAACGGATTGATGGTGATGGGACGGAAGAGGCGCGCCTTGCCGCCGGTGGCGTCGATGGCGGCCTTGGCGGCCTGCGAGACGATGCCGTGCGCGACGACGAGCACCTTGGCGTTCGGGTCGCCGTACGACTCGTGCTCCTCGATGTCCGGCGCCATCTTGTCCCAAGCGGCCTTGATCTCCATGTTCACCTGGAGCGTCTCCTCTTCGAGGTTCAGGCAGTTGCGGTAACAGGAATATTCCACGCCGTCCTGGACGCGGATGTGCACTTCGGGTTTCGGCACGACTTCGTTGATGGGCCGATCGCGCTTTTCTTCGAGCAAGTAGCGTTCCGTCGGCACCGTCTCGATGCCGCGCGAAGCGGGATCGTACAGCTCGACCTCGCCCATCATCTTGGCCTGGTAGCCGTCGGAAAGCAGGAAGGTCGGGAAACGATATTTCCAGGCGATGTTGAAGACCTTGATGCCGTAGTCGTAGAGCTCCTGCAGGGTCGCCGTCGAATAGACGATGCGGTAGCCGTTGCCGTTGCCGCCGTAGGCGGTGAGGTTCACTTCGGATTGCGAATAGATGACGGTGGAGGTGGACGGGCCGCCGCGCATGTTGATGTAGGCGACGGTCGGCGTGCGCATCGCCTCCGCCATCGAGAAAGCGTCCTGCATCAGGATGTTGCCGGGACCGGCGGTGACGGTGAAGGAGCGGCGCCCGGCCAAGGTGGAGCCGAGCAGCATGAACGACGCGCCGATCTCATCCTCGGCCTGTACGAACACCATGTCGTCCTTCTTCCCCTGCTCCGAACCGGCCTCCTTCGCCCACCAAAGCAAAATCTCCGACCCTGGCGTGATCGGATACCCATACATGGCCGTCGCCCCGGCAGCGCGCGCCGCCCGAGCCAGGACCTCGTTGCCCATCATGAACTGTTTTTCGGGCATGCCCGCAGTATAGCAAACAAGGCCCCGAAGGGCCTTGTGGGGACTGTGGAGACATTTGACGGCCGCATCATCCAGACAACGGGGTACCGACCGTGTAATTCACCCAGAAAGCGTCAGAGACGTCGTCGATCATGCGATTCCATCCGTCGCCGTACAGCTGACGCGCCGCCGCCTCCGACGGCACCAAGCGGAGGATGCCCGCGCGCGAAACCACGTAGACTTTAGGGTCGCTCTGGACCTTGATCATGCGAGCGCCTGGCCGGTAGGTGATGTTGCCGCCAAGGGGGATGCCCGCCAGCGTCGCGTCAGAAACAGTCGCGATGCCGTTGAAGTCGGCGTACCAGGTGAAATAGGCCCTGTCGTTCACGAAGACGTAGCGTTTACCGTCGGCGCCGCAGTAATAGACCGCCGGCAACGTTCCCCTGACGCGCGATCCGGAGACGCAGGGCGGCGAGGAAGCGGTGGTGAGGCGCTTGTCCGTATTGATGTCCCACGTCGAAGCCATCGCGACCATCGCCGTGTAGTCGCCCGCCACGGTCGGATCGGTCGCCGGCGGAATGGATCTTCCCGAACCATCGGGGTCATAGCCGTTACGCGCTTCGTCGCCGTCCTTGAATCCATCGCCGTCCGTGTCAGGATTCGACGGGTTCGTATTGAAATGCCCGGTCTCCTCGGCATCGGAAAGCCCGTCGCCGTCGGTATCCGCCGGCAACAGTGCGGATGGTGGCGCGGGTGTGGGTGTGGGTGTGGGTGTGGGTGTGGGTGTGGGTGTGGAACCCGGCGCCGTGCAGGCCAGCGGCGCATGGGCCTTGGCAGACTGACAGATGTTGCCGCCGCCGTCGACGACCATGCTTTGGGGACCGAAGAGGAGCCCGTTTCCCGTAACGCCGAAATCGTTGGCAGTAAAGACGTTGTTCGAAAGGATAAAATCGCCGGAGCCGATATCGTGGCCGTCCTGTGGGATGTTCGCCACGGCGACGCTCGAGAAATCGAACTCGGCGTTGAAATCGGCGGGACTCGCGGCATTCAATACGCGATTGCCGCGGAACGTGTTATCCGTGAAATAGACCTTGCTTTCCGACGGCTTGAAACGGTACGCCCGGAAGAAATAGAACATCCGCGCCGAACCGCCCTCGACCGTATTATCGGAGACGGTGTTCGATTTCCAGCTGTTGAAGTACCAGCCGCCGATGCCGCAGACCAGCGAGCGGTGGATCCGATTGCGGTCGAAGATCGTCCGTTCAATGAGGCCTACCGTCTCGATCCCGCAATCGTAGTTTCCCGCGGTATCGTTATCCCGGACCACGTCATCGCTCTCGTCGATCAGCACGATGCCGTCATCGAGCCCGAGATGATCCGCAGGCGCGTCCCTGCCAGTCAGGGTATTGGCCGTAATCGCGTTCCGGCGGCCGTTCGAGACGCTGATGAGCGCGGGAACGTCGAACGTGGCCGTCCGCATCGAGAGCGTGTTGCGCTCGATCTTGCTGTCAGACGAGCCGTTGAAGGTGAGCGCCGCCGCCATGGTGTTGTCGTGGACATCGATGAACGATGAGTCATTGATGCTCGCGTCGATGTACGCATCGGACGAAGATGTCGTCAGGGTATTGCCGGTGATCTCGCCGCGCGTGCCTCGGACGACGTAGAGGAAGGAGCGGTGCTGAGCGCCATCATCCTTGGTATTGAACCTGCAATTCTTGAGCGTGAAATCGCTGACGTCGGTGAACTCGAACGCCCGGTAGAAGTCGTTGATCGTGTTGTTCTGGCAATCGATGACGACATCGTGCGTGTCGTGGATGCTGAAACACGGCGTTCCGACGTTCGTCGACAAGGTCTGTTCGAGGACGTATGTGCCGCTTGCAGTGATTTCCCGGCAACTGGAAAGCACCATCGGGGCATCCGCCGCCGCCGTGAAGGGAACGAGCAGCATCAGGACCGCCCCGGCAGCGCGCGCCGCCCGAGCCAGGACCTCGTTGCCCATCATGAACTGCTTTTCGGCCATGCCCGCAGTATATCAAAAAAGAGGGGCGGCGGCGTCATCGGTCGCGAGCTGGCGCCGGGAAGAGGTATGTCGCTGTTGGAACGGACGCTGCGCTCGCGACCGCTGCCGCCGCCTTGGTGGGGACAAGAACCACACTGATTCGAGGCTTGACATTTCGCCTCCGAGGTGGTAGACCGGCGCGGTACGCAACCCGTGAAAGGAGTTCATTCGATGCGCAAAGGTCTCATGATCGCCGGTATCGCCGTCTTCGTCCTCGTCTGCGGCAGTTTCCTAACTTGGTGCGGCTTCGCCCGCAACCCGGAATCGCCGGCCGGCTACGTCGGCTACTGCACGCAGGGCTCGATGTTCGGCAAGGCCGAGTTCTACGGCATGCAGAAGGGTCCGACCTCCCCCGGCCGGACCTGGATGCTCGAGTGCGTGAATATCAGCATCACGCCGTACACCTTCACCGAGACGTTCACCGCCGAGGATTCGGTGCTCTCGAGCGACCAGCTCAAGCTCTCGGTGAACATGCACGTCACCTTCAAGATCGACGAGGCCAAGGTGCGCGCCTTCGTCGAGGAGTACAGCACCCTCCACGAAGGCGCGAAGGACCCGAACAAGGTCGTCCAGGTCGCCTACGACAACTACCTGAAGCCAAAGATGCGGGCGTTCGTCCGCAGCGAGATCCAGGAGCGCGTGTGGGGACAAGCCGTCAAGGAGATGCTGTTGATCGGCACCAGCGTCCAGGATGACCTCGTGGCGTCCACCAAGGACACGCCCTTCGTGGTGATGAGCGTCGTCATCGACAGCATCCAGCCGCCCAAAGAGGTGGCCGACGCGGTCTCGATGAAGCTGGCCACCGATCAGATCCTGGCCCGCAAGGACGCCGAGGTCGAGATTGCCAAGAAGGACGCCGCCAAGCGCGAGGAGGAAGCCCGCGGCATCGCCAAAGCCATGGAGATCATCAACGGCAAGCTGTCGCCGATGTACCTCCAGCACGAGGCCATCGAAGCGCAGAAGATGATGGTCGGTTCGCCGAACCACACCACCATCTACATCCCGGTCGGCACGAACGGCGTGCCTCTGACAGGCACCTTCGACGCCTCCGGCAAGTGACCCCTCCGTGAGGGGTCTTTTTCTTTACTCCAACGCCCAAGGAGATTTTTTAGGCGTATACAAATACACGATATCCTCGGTACCGATGTACGTATCTCATTCGCTCGGTTTGCAGTTCTTGAAATCAACGGTCACCTCGAAACTCTTTCCAGACGGCGCGGACTGGGCATTTTCCAGCTGACACTCCGCGCGCAGCGACCCGGACCAATACTCCTGCCCACGGTCTCTTGAGACCCTTCTTCCGGAAAACAGGTTGATGCTCAGGTATGCGCCCAAAGGATAACCATTCTCGATATTCGAAACAGGAAATGTGCATGGACGTCCGTAAAAACGGCCGCCGGTAGGCGGTTGATAGTACTCAACCATCGGCCTAAGCGCGATGCTGACCAGATTCCTCTTCTCGATATCCCGCGCGAACCCGACACCCTCATTGTCCTTGGTATAGAATTGCGGACCGAAAACCGTGCCGAGGCATGAGGTGATCGGTGCGCTGGAAATCGTCTCGCCGTTTTCCTTGATGACAAGCTGCCCGTGCACTTCCGTCGGCAAAAAGTACGACTGGTTCGTTCCCCGCATGACGTAAAACACCGCGACACCAACGAGCATGAGCGCTAGTGCGAGATGTTTCAGGGTGTCACGCGTGATACGGGGCATATACAGGTATCATTCTAACGCCCAAGGACTCTTTTTGGGAGTGTACAGGTACACGATCTCCTCCCCCTCCACGACGATCTCGATTTTTTCCAAATTGGCTCCCTCCGGCGCCGCCGTGTCGGGGACGGCTTGGCCCGTCGTGCATTCGTAGCGGGCGCCGTGCCAGTCGCATTCGAAATGCTCGCCGACGCAGCGGAGCTTGCCGCCCATGTGCATGCACCAGTCGACGTAGCCACGCAAAGAATCTCCGGTGTTGACGATAATCAAATCGCGCCCCATGGCGCGGTAGCTTTTGGCGCGGCCGACGGGGACGTCGGAAACTTTACCAAGGGTGATCCTTTGCGTCGTCATGATGCTTGCGGTGTCCGAAGGTGTAATTGAAGCCGTCGTGGCGGATGGGGCCGCGCGCGAGGATGTGGAGTTCGGCCAGGAGGAACTTGGCGTAGATCGGGAAGCGGCCGTCGCGGTCGAAGCGGCGGACGGAGACGCGGATGCGCGAACCCGTCATGACGCGGAACTTGCCGATCTTACCGGCACGTTCGACGTAGTCGTGATCCTCGGCGAGCGTGATGGATTCGTCGAAGCCGCCGATGGCCTCGTGCAGCGCCTTGGTCGCGAAGATGCAGAAGCCCGGCGCGTGCGCCATCAGGAACTGCGTGGCCATCATGTGAGCGTTGAAGACGTTGTGCGTGACGGAGTCGAGCAGGTTGCCGCCGAGCGGCTTGATCATGCAGGTCGCGGCATCGAGCTTGCGGCGCGCGAACTGCGCGACCTTGTGATCGAGCCAGTCGGTCTCCGGCAGGACGACGTCGGCGTCCAGGAACAAAAGAAGGTCGCCTTGCGCGGCGCGGGCGCCCAGGTTCCTTCCGGGACCGGGCATGCCGCCGTCGACGACCTTCGCTCCGAACCGCGCCGCGATCTCTCGCGTGCGGTCGGTGGATTTGGCGTCCGCCACGATGATCTCATACCCCTCAAAGCGCTGGCTCCGGATGGAAGCCAGCAGGCGCGGGAGGTAGTCCTCCTCATTATAGGTAGGGATGATGATGCTGAGCATAACGGGGTTTCAGACCGTTTTCACGGGCTAAAACCCTATCGAGAGACACGATACCACGCCGGAGGGCTTACTGGAAGAGGCGGGGGTTCACCCGGACGATCTTGTCGTCGCCATCCCTCGGCGCCCCGCGTCCGTCCATGTTCGAGGTCGTGAAGTACAGCAGCTTGTCCGGGCCGATCGCGACCGCGCGGATGCGGCCGAACTCCTTCTCGAAGTGCGAGATGACGGTGACCGGACTCTCGTCGATCTTGGCCTGATAGAGCGCTTCGCCGCGCAGGCCGCCGAAGAAGAGGCTGTCGGCGTGGAACGCCATGCCTCCGGGCGCCCAGGTGTCAGTCGCTCCGGAATGTACGACCGGCTTGCGCATGCCGTCGGCTTCCCTGTCGCCCTCGATGGAGGGCCAGCCGTAGTTCTGCCCTGGCTCGATGACGTTCAGCTCGTCAAGGCCGGACTTCACGCCGGAGCGTCCGTGCTCGACAGCCCATAGCCGGCCTTGGCCGTCCCAGGCGAGGCCTTGCGGATTGCGGTGGCCGTACGACCAGACCGCCGTGCCGAACGGATTGTCGCTCGGGATCGTCCCGTCGTCGTTCAGGCGAAGGATCTTGCCCGCCAGCGAATTCAGGTCTTGCGCGAGCGCGCCCTGCGTGGCGTCGCCGGTCGTGACGTAAAGCTTTCCGTCGCGTCCGAATGCGAGCTCTCCCCCGTCGTGATAGATGGCGCCCGGGATGTTCTGGAGGATCGTCGTGCGTTCGACGAGCGAAGCGGCTTCAAGACGATACCGATCGACGCGGTTCCTGGCGGCGCCCGAGGCCGTGACGGTCCGATACAGGTAGACAAACCCGTTCTCTTCGAACTTCGGATGGACGGCCACTCCCAGCAGTCCGCCCTCGCCGCCGTCGCGCACGTCGTCGATGCCGTAAATTTCCGCCGCCCTGCCATCGGGAGCGACGCGCTTGAGCCGCCCCGGACGCTCCGTCACGAGCATGCCGCCGTCCGGCAGGAAGGCGATCTCCCACGGGATCTCAAGGCCGCTCGCGACCACCTTGAAGTCGGCTTCCTGCATATCCTGGCGCAGCACGCCCTCGGCGACGATGCTCGGGCCTTCCGGCAGCATCGATTCGACGGTGTATAGGACGCGGCCGCGGTAGGCGTAGAATCCAAATGCCGCGACCGCGACAGCCACGCAGGCGAGAATCGACCTGATTCCTTTAGGGAACTTCATGGCCTTCAGTATATCACGGGTCGACATGCGGGAGATTCGCCAATAATAAAAATCCCCCGTGGTGCGAGGGATACGCCTACTTGGAAGGCGGCGGGATGCTGATCGTGACGCGTTCGAGCTGCGAAGTGCCGTCACCGACCGCGACGGGACCTTGGCCTGGAAAGGACGTGAGGTAGCCGATATTGGCGCCATCGAGGAACTTCCGGATGGTGTCGATGCGGATGGCCACGCGGACGACGATCTGCCGGCCGTCGTTCGGACCGGTCGGGATCAGCGCCCTCATCAGGCCGATGAGCTTGCCGTTGCGGGCGAGAAAGATGCCGGAACCGGACGTGCCGGGGACGCCGTCGAGTTCTATGAGCAGGGCGTCCTCGTCCCCTTCAAGTAGGTCGTAGTCGACCGTCTTGACGGCGCCCTTGGAGCCGAGCTCCCCGAGGTCGTACGGGAACCCGATGTTGTAGACGTCGTCGAGCAGGTGTACCTCGGAGAGATCGGCCAGGACGACCGCGCGCGTGAAGCGGCGTTCGACCTTGATGACCGCGAGGTCGTGCACCTCGTCCCAGCCGACCACCTTGGCGGGGTACGCCACGGCGGCGGCGTCGCCCTCGGCGATGTTGATGATCAGCTCGCGCCGACCATCGCCCGCCACATGGTGGCACGTCAGGAGCAGGCCGTTCTCGGCGTCGATGACGACGGCGGAACCGTGGCCCATCGGCAGGATATCGACGCGGTGCGTCGCCTCCTCGTTGTCGTCGATCTTCGGCGTTTCCGGGCCCCTCGTGCGCGACGCGCACGCGGCCAGGAACACGCACCCCACGATCGTCATTTTCGTTCCGCGCATCGCATCCTCCTGTTTGGTTCGTCGACAAAGATCTCCTGGAAACACTCTATCACAGGCGAATGAACGGGCAACTCCGGCACATCCACAGTTTCTGATATACTGTCTGCGATATGCGCTACGCCTTCGCCGCCATCCTCATCGCCTTCAGCCTCGCGGCCGCGCCGGTCCAGGCCAAGGCTCCCGCCGATTTCTTCAAGTCCATCCCCCACGACTTCGCGACGGGAGCGAGGTTCTACTTCGAGACGGTCGGCGGCTGGCTATCGGACCTGTTCGACCTGCTCGGCCTATCCGGCAAGCTGACCTACGTGACCGAAGGCGGAGATTGCGTGCAGGCCACGCGCTGCTCCCTCGGACTGGTCTGCGTGAACGACTGCGAGGGCGGCGACTGCGACGTCTACGCCAAACGCTGCCTGAAAGGACCCGATCGCGTCGACGTCCTTGGCGAGTATTCCACGTGCGGCGAGAGCGGGGAGATCTGTTCCGACGGCACGTTTTGCGCGCGCGTCTGCCCCAGAGGGGCGGACTGCGGCGGCGTCACGCATCGCTGCATGCGCCCCATCGAACTCGACGAGGCCTGCGCGCCCGCCGCCGATTGCCGCGCGGCGTGCGCGAAATACCCGTTCGCTCCCATCGGCCCATCCGCGTACGTCGCGAGGTGCGGCGGCGGATCATGCGCCTGCGAGCCTGTCGTGATCGCGCCCGAGGCTGAGCGCGTCGAATGCCCGCCCGGGCTGGAAACGGAAATCGCCTGTCCGGCAGGCACCCACCCCGCCTGCACGCCCGCCGCCTGCCCGTCCGGCATCTGCCAGCCGTATCTGACGTGCCTCTCCGACCCCGCCTACGGCGGCATCTGTCTCGACGCCTCCGAGTGCGCGGATTCGGAGTGCGCGGAAGGCGCGTCCCCGTTCTGTGACGGTTCAGACCGACGCTGCAAGTGCCGCTCCTCCGAAATCAAGACCATCGCCTGCGCTTCCCCTTCCGATTGTGAAGCCTCGCTTGCCTGCGGCGCGAACGAAGTCCACGCCTGCGTCGAAGGCGCCTGCGCCTGCGCCCCGGCAGGAGTCGTCACGTCCTGCTCGTCCGCCTCCGAATGCTCTTCCGACTGCCCCGAAGGATATGGACCGGCCTGCGTCGAAGGCGCCTGCGCCTGCCAGCGCGTCACTGAGAACGTGCCGGTCGCCTGCCAGGACGTCGACCAATGCGGCGGCGTCTCCTGCCCCGCCGGCTTCGACAAGGCCTGCATCGACGCGAAGTGCGCCTGCACCCGCACGGTCCAGCAGTAATAAGGTTGACGGAACCCCCGAAAAAGGCTAGCCTTGGCCGGACATGAAGTACGGACAAGCGCTCACGATGAAGGTCGATGGATTCGACGAACGCGGCCGCGGCATCGGGAAGACCGATGCGAAAGCGACGGCCGCGTATTTCGTCATTCCCGGCGAGACCGTCGAGGGTATCTTCGTCGGCCGCAAGCAGGGCACGGCGCGCCTCGGCGATGCCGTCGTCACCCAGGCCTCGCCGGACCGCGTGAAGCCCGAATGTCCGCACGCCGGCTCATGCGGCGGCTGCGCCTGGCAGCATGTCGCGTATGAGCGCCAGCTCAAGGAGAAGATCGCGATGATCGACGTGGCCTTCAAGGCCGCCGGCGTACCGCTCTCCGTCGGCCGCGCCATCCCGGCTGGCGAACTCTTCCATCACCGCAACCGGATGGATTACGTCTTCGGCCCGAAGGGCGAGCTCGGACTCAAGGAACCAGGCCGCTGGGACAAGCATCTCGATCTCGCCACCTGCTTAATGCTTTCCGCCGACGGCTTCGAGGTCGTGAGGCGCGTGAAGGCATGGGTGAAGACCACATCGCACATGCCGTGGGACAACCGCTGCCATCAAGGCTTCCTGCGCTACCTCGTGGTGCGCGAAGGCAAGTTCAGCGGCGAGAGGCTCGCCACGCTCGTGACATCGGCAGGCGAGCTCGAGAACGAGGAGGGGCTGATGGAAGCGCTCGATCCGCTCTGTACCTCGATCGTGCACGGCGTGAACCACACGATCACCGACATCTCGACCGCCGCGACGCTCCGTCCGCTGAAGGGCGAGGCGCTCCTCCGCGAGAAGATCGGCGGCGTGAGCTACCGCATCCATCCCAACGCCTTCTTCCAGACCAACAGCCGCATGGCCGAGGTCCTGCTCCAGGAAGTGAAGGCCTTCGTGAAGTCCGGCACGCATGCGAAGCTCCTCGACCTGTATTGCGGCGGCGGATTCTTCTCCCTCGGCCTCGCCGGGGACGTCGAGTCCGCGCTGGGCGTGGAGCTCGACGCGCCCGCCATCGAGCAGGCTAAGATGACCGCCGACGAGAACGGCATCAAGAACGTCCGCTTCCTCGCCGAAGCCGCCGAGAAGCTTTCCTGGGAGACCGAGGCGCCGGACGTCGTCATCGTCGATCCGCCGAGGAGCGGACTCCACCCCGCCGTGCGCCGCACGCTGATGGAGCGACGGCCTGAACGCATCGTCTACGTCTCCTGCAACTTCCGCACGCTGGCGACCGATCTCAAGGACTTGTTGCGCGCCTACAAGGCCGAACCTGCCGTCGCCGTCGACCTCTTCCCGCATACGCCGCATATCGAAACTCTGGTACACTTGACCCGCATATGAAAGTCGGATTCGTCGCCCTCGTCGGGCGCTCCAACACCGGAAAATCCACCCTGCTGAACGCGCTGGTCGGCACGAAGGTCGCCATCACCACGCCGAAGCCGCAGACCACCCGCCAGGCCATCCAGGGCGTGCTTCACGGCGCCGAGGGCCAGATCATCTTCGTCGACACGCCAGGCATCTTCCGCAAGCGCCGTGACGCCGTCACCAACCGCATGAACGCGGCCGCCAAGGGCGCGCTCGAGGACGTCGACCTGGTGCTCTACGTCGTCGATCCGACCCGCGCCATCGGAGAAGAGGAGGAGGACATCCTGAAACTCATCGCCGACGTGAAGTCGCGGAAGCTCCTCGTCATCAACAAGATCGACGAGCCGCGTCCGCGCTATCTCGAGGACTATCGCGCCCTCGCGCCGGACTTCGACGGAAAGGTCGAGGTATCCGCGCTCAAGCTCACGCACCTGAAGTCGCTCCTCAAGGAGATTTACGCGCGCCTGCCGGAAGGCGAGCCGGTCTACCCCGAGCACCAGATCACCAACATCGACAACAAGACCTGGTACGGCGAGCTGATCCGCGAGAAGGTCTTCATGGCGCTCTACCAGGAAGTCCCCTACACGATCGCCGTCGAGGTCGACGAGATCGAGATGCGACCGTCGAAAGGCGGCCGCGTAAAGCCTGACGGCCACGCGGCAGGCAATGAGATCCTCTACATCAAGGCGCGCATCCTGACCGACTCCGACCAGCACAAGCGCATGATCATCGGCGCCGGCGGCATGATGATCCGCAAGATCGGCATGAACGTCCGCAAGGAGCTCGAGCATATCCAGGGCAAGAAAGCCTTCCTGGACCTCGAAGTCGTCACGGATCCCCATTGGCCCGAGCGGATGCAGTAAGCTCATCCATCAATCGTCTGGCAAACCGACGCGGATCGGTGCCTGGCACCTAGGTGCCACGAAAGATGCCCGGCGCCTTTTCGGGCGCCGGGCATCAACCGGACAAAGGACTAAGTGTCCAAGTGCACGAGCTATAGGCCTAAGTAACCGAGGACTGCTTGCGGGGAACGAACACGAACGAATCGTCCGGATGCCACCCACCGCCGGGCCTCCCGCTAATCGCGTCCAGCCACGACCCGCCGCCGCTGCGCCCCACGAAGAACACGCTCGGGCCGACGTAGCGGTCCGCCAATGGTTCCATCGCCACGATGACATCATCGTTCATAACTTGCTCCTTCATCGATAGGCGTAGTGCCGGACCGGCCTCGGCAGGAGCGTGGTCGAGGCCGAGTTCCTTGGCCCTTTTCAGGATTTCGTCATAGCGCGTGTAGGCGGTGAAGCCAAGCGCCTCGACCGTAAGGCGGATGAGTTCGGTTTCCTGTTTTTCCTTCGAGGTCGACGTCTTGCGAAGGATGTCCTTCGCCCGATCCGTGATCTCGAAGCTTTCCATGGCGAGTTCCGCCTCATATTCCTCCGGCGTCTTGCCGCCGAGTTCGAGCTTGAAGCGCTCGATGCGGCCTTCGGGAAAGGAGGTGTAGAGGTGTTCCAGATGCGAGAGCGCGTCAAAGACGCCGGGGAAGAGGGGTCCGACGTAGGCTTTGGTGGAGGATGTGATTTCGTCCTGGTTCCAGGCGATCTGGTCAGGGGCGCACTCAAAGACGACGGGAGCGTCCTCTTTGGGGTCGCGTTTGTCTCTTAGTTCCTTGATGCGGGGGTCTCTTGAGTAGCCGAAACCCTCGATCTCGGAGTCGATCTCGTAGAGGAACTTGAGCTCGTCCTTGCCGAGGGGTTCGCCCTTGTCCGTCTTGGCCTCGATCTTGGTCAGGATCTTCATGTCGGAGGCCTTCTTCTCGTAGGCGGGGCCGTCGGGGAACTCCGAGAGCTTGTCCTTGACGACGCCGGCGATCTTGGGATCGAGGTTCTGCTGTTCGGCGATGCCGCGGACTTCGGCGATCTTGTCCCCTTCCATGCGGATGGCGGCGCGAGGGATGACGGGATTGCCGTCCTCATCCTTGGAGTAGAAGACATGGAAGTCGCCGCCTTGGAGCTGGAGCTTGGCGGTCGATCCTTCGGCGGTGCACCAGCCGGTGCCGCGGCCTTCGAGAGAGCCGGAGAGCGGCTTGGGGTCGGAGCCTTGGGCGTACTTGACCCATTCGCCTTCCACCGATTCGAGCTGTTCCTTTGAAGCCGGAGTGACCTTCTCGATGGCCCAGGCATACAGCTTGGGGAAGGATTCGGATGCGAGGAGCTTCTCGAACTCCGGGTCGATGCCTGGCGCCTCGGTACCAGGTACCTTGGAGCCATGTTTCTTCCCGACGGCGGCGAGGACATAGGGTAGGGCCTCGCGGTTCAGGTCGGGGAAGGGCCTGATGGTGTCCTTCCTGCGCTTAGCGAAGGCGTGCTTCTCCTTGTCGTAGCCGCCCATCTTGAGCATCTCTCTGGTGGCCCAGTATTTGAGCCAGGCGGGATAGGGGGCGTCGGGGGAAGCGAGGTAGTCGACCCATCTGTCGAGGGAGGTCTCCTGGTCCCGGATGATGACTTTGGCGGCCTGGCCTCGCGTCTCCGAGTCGATCTCGACGTCGCCGTGGCCCTGCTCGCGGGCGATCTTCTTCTGGAGCTCGAAATACGACTCGGGGATCTCCGAGGGCTTGATGACGTTCTTTCGATGCAGGACGATCTTCAGGGCTTCCACGCCGCGCTCGCGCTCATGCGGGTCTTGGCGCTTCAGGATGTCGTCGAAACGCTTGAGATAATTTGAAATGCGGGCGGAGGGGTCCTGGGGGACTTTCTCGCCTTCCAGGAACTCGGTCCGTTCGGCCTGCTCATCGACCTCGGGGGCCTTGTGGAGGTCGTATTTCTTCTTGAGGAAGTCTTCGCCGGAGGGAGGTTTCATATGGTCCATCAACGGCGCTTCGCGGGCGGTATGCCCAGATCTTTGCAGATCTTTTTCGTCAGGAAATCATCGATCTCATTGTGACGCGGCACGGTCGAAACCCGCCCGACGGCCGGATTCAAAAACAGGCTGTGGTTCGCGCCTTCGCGCAAGAACGCGCAGCCGTGCCGCGCAAGATGCCGCAGCAGATCTTTCCGCTTCACATCAGAACGCCATCTTCTGGCGCAGGACCTTGCCGCGAGGGCGGTCTTTCTTAATCAGGTCGCGATAGCTTTCGAGCACGAGTCCGAGCGCCTCTTTGAGATTCCTCTTCGCTTCCGCAAGCGTCCTGCCCTGCGTATTGACGCCTGGAATCTCCTCGACCCATCCGAGGTACCATTTTCCTCGCTTCTGGTAAACGGCGGTGCATTGCATATGGCCTCACTGTAGCGACAATCGAGATATTTTTCAAGTCATCTGTGGCACTTGGAGGGGTCTGACCCCTGACTCTTCCAAAGACTGCCGGCCTTCCTGGACCTCGAAGTCGTCACGGATCCCCATTGGCCGGAGCGGATGCAGTGACGTCCGGGAAAAGGTATACTGGATGCGAAGATTACTTCGCATCCTTTTCGTATGAGCAACGGCATCAAATCCGATCTCGAGAGCGGCCATATGGGAGACCAGTTCGGCTGGCGTATCTTCCGGATCATGGCTGAGTTCGTCGACGGCTTCCAGCTGATCCTGGGGCTGAAGAACACCGTCTCCTTCTTCGGTTCGGCGCGCTTCGACGAGAACGACCATCATTATAAGGAGGCGCGCGAGCTGGCGCAGAAGCTGGGCAAGGCCGGCTACACGATCGTGACCGGCGGCGGTCCCGGCATCATGGAGGCCGGCAACCGCGGCGCCATGGAAGCGGGCGCGGAGTCGGTGGGGCTGAACATCCAGCTGCCGAAGGAACAGCGCCTGAATCCCTACACCACGCGCTCGCAAGGCTTCCATTACTTCTTCACCCGCAAGGTGATGCTCTCGTTCGCCGCCCAGGCCTACGTCTTCTTCCCGGGCGGCTTCGGCACGCTCGACGAGCTGCTGGAACTGGTCGTGCTCGTCCAGACCAAGAAGATCGATCCGCTGCCGATCGTGCTGATCGGCAAGGATTTCTGGCGGCCGTTCCTCCAATGGATCGAAGAGCACGTCGAAAAGAAGCACGGCGCGATCGACAGGAAGGATCTCGGCATCATGCACCTCGCCCAGACGGTCGACGAGGCCTTCGAGGTCATCCAAAACGCCAAACTCTGTCCGCCGAACGCCAGCAAATGCTGGTACGGCTACCAACCTCACCACGTCAGGGACGCGAAATCGAAGTGATTTCGTAGCCGAGCTCGTCCCAGCGGATCTCGGCCGATTCCAGCGCCCTGAGCGCCGGCGCAGCCACCGGATTGACGATGATCTTGAGGATCAGCGGGTTCTCGCGGTTCTCGAGCACCAGGAATTCCGCGAACCAGCTCGTGGCCTTGATGGCCCGAACCAGGACGATACGGCCGTCGACGGTCAGAGGATAGGCCTCGATCACGGCGGTCTTTTCGATCATGAAGGGGCTTGCGACCTGGGTCGCGGTGGCGGAGCCGGAGAGCTTGGCGGAGATGTCGTTGAAGGCCTTGAATGCCTTCGAGAGCGCCGAGAGGGCATTTTCGGCCAGACCGAGACGCCATTCGGTCTTGCCCGCGCCGAAGAGCTCGTCGTAGGCGGCGCGGGAGAGCCACAGTCCGCCGTTGCCCTCGGCCGATGATTCGCCCTTGATCCAGAACGCCGGCAGCAGCATCACGTGCGCGCCTTCGTACGCGCCGAGCGACAGGGTGCCCGTGGCGGCGGAAGTCATCCATCCGAGCGTGAGCGCGCGTTCGGGATCCGCATTCCGCACCTCGACGACCAAAGCCCGCGCATCGAGACCGAACACCTCGTCGATCGCGCCGTTCACGCCGAGCGCCGAGGGACGCACGGTGAAGGCCAGTCCGGGCTTGAGCGATATCCCGGCGGTCGAAGCCGCGGCGTCGGAAGCCGGCTGCGCCTTCCCGAACGAGAACGGAAAGCGCCATTCGATTTTTTTCGAAAGGTCGCAGCCGGCGCCCGTGAGGACGAGCGCGGCGGCGAAAGCGAGGAGAAGTCGGAATGGCCTCATACGGACGTTTTTGAGAATTTCACGTACGCCAGCTTGACCATCTCGGTGGCGACGAGGTACGCGGCCGCCATCGACGCGACGATGCCGAGCTGCCGCAGCGTCGGCGGGACGAAGCTGAAGACATCCTGCGTGAACGGCAGGAACGTCAACCCGAGCGCGACGGCGATCGTCACGAAGCTCAGGACGACCATCGTCGACGGAGGACGAGCGGCCTTCCAGAACGGCAAGCGCGTGCGGATCGAGTAGATCAGCAAAATCTCCGTGGCGACCGAGAACAGGAACCAGAGCATGCGGACGTCCGCCAGACCCTCCTTGCGGTTCAGCGCGTAGAATGCGAAGTCGAAGAAGGAGCTGACCATCCCGAGGAAGACGGCGATGAAAGCGATCTCGCGCAAGTTGAAACGCTTTGGTCTCGCTATCTCGTCCGCGTCGACGCTGTCGGCGGCGACGGCGATGAGCGGCAGGTCGGTCAGCAGGTTGACGAGCAGGATCTGGATCGGAAGCATCGGCAGCTCGTCGATCAGCAGCGAGACGACGGCGACCGCGATGAAGTTGCCGAAGTTTCCGATCAGCGTGTACTTCACGTACTTCACGATGTTCGTGAAGATGGCGCGCCCTTCGCGGATGCCGTCGACGATGACATGCAGGTCCTTGCGCAGCAGGATGATGTCCGCCGTCTCGCGCGCCACGTCGCTGGCGTGATCGACGGCCAAGGCGACGTTCGCGGCCTTGAGCGCAGGCGCATCATTGATGCCTTCGCCCAGGAAGCCGACCTGGAAATGCCGTTCGAGCCCCTGGATGATGCGGAACTTCTGCGCGGGCGCGATCCGCGCGAAGACGTGCCGCGTCTCGATGAGGCGCTCGAACTCCGAGGTGGAAGCGGCGTCGAGCGTCTCGCCCGTCACGACGTCCTCGATCCGGCCGATCACGCCCGTCTGCACGCCGACGGCGCCGGCGACTTCAGGACTATCCCCGGTCACTATCTTGACGCGGACGTTCAAGGCCGCCGCGCTCGCGACGGCGTCCTTCGCGGTCGTCTTGAGGGGGTCGACGAAGGAAATCGTCCCGACGTAGGTGAGGGAGCGTTCCGCATCGTCATCGTACGCCGCGTCCGCAGCGACCCTCTTGCGCGCCAGCGCGAGAACGCGCCGCCCGGCCAGGCCCTCCTCGCGGATGGCGGCCTTTTCGGCCATCACGGAGAGCGGCGTGAGCGCCTCCTCGCCGCCGGCGCGCAGCCACGAGGTCGAACGGGCCAGCACTTCCTCAGGCGCCCCGAAGACGACGAGCGTGCATCCACGGCCGTCGTCGATGACGGCGGACGCCCTGCGACGGTCCGGATCGAAAGGCACGAACCACCTCCGGCGCCGCGACAGAGCCGCGTGGGCCGCGTCCTTTCCGGCGGCGTTCACGACGGCGGCATCGAACGTCTTCGGCGAGGCGTCGGTATTGCGCAGGTCTTCCTCGGACGCGACAGCGAGCGCAAGCGCAAGCGCGGCGTCGCGATCAGACGCGCGCACGGACGAGACGCTCATCAAGCCTTCGGTCAGCGTGCCGGTCTTGTCGGTGCAAAGCACTTCGATGTGGCCCAGGTCCTCGATGGCAGAAAGGCGCTTGACCACCACGTGGCGCTTGGCCAGCTTCAAGGCGCCGCGCGCCAAGGTGAACGAACTCACGGCCGGCAGGGCTTCGGGGATGACCGAGACGGCCAGCGCGATGGCGAAGAGGAGCTGGGGCACGAGATGGGACTCGCCCTTCAGGAAGACATTCGCGATAAAAACGACGCCCAGGACGACGGCGACCGCTTTGAGCAGGAAGCCGCTGAAGGCTCGCAGATTGCGCTCGAAGGCGCTCACGCGCGGCGTCTCTTCAGTCAGCCTTGCGATGGCGCCTATCACGGTCGCCGACCCGGTAGCGACCACGACGCCTTCGCCGTACCCGGCGGCCACGCGCGTCATCATATGCGCCATGTTGCGCGCGCGGTCCTTGCCGTTCACCGCGTCCGGACCGGCGATCTTCTCGACGGCTACGGATTCGCCGGTCAGCGTCGACTCGTCGATCGTCAGGCGGTTGCTGACGAAGACGCGCAGGTCGGCGTCCACCACGTCGCCCGGTTCGAGCAGGACCACGTCGCCGGGCACGAGACCGCGCCGGTCGACGGCGACGATGCCGCCTCCGCGCCGCACCCTGGCGCGAGCCGCGAGCTTCTCCCGCAGCTTCTCCACGGCCTGCTCCGAATGGTACTCCTGCCAGAAGCCGATGCCCGCGTTGACGAGCAGGATGACGCCGATCGTCATGCCGTCGGCAAGCTCTCCGAAGGCCAGCGACAGCGCGGCCGCGGCGGCCAGCAGATAGACCATCGGCGAACGGAACTGCCGCAGCATCACGCGCCACGCGCTAAGGCCGCTCGTGAGGAGCTCGTTCGGGCCGAAGACGCCGAGTCTCCGTCTCGCCTCCTCATCGTTGAGCCCATCCTTGGACGTCCGGTACGAATCGAAAACGCCCTCAAGGTCGAGGCGACCCGGGGCTTCGTCCGGCAGTTTTTCGAACATGGCGCTCCGGCGTTCCATGCCCGTATTTTACCACACCTAAGCCAAGACCCAGCGTCCGCGCGCTTTGCGGATCAAGCCGTCTTTTTCCAGGCCGGAGAGCACGTGCGCGAAGCCGGAAAGCGCCTTGTCCGTCGCGGGACCCTTCCGCAAGGCCTCGATGACGCGGCCGCGATAGATGCGGTTCGGGATGCCGAGCGCGTCCGTGCGTTCCTTGCGCGCTGCCTTCTGTTTCGGCAGCGTCTTCATCGTCAAGATCTTGGGATACGACGCGCAGAGGCGGCGAAGAGGGCATGCCTCGCAGCGCGGACGTCCGGCCTTGCAGACGGTCGCGCCGAGATCCATCAAGCCTTGATTCACGTCGTACGAAAGCTTTTCCGGCAACGTCGCTTCCCAACGCGACCACGCGCGCTCGTCGAACGCTTTCGGATCCGCTTTCGCCCCCTTGAAGACGCGTGTCAGCACGCGGCGGAGGTTGGTGTCCGGCGCGAGCGCCTCCTGACGGAACGCGAAGACGCGCAACGCGCGCGCGGTGTACGGCCCGATGCCGTGCAGTCCCAGCAATGACGCTTCGTCCGACGGCAGCTGTCCGCCGAAATCGCGCATGACGCCTTCCGCCAGCTTCTTCAGACGCAGCGCGCGCATGTTATAGCCGAGACCCTTCCACGCGCGGACGACCTCGGACTGCGGCGCGACCGCAAGCGCCTTCCAGGACGGGAACCTTTTCAAGAATGCGAGGTAGAGGGGAACGACGCGGTCGACTTGCGTCTGCTGCAGCATGAATTCCGACACGGCGATGCGATACGGATCGTCCGTGCGCCGCCACGGCAGGTCGCGGCCATGACTGTGATACCAAGCGCCGACGGCGGACCAAAGGGCCTCCGATGGCATGGGGTCAGGACTCCGAATCGGCCAGCATGCCGTCCAGCGCCTCGAAATCCTCCTGTGTCCAGCCGGGGTAATACTGCTTGCGCGTCTCGTCATCGCCGCCTCCGCTCGCATACTCGGAGATTTCCGACCTGTTGGCTTCGAACGAATCGAGATCCTGATCACGCATGCCCTTGATGTTCCGGTATTTCTTCTCGATCTGGGCCTGCGATGGCCGCGTCTCGGTACTCTCGATCCTGGAATTTTCGAAATTCTTCATAGACCTCTTGATGAAAGCGAAGCCAGTTCCTCTTTCGTCAGCGCCCGCCACTCCCCTTCCGGCAGGTCGGCGAGCTCGACGCCGGCGACGCGCGTGCGCCGCAATTTGCGCACCTCGTAGCCGAGCGCCTCGCACATGCGGCGGATCTGGCGGTTCTTGCCTTCGGTGATGATGATGAGAAAACGCGTCGCGCCGACTTCCTTCACTTTCGCGGGCCGCGTCATGACGATGCGCTGAGGGGCGGGCATATTCTCCAACCGGACGCCCTTGGCCATGTGCGCCAGGAACTCCGGCGTGAGCTCATCGTTGACGATGACGTCGTATTCCTTTTCGGTGCCCGAATCCGGCCGCATCAGCCGGTCGGCCAGCGCGGTATCGTCGGTGAAGAGGATGAGGCCGGACGACGAGACATCGAGGCGTCCGACGGGTATGAGCCGCGCCTTGGGCGGCGGCACGGGCGCGGACGACAAGGCTTCCATGATGTTGTCAGGGAAAGCGGCGTCCATGGTGGTGATGACGCCGACGGGCTTGTGGAAGGCGATGA
>ERZ1292630.74-Hain-H41-02um-R3-74-length-109846-cov-8_pt1 | contig 109846 bp, 34 predicted proteins | sample MGYA00564408_ERZ1292630 | MGnify/ENA primary metagenome ERZ1292630 (study PRJEB36523, sample SAMEA6512641) | groundwater metagenome | collected 2019-01-08 | study: AquaDiva: Metagenomics assemblies of 32 groundwater samples
CCGTGGCGTTCAGCTGTCATTACAACCTTCCGGTCGTGGCATCTGAAATGGGCAACCGACTCACCTCCATCAACTTCACGCGAGTCGTCGTGGCGTCGGTGTCGTTTATTCTCCTCTTGTACGCGACCATTAGCATTCCTGCCTTTCTCACCTTTGGAAGTTCAATCCGAGGGGATGTGATCGACAGCTACCGGGACAGTGACTGGCTGTTCGTGGTCGGCCGCGCGCTGATGTTCTTCCATTTTGCGTGCGTATTTCCCATCGTTGGGATTGCCTGTCGACGGGGCTTGAATGGTCTCTTGGATGCCGCATTTCCGACGCTCTTCGCGCGCGTATCGTACGTCGCCACGGACGACGAAGCTGCGAGCGCCCGGGCACCTTCGTCGCGCAACGCCTCGTTTGATCCCAGCATCTGCGCGACCCGAGCCACGGATGAGACCCCTTCCTTCCCGGCGGCGATGGAAAGCCACCTTGCCTTTCTCCACCGGCGGCCCCGTCTCGTGCGGCCGTGGTTCGCGGTCGTCGAGGGTTTCGTCATTGTCGCGCTCGTCAGTATTCTTGCACGGTTCGGCTTACAACTGGATAACGTGATCCGGGTCTTTGGCGCGGTTTGTGGCCTTCCCATTGTGCTCGTCTTTCCGGCGTGGTTCTACTGGCGATTACCCTTTGCCTTGGCGAACAAAGGACGGTGGCGGAAGGAGGAAGTGACGCGGCAACGAACTGCCGCATTGGCGAGGGCAGCCGCCGTGCAATCGCGAAATTCGAGCTTTCGGCGTGCGGCTAAGCCGATGTACGAAGTCGAGCATGGGTCCTCTTCGCTGAAGCAAATAGACCGGCGCGGAGAAGCCACTGGCTTGCTTCCAGCGGTGGTGTCCTCGCCGTTGTCGCAACGGGAATCCGTGGGTGAGTTCTCCGTCACCGACGCACTATCTGTAGGACCGTCGGCCAGCGTTGTCGTCGGCCGCAAAGCCACCGTTGGCGCCGCTGCGCACCGAGGGGTGCCACCACCACCGGCGTACTCGAGGAGCGACGACGACATGGGAGGATTTCGGGTCGCGCTGTCTGGGCAAACCATGGATACAGAGCCGCGGTTCCACCCCGCGCAACAACAACATGCTTCGAGTAGCGACGACGACTCGGTGACGACGAGTGAGTCACTGGTATGGTCCGACGAGTACTCCGAGACGTACGGTGAGGAGGCGGGGGTTTCTGCCGACGCGGCGCCCCTCGGCGACGCCTATGCTGGGGCTGACAGCGACGCTTCCATACTAGTGGGTGCCGAGGTGACCACTGCGGAGGACGACGCAGCGGCCACGCAAAGGGCGGCGGGAGGGACCGTTCAAATGCTGGTGGCATCGCCATCGAGCGCCGCCGCGGCACGCCGTGACATCGCCCGCCACCGCCGAATGCGCCGTGTCAATCGCGGTGGTCGAGTCACGACGACGCAACCGACACGGCGATCCACGGAGCCGTCGGCGGGTCGAGCGCTGGGCAGTCCCCGAAGTAGCTATGACGACATGCCGTCATCGAGCGACATCGAAGAATCCCCATCAGCATCCAGACCGCGTCTCTACTTTGACACCACTTCCGGGCTGATGGCTTGGTGGGACGATCCTCTAGCCGTCAGCGTCCAACGTTGTCTCGCGGTCGCCATGATGTTCCTGGGAATTGTTGGCTGCGTCACGTCGTTGATCGTCACGGTCATCTACATTCAACAGCACCCACGAGCGACGTGAGCAAGTGAAGCTTTCGACGGGGCTGGCGTTCTCGCTTTTTGTTGCGCCAAATCGCTTGTGTTGCTTCTCCCTTGTCTGGAAGGGTTAACTTTTCCGCCTGAAAACTCCCTCTGCTATTTTGATTTCTGGGGGCTCAATAGTTTTTGGGGGGTTCCGACACATCGTATACATCAACAAAGATGATTCCGGACGCTGTGGTCAGCGCGATCAAGTTGGCGGTTGCCCTCGAGGAGGACGACAGCTTCATCGAAACGCTCCGTAAAGTGACGGTGACGTCCATCGCGGCGTGCAGCCTTGTGGTGAACGTCCCGCTGTCGGGGTACTGGATTTGGTACTCTGCGGCCGTGCTCCGCGATCCGCTCAGCCCGCAGGCGCTTCTGTCACTTTTTTTTACCATCTACTTCAATATCATAGGTGGTTGGATGTATTGGCGCATGCGCAAGATGAGATCGGTCGACGATGCGTCCATCATTGCACTCACGGTCGGGGGCCAGTTTGTCTGCCTTCTCGTTGGAGTGGTGTCTTGGCTTCCCGCAACGCCCACATACGTTCTTGTTCTGTGTCTGGCCGCTTCGACGGGCAAGCTCGGAGGCGGACTGATCGTGTTTGCGGTCGGTGCTGTAGGGATGATTTACTCCGCAGTAAAAACGGCGTGGCCAAAAGAAACCACCATCCGGCCTGTGATCGCGTCACAGGCGGAGTTGTTCCTCACGTCGTTGGTGGGCCTCGGTACGTACACGGTAGCCGGCATCTTAATTGTCACCATTCGACTCGCATTTTTCGTCGAACAAGAGAAAGCTGCCAAACGTCAACGCAACAACGACACGGCGCCGAAGGACCCAAGCAAGCCGTTTGCGGTCGTGTTCACCGACATTGAGTCGAGCACGCGGTTGTGGGCCGCGGTACCCCAGGAGATGGGAACCGCACTGGAAACGCACAATTCCGTGATCCGGCAGGCGATCGCATCCTACAACGGCTATGAGGTGAAAACCATCGGTGACAGCTTCATGGTGGTGTTCACCAACGCCGTCGACGCGGTGGGAATGGCGCTTACGGTGCAAACCCGACTCCTCGAATGTCAATGGGGTTCTGGTGTGATCGACGACTTTTATCGGCAAAAGGCCGCGGCGGAGGGGCACCCCCAAGGAAAGGACGGACCGCTGTGGAGTGGGCTTCGCGTGCGCATCGGCGTCCACTTCGGCCACGGCGACGTGAAATACGACGACGTTTCAAAAGGGTATGACTACTTTGGCACCGTCGTGAACACCGCCTCTCGGGTGGAATCCGCAGCGCACGGCGGTCAGATTGCCATCACCGCGCCTGTCCGGGATGCGCTCGTCGCTGCAGCGCCCGCGTACGTGCACCCAATCAGCAACGACCCTGTCGTTTTCCGTCCGTTGGGTCGCGTGGAGCTGAGGGGACTGCCCGACCCGCTCGAGCTGGTTCAAATTTCCTCCTCGCCACTTGCGCGTCGCTCGTTTCCGCTACTGCGTGCTCCGCTGGAAGCGGAAGTCGAAGCAGTCGCGCTCGTGACTGGCGTGCCGCCGACACCAGGGTCCAGCGAGTCTGATGACGGCGGTAGCAGTCGAGCTGGGCCTCATTCCTCTGCGACCTCCGTTCGCCCCGTGACCGTCAGCGCACAGTTCCTGGAGACGTTGTTGTCCGTGGAGCCCAACACCGAGGAGCGATTGAAGGCAGCGAAGAAGCTCGTCAGCAGTTGGCGTCTACCTTGGATACGCTTGTCCGCGTCGAAACAAGCACACGATGTGGAACGTGACATCAGTTGTAACATCGGGGCGCTCGGCGTCAAGGTCGAACGGGTGATGATGGTTCGCTACCCTCAGTTGAATCCGTCCACGATGGGCAGCGCCCGAGTCGTCGCGCACTCATCGGACCTCGGCAGCGGCATGGCGGAGGCGTCGTCGCATATGTCGTTGCTTGGCGCCGGCCAGGGTGACGCTCAAGGCTTGTCCCCAGTCGACACGACCTTGTCGCGATGAAACGCCGTGAAAGAAGAATCAGTCAGTACAGTGTTCCATTCCATCGAGTGGGGACAAAGCACCATGGTCGGAATCAAAATCTTTGCGAGTCCGAGACATAAAAAATGTTCAAGGAAATATGATTCATGTCGCTTGACAACCTTTAGCGGTTTGTTTTTCACACCAGATTGCGGATGTATTGCTACGACACCTTGTGCGACAGAGTACGTCGCTCCCTTGTTGTGGTGGTCAGGAACCGCAGTGCCGTGGCGTCTGACGATGAACAATACAGTTCTGTACCAACCTGATTATCACAGTTTTTTTTTGTGGCGCGTGCGATGCGCTGACACATTCATGCGGCTCAACGCTCTCGTAACGCTGCTCGCAGCACTTCTCGCATTCGCGTTGCTCGCGCATGCGACCGGCATCTTCGGCCGTGGCCTGGACCCCCGTCGCGTGGTCACCTCCGCGGTCCCATTCGCACTGAGCAGCAGTCGAATGCCTCGTCCGCCACTTGCCCTTGTGGGGCGACACAACAACATTTCGACGATAAATGCGGTGAAAGTACGCGGCAAGGATTCGTTCTCGGAAACCACGACTGGTGCGCCACGGCCGGCCGCGAGAGCATCACCGCGATCCGCAACTATTGAGCCCGGTGATAAGGGCCTCACAGTCGTCCTCATGTCGTATCCGGGGAGCGATCGACTTCACCGGCTCGTCGACATTTTGGCCAAGGTCGCCTCACCGGAGTGGCTCGCGGTGGCGCGCGGCGGCGTCGTCCTGGTGTGGAATGGGAACCTCGAAGCGTTACCTCAGCTGCTCATTAAAGCCATCGCGGGCGTACCCGACCCCAGTAAGGTGCGAGTGCTGCCTCAAATCGCGAATCGCGTTGACAATCGCTGGCGCATCGCCGCGAATATCACGACGGATGCGGTTCTGGTTATGGATGATGACATCAACTTGTCCTTGGACGGTGCGATTTGCATGTGGGACGTCTGGTCGTCACTTCGGCAGCCAGGGCACCTGGTCGGCCTCGATGTTCGCAGTCACTACGTCGTCGGTGCCCCTAAACAGCAGGGGTCTCCTCGCGGCTCGGCCGCATTGGAATCGAAGCGATTTGAGACTGACCTTCGAAATGCAGGGCCGACCGATGTGCGCTTTGGCTACGCGTCCAAGGCCAGGGACCTCAGCTTCGGATTCAAAAAGTACAGCGTCGTGCTCCCGCGAGCGATGCTGGTACACGCTCAGTCGCTGGATGACTACAGCACGGCTTTCCACGATGCGCGGACGCAAGTACGGGACATCGTCGACAAGCTCCGCTGCGACGACATTGCCTTCAACTTTGTCGCCGCGAACGCATCTCGCCGTCGGTGGCAAAGGGGCGAGGGAGACGTGGTGCGGACCACAACGAGTGGCATTGCGGACAACAAGAGGGGAACACCGAGCCACGACGGTTGGGTTTCGTCACCCCCAGCGAACATCGTCTATGTCAAGGCGAAGTATGAGGTGTATCCAGAATCCCACACTGGCAACGCCATGCACCGGGAGGCGAAAATGAAAGACAATCGGCAGCAATGCGTGAATCGCCTGGCAAGCACGCTGGGTGTGCCGTCTTGGCGGTCCTGGCACGTGGTGTGCAGTGTGGACGGCTGACGCCAAGGCTCCTCCTGCTTGCTATATTTCAGCGGACGCGTTTCTATCGTTGTCTGCTTGGGCCCCTCACGCCTCGATTTTTACGCATTTTTCTTGGCGCACCCTCAAAACAGGTTGCTTGTTTGGTGGAAGTGAGTGGAAAGGAACACAGTTGTATCTCGGGGGGGAGGCGAACATGACACCTCGCCCGACCGAGACCAAGATGTTGCTGCACTTGGCGCTGTGGGTGGCGGTCACCGCGTTGGCGATTGGCCTAGGCGGCGGATGCGGGAAGGAGTGCGGGCCTCGAGTCGTTTTCTTGGGTCGTCGGCGAGAGGCAATGATGTTGTTTGTGGACGCCCGGACGAAGTCTAAGTCCATTAGTCAATCTTGGACTCGTTCGACCAGCATCACGCCCCCTCCGACGCGTACCGAAACGCCTTCCGACACGTCAAGCCCCACGCGCAGCGTGCCGCTGACGCCAACGCGCACCGTCCCGTACACTTTCACCGAGACGTACACGCTAGATCCGGGCCCTTGCGACGCGACCATATCCGTGCTGCCAATGACGGTTGAAAACGTTCTCTTACAAAAGGTGCAGGGGGCTCCGGATCGGGCATTCGGCACCAGCCTTCGCTTCTACTCGGTGTCGGCACTGGATGTGGCCTCTGTCGGATTCACCGCCAATGTTGTGCTCAACGAGGGCGGCGTGTTTTTCTTGAACGGCCCACCTGAGAGCATGATCACGCTGAGTGTCAAGTCAACTCTAGCGTTCAACGGCTTCCCGGAAGACTCCAAGATCGCAGCCTTGGGCCCTCGTCTGTCGCTTGAGGAACGTGCCGACCTGGAAAGCGACGAGAGCCACGGACTCAATCGTTTCCTGTTGAAGGAGCGAACGGGGTCGCCATCGTCGTCCCTGCTCGCGCGTAGCAATATGGATGACGGTGCTCAGCTCATCCGTGCGCTGGTCACTTTCGCCGGGGCCAAGGTAGAGCGATATGCGCGCCGATTTACCTTCGCCATCGCGCCGATCCCGACCTATCGGCTCGCGCGCGATGAGTTCTGGTTTATTGGTTTGCGGTCCAACGCGAGCGTGCCGACGGGTTGCGCGGCCCGGACGCCCATTGTGGTACAGGTCACCGCGTGGCAGATGAGCGCCTTGGCCAGCGTCACGCAGGTTCTATGCTTGGTCGCCATGGGACTGGGGATTGCTGGTGCGACGATGGAGGTGATCCCGACGTCGGTTCACGCAGGCATGATCGCGGTTCTCGCGGAGCTACATTTCGCACAGGAAGATGGCGGCAAACTACCCCTCGCCATCAACCCCACGCAACTCGCTCTTGGCGACACGAAGTATCGCTACCTCCTCGGAGCGACGGTGGCCAACACGGGGTTGGTGGTCTTCTTTCACGTCGCCACGGGATTGGGCATCGTATGCCTGACGCGCTTCGCGGGCTATACCGACACGGCAGCCCAATCTGCGTGCAAGTCGCCGAGATTCGTTGGCGCGTTTCACCTTCACTTGTTCGCGCAATCCATTTACGCCGTGGGACGTGTGTTCGGCTGGACGACGTTGGTTTCCTATGTGGTGGCGGCGACGTGCCTCGTTGCCTGGCTGCTCTCGGCGCTCGTGGTGCACCGGTCGTCCGTCTCGTCGCAAATTCCATTCGATGCTGAGTTCGTCGCCGACGCTCAGCCGGGTTTGAATCCCTTGTCTCCGGACGTCGCGACCAACGCCAAGGTGCACAACACCATTTTGTCTTCCCTAACGCTGGACTTCAAAAATGACCGGAAAGGCTACTGGCGCTGTACGGATGATTACAAGACGTTCGTACTCCGCCATGGCATCGTCTTCGAGCACCTTACGCCACGGGGACGTTACTGGTCGATTATCGAAATGTGCGACATGCTCGGGACGTCGTTGCTCACCTTATTTGACAACTACACGACGTTTCTCGCCTTTTATCAATTTATCCTGACCTTCTCGCTCAAGCTTGCGGTGATCGTGTTGCTCGTTCTGCTGAAGCCGCTCATCTCGCGCTACAGCAGCGCGTTGCTCATGATCGTGTACGCGTGTGAGCTCGTGGCAACTTTGGCGCTCGCGGTGGGAAGCACTCGCAAAGAGTTGCTACCGGCTACGAGTTTCATGCAGCATCTCGCGTTGCTGATCGCGAGCGTCGCCGTCACGGTCGACTGCGTGCTCTCCATCGTTCGTTCCGTGGTGCGCTGCCAACAAGCGCTCCGGGAGGAAAAAGCATTTGCAATCGATGAAGTGACGGCGGCGCTGGCGATTCCTTTGACAGAGGCCTTCGATCGCGCTCCACCAGCTCCGAAAACTCAAGAGGAAATTCGGCTCTACAATATTCGTAGCCACCTCCGCTTGCTCGACTTTGAGTTGACGCAGGATCGCGAAATGAAGGTCGCCATGCAGACCACCATGGTGCGAGACCCGACCGCCTGTGCAAAGATGGAAGCTGGCCTGCGCCGCCGGTTGTGCGAACGGCGCAGAGCATTTTTAGAGAGCGAAGAGCATCGCGCCGGCCTGGAAGGGGTGCCGTGGCCCATTCCTTCTCGATCAGAGTTTAATCTCGAACTCCGAAACAGTCGCTTTGGGCGATATGCCCCCGGCGGAATCGACCAGCACCGAGGAAGGGTCTCATCATCGAGCATCAGCCTCGCGACGGACGCGGATGACGAGCTTCCCGACACTCAGTCTGATTCGTGGAATTTGCTGCTGGATCTGGATCCGGCTCATCCAGAAGATGCGGAGCTTTTGCGCAGTCTCCGAGAACATCGGCGCCACCACCGGCGGTACAAACGCGGCACGGTGTCCGAGACGGCGGCGGTGAACGAGTCAAACGATGATTCCGCGTCCGACGACGACGACGACACCGGTCGTGTTTTCGGAATAGGCCGTCGCGACGACGAAGGCCGCATTGTGGACGAGGCGCTGTCCCCGGCCCAAAAGGCCTGGTTAGAACTGAAGCGAAAACAACGTGCGGCCGCAAAAGAACAACGTCGTTTGCAGCGCGGAGGCGCGATGACCCACCACAAAGGACGCCCCGGTGGCAGCGCTCCGTCCGCCTCCGATGCCGGTGGGGACGATGGGGTCCACGACGACTTCCACGCGGCGCTGTTTACGGCTCCCATGCCGGTGCTCGAACCGGAGGTCGTCGCACCGACCAACCCCCCTCCTCGTGTCGTCGACACGGCTGTTGTCGACACTGTCGAGGCTCGTTTGATTCGCAAAGCCGACGCTTTCGACTTGGACCTCCCGACTCCGGACGAGGACTTCGACTCGGACGGTCAAGCCGTGGATGAATATCACCCGACATTCTTGCACACCCTCCGTGGCATGGTGCGGCTTCGAAAAGTGAAGGCGCGCCGAGCAGCAGCCGTCGCCGCGCATCGCTCTCCGCCAAAGAGAGTTCCCACCGCTGCACTACCGACCGGCGAACCTCGACCGCTGTTGCCTTTCTTTCAAGAAGGAGATGGTGGGTCACGACGGACAGATCGCGATGCGCTACCAGTGTTCTTACACGATGCGAGGGGTAACGCAGCCTCACCGAATTTTCGTCCGCCACCGACCCGACCGCCGGCGACTACTATTACCACGACAGAGGCGGCTAGGTACGCCGAGCTCCTGGACGACTTGCGAACAAGTGGGGGGGTGCGATCCCGCACGGAGTTCTTCCCACCAGAACGTGTCAGACGCCTCAGTGAAACCGACTTTCTCGCGGTATGACCAGCGTTGTCGTTCGTTGCAAGGGAATCCCCGTGGTTTTTTTTGGGGGTTGTTTCCCTGTATCAATCTCTTTAGTTGCCAACTGTCCGAGAGAGGAAATCGACCGAGCCTTTTCATTTGCACAACGGTATGATCGAATCTGATATCGATCGAAATCTGTCTCGTGTTGTACTTTTCCGGGTCCGAAGCGGCGCAGCGTTACTTTTTCTTCCTTCTTCCCCTTTTCTGGCTAGCGGTCGCCAAAAATGTCTTTTCGCTACACCAATCGGTTGGTGCCGCGGATCAAGCTGCGATTGCTCGTTGATGCGACGTTGCGCCAACACGTCTTGCCGGCGACCTTCACGGGTTCTTGTAACGGCATCGTTGCGTGCACAGATTGCTACGGTCGACTATTGTCCCTTGCCGTGGATCCGTCGTCGCGTCACCTATACGAAGACGCCGTCTCCAAGAAACCCATGAACCTGGATGGACTGGCCACTGCCATCAAAACTGCGTGTTTCGAAGCAAACCTCGCGCTTCGAAGTCGCAAGGAAGACGCATACCACAGCGCTTTGACGCACCTTCGCGCAGACTTCGTGCGTGACGCCGACTACTTTGAGCGATGGCACGCTGAGACGGGAACGTCTCTGCGCCCGTTGCCCTTCGAATCGTTGCGGGATTCCCCTTTGTTGTTTGAGAATGATGGCTCGATGGCAGCCTCTACACCAGGGAAGCCAAGTAGCAATCCACTCGTCGAGGCATGCCGTGCCACGAGTTTTCGGGGTACGGAACGCCACATGCTCCCCGTCGCGCTGCTGACGGCCATCGACGTGCCCACCATTCAGGCTAGTCAACGGCGCGAGGAAATGGCAGACGAAGAGCAATTCTTCTGGCGGCGTGTTGATCTCATCCGAAAGGCGCAGCTCAATACCGTGGGCAACAACAAGCGACTCTACAGAACACTCTCAGGATCCATCCTGACACCCGTTCCTCCTGCGGATCGCAACAGCAATCAGCAGCAGGAAGCTGCCAGCGCGCCAGAGACGTCAGGAGTATAACGTCGATCCTGCGTATGTCTGTGTGTGGTTTTCCCCCTTTTTTGAATACTCACGTCGTGTGATGCCTTGAGACCCCACTCACACACGAAAGGGTGACCCCACCCACACCCTCAGTCACCCTCGGTCATGATTCGCCGCTCTTGCCGCTTCCTCTCGCAGTCAGCGTCCAATAACAAACCGCCGCTGACCCTGCTGCCGGCGGGCACGTATCGTCACGCCGCGGAGGCCTCCTTCGCCGTGCCATCCTTCTTTTTGCACACTCACCTGGGAGACGCCATGCCCGAGCTGCTGCGAGTGAAGCAACTCTACTTGGACAACCCCGCGCACCATCAGAGTGAAATCGTGGATAATCTTGTGCGCTCCATTGACGTGTTCAACGGCCTGCCGCCATCGTCGCCGGTCGTCATTGAGAGACTGCGGATGGCGGCGGCGCTGGCCAAGATTAATCAGACTCGCGCCGTCGCTGGTGGCCAGACTCTTCGGCGCGATTTGGAAGTGTTTTCGGCGGCCGAGGCGGCCATTCGCGGGTGGGCCGACACGGCATTCGTCATCCCCCCGACGTCGGATGCGAGCAGCAAAACAGGGAACAGCAAGAGTGACGACGATGTGCTGGCGTCCGGCGGCCATAACGATCTGCTGGACCTCGTCGTGCCCAAGCTGGACCGGCATGTTTTCGACAGTGCGTGCCTGCTTGCGTCGGAATACGTAGCGGTGTTGTGCCGTTTGAATTCCAGGTATGGCCTCGTTTTCACGGAGCTTGCACCCTCGGCGAATTCGTCCACGGAGGGGAAAACGTACGGATTTCGAATTCCGATGCCGCTTACCGCGGATGCGATGGCAGTAGCGGTGCAAGAAGAACTTCAAGCCGCGAAGGAGAAGCAGCAGAAAGCGGCCAAAGCACCGGTCACCACACGCGACCTCGCCGCGGCAGCCGCTGCAAAAGCCTATGGCACCGATGAGCTCGCCTCACCTTACGGTACCCCCGGCCTCGCGCACGTACATCCGGCGTGTTCAACCTGGTCGACCTGTGCAGACTTCATCGTTTCCACGCCAGTGGCCACCCTTCCACCAGGCACCCTCTGTCGACTATTATCGCATTTGATTGACATGGGTTGCCGTATGCGCGAGGCGGTGATTGTCGCCGTCACCGAGATGGCGAGCAGCCCCGCGGAAGAGGGCTCTACGAGGAGCGACGACGAATCCCAATCGAATCGAGGCAAAATGTCAGCGTACTTGGAACTTCTGACCCCGCAATTGTGCCGGCTCAACAATCTGAGAGCGCTAGCTGAAGTGCACGAAACCGGCGACCTCGTGCAAGCCGTTGAAATGCTCGCCAACTCGCAAGCGTTGTTATCGTCCATCGACCGCAGCGATCAAGGCCTCTTGACCGTCTTGCGTGCCAACGTCGTGCAGCGCGCGGTGGGTGGGATATGGGGCGTCGACGCCTTCGACGAGGAAATCACGCATCATTTTGACCGTGCCCTGGCGACGTTTCATACGAAGTTCGACTTTGAGTTGCCCGAGCAATGTCTTCAAATGCCGCGACAGCCGGACACGGATGGCTTTCGGGACGCCTACGCATCGGTGCTCGACGCGTACTCCAATTTCTATTTGTCGTTCTCCCGCGTCAATCAAGTGTTGCCGCCGTGGGTGTTTCATCAGTACGCGCCCGCCCTCTCGATGCCCATGCTTCCGCTTAGCGATCCGTTCACGACCCGCTACTCCACGTCGAAGGTCACATGTACAGCACGCCGCACGCTTGGAACGGCCCAAACGATGAGTGAACGAGCGTTGAAAATCAACCGCGTGATATTTCCCGACCGTCGGGACAATTTGAAGAGCGCGATGCACCTGGCGACCATGGCCTTGGTGTACGCGGAGGCGCGCGACTATTTGCACTGCAGCGGCCTGTTTAACAGCGCCATGCGCGTCGTGGAAAGCAACTACGGGCGGGGCTCCGAGGAGGTGCTGGACCTTCTCAAGGTCATGGAAGCGTTCCAACGTAGCATCGGCTCGCCGAAGGAAGCGGAGGCGACGCGCCATAAGGTGGAGGCCATGAGGCGGGACCTCGGTCTGTTGAAGTGAAGTCGACGCAGGATGAATGAATGCCGCACACGATGATGGATGGGGAGTCGTGTTTCGTTGGCATCTCATGTCATTTTATGGCGATGGGCTTTGTCTGACAGGGTTTCCCCCCCTTTGTGCACTTGAAAACATCATGCAGACACCCGGTCCGACACGCCGCACCGTTGGTGACGGGACGTCCGCCATTGCTAGCTTCGCCGCGGCTCTCAACAAGCCTGACTTCAGCGACGTAACGTTCATCGTGGGAGCCGAAAAGCAGTCCTTCCATGCCCATCGTAGCATTCTCGCAGCACGCAGCGATGTGTTTCGGCGCATGCTATATGGCGGCTTCAAAGAAACAAGCGACCGTGAGATTTGCATTCCAGAGTTTGATGCGGGTCATTTCTACACGACGCTGGAGTGGGCGTACACGGGTCAGGCACGCATGACCGCGAGAGACGTGCTCGGCGTCCTTCGCATTGCGCGTTTCTACGCGTACGATGATCTGGAGTTGCACTGCCGCTCGCTCGCTATCGATTTTATTGACGCGCGAAACTGTCTCACGTTGCTCGACGCCGCCTTGCGTATGGGCGAAGCCGACATTGAGCTCAGCGCGTTGCGCTATTTGAGCCGCAACTTGTGTGACGCCATCGCCGACGACGAAACGTGGTGCAATGTGTCGATGACCGCCGTGGAGCGCGTGCTGTCGCTCGAGGTCCTTGATTGCAGTGAGGACTGGCTGTTGCAGCGATTGATGCGCTGGGTGGAGCGGCAGCCAGCTCCGGTGGTGACGGCGGCTGCCGATCGCACGCCCTCCAACAAGTTAGGAGGAGGGGGGAGCCCGTTGAGACCTACGGCGGCGGGCGCTCAACGGTTCATGCTCTTCCTCTCGCTGCTGCCGAAAATTCGCTTCCCGCAGCTCTCCAATGACCGACTCGTTCACAGCGTCAAAACGATCGTGAGCTGGCTGCGTCAGCTGGCGCAAGCACATTCGGCGACTCTCACCAATGTATCCTTGACCGGTGTCGCGCCATTGGATCCATCGCGCGACACCTCTCCGGAGGATGCCGCTGTAGGTGCGAAGGATCAAGGCGAACTGCCCGATGCTACGTTCGAATTCAAATCCGTCAACACCACAGCGCATGACGGTTCTGGGTACCAGGACGACTATGGTGGCGCCCCCGGTGACGAGGTATCCGGAAACAGCGTGGAGCAGCAGGTCGCCGACGCCGCGACTGCATCCGAAAAGCTCGCGCTTCTAGGCCCCGTCGTCGAAGCGTTGGTCACACTGCAGATGGGTGAGCTCCTCGGCAAGGATGCGCCGCATCCTACTCCTCACACCGCCATTTCCGTGACCCCGGACGCAATCGCGATTGCCACCGAGGTCCTTCGTGCGTGCCGCGCGTCCGCACGCGATCACCTGGCGGGGTCAGCTTCCGTCTTCACCACTTCGTCCCGCAATGCAGTCACGCTCCAAGCTCAGCACGTGAGTCGAAGTGTAGCGACGATGCTCTTGGCATCGCATCCTTCACTCGGCCTCGGCACGGTCGCAACATTGCTGTTTGATGCATACGCTGAAGCCCTGGAATTCAAGTTGCAGCCACGCGCGTTCGCTGCGGGCGTGCCTCGCGATGTCACCTTGTGCTCGCCGCTTCTCGCGACGGCGACGTCGACGCCGCGGTCGCATTCGCAAGTTGCAGCTGCTACTTACGCGGTCGTGGGCGACTCGGCCAGCGTGGTGGTGGGTGGTGGGACAGCCGACTCCGCTTCCCCTCATGCACCCTCAATCAAAGTCGCCGCGGCCTCGTTTTATTCCTATCCATTCGCATCCCGAATTCCGAGCCACGTTTGCCAGGTCGTTTATGACGTGGATGCCACCTACTTGCTACCTAGGGGTGGCTGGCGCAAGGTCGTTGAAGCCCCAGCCGGCACGCTGCTTTCGCACACGACGATTGTCAAGTTGCCAAAGTGGGCGTCTTACATTGCCGTTGGCGTTCGCCAAGGCGGCACGATCAACTGGACAGGCAGTGCGGGCGTCGCGAATCCTGCGGCGTTGGCGGCGTCGGCTGCGAACAACGCCCAACGGAAAACGCCAGGCAGCGACCGCATCACACGCATGGCCATCGGCCACATCGAGGTTGCCCTGCGCGGACGCACCCACGCGGGTTCGTTCGACCGTGGCAACGCCGGAGGGAGCGGAGGCGGCGCGAACCACCAAGGCTTGCAAGTCGACGGTAGCATCGGCTGGTTCCTCAGTCCGTCCATATTCGGGTTCATGCCCAAGGATGAAGGCGTCACCAACGCGGTGCTGCATCAGACGTTCAAGCATCTGGAGACCATGGTCACTGCCACGCAACAGCAGCAGCAGCAGCATGTGGCCTTCGGGTCGCCGTTCGGTTCGCCTCCCGGTGCGGTCCCCTCCCTGCCGCAGCACGCGTCGCGGGACTCGTCGTCTGGCATACTCGTGGGTCCGGTGCACTGGATGTTGGATAGTGGCGGTGGAGGAGGCAGCATGCGCTCGCCCGTCAACGGCAGTTGTGTCGTGTCCATCGACGTGACGCCGGATGGTGACATTGTGCAGAGTCCCTCGTTGATGCAGCTAACCGCCAGCGCACCAGGTGGGACGACATCGACGTTGTTCATTTACGTTCGTTAATTTGTCTTTTCGTTTCGGTGATCTGTGTGTAGCCTCGTGTGTCGCGTTCGTTCGTACGAACCACTTTTTTTTGGTATGAGGTAGTCACAGTCGCCCGTCCCACATTTGTTGCCTACGAAAGCACTGGTTTCCGGGCTGAAGTACACAGTATACCGGTACAGGTGTGAAGTACACAGGTGGGTGTAGGTCCCCCTTTCCCCCCGGGTTTTCCCCTCTCCTCCATTCATCGCCCACCGCAAAAATGTTCCGCCGATCGCGTTTCCGGTGGGATTTTCGCACGCAGCCCTCGATCGGCGACTTGCCGTCCGTCGTGTTGCAGCGCAATAATTTGTCCTACGACCACGTCGCAATTGACGTGGGACAGTTCGCCGCCACGGCGTTACGGCTTTGCCGGGATCTCAGTGGGCCAGAGCGCGACCTGGAGGTCTCTCGATTTCTCACGCGCAATGTGGTATCGCTCATTACGAAGCGAATCCGGGTGAACAAAAGCCTTGCGCTATTCTTCGACGGCAGCGACCCTTTGTGGAAGATTCGCCGCGCCCGCAAATTCCCGTCGAAGAAGAGCGAAGGTCGTTTCCACCGCTCGGCAGCGTCGCCGATGTCGTTCACCATCGAAGACAAAATGTACAAACACTGTTTGGAGGCGGTGAACACCGTGCCGAACGAAGTGCTGATCAGCGGCCCAGGAACCGCGGGTCCAGCGGAAAGTAAGATGGCCGCGTGGATGCTTGATTTGGCCAGCCACGTCGGGGTGGGCAACACCGTCGGATCGCCCGCGACGACAGTGCCCTTCGCGGCCACCTGTGCGATCACCCGCACGGATTCGTTTTGTCTCATCGGCGCAAAGGAACTATACTTGAACGCGCTCGCCATGACCCCGTTCACCAACATCACGGCCATGCAGCTCGACCGGCAAGAGTTCAAAGGCCTCTCACTACTGGAGACGATCGACTGGCTTGCCGTGGGCGAAATTTACCGCTCGGAGAACAGTAACACCCGGATGGCACGAATCCGCACCGATGTGACGTTCATTATGCTGCTGACGCAGGGCTTGTCCGTGACGGACTGTCCCTCGCTTCCCAACGTGCAAGCGAAGGATTGTCTCGAAGTCTACTTGACGAATTTTGTTCCGAAGGATAAATGGCTCTTCGAAGAAACGCCGCCGCCCACGGATGCCGGCTCGAGCAGCAGCAGCAGCAGCAGTGCCCTCCAATCCGAATCCACGCTTCTGCTGAACACCAAGGTACTAGGGGAGCTGCTCGCGCATGTGTTGAAGAAGACGCCCGCCGCAAGGCCAGAAATCATGTCCGCGGACGCGTTGGAGCTCTGCCTTCAAACTCATAGCATGTTATGTCTCGGTCATATTTTCAATTACGGATTTGCCACTCGAGAGCCATTAGTCGCTCAAACGCAACCGTTACGCCCGGATGCCTTCCTCGGGCACGTGTTATCGCTGAACGGTGCCAAGGTCAGGTGCTCGTCATCCACGTCATTCGCTCCGACGCAGCCTGCATTTGTGCCCAGCAAACCCGGCAGTGTTCCCAAACCGTCAGAAACGCTCGCGACTCCTCCTCTTTCCACAACCGGCGCCGCTGGCGAGTTTGCGCTTACATCTGCCGAGTTTTTGCTCACCTGCGCCCCGGAGGCAGCCTGGATTGATCAGACCCTGCCCGCGTTCACGGGGGGTCATGGTCTGTTGCCAGGAATGTCGGATGCGCTCATCAAAATCACCGAGGCATCGGAGTGCGCGATCAAAGCCCGGGAAATTCTCTCCGCCGTGGTGGCAGGGAAGGTATCTCCGCAGGATGCAACACTCGATTCGTCGGAGTCAGCCGCGACGCCGCCGTTGTTGCCTCACAGGGGCCTTATCCACTCCCCGTCCCATTATTTCATCCGTCGTGCTGGGGAGAAGGGCCCTCCATCAGGCTGGGCCTACTACAGTGTGAACCTAGGCAACAAGAGCCGCGGGTCGCACACTCGAGCCAAACGCAATTTGGAGGCCAGTTCGGTCGTCATTGCCAGCGATGTGAAGAAAAAGCACGCCCTCGTCGGATTTGTGGCCGGCACCACGTGGACGGAGATCGACACCGCGATCCCCGGTAACTCACGCCGTGACTTTCTCAACGTGGTCACCTGGAATGTGCAATTCGACCGGTTTTCCGGCCAGACGACGCCCCTCGGGAAGCCGGGCATTGAGTGGTGCAGCCGGCAACGCTACGTCGCGCTCGCGAAGGTTCTCGAACAGACGGACGCGGACATCATCGCCATGCAGGAAACGGAGCCGACCTGGTGGGACTTTCTCAGTAAGCAAGCCTGGGTGCAGAAGCAGTACATGTTTAGTTGCAACATGCGCGGCGATGCCATCACGCCCTGGGGCCAACTCATGCTCGTCAACAAGCGCTTACCAGTGACGAGCATGTCCGCGGCGAACGTTCCCGGCTACACCGGCCACACCAGCGTGATGCCGACGTGCACGATTCAGTTGACGGCAGGGAAGACATTAACAATCAACTCCGTGCACTTGTTAGCACCCTACACGCAATCGAACGTCAATGTTCGGGTCACGCAGTTGGACGTGCTGATGAAGCGACTGAGCCCGAAGCTGGTCGGTGAGGACGTCATCGTGATGGGCGACTTCAACGACCATCCGTCGAACTTCTTCGTCATGCCCGCACCGATGGGCAACTTCGTCGACGCGTGGGCCCAGGTGCATGGAACTAACGACGGTGACAACGGCTACACGATTAACGGCCGCCGTTCCAAATACACGGCGCTCATCATTGAACCCGAGTTTTTTGGCCGCGCGGACCGCATGCTGTATAAGTCGCAACATCTCAAGGCTGTCGACGCGTCACTCATCGGAACGAAGTCCGTGCGTGAGGAGCTGGGCATCACGACCTGTCCGGACTATTTGTTCCCAAGCGATCATTTCGGATTGCGGACGCGTTTTGAAGTCATCCAAGGAAGCGGGGGGGTTCCCATCGCGCCAAAGCCGTGAGTGGGGGGCATCTGTCCAACCCCTTTTCGCTCCAATCGGTGCGCAACCGGGGATGGACATCTGTGAATGGCACATGCCATTTTGACATTGTCATGCGATCGTTGTTAACTTCGACCGTTTTTTTCAAGCCAACCCCTCCTTTCGTGTTTCCATGGAGGCGAAACGATTGCTGCCTCCACCGACGACGGAAGCCCTCTTGCAGATTCGAGGTCAAAAAACTTGTGGCCCGCTTCAGCGGTACGCGAGCCGGACGATTGCGTTGCATCCCGAAGGGGTGTACTGCTATCTGGATGGCATGACCGCCCCGTACAGTTTTCTCTCCCTGGCTGGGGGTGCCAGCATTGCTCAAAATAGCGATTCGCCAAGTGGCTTTTCCATCTACACCGAAGACGGGGAAAAAAAGACCAAGTTCAAGTTGAACTCCGTCGATGAGAAGCAGCTATGGATCGATCGGCTGCAGCAGGTCATTCAGTCTCATCTCGGTGCCGGTGTCGCCCCACGCATCGCATTGAACAATAACCTCGCGGCGTCAACGGATGCCGCCGATGCTCTAAGATCCCACGACATTTCGAGCCCGACTGCTTCTCGTCTGAGCTTTCGCACGTCAACGCCCCTCGTCGAGGGATTCGTCCTCCGCCGAAGCGGCATTTCGAACTACAACGCGCGATGGTGTGAGGTCCACACGGGCGTGGGATTACTGTACAGCAAATACAAAAGCGATGCGGATGACGCCTTCAAACTCGTGCCGCTCCGCGGCGCGACGGTGCGATTTAACGATGCGAAACTCCGAATTCAAATCGATGATACCGAACGCTCGGATATTCATTACATGCGCTTTGCCAGTCAGTCGATGTACGATCAGTGGAAGGCGATCATCGCCCAGGAAGCCGACCCTTCGGAATACGAAGAGAGAGTGCCCTCTGCCGCTGCCGGGGCTGGTGGTGGCAAGTCTCGAACCGGCGACACCACCGGCGGAGGAGGCGACACATGGGTCGTTTGCAACAACAACGTACCGGCGAACAAGCAACTGCTAGATGCGGAAGCCAGTGGCCTCGGTGAATCCGGTGCGAGTGGTGCCTTCTCGCGCAAGGTGACGACGACCGCGCAGGACGATGTCGATGACGACGACGATGATACGGCGCTGGAGGTGGCGGACCTCGAGTCGCCGACGCCGTTGTTTCCGGAAAAGATCGCCGTGGAGCTGCCTTCGCTATCCCGGTCCATTTGCGCGGACTTGGATTCACCGGGTTTCGATCGGTTGTTGGAACAATGGCTTCTGCAAAGGGGGGGACCCCTCGGCTTTCGAGCGATGCTGCAAACGTTCCAAGAGCGACTATTCGTTCCTCTCATTGGACCCTACGCGGCATTGAACAAACATTTGAGCCTGCTTGATCTGGATGCCAGCGTGTGCAGGCAAGTCGCATCGGAGCTCGTCACGTTGCACCCTCGGGAAACACGCGCAGCGCAGCTCGCACAAAAAGTTGACACGACGCTGCAGTGGCTCACCAAGGTGCGCGAAGTCTACATGATACGGCGCGACATTTGCGAGTTTCGCGAGCAGCAAAACCAGCTCGGACTGCGCCAAGGGATTGACGGCACACTGGAAAACTTGCGTCAAACGTGGGCTACTTACCCTTCCAGCGACTCGTCGTGTTGCCCAGCCGAGATTGTTGCGAGAGTGTCGAGACTGATTCAGGGTCTCGCGGGCGCGTTGCACCAGTTTCGGTTGGAGTTCGATTTCTACGATGACGCGAAAACGGCCATCGATGATGTCGAAGCTACCCTGAAAGAGGGTCGAACCTGGCTGGCCACCCGAAGCTTGTGAGCTGAGGGGACCTTTCTTTCTCGGCTTTTTCTCCAAAAACCGAGCAAAATCCGGTCGTGTTGAACGTGCGGATTGCGAGATCTCCAGCCTCTAGTTCTCTTTTGCCTCTTCTTTTCTCGTTCACGGTCTCTCGCTGGGCCCACCATGGCATGTTTACGTCGTTTCGGAGTGCCGCCGAGGCACCTAAGGTACTCTACAAGCAGCAGCATGGTGGCATCATCGAGTGCCAGCGTTGGCAGTGGCACGTCTGTAGTCGGCAGCGGAGGACTAATGCTTCGAAGCGCGACGCGTAGCCACGCGAGCTTTCATCTGATCCATGACGTCGACGCCAGTCTGGGCGTGGACAGCCGCCTTAGACAAGCATTTCTCGACGAAGCAAATAGCGCTCGGAAACAAGCATCACCGTCTCAGCAAGGATCGCGGACCGCGCTATCCAATCAAGTGCACGTGCAAAACCTCGTTTCACGGCTCCGAATGGGGGAGGGTGCACGAGGAGACCGCCACCGCACCAATCTCGACATGGATGGAGGCACCGCCCTCGGTCACGTCCACGGGAGCCGATACGGGGTGCGCCTCGATGCCGCTGGCTTCGACGTTCGCCTATGCAGTAACATTTTTGCGGGCAGCGGTGGCCTTGCCGTTGCTGACAGTGACCCCGCTGCCATAGGCGCCCCGCACCTTGTGGTCGCGTACACCCGTCAAATCTTGAGGGCCATTGCCAACCTTCCCTCGCATGGTGTGAGCCTCGATCACTTCATCTCGTTGCTACCCGGGTGGTACAGCTCGCCAGCCACTCCGAGCGGAACGCATTCCGACGGTCGGGCGCTCACTCAGCTCTTCGCGCTACTCGATCAGCTGGTTCGACGGTGCAAACGGCCCACGGCGACCACATCGTCGCCCTCCGACGCACAAGGTGTCGCGACACCAAACGGTGCGACCGGTTCGAATGACGACGATTGGGTGGTGCCCGTACTCCCGTTTGACGAAACACCGCCGGTGGATGGAGAGTCCCACGCCTCGCAAGGGAAAGTGGTGCTCAAGGCCCGCTTTCTCAACGTCCTGCGGCGCGTGATTTGGATGTCGCCGGACGACGGCCTCGACGCCGCGTCCTTGCAGCAGCTTATTGCCGTCCACTTCGTGGGTACGATTGCGTCGCCGCCGTCCCGAGACGGAAGCGGCAGCACCCCTCCCCCGGCGGCAGCGGGGATGCCTTCAGGTGACGACGATGGCATGCTGCGTGGTGTCGGGTTCTCGAGCATTCAAGAGGCCCTGCGCCAGCTGCCGGAGTGGTACTATGTGGCTGGGGGCCGCGTCTTCTTTTGCCCATGGGAATCCCTGCTGCTGAACATTTCGCGCAGACTGCCCAGAGAGGGCGTTTCTCTCTCCCGCTTCGAGCAATATTGCTTGCACGAGTGTCCAGGGTGGGCAACCGCCGCGTTTTTTTCCGGCACGAGCCGTCACATCGTGGACCATTGCATCGAGCTGCAACCCGCCTTCAACGAGTTGTTTTTCGTTCGTCCTAGCCGCGACGACATCAACCAGCTCATCATACGGCCGCGGACGCCGTTGGAAACAGGGCCGGAGTACCAAAATCCTCGCCGGCAGGGGGACGGTGCGGCGGCAAAAGGGTCGTCGTCATTGACGATCCCATCCGACGCCGATGCGATGGCGAGCAGCAGCCGTAGTAGTAGTGTCGATCATGCCCTCTGGCGCGCGATGTGCGTCACGTCCCGTCCATTGGAGGGGGTGTCAACCGAGCGTGACTTTCAAGCCTTGTCGATGGTCGCTGGGCAGGGCGACGCCCAAGCCTCTGAAGATGCGGCGAAGGTGCCGCAGCATTTTTCAGTGGGCCGGCCAGTCACCCTTTGGGATGACGTGAAGCGCCTGCTGCCACTGTTCATCAACCGGCATGCTATCGGCGACGACATGGCAGCCGACGGGAAGTCGCACACTGTGCCCATTGCGTCGTGGCTTGACAATCCCGAAACCCTGGGAGTTCCCCAGTGGGCTGACGTCCTCCTCTTCGGCGTCCGGCGGTCGTTTGAGGTTGAAACGCGCATCGCGGTTCGGGAGCCCCTGATCGTGCTGCGCGACTCGGTCGTGGTCATCGTTGACGGATCCAAACTAACGTCCCCCGCGGCGGTTCAGCGAGTGCTGATGAATGAGGAAGGCCAGCCAGCGCTGCTGTCGGTCCCGCGACTCGCAGTGCGAAAGCAAATTGTCGTTCGTCATCGGCACGATCCAACCCACATGACCACGAGCACCTCGGCCGCGGCGGCCCCGTCTGCTTCGGGAGGTGGTGAACCACAACACCACGTGATAGATGAACGGCTGACCGAAACGGTGGCGCCGTCGTGGCTGGATTTGGAGCATGTCGTCGCCGCGCAGCTTGCGACCATTTTCTCTGACGTTTCTGGGTCAAGTCAACCGTCGTCTAACGTCGTTCGTCCTGCCGCGGTCCGGGAAGACTTCAACTCAGTGAGCCAAGTCATCGTCGTCACCGGCGACGCTGATGCGGCTCGCTTCGTCAGCATGATTCGCGACACCTTGTCAACGAACCGGGACGCCTCACACCCGATTGCGGTTGTCGTCGCGACCGCCACCCAGGTCATAACGGTTGCTTAGGCTTCGTTTCCCCGTGATTCGTGTGTTTAACGGTACTCGGCCTGCTCGACATGCCCCTAACGAGCCATTTTGGCGAGCGCGAATGAACGTGAATTGCTCCTTGTCCTCTTCTCGCTTCTGTTTCTTGGGTCGCCGACTAAAGGTGCAACATGTTCGCATCCCTGTCTCCGGTGGCCATTTTCAGACCCGATGTGACTCCTGACAATCTGCAAGCCGACGCGGCCATGCTGCAAGTGCTGCGCAAGACGCACCAGAACCAATACGTTCCCAACTCGACCGAAACGCGGCTGCTCAACTGGTTTTACGACATGAAGTATTTTCGCTACAGCGACGCCGCCTTTCTCGGTGTTTTTGCACTGTTTTCGGCGGTGCGTTCCTTCGGAGATCCGCCGTCAAGTTTCCGCAAGTGGTGGAAGCCGCTTGTGGCCACCGCCGCGCGGCGGCGGCTGCTACCCATATACTTCGGCCTTCTGGCCGCGGATAAAGTCACGTCGCAAACCCTGGTAATGTCCGCGTCCGAAGACACACTTAAAGCACTGAGCCTGATGGACACCCAGCTCGGCCGAGATTCCAGCACTGCGTTGGCGCAGCTCCGGGCTCGCCGCGGAAATAGCAGTCGGGGACTGCTGCTGGACCTTCTGGGCGCTACGTCCCCGGAGGGAGCCGGATTTCGTAATTCCGGCCCTTCCGTCACGGGAAGCCCGAGTGACCTTCATGCACACGATATGGGTCTCACGTCCACCAGCGACAAGCAGCAGGCGCTTGGCAACGACGACGATGAAGATGACGACGACGATGCGGACGATGAAAATCTTAGCTACGCCGAAACGATTGCTATGGCCGGTCGAGCTGCCATTCGACGCTTGTGCCTCGTCGACACGTGGACGAGCGTCTTCCATGGGACCGTGTTTGGTGTCGATGTCGACGACGTCGTCGTCACCGCGCTTGGGACACCATCGCTTCCGCCGTCAATGGCCGTTTCATCCTCCGATCGCGCGGCGGCTGGGCCGAAACGGTCACCCCCGCCGCCCACTATGGCCGCATCGATTCGAAAACGACACATCGTCGCGTCCATTCATATTACCACCCGGGTTTTTTCATGGCATCCGATGCATTGGACGATCGAGGCGGCTTCTCGCAGCAAATCACGCATCCAGTTGGCGGACGATGCCGCCATAGGGAGCAAAGTCAACAGGCAGCCGCCTTCCTCCGCGACCGCCAGTGTGAGACACCGATCTGCCTCCGAGAGCGATCGGGATGCGACGGTCGTTCAGCTAACTTTGGCGCTCCCGCATGTCAAGAGGCATGACCCGTTTCTCGATGAATCCGTCACCGGCACCAGTGGACAGAACGCTATGGGGCTGGCATCACGATCCGCGCTCGCGAGGTGGTGGTGGACGGCGTGCTTGTACGGGTACTTCCGCTTCCAACGACTGCCCCCGCCAGACGGTGGTGCCACGAATTCGATCCGGAAGAAAAATCGTAAGTCGTAGCTTTCCCTCCCTCGTTTGCCGTCCACAAGTTAGCTGCAACGAGTCACGGGGGGACCTCTCTGGGTGTGCAGCCTGCATAATAAATAACGTTGCGACACGGTCAGGAAGGGAATAAGCTTTTTTCTCGCACTGCCACCGGAAAAAATTGTGGACGTTCAAATTGGGACGAGACGAAGGCACCTAATGGCCACGGCGTGTGTCAAAGCCGTTTTTGCGGCGGTGGTGACCGCGTGCTACCTGCCGACTGACGACTTTGCCACACAGGTGAAGAAAACAATGGTCATCGCTCATCTCGTCGCCAGTGTCGTTCAAATTATCTCGATTGTTGTCAATCTCAGCCAGGCGATCCGCGTGGGAGAGTATGGCTACGTGGCCTACGGGGTCGTGAACGCCACGACAGGGTTGTTCCTGGCGATCCCCTGTTACATCGTGCAGCGCACGACTCGATCCATTGGCGACCTAACGTTCGCGACCTCCATCGCCGCGCGATTCGTCGCCCTCACAATCAACGCCGTTTCCTTGCCTCACAACAGCAACCTCGTGTCGTTCGTGGGCATCATCGTCATCGCATCGTTGACAGAAATGCGATTGAGGCCGTTGTGCTGGTTTCTTGGCATTGTCGGTGTCGCCCTCACGACGATCAATGATACGAGTGCGTTACTGTTTCTACCCATCGTTCTGAAGTCCACCATCAGCAGCTACAGCGTGAGTCCACTCGTGTTCCAGGTGATCATCAATGTGGCCGTGGTCGTATGCGTTGGCGGCGCCGCGGACTACACCATCGTGCGATTCAACCAAACCATCGCACGTATCGAGGCGTCCGCCGCTCTGGCTTTGGAGGTATCGCAACTCTTCTCCAAGTACGACACCGATGCCGTGGAGGCCGTACTCAATGCTTACGCGGAGTCACCGGATGTGGATCGTCGTCAACTCGTCGCGAGCCGCCAGTTGCTGATGAATCTGTGCCGCTATCGGCCGTACTTACCAAACTACGTGCTTCCTCGGGATCACGATAGTGTTGGCAGCGTACCTGATACCGATGAGGGCACGGGCCGCCTCGCATCGAATCGAGACGATGGATCCACGCTTATCAACAGCGAAAGGGCGCGTGCCGCGGGTGGCTCTGCGCGAGACAAAGTCTTGGAGCAACCCACAGCTGCGCCGAAGCAGCAGACCTTCGCGGCTGCAGTCGCGGAGAGTGAGATATCTGAACGAATTTCTATCGATACCACACGGCGCTCGGCATCGTCAGGTGACGGCGTGGGCGAGCTGGAACGGCTGCAGTGGCATCTCGCGGCCGCCCCTTCGGTTATCAGCCAAGGCAAAATCACCATGTGTCAACTGCATGCCACTCGCGATTCCAGGATGCCCCCATCGCTGCAACGGCGTCACTACGACCGAATCACCGCCCTCATCTTCGACGTCGGCACCCAGTACAACGCGTCCGTTCACACTTGGATCGGGGACGTCATCACCCTGACCTGGAACGCCACCGTCAAGTCGAACCGCCCCGAGGTGAAGGCGTGCCGATTTGCATTGCAGCTGTTGGCCGCGGAGCCACCCACTTTTCAAGAATTCTCTTCCTACGACGATACCTCATCGTTCACACCGATCACGGACGTGATTGTTCCTGTCGACGCTTCGGCCAGTGATCACAGCAACGTGGCTGTCATGGTGACGCCTGCCGGCCGCCGTTCCTCCCTCGCCGCCGTGCCACGAGACAATATCACCTCTGCCGCCGCCGCCTCCCCTGGGCCTGTCTTTCACCTTTCGGCAGTGGTGTGCACCGGAAGCTGCTGTGCGTTCTTCGCCGGAACTACGACGAAGCTCTTCGTGATGACTGACTTTAGCGACTCGATGGAGCAACGGCTGGCAACTCTCGATGTAATCGTGAGAGATAGCGGCGCCCGTATAGTTGTCGACGCCTTCACCGCGCAGGCAGTTCAGGTCGATGTCGTCGCCAGAGCCATCGGCTTCGACGCCGGCGGTGGTAGAGCGGTGACTGAACAGAAATTCACCAGCAGCGTTGCTGCTCTCCCCGATGCCGTGCTCAAACGACGGCTGGTGTTTGAAGTGCTGCTGGATCGACACAGTAACAGCCACCAGCAGCTGGAGTGGATGTACGCGCTTCAACAGCACGAAGGAACCGTCGACGCCGCCGAGGCCGTTACACAGGCCGCTCTCCTGCACCTCAAGGGGCATTCAGCCGCCGCGTTGGAGGCTTTAGACAAGCTCATACAAAGCACCTGTAGTGGCAATCCCTTCGGCGCGCAACCCCAAAATTCATCGCAGCTGTCCGACAGTGCGTCAAAGACGGAACTGTCGCCCAAAGCATCCCCGTCCACGAACTTCCGCCCCCTTCAATATCTGCGAAGCTCTATTTTTGCCTCGCTCCGGTCCGTCAGCGCCGGCATGGACATTAAGGGAGGCGACAACCTCACGCCGCAAGTCATGCCGCACACAGTCGTGGACAGTTCGTGCGCGTCGTGATATTTTTTTCTGCAACTAGTTCGGGTCTCCTCTCAAGTCAAATCTATCGAATCCCTCCGTTCGTTTTCTCCTTCCTGAAGCACCCACACCAACACGTAGATCCACCAAACATTTTACGGGTGTAGCGTTGCTTCTACCGCAGTGATTTCCCCCACTTCCTTCCCCTTCCTTCCCCGTGTAGTGTTGCTCCACGCGACCCTGCCTCCTTCCTGCCCACATCGTCCCCCTCCAGAAGGTCATTGTGGTGTGTGCCTTCTTATTGGTTCGTGTGCCGGATGCATATTGACCCTATCGTGGTACGTCACTAACGTCACTACATACCCCATGGTATCCCGCTAATTTCCCCTCCCCGAACGTTGTTTGGCTGCTACTTTCCCGTTGTCGGGGCTTCTTTTCCTTTCTTCACGACTGGTCAGCAAAGCCATTCATGGAAATATCACATCAAACATGGCCGAAGAAGATCGTGAACCCTGCGCCTATCACACAGCGGAAACCGAAATTGACATCCCGCTTGAGATAAAGAGTGCCATCGGTAGCTGCTCCTCGCCAAGCGGCGGCGGGGCGCAGAACGAGTCGCCCATCACATCGACGGGAGTGATCGCATCTTCTTCTTCTTCGACACCTTCGACTCCCTCACGTGCGTGTCGTTGGACGGGTTCGTTTCTGGGCGGCGCTGGTTTCCTGGGCGCCTCATTCTGCTACTTTCCACCCTACACGAACTCTGCGATGGTCGCGGGTGCGACCTTGTTTGCGATCGGTTCGCTTGGTATGTGCATCGGCGATACGATGGAACTCTATCTCGCACGTGACGCATGCTGCGACCGTGCCGTAGCGCCGCCGGCCACGGACATGACGACGCCAGCCGACGTGGAGGATCGCTCAGCGGCGGGATTATTATTCCCCGTCGCCAACGCGGTATGTGGCTTCGCAGGCAGTTGCTGTTATCTTGCTGGTTCAATCGCTCTCTACCCCCCAGTGTTTTCCGCCGTCGTGTGGCTCTCGGATTTTTTTTTCATTCTCGCCAGTGTGTTCATCGCGTTTTCGGGACTGTGGAAAATAGCTAGACTCTCCGCCGATCGGCGCCGCTACTTCGAACAGGGCGAAGAGCCATGTCGAGACGGCACCATGTCGCCCGTCAACTCCCCAGTCATCGCTGCCTGGCAATTCCGCGCCTCACACTTGTTCTCGTCGCCAAAGCAGGCAATGCTGACTTGCACAGAGCTTGGAACAATCGTTGGCGCCCTCTTTTACCTTGCTGCATCTGTATACGTTCGCGCCACCGCCGTCTTCGACTTGACGGCGGTGTGGCTTTGGGTCGCCGCCGGTGTCGGATTTATGAGCAGCAATGTGTTCTTGACCGTCGGGGAATGTTTTACAAGCGACGTTTGATGACAACGGTGAAACGTGCCTTCAGACCTTTCCTATCCGCGCACCCCCTACCGACCGCAGAATTCATCGATTGTTTCGATTCCACTCCATTAAGATACAGTTCTGCAGATCCGATTCATTGTTTCATCATCTTGTATTTTTTTCGCTGCCCGTCTTGTGACACAAATATTTTCACGCAATCCAGAGCATGGCATGCATGCTGCGCTTGGCGCTGAGGGCTGTCGTCGGAGACTCGTTCCTCCCCGATGACGACTATACGACGCAAGTTCGTAAGACGACGTCATCGCCCACGCCGTCGCATCTGTTGGTCATGTGATCTCGCTGCTCGTCAACGTCCGCGCCGCCGTTCAAGCGTCCGATGAGGCGTTTCTGATCGCGGCCGTCGCCAGCATCTTCGTGGCATGCTTTCCTCGACGCGATGCGTACGACTGTCTCTCAGCGCATGTGCACAACGTGGGCGCGAAATATCATGCGTCCGTTCACACGTGGCTTGGGGACACCATCACGTTGACGTGGAACGCCACGCGGAAGGCGGTGCGACCCGAAGCAAAAGCGTGTCGCTTCGCACTCCGCTTGTTGAGCGCGAAGCCGTCGGCATGGTTGGCACCCACCACCCTTGGTGCCGTGCACTCCCACGAGCAGCCCCGTTCCGCGCGGCTTGACTTGCTTCCATCGGTGGTCGTGTCGGTCGCAGCGCCGGCGGACGACGTGGATGTCACTCCCCCTTTTGTTTTTGCGGGCCTGCATCGCAACTGGGAATGTCAGAACCATGTTTGCGGGCACGGCGACGAAGCTCTTCGTCATCACCGCCTTCGATGACGATTGGGCTACGAGGGCGCCTATCGGAGTTGGACACGGTTAGCCGGGGCGCATCCGCCCTGATCGTCGCGGACGGAGCAACCGTTGACGGCGCCGTGTTCGATGCTGTTTATCGCGCCGTTGCTTTTGACTCGGCGACGGACGTGTGTGCCTCAATCCCACTTAGTCAGAACAATGACGCCCAGCAGCAGCGCCAACTTCGTCGCCAGTTGTACTATGAGGTTCTGCGCGAGCGACATGACGACGAAAAAACCGACATTGAATGGATGTACGCCTTGAATGCTCAGGAGCGCAACGTTTCCGACGAAGAACAGGTGACCTTCGCCGCTCAGTTGCACTTGAGGGGGCAGTCGCAACGAGCGCTCGAGCTGCTGGATCGCATGCTGCTGAGTGCATTGTCCGACGGGCGGTCTGCTGTGCCCTCACAGTCTCTTGTTGATCTGCGGCCGGTGAGGTATTTGCGACACCTCATCGGAATGCGCGCGGACCTGGGTGGATAGTGATGCACCCCGAATACCGCATCCTTCGTTGTAGGCAAACAAAAAGTAGTGGAGGGAAGCCCAGCGATTTCTTCAAGCGTTCTTCCTCTTTCTTCCTTCCCCATGTGGTTTTCCTGTTTGAAACGAACGAATTTGATTCTGCGATTTCCTTCGTGCGTTGAGTTTCTCGGCTTTGAGATTTTTTCACTTGTGAGTTGCATCGTGCAAACTATGCATCGTGCAATGCTTTTGCTGCCCACAAGATTGTTTTTTCCCTCCCCACCCATATTCAAGAGAACCCTAACAACACAGCAAATGTCGCCACCCCTGCCGCCGTATGACGTGCTGCTTTTTGTCGGCCTCTGGGTGATTTTGTTTGCTGGAGGGGTTGCGTGCTGTGCGTGCTGCCGATTCCGCTGTTTCAAGGTTTGCTGCGGTGAATCTGTGAACAACCAGGATTCGACGGCACCCAACAGCGGAGGTGCCGTGTTGATGATGCCCACCGGCGGGGCTGCGAGCACGTCCACAGCCGGACCACCTCCCTCTGGAACGCGACCGAGTGACGATGGCGACGTCGTTGTTCCCACCCGCAAGCGGTTGATCGTGGCAGCCGTCTGGGGACTCGTTTCCGTTGTTCTTTCGTTCATCTTGACGATTATCTTGCTCGCCATTTTGGCCAGCGCTGGGTTTCTCGATCTTCTGGTCTTTAGTCCACAGTTAGCTTCCACTTGCGTCAGCGGTTGCCCGTTTGAGACCCGCGGAGGCTTGTCGGGCTGGGTGGACGACATGTGTTGTTCGTACAACGTGTCAGACAAGGCGACTTTCGGATCGCTCGAGCCGCTCGACGTCTACTTGTCGCTGACCGACGAATCCGGATTGGAGCCTCTAGGTCTCGTGGTTCATGGCTGGCTGCTCGTCAACTCCACCCCCGCCTCCGCAGCGACGAGTAGTAGTAACGGGTACATTAGCATGATTTACAACCACGGATCCGGCGGCAATGTCGCCTCCGGATATCGCATCGCCCGATATCAATTTCTCTTAGAGCAAGGGAACATCGCGGTGCTCGTGTTCGACTACCCGGGATACGGCAAGTCAACGGGAGCGACCAACATTGACAATACCCTAAAATCAGCGATTGGTGCGTCGGTTTGGTTTTCCACGTACTTGGGAAACGGCCCCAAGGGACTGCCCTTTGGATGGAACAGCAGTCAAATTCCTCGGGGGTCTGCCACGACGCCTCTTCGCGTCCCTGTCCTTACAGGTGGCGTGCGCAACGACCTCCGAAACTTGACCATCCTTGGCCGAAGCATGGGCGGAGGTGTCGCAGGGTACCTTGAACGCGAAACCGACTACAGTAGCCACTCGCTGTTGTTGCAGTCGACGTGGTCCGATCTCCGCGCCATTGCGAACTACTACTTTCCGATGTTCGGATGGGTGTTTTCGTCCTTCACCGAAGCGAACCCATATGCAAAAATGAGCAGTGTGAAGAATTTGGCCCCAGCTTCCAACGGCGGTGCGAATTCAAGTGGCTATCAAGCATGTCTCTACCACGCGCATAGCAAAACCGATGCCTGGATTCCGTTCGAACAAGCACAGGATCTAGATTCAAAAATTTCGAACAAACGGGCAAATTGTTCGCAATTTGTGATTGTTCAGGATGCCTTGCACACGCAGCCTCTCACCCAAGTCGAGCGCACGAGCTTGCGCTCCTGGCTGGAAACGCAGCGTAACTGAAAAACGAACTCTTCTTCCACACTCTTAACTTCTTCCCTGCGGTGTTTTACCCGTTGTTTGGGGATTTAACCCATTGTGAATCCGCCATCGGATGACTCCGTCTTCACTCCCGTACCCATTTCCGCATTCCCGACGGACAAAACGCGCAACACGAGAGGGGAGCTCTCTAGAGTGTACAAACGATTTTTACTGTGCGTGTGTGTGTGTGTTCCCCCTCCCCCGACTCGAGATGGTACATTCTTCGGCGCAACAGCGGCGAGCAAATAATGTGCCACGCACACCGCTGTCGTTTATTTTCTGTCAATAATAAAGAATCGAAATCACTTGGAAAACGGTGTGTGATTGAGATTACCACTCACTGGATCAATATGTACAACTGGGAAGCCTCCAACGGCGGCGTGCGCCGAGGTAAGCGCCACGCCGCTCCTGCAACGGTGGTGTTCCGGCCCGCACGACCCTTCGCGGCCCCAGACGCGAGTGAAGGGCTTGCGTTCAGCAACTGCCGGCAACTGACGCCGGACACGCAAGAAGCGCTCCGCAAGAGGCTGCAATTCACACAATTTCTGCCGTGTCAGGCTCAAGTGTTCCCTGCTATTTATCGGAGAAAGGACGTGATCTTGCACAGTCGCACTGGATCGGGCAAGACCTTGGCGTTTGTGCTTCCCGTCGTCGAACGGCTATTGGCCGACAAGTTCTCGTCCCCCGTAGTCGATACGCCCCCCGATGGCGAGGCCACGGATAGGAACCGAAAGAAGAAGAAGAATCCCACCGACCGCGGCGCTCGTGACGCCGAGGACGACGGCACCGTTCAGATCACCGATGCCACCATGGATGGGGACGAGGGAGGTGCCACGCCTGCCGCCCCTCGTCCGTACAAAACGCCCTACACCCTCATTTTCGTTTTTTCCATCGAACTGGCCTCGCAAATTTGCGACGTGATTCAATCCGTTTACAAGAAAAGGGGCGTGAAGGTGGCCGTCGTCGGGTTGCATCTGGGTTCGCAGGATGTGGAGCAGGCGCAACGCTATGACATCCTCATCGGCACGGTGTTCGACCTCGACACGCTGATTCGCGGGAGAGACCCCAACCGAGGGCAGTCGCAACCCGACGACAGTGGCGCACGAAGACGTGCTCCAAACGCGGATGATGCGGCCGGGGGGACAGACGACTCAGTCAGCGATGAAGATTCGACCCACGACGACGAGGAAGGCCGTCTCCAGACCGCGGCACCTGCCGCGCACCGAAAAGACCGCGCGCCGAAAAAATCCGCAGTGTCCAGGCGCATCAAGAAGTCTCAGCCACGTGGTCCGATGTTGAACTGCAGTGGCGTTCAAACGGTCATCATCGACGAGGTCGACGTCACTCTTGGGCCCCGTTTTTCGGCCCCAGGTCGCGCGGTCAAGGGAATATTGAAACAAATTCGACGCTGCAACGGATCCATCAACGCCAATCTCCTAAAAGAAGTCAAACTGACGCAGTACATCCTGTGTGGCGCGACGGTGCCGAACTGGGTGATCAAGGCGGGCTTCCTCGGCGAGAGGAAAAACCACTACCGCTTGGTGGACACGGGGACGGGGAAGCTACCGCCTCAGTTGAAGACCTTTGCCGTGTACTGTCGACGAGACGACACCATTTCGCAAATGGCCGCTTGCGTGCAACAAGATGTTCTTGGCGATGATGAAAGTCAGCTCAACGATCGTGCGGCTAGTGGCACGGCGGGGCACCGTCGGCGTCGCCGGTATATCGTGTTTTTACACGACGCGGCGATGGAGGCATTGCGTGCCGCCTTGGCGGGAGACAGCAGCGCGGCGGTGGCGAATGCTTCAAAGAACAACCACCCTAGTCGTACCACGACGCCAGCATCGCCGTCCATCTCAATCCGGCTGCTTCGCTCGACGGACGATGACGTGGCCCGAATTAGCGCAATCAATGATTACAACTCCGGTTCCGCGAACGTGTTGTTGTGCACCGACCGGGCCTCGAGAGGGATTGACTTCAAGGATGTCGATGTGGTCATGATGTGGCCACCGAAGGAAGGTCCCCTCATGAGCGAAACATTTGTGCACCGCGCAGGTCGCACGGCCCGTGCCGGCCGGCCGGGCACCTGCGTGGTGTTCGTGTCGGAACAAGGGGCGACCGATGCATCCGCTTCACCATTAGCCGCAACGAGTGTGCCGAACCGCCAATCGCGCCAGTCGCGAGATCTCGCCGCGCTTGAGTCCACGCTGCACATTTGCTTCAAAACTGCCGCTGCTCCACGCGAGGCCGCTCCCCGTCAAGTGGAAGAATCGTCAGCGGGCCGCAAGCGTGGCCGCGAAACCGCGGTCGTGGCGTCACCATCGGCGGACCTTGTCCGCTTTCGGTTGCTCGTCAAAACAAGCACCCTCAGCGCGCTGGGAGCTGGCACGGCTCGCACCGCATCAGTACCACCGCCGACTCCCGAATCCGTATTGCGCGCCCATTTGAGCGAGCGTGAGTACGCTGCCGTAGCCGAATTGAGGGAAATCGAACGTGGCGTCGTCGAATTTTCTGTTCCTGTCGAGGGGTCTGAAGTATATCGCCAAAAGTTGTGGAAGTACCGGCTGGTGCAGCAGTAGTGACTGGCGAGCGCGTGGGGTCCGTCCGCCAACTGCAGCAGGTGCTCTCCTTCGTCCACGCGCACTTGTCACACACTCTCTCACTCTCTCCGATTTAACATTTCTCCGGTGTTTGTAACTGACTAAAAGACCATTTAACTGAATTCAAAGACATAAATGACGAGTTCGTGACCGTGACGGCGGTCAACGCGCAACAGCAATCAAGTGAGTACGCTGATTTCCATACCCCCCATCCAGCAGAAACAGTAGGAAAGCCGATGTCTTTTGCCTCGCAACACCGTAGGCAACTATCATTGAGCCGGCAATGGCGGCAAAAACGCGAGTTGTTCATGTTGTTCATCATGCTACTTACGACGGTTTTTTGTTGGAGGGTGTCCGCTGACGCGGTGACTTGCGCCACATTGTCCAGCATCGCCCAATCCACATCGCAGGACAATTTTGGGCTTCTGGATGCCGCTATCTACGGTGGGCACGTTGACGTGGCACAGTGCACTGGGACACTGACCGGCGGTGCGGGCTTGAACATCACGACCACGGCTGGTCGCGAAATGTCCTTGTCCTTCGTCGACGCCACAATTGGAGGGTCCGGGTCTATCGTCGTGTGGGTGCCCACAGCAGTCGACTTTGTCACCATCACGGTATGGCGGAGTCGGCTCGTGTGCGTATCAACCCACGCTCCTGTGTTGATCGGGCTTCAACCTCTGTCGAGCGCTCCGACGATGTTGGATTACATTTCCGGCTGCAAAATGATCGCTGTGGTATTCGGCTCCCCGCGAGCGACTGGAAGTGCAACGCCGCGCCTTACTATCAACATTCAGGATTCGTATCTCGGCGCGTCTCTGTCAATCGGCTCCGTGGCTATGGGAGGAACGTCGGTCGCTCGGTCGGCCCTGGCCGTCGCCATTGTCGCATCGCCACCGTCTGACTTTCTGTGGGTTCCATTCGACGTTTCCCGGGCTCTAGTGTTGACGCTGACTGTTTCGAATTCAACCGTGACGTCCAACATGCGAGTCGAAGACACTAGTATTCAACAAGCCACGGTTGGCAGTGTGTTGATAGACGGTATGCTTGCCCTCGTCAACACCACCATCGTGATCAATGCTGGGTCCACTGTCAACAGTACCCTGACGCGCATTCCCTCGTCGGTTTTCATTCCGAGCCGTCTTCTCGTCGCCGTGTACGCTGTGACTATTCGGTCCGTGCGGTACCTGATGAATGGTTCCATTGTTGTTCATTCTCTCTCGATCAACGCCATCGTGACGTCGCCTACTTCGCGAGGCACCGTTGGCAGTTTGTTGGTTCTCGATTCCATGAGCATGAGCGACTGGCATTTGGACGTCTCTGGTGGCTCCGTCGTTGTGGCGTACGCCGCGCAAGTTGATGCCGTGGGGCCGCATGTGGAGGCTTTTGGGCTGAGTCTCAACGCAACAATGACCGCAGCGGCGGCGACTTCGATGGTTTCCGCGAACGATTTCGGCGATCGCTTGGTTGGCATTCGCAACAGTAGCATCTCCGTAAGTGGTGGTTCGTCTGCTGTCATTTCGTCGCCACAAAGCGCCGTGGTCGCCACGTACCGCATCTTGGTTGAACCCTTCAGCGCTTCTCGAAATGTCGAACTGATTGTGCAGTCAATACAATGTCTCGTGGATGCGGAGTCTTCCGTATCCGCCATGGCTCCAATCATCAACTCGAAGTCGCTGGTCGTCAACCCCAGCGCCAACTTTTACGTCTTGTCGCTAATCGTTGTGGCTGCGGCGGCGTCGGTCGCGGTAGCCGACGTGCATGTTGAAGCGGCGAGGCGCACGTCACTGTTATCCAATGCTTCGTTGACGAATACCGTGGCAAGCATCGCCCTCTCCAGCGATGCCAAGTTAGTGACCTTGGTGAATGTTGTCATCGAGGTCAACGACGCATCGAACGTTTCTATGATCACGTCTTCGGTCGGGGGTTACAGTCGCGCAATGCACATCGCCTTACAGTGTAGTCGTGTCACCGTCACAGGTCTACGATTGCGCCTTTCCAACTCCAGCGCCATCCGATTTGAGCACGCGCTGACGACCAAATACCGATCGACACACATTGCCATGTTTCTGTTCACCAATTCCGATTCGTCGTTGCATGAATTCGTTGGATTAGATCTTGGCTTTCAAGTCACCGGGGGTAGCTCCATTATGGCGCTGTCCACGGCAACCACTGCCAGTCTCGATGCTCCTGTGCTTCGCATCCTAGCGATGGATCACGTCGGACGTACTAAATGTGTGGCAACCACGACTGGCGTCAACATGATCATCGACGGCGCCTCCAACGTGGCATTGAAGGTGCCTTGGGCAGATTCAGTGCACACCATGGCGCTACATGCATCGGGACCATCCGTGGCCTGGAACGTGTCGAACGTGACGGTGTCGCTGACAGAAGGATCTTCGTTGAGCGCCACGGGAGATTACATGGAGGCCTTTCTCGTGGAGGCTTGGTCCACCTCGGCCACGTTGACGGGCTTCTTCGAGGATATTCACATTTCAGTGACGAATCGTTCGTTTGTCAATGCCGCGAGCGATAGCACTCGCGTAGTTGTGGGAGCGATTGTTGCGTGCGCGCCATCAGTGTTGACGTTGAACGTCCGTCGAACCTTCATCACGCTCGCAACCGACTCCAGGGTGACGATTTACGTTGGGGCTTACGGCGCATTCCCATCTCTGTGTCTCGGGATGGTGGTCGCAGCGAGCACCGCAACGTTGGATATCCATCACGCGCGGCTGCTCCTTGAAGGAGGAAGTAAGATCGAAATGACGACGTCACGGCAAGCGGACATTCAACTCGCGTCGCTTTCCATCGTGGCCGCGGTTGACAGCACTCTCACCTCCATGTCACTGCAAGCGGTTGACTTGCAGGTGACCGACGCGAGCAACGTCTCGCTTTATTCAAGCAGCCCAGGTCGAAATGATGAAGCTCTGATGCTCGTCGGCTGTGTGTACATGAAGTCGGCGGCGAAGGCGAGAAAGTTGAATTTGCGTAACGTCACTGCCAGCGTGCAGCACGAAAGCATCGTCACCGCCAGTTGCGATGGCCTTTCGTGCTACGCATGGGCCTTGTCCTTCGGGTCGCACCCGTTCGACCTTGATTTACTGACATCCGTGACGACCGTCGTCTCGGTGAGCGACCTGGGGGTGCTCGTGTCATCCAACAGCGTCGTCAAAGTGACCGCGATGTACGTCGCGTTCTGCGCAGCGGTGTCCGGAGTCGTCACATCATCGATCACGCAGAACGTGGCGTTTCAGTTTCTTGGAAACAGTACCGTTTATTGCTCAAGTGCCGCTTCGATCGCGGCGGTCGCCTCCTTGTGTCACCGCTCGGCCCGAGCATCACACTTCGTGTCCATGTGGGATGTGACGGTTGCGGGAGGTAGTGCACTGTGGGCCAATTCGAGCGGCACTCTCGATGCGCCGACCACCGGCGTCATTGCGTTCGCCGCCGTGGCATCCCTGACCTTCAACACTGACAATGCCGCCAACTGGACCGTCGATGGCGTCAGTCTTGCCGTGTTTGAGCGGAGCGTCGTGTCTGCCGTTGTGGCGCAGCGAAGTCACGCTGCGGTCCTAAGTGTCGTCGCCATGACAGTGAAGTACGGGAAGCATTTCATCGCGACGACGAACGTCAGCGTATCGATCGGCGGGTCGTCGGCTGCGTCCGTGGAGACAGGAAGTGGCCGCCTCGCCACTGTTGGGGGTGGAACCGCTGCCGTCGCTGCCATCTTGCTGATCGACCTTGGCGGCTCGGGAGTGTACACGAACTTTGTTCGAATGGCCGTCATGCACACAAGCTTTTTGGTCACGGACACCAGCCGCGTCCGAGCCGTAGCCGGTGGACCCATAGCGGGAACGACCATCCACGTGTTATCGGTGTTCGCTCGAAGCGACCCTGCTGCCGTTTCGATGACCCCCGCAACCTGTCTCGTCGCGCTAACGACGCGCAATCTGACGGTTCGCGTGACGTCCAACAGTTCAGTGGAAGCACTGGTTGCCGGCAGTTCGTGGATCAGCTCCGCCTCGGTCGCTGCTGTGGGCGCGTTTCATTCCCTGCGATCGTTTATGAATGCGTCGTTGGTGTCCATTGAGGTTGCGGACGCCTCGTGGATTCGCGTGGTGTCAAGCACGTCGGCCGCTCTGTCTTTCGTGAGTCACGGAGCAACGGGCACGTTCTTGCTGCACGGAGTTCAGCTCACCGTTACTAACTCCGCGATTTCTGTCGCGTCGCAAATCAACAACGCGACGGCCGTGCAAGCTTATTCCTCGTCCGCCAATACGCCCAGGTTGCCGTTTCCAAGCGCAACCATCATGTCGTTCGTCATGGACCGCAGCCCATTTGTGATTACGGCGCTTCAAACGAGCGATATGAACATTTTCATCGTGCGCGGCGTGACCGTCATGGTGGTCAATTCCACCTTGGACGCGCTTCTCCGCCTGTCCGTGAGTCGGAACGACAGCTTAGCGGGAGTCGGATGCGTCTGGCAATGGCCAGTAGTACGAGCACCGGTGGCTGTTCTCGACGGCATCATCATCGACGGGTTCGCTTTCTCGTTGACGGACCGGACCGTGGTTCGGGTGCACTCCCTGCAGGGCATCAACGCCACGGCCTTTGTTGGGGTCGCGTCACTTGGCCACGTCGCCACGATGAATGATGACGAGCGGCCCGTCCTTATCGGTCCTCCGGCGCAGGTGATGCCACTCGCTCCGTCGACCAACGCCATGATCGTGGACGGCATCGTACTCCCTCCGTTCATTGCCAACGTCTCGTTGGTGCACCAAGGTGTGTCGGTGAGCTTGTCTAGCGTCTTTCAAAGCAACGCTTCACAGGGAATCGCGATGAGCGAACTGCGATTCATGGATATTGCGACACCGAAATGGTCGTCATCGAGTTCCGCCAACTCGAATGGTTCCACGTTGACGTTGGCACTGCTCGCCTCGCAAGTCAACCTTTCCTGTCCTATCGGGGCGGTGGAACCGAAATGGAAGTCGTTCTGTTCGATTTCCGCCGGCAGCCTTGCTGGCGGCACGCGCGATATGGCAGCGGCTTCGAGTTTTGTCGCTCACTCACGGCTGTTCGTGATTGAGAGCGTGGTGATCGCATCGATCATGGAGTCCGGCGTTCTGAGCTTATTTTCATGGCGCGGGTCCCTTGACCTCCAGTGGCCAGGGTTCCGAGTGGCGTTCTGCGATGTGAGAATCGCCCTGGAGGGGTTTCCTCTTTCGAACGTGACCCTGCTGGGCGCATCGCGATCGTCCGATGCCGTGGGAGCATCGCCGTCCAATCCTGATCGCAAGCTGGACATGGGGGGGTGGTGTTTTGTGGGTCACACACTCGTTGACGTGGCTTCGGCATCGAAGGAGAGTCCGTCTAACTTCAACGGCACAGCGCCTTTGCTGCTGAATCTATCGTTTTGCGATAGCGTTACGTTGTACAATTTCACCTCCAATTTGGAGCCACCTTTTGTAGGATGGCAACGCGTTCCGCCGATTGCAAGGGGCATGGACGTCGATCTTGGTGGGTCAATTGTGGAGCTGGCCGGGTCCCACGCGGGTGCGCACCCTTGGCTTCAAATCGTCAGCGACGCGACGTCGCTATTTCCCCCACCGGATCAAAACGGCGGGATGGCATTGCCTGCCGTGACCGACATGCATCGTTTTTGTTCCGCCATGGTGCCGGTGGAAATGATGCCCCTTTTGGAAGTACCAATGACGGTTGCACCGACGACAGCGACGTCCCCCAACCTCGTGCCGGAGAGTACCGACACCACGACGACCGCGCAAATTGCGTCCTCCAGCACGTCCGCGTCTGATTTCGGTCAGTCGACGGCCGACACATCGAAAATTTCTACACGTGGCCCCGTTTTTACCCCGTCAACGGCGCCGATCTCGAATTACACGCTCCTCCCGAATTCCACGGTCACCTCTTCCTCCTCCTTCTCCAACACAACGACGGTTTCGAACACGACGACGACTGGTCCCGTACCGACGAGCACTCTGCCAACGTCCGTGGTGGTGACTGCTGTCGCGTTGTCCTCGGTCACCGCGTTGGCCGCTTCCAGCACGCTCACGGTCGTCAGCGTCTTCGCATCTCCCGCAGACTCGCTGCAAAGTTCTCGCGTTTTTTCGTCGCTACGCTCTGGGGCTTGCGCCGTCGGGAACCACTCAACGTCGCTCTCCTCGTTCCTTCCGTTTCCTCGATCCGTCGTGCCGGTGAGCGCGGGGCCACCGGAAGTCGGGCTCGCAATTGGCGCCATCTTGGGCAATGTGGGTCTGGTTGTAGCCTCCGCTGCCGTTTGTTTGCTGACGTCATGGTTTCGCGCCTCGTCGACGAGCAAGCATCCTCCCTCGGATGCCGCGGGTAACGACCTGTCCAATTGGGATCGTCGACTGCTACACTGGCAGAAATCACGGTTCCCGTCAGTGCCCATTTCCGTGTCGCTTTTCACCATTGACGGAGTCGCTTTCGCCTCCACGTTTCTGTTTTCTTACAGCAGTCTCCCGCTCGGTGACGGACGCGTCACCCCTCTTCCCACGTTTGTGCCCGTCATTGCCTCCGCTGGCGTCGTCTTCTGTTGCGTCGTCTTCCTCGGTTCTTTCACTGTCACCGCGAAAAACCCGCTCGTGTTTACGGTCAGTACGCCGCTCACGGACAGCGACACCGCACGACAAGGTCTGCTGATCCGACTGCTTTCGCAACGCCGTGGTCAGTGGCTGCCCGCACCGAATACGGACGCTCCCATAGCGGCCGTCGAGCTCGTGGTACCGATTGGCGGCGTGCCAACTAGCGCCCAGGCGGTTGCCGACTCCTCCATTCCTGTTTGGGTGACGACCTACCGTGGCCTGTTTCGTCCCCTCATTGCGGGTGTTCGGGGGGGTCAAGGCCTTCTCGCCCACGCAGCAAGCTGGGGCATCGCGCTCGACGTCTGCCTGACGGTCCTCTCTTCCGTGTTGGAAGCTCGAAGTGCGGCGGCCTGCGATGCTGGCGATGCCGCCTCCGCTGTCAACGTGGGGATTGCCGCGGTGTCAGCGGTGTTTCTCCTAGTGGCGGCCCCGCATCCCCTGCCGCTGAAGGCGGTGCTCGCGGCGCTGTCGGCAGTGACCTCTTTGGCCGTGGCGACGCTGATGCACGTGGCTCGTCGGTCGAAGCTGGACGAGGCAACCGCATTCGCCACCGCCGCTCAACGGACGGCAACCTTGGGGGCCGCAATCTCGGGAGTGTCCGTCGCTGTCACGGTGGCGGCAGCGATCATACGGCAACGTCGCAAGAGACGAAACATAATGGAACAGCAAGAAGGGGCGGCCAGGCGGCCTCCGGGGATCGACACCATGGGCAACGATGAATACCGGCACGACACACCGATGTTGTCGGCTGTCCCAACGAAGAAAGGTGCGGCGGTCAATCCGATGGGCGCAACAGTAGTAGCCGTCAGCAATCCCCTGGCTGCGCCACGAGTTCGATAGCCGTCCTCTCCCAATTTTTTTTCCATCATTACCGTCCTCGAAAAACATGGTTTCATCTTGGACGACGACGACGGATTGCGACACTGAATCCCTCCTCCTCTTGTCACAGCGCCGTCTTATGGCAGTCGGCGTGGTGCACGGCGTCTCGCCGAAACGTGTGGCTGCTGGCATGCCACTTATCCTCTTGTGGATCGTCTGCGGGGTGACTTTGTCGACATGTTCAGCGCCGGACCTCTGTGATTTGTTGCGTTTCTCGACAAACACGACAATCGTCTGGAGCCTCGAAAATGCAACTCACCTCGTTGGCTGCACAGTAGATCGAAGCACCGGTCGCAACGCCAGCACCCCGCCCGCACTACTCGTCTTGCAGCCCTTCGTCGCCTCCCCTTCAGAGATCGCGTCAGTCGTGTTCAACATCTCGCGGTCGCGGTTATCTGGGATCGCCATCGCCATGTTTCACAATCAAACGAACTCTTCTTCGCTTCGGGGCACCGTCGAGGTGAGTCACTCCTCCTTGAGCTGTAGCGGACCACCGACGTCGAGTCTCGTCGTTCCTACTTCGCTGACGCTGTTCTGTCTTTCGTTCATCAGTTCCGTTCCGCTAGTCAACCTCACGGTGTTGAGCGTGAATTCCACGGTCGACGCTCGCACGACGAACATCGTCCCGTTTGCGACCTCCGTGCTGTCGTTTCACGCATTGCCATCGTCCTCGTTCAATGCTGCCGGTGGCGGACATGCATTGTCCAATGGGTTGAGCGTTGAGTTGCAGCAATCGCGTCTGATCGGCGTCAGCACGACTGTGGAATCGCGGATGCTTACCGTCATGGCGTCGTCATCCAGTGACACCGGCATTGTCACCGATATGAGTATCCTCGTCGCCGACAGCACTATCGTGGCATGGTCGTTGGTGACGTTGTCCGTCGAGACTGCCGTGAACTGTTCAGTGTTGACCTTTGCGAGAGGAATTTCGCTTGACGGGGTCCGGATACGGTTTCAAAATGTCACGGTCAGTCGGCCAGGACGGTTTTTTGACGCAGATTCCGTCCTCAATGGGCAAGCGACTTTCCTGGACGTCTCGATCGTTCCTCCTGCCAGTGAACTTGGTCTGTCCGACGTGGCGAAAGTCGGCGTCTTGTTTGGCAGCCCAACAATGAACCTGCTGAATGCCACTTCGCTATTAGTGACCAGGTTCGCGCTGCGAGGGGTGATTAGCATCAACTCGTTCCTCGTCTTCGCTACCGTCGAGGGCAACTCGTCGGTGATCGTGCAAAATGTGTCAGCGACGTGCGATGGGCTGGGGTCCAGTGTCGCGGCAATGTCCTTCCTTCGTGGTCTGCGGACGTCGTCCGTGCTGCTCCAAGGTTCCTGTAGTCTGCAAGCGCCCAGACTGTTCGTCGTCGCGAACATGGCCGCCTCCAGCATTGCAATCATGTCGAACGTGTCGTTATCGGTCGGAAGTGCATCCGGGCTGGATTTCGGTGCCGTGGTGGGATTTGTCTTCGTCTTCGATGGAGACTACGTCAACGCGTCCAGCGGCAGTGGCTTTGGGAGCGTCTCGATGGTGGATTCATTCGTTCGTGTCGAATCCTCCCAAACTATCTCGTTCATGACGTTCGAGGACCGTGTGTCCGCTGCGACAGCACCCCCATCGCAGCACTTCATGCTGCGCTCCAACGTGAGTGTCGTGCGGTCCCGCTGGGGCCTGTACATACCAAGCGCATTCGTGTCGATCGACGTGCTGCGCTACAACGTCTCCCTCGTGGACGCAACGTTTCTGCTTTGCGACAGCGACGTCGAACTGCTTGCTCCCTTCATCACGCTTGCCTCGTTTGGATCCTTGGTGGATCCCCGGCATCGGCTCACAAGTTCGAATTGGACGTGGGTCAACAACCGCCTACTGCTCACGGCAAGTCGATCGACTTTGTCCCTGATGAAGATCGTGGCGTTCGACGTCGAAGCGGTCGCGGTCCTATTCTTCCGGACGAACCTGTCTCTCGTGGCGGACAGGTTTGTGTTGGGCGACGTCTGGTCGAGTCGTAATGCAATGGACGTCACGCTGCAGATTGTGGCGACCAACCTCACGTTAGCGGCCACCTACGGCAGTTCTCTTTTGACTGTGCAAGGAGGTGACGCCGCTGAGCTTGACGGCACTAGTATACTCGTTCAAGGGTCGATCGTCACTCTTCACGTGTTTTACGCGATTGATTTCATGCACGTCAACGGTTCGCAGCGGCAGGCCGTGACCCAACTGAAGGTGAGCGAGTCTGTTGTGTCGGTGCGGACCACGGCTTCCAGCAAGCTGTTGTGCATCGCTGCTGGCGCTTGGCTACAACGCAGCTCGATATTGGTGTTTTCGTCTCAAATCACCGTGGCCCCCCAGTCGGTCGCGATTGGTTACCCGGCCATCGCCCTGGCCGTCTACCCGTACACAGTTTCGTCCGCATCACGCACCGTCGATTCGTTTACGTGGGACCTAACGAACAGTGATGTGTACCTCACGACGGGCAGCTCGAACTCAGGAACTTGGTTCCTCCTTGGACATCAGTCACCGAACGTTTCATTGACTGCAATCACGACCCACATCTATCGATCGAACTTTACTGTGATGGTCGGCGCGGCAAGTCTGTGGAAGTTTGCTTCGTCTCGCCTCAATGGAATGATCATTAATGCTACCGACTTCAACTTCACGATCTCCTGCCAGTATGGGCTTAACATCATTGAGGCTGCGAGCCTTCGTGATGCGCGGCTCTCGTTCAGCCACGTCACGGCCCGAATGGATGTGGTTAGCGGTTGCTCGCTTTATGTCATCAATGTGTCCGAGTGCCGTCAATGCCAGTTTTCGTTGACGCAGGAATCGCGCGTTGAAGTGACCGGTCAGCCGACGTCTATCCAAGTCGCGCATCGCATGGACATCGCCTGCGTCGTCAGTTGGCTCATCCGCGCATCAAGCTTGTCGTTCACGACGCCACAGAATGCGAAGCAGACATTAACGGATCTTTGGACCTTCGATGGTGCCACGGCCGTGACCGGCCTTCAATTCGTGTTCGAGGACAGTGATCTTATCGTGCCCAGTGGGTTTCGCACGACGGTCCTCTTCGTGGCGTCATCATGTCTGAACAGCTCGATTGTCGTCCTGAGAAGCTCCATCACGGTGTCCGCCAGTACGCTGTCGAGCTTGATCACGATCAACGGCGCCATGACTGGTACCGTGCTGCAGATCTTTGACTCTGAGCTCCGGTCGCAGCTTCTCACACCGGTCGACTACAGCAACATGACATCTGTGGGACTCTTTGGCCGCGGCGGCGCAAATGGGTCATCGTGGGCGGCCTCTTGTACGTCGCAATCAATGGTCGCTGCATCGAACAGCAGTGTTAGCATTGTTCGATCCAACGTTTCCATGGTTAACAATGGCAACCTCAGTCGCTTTCCCTTCGCCTTTCTGTGGGACCGTGCGAGTGTTCCACTCACGCGAGTCGTGGTCTGTGGTTCTCAGTTCCAGCGCTCTGGCATTTCTCTCGTGAATTTTACGAGGGTCACGGCGACATCTGCGTGCCTAGGCGGCTCGGCCTCGGACGAAACGGGAATGGAACTGCGGTGTCTCCCACTGAACGACCCGTTCTGCCCGTCGACCCCTATCGTCACGTTTCTGACTCACACCACCTCGTCGACTGGTACATCAACACCCACTGCGACACCCACTGCGACCGTCACGCTGACCTCGTTGACATTACCGGCATCCCCGGGCACTTCGCCAGTACCGACGGCATCCACCAACGTGATGACGTCGTCGAGCGGCGAACCGTCGTCGTTCGTGACGGCCATGCCGAATAGCAACCACACGACGGATGCGGGCAGGAACACGACGGCCACGACCACGACGACGACGCTGAGCGCGACGTCTGCGAGACGGAATCGGACATACGTGCTGGCCCCGGCCGTCATGGCCACGGATTTTTCGGCCGTCGTCGTGGTGTCGGTCGCGGCTTTTACCGTGTCGCCACCCGGCGCCGTGATGGGGGTCCAACGCGCAATGGCCGTGATCAACGTGTTGTTGTGCCCCAATTCGCCTGACGAAGCGCCGTCCTACGCGCAAGCCCCGCTGTTCACGAATTGGATCTGGGGCGGCGATCCAGACGCCTACTTGTCAGCGGGGAGTGCCAATGCGGAGGTCCCCTTGGCAAGAAACAAAAATGGCACCGAATTCGTTCCGGACAGCGAAGCCGTACAAACAACGACACTGAAGTTGTCGACGTTGGCGCTCGCGGCGCAGATGCATGTTCTCGCGGCCGTTGAAAACGGGGTGGTTCTCTTCACAATCTCGTCCCTATTGTTCGGTGGTGCCTTCGCAGCCTGGTACGCGTTTCGCGGCGGGATGACCGCGAGAGCCGAGGCGGACGACGATCCGGCCGTATCAGGTGCGGCATCGTTTACCTCGTTGTTGCAGCAGCGTCTCATGTCCGCGCCAATGTCGGTTCGACTACGATACGTGTTGCGGTTCCCTACTTGCCTGATCGTGCCCGCGGTCGTGTTACTGCCGCGCGCGTTGGAGTCGTGCACAGCCGCCGTCGCGGCGGACGCATCATCGTCATCTTCCTGGACGGTTCTTTGCCTCGTTTGCCTGGCATTGGCGATGGTGACATTCACTTGTTGCTACTATACCACGGGAGACCGCTTCAGGGCACAACTCGTACCCCGCTTGGCTGACCCACTGTCGAAGATTCCGATGCGCCTGCAACGTTGGTGGACGGGGGAGCGGGAGTGGATCCCTGTCCTGCACAACGCCCCAGCAGCAAGCAACCCGCAAGCAGCCACCGCCTCTCACCGGCAGGGTCGTCTTTCATTGTATCACTACCGCTACAAGACCTTGTACGACGAGTACGTACCCGGCCGGCAGTGGTACTTTGCCACGGAAATTGCTTTCGTGACACTGATGACCCCGCTGGGCGCCGTGCGGTCCACCTCGAATGCTGTGTGCTCCACCATGCTCGCACTCGTGCTGGTGCTTGCCCTCGGAAACGCCGTCGTGCTCGCTGCCTTCAGGCCGTTTCGTGCGTCAGCGACCTTCGGCGTCAATGTTCTGTGTTGCTTCTTGACCTTGGTCGCCGCGGGCCTTGCGCTCTCGAGAAGCACACAGTTCTACTCGAGTGGCGTCGCCACGGCGGCAGCCTTTATCGGCGTGGCGAGGGCCATCATGGATGGTGTGCTGGCACTCATCGAGACGATCGAGTCGGCGAAGCGGCGGCAAGAGCAAAACGGGCGCGGAGCGGTGACGGCCTGGGGCACTGAACAGACCGCGAGCCTGATCACTGAGCAGGAACTTATCGCAACCGACGCGAGCGCGGTGGCACCCGCCGATGTAAACTCCTCGCCTCCTTCTTGTGACCCCCTCTTCGTCCCCACAGCTTGCGCCGATGATCGGCAAGCGGCCATCGATCGTCGTCGGCTTCTTAGCATCATGATTTCAGACGACCTTCGCGAAAGCGCCTCGACAATGCCGACTCGCCCAGAGATATCACAACTCGACATCTAACGGGCGCACAAATTTCTACCCAACTTCTCGCCCCAGTTTACGGGACAGGCAACTTCGAATGCAGCATGAGGACATTTGGCAAGCTTCTTGTTCAAGATTACTATTGTCACAATAGCGCCGCTTTCAGTCCATGTCTTTCAGAAACGTCCCCCGCCGGACAACGCTGCAGATCGTCCTTCTGCTAGTATGGTCGTTTTCCGTGCCAACAAGCGCGATCAACGAGGACTTCGTGGTGTTCAACGGCACGCTAGGTTTGTGGTGCGACCGTCAACGAATGACCTTCGCCGCGTCTTCGGCCCGCTGCCAGTCGCTCATCGCGTTGCCGTCCTTGGTCATTCCTGTTCCCGGCGCACTCGTCAAGGTGACGTCGCAGCCTCTAGACGCCCTCGTGCTTAGTCTTGTCGGCTTTGGCGGCCGAATTGGCGTCATCGAGCGCACGCAGGGCAATTGGGTCTACGACGATAACACGCCAATTTCTTTTTCCAATTGGCTTCCGGGTGAACCGAACAATTTCTTAGGGTGGGAAAAATACGGTGAATATTACCGCACTTTTTTGGGAAACGTTGGATGGAACGACGTCGCGGATTCCAGCGCGCCATTCGTCTGTCAATTTCCCGGAATCGACGTCGCGTGCGAGGCGTACTGCAACCGCCATGCGACGTCCACGGCGTGGAACAGTATGTCGTCCTGCGGATGCACCTGCAGCATGTCGTTCGATGGCTCGAGGTGTGATCGCTGTGCGGTGGGGCGTTTCGGCTATCCAGCCTGCAATCGTTGCTCGCTGGCCACAGACTGCGACGCCGCGGCGACGGCCAACGTCAGCAGCGATGGATATCAGTGCACGTGTCAGTGCAAACCAGGTGCCGCCGGGCCGCGGTGTGAGACGTGCCTGCCTAACCACGCGCATTGGCCCGCCTGCCGGCTTTGCAGCATCCCAGGCGACTGCAACGGACATGCGACGTCGGCGACTGGCAATGGCACTGCTTGTACTTGCGCATGCCTCAAAAATTACGCTGGCCAGTCTTGCGACCGTTGTAGCAGACGCTTCGCGAGATATCCTCGATGCGTGACGGTCACCGCCTCAGTGTCCGTCCGATCCATGACCGTCTCTCATTCCACGAGTCCGACGGCTTTGTCCCGAAGCGTCACTGCCAACCAAACTGTCACGGGTGGTAGCAGCATTGCAACAGCGACAATCAGTCTCACGCGCCCAACCCGTAGCCGCAGCGACAGTGACTCGGCATCGACCACACGTGGTTCCGTAACCTGGCCTTCCAAATCCTCCAGCAGGACCCGCGGCTCGTTCAGTCCGACCGGATCGTCCACTTCCACGGCATCAGTGTCCGTTCCATCGCGCTCGACCAGTCCCAACTCGCTGACGCGTGGCGGCGGCACACTCACGGCCTCGATCACCCCGGAGATTCCCGACGGCTCGTCGACTCCCGTCTCGAGGACCGTGAGCCAAATCACGTCGCTAGCCCTCGCGTCGACGTGGGCGACCTCTCCCGCGTCCCTCACTTCCGGCCTACGCGCGTCGTCTCTGACGCATAGCAGCAGCTGCGACGATGATGTCGTCGACCCGCCGTCGATCCTCTACCATCCTGTCGGTTTTCCCATAGGATTTCGACTCGAGGAGTGTGTGGGCGGAGTGGCGACGGCGAGTGCCACGACGCTGCCAAACGAAATGCTGTGCGGAACGGCCGTTTCTCTGCCGATACAATTCATCGGTGGATGCCAGGACGTCCGATGCGCACTCAATTTTCATCGCGGGGCCGTCGTGTGGCAGTTCTTCGTGGTGCTCCCGGTCGTGGTCGGCTGCGTCTGTGGCATTTGGATCGTCCTGGCCGTGCGGAAGCGCAGTGCCGAACGCTGGTTGGACGAATTGCGATGCGTGCCTCGGTCACTGGCGATGTCACGATTGCCATCGACGGTCGCCACTGCGATGGTTTTCGTGTCCAACGGTGTCACGGAGTCCGGAATGTTGCTGCTGTGCGTGGGACTTGGAATGTATCCCTCCTCAATCGCCGAGCAAGCGTCCGTCGCTGCTGGAGACATCTCGCTGCTGGTGCTGATCGCCGCGGCGTATGTCACATTGGTGGCCATGTCCCTCTGGTACCTGACCGGACCAAGGCTCCTGTCGACCACCGTGGAACTTACGCCCGAGAGTCGTGAACTTTCTTGCCTGCCCCGGTGTGTCACCTTGGCGATGACTGGCGGTGTGAAGTGGAGTCCTCGTGTGGACGAGGTAGCTTCTTCTCAACATCGGCATTCGGTTTCGGCCCACGCCATGGCCTTTCACCGCAGCTTCAAAGCCCTGTTTGACGATCTCCGCGCCGGATGCACGTGGTTTCACGCGTGGGACGTGGCTAGCTGCGTGGCATGCAACGTCGTCGCGGGTGTCCGGTCGACATCACCGACTGTCTGTCTCTCGTGCAAGTACGCGCTCTCGGCGATATTCGCCGTACACCTCCTGCTCGTCAGTATTGCAAGGCCGTATACGGGGCTCGTCACCCAGGTCCAGGCTGTGCTGGTATCCGCACTGGCGCTCGTGGCATCGCTGTTGCTTTCGTTCGGCGGGCCGTCGGACGGCGCGGTGGCCGATTGGGTTGTCGTCGTCGCAATGCTCCTTCCGCTCGTGCGCCTCCCCGTCGACGCCGCGGTTTTCGTCGCGAATCAGTGTGGAGGCTGCAAGCGACTCGTGACGAGGCCACCCGTGTCGCCGCCGCCGCCATGCCGGCGCCCGCTTGATGACGACTGGCCACTCTCTCAGGAAGAGATGAACGCGACAAATGTTGTACCGCTTTTGGCAAAACGGTCTGTTCTCGGAAATTTGGATCGTCAGGTGCAAGACGACGGCGAGGAACAAAACGAAGCTCGAAACAAGGACGGCACCAACGCAGACAAGCCGACCGATGCTAGCGTCAACACGGCTCAAGCGCTACGTGCCGCCCCTGTGCCCCTCATTGACGTCGGCGTCGCAGCGTGGCTGCAGCGAACGTCCATGCCACTCCTTCCAACCCGGACCTCTCACGGCATTTCCACGTCGTTGGCTGCCACTTCAAGCGATGCCGATGATCCTTTCTTCGCTGTCATGAGGAGCGAGGAGTCCTCGCGACCCAACACTCTCGTACAGCCCCTTCGCCGACGCGGCGCCAGCCTTTTTTCTTTGCCAAAGCCACCTTCCCTGCATCTGACCACCGTCCCAGAGTCCGTCGAATGCAGCATATTTTTGGACGACCTTCTCGGCCAAGCTGAGGAGGCACCCAGGACCTCACAGCCTGCTCCCCGCCTCTCAAGACTAGCCTTGTGACTGAGCAATCCACCGGCCCATATTCCTTTGGTGTCGTCGTTCACAACCAACAAGTCGCGAAAATCCAGTGTGGCAAACGCAAGCATGTTTCTTTGAAAGCAGCAATTATGATAATTTATCAGCGTAAAGTGAAAATATCCGCGTTGACCCAAAACTTGCGTACAAATTATTTTCGCCCAATGAACGCTCACACGAGCATCGCGAGTCGCATCGCGGATTCAACTCTCTCGAAAATATCGGCATTGGACCCAGGGCAATTCGGCTTTTGTAGGGCCGAGCTGTGCTGCGGGGATGCGAAAGACACCTCTTCCGCCCTGGGTCGCGCGACGCTGCATCCAGCGCTGCTGGGCTCCTTTGATGCGTTAACTGCGCATGCGTTCCTCACCACGGGGGTGCCGGCGTGTAAGTGGGACACGACGGCGACCAACGTGCCGGGCTGGGACGCGCTTAATGCGGCGACGAAGGCTTGGTCCAAACGCTCTGGCGTGACCTCATTCAAGGTTACGTCGTGCGAAGTGCCAGATGACGGGACCGGGGCTAGCCTCCGACCCCTGCTCCCAAACCGTATCATCGCCATCGTTCGCAGCCGGTCTCAGTCGGTAGGTGCCGCGGAGGACGCTGGCGCCGCTCTCTCTACGGCCGACGTGCCGACAGCGCCACCCACCCCAGGGTCTCCGAGGCGGCTGCTCGACATCATCGAATGCAGTGACACGATGCAGCAGGGCAATGCTTCTGAGACGTCGATCCCGGCGGCGGTGGGCTCCTCCCAAGTGGATGCGTCCTGGACGCCGCCTTGGCTGTGCCGGGACGTACCACGCCACCGGCTGCTTGAGAGATTTGTGTTCGTGTGCTGCCACCAAGTGCGCGATGCTCGCTGCGGCTACTGCGGACCAGTCCTGGTGGATCTGCTGAAGCAAGAGTATGCCAAAATTTCGCGCAGTGCGACTACGCCTGACGACGGCGGCCGGATGACGTCGTTCGCCATGCCCGTCGTTCACGTACTTCCGTGTTCGCATCTCGGCGGTCACGTGTATGCGGGCAACGTTTGTATGTACTCTCGAGGCCTGGGAGTTTGTCTCGGCCGCGTCACTCCCGCCGATGTGCTAACCCTGATGGCTTGGTTCTCCACGCCAGATGGGTCCGACGTAGACGCTCCGGTGCACACGATTGACACCATGCCCCCAGAATTGAGATGTCTCGTGCGTGGCTCGATGCTGTGACCCGGAAGTGAAAGCCTTCATTGACGAGGGGATCAATCACACAAAGAGATTGGATTTTGATCCCATTTCTCCAGGCCACATTTGGAATACCGTGCGGAGACGGCAAGGTCACAGAATCTGGCTGATTAACAAGCGGCGCAGCGGCGATTTGCGATAAAAGGGCTGCATTTTTCCCGTTGTTTTTCCCCGTCAATAACCTCTCACTCAGTGACCCCGTCGTAATATGTCGGTCAAGTTTGCGACCATTGACGACGTCGCGCGAGTTGCCTCAACGCCCCCTGGCCGCCAGCCGCAGCCAGGGACTATCATTCTCGATGTGCGCACACGCGAGGAGGTCGGCAAGACCGGTCGCATTCCCGGCGCTGTGCACATTCCGATCGCCGATCTCGTGTTGACGTTCGTGGATCCGCGGGTAAAACGTGTGGAAGGCGCGGCCACGTGGCCGCCGCCGAAGGAATCCGAGATACTCGTTCATTGTCTCATGGGCGCGAGGGCCAAGCGGGCGACAGCGGCACTCTTGGCACTCGGCTACCGAAATGCATCATGTTTCGAAGGTGGCTGGCAAGAGTGGGAGAAGTCGTCGCATCACCACCGAAAGAGCAAACTGTGACGCGGTGCTCGACACGAGCAGCAGGGCTGCGCGTTGCCCTCGCCAACACAATGAATGGAAATGCGGGTTTCGGACGGAAGGATGCGTTAAGCTATCCGTCTTCTCGTTTGCCTGTGATCGTACGTAGAAAAAAAAGGGCTTCACCGTGCGATGATGGGCTGCTACGATGTGCCGTTGTCCACCCCTGTCACTTGATCCATAGATTTTTTTCCTTCACCGTTCGAGCAATTCGATTCGAGCAATTAGGCGCTGCAAAAATCGTGATTTTTGCCTCTCGCGGTTTTGGAATGTCTCTGAATCAGGCTTCAATTGAGGACGTCGCGCGGGCCAAAATACCAAGGCCGTTGTTATCGACGTGCGGTCGCGCGCGGATGTCGGCAAGACATGGCAAGGCATTCCCGGCGCCCTGCGTAAAACCCGTGGAAGGCGCTGCGTCATGGCCGCCCGCTAAGGATACCGAGATATTTCTCCACTGTGGCACAGGTGGCCGTGCAACACGGGCGACGGCGGCACTCGTGGCATTGGGCTACCGGAACGCGGCATGCTTTCGCCACTTTCACGTCGACCGCAAGAGACGCTGTGGGGGGGCTTGGTACTGGCACTGGTGTCACTGTGCACTGGACGAGCGTGCACTCACCAATGTTGCGAAACGTCGTGGGACGGCTCGGACCGGGACGCTCATGCGCGACTCGCGGTGCGCTCATCCGCGGCACTCGTGCGCCCAGCCGCCCACGACAATGCTCTAGGCGCCACGACTGTCATCCGCGCTACGTCTCGCTTGCTGGCGGCGTCCGCCTCACCGAACGGCCAAAGATTAGTTGTACTCGTCACAGATTTCGCTGAATAGCGTCAATCAATCCATGTTTTGAAATCAACCAGTTGAATCGTGATAGACGGCTGACGGCGCTGGATCTTGGATTCTAGGAATCCGCCGGATGAAACACAGCCCCGCCCCTGTTGAAAGTATTCACGTGTCACGTCAGAGCTCGGCAAAGACTCTCTCTGCATCGTTGTTCTCCACTGGTCCACTCGAATGGAAGTGGAAAATGTAATCGAGTGAGCAAATGGACTGTGTGATCACCATTACGCAATCGAGCATCATCGTGTCAGCGACCGTTGTCTACCGCAGGTCGTAGTCAAGCGTCTCCATTGACCTTCGAATGCGTTCTTTCGCGACCATCTTCGACCTCTGGTCATTTCACGAAGTCGCCTGTCCGTTGGATTCATCACACGCGCATTGACCTCGTTGGCTGATGAAACCGATGTCTAAGGTTCTTCGTCGCCGTTCTTCCCTTTTTGTTGAGTTTTCCGTTGGGTGGAGGGCTTTCTTATACACGCTGTCAAGCAGACCTCCTCCGGTGACCGGCCCAAACCCTGTGACGTGTTGTTGCTTCCCGTGGCCCAATAGGCCTGGACAGCCGAGTTTCACCTTCCTTCCTTCCCAATTTCCATACTCGGTCTTTGTGGAAGGAACTCTGTGCACTTTCAGTAGCGCTCTCCCCCGAGGCGTCATGCCCCCCTCCAGCATTCTCACGTTCGTGGTTTTCTGCGTGTGTTGGCCGCGTACGGTGATAGCAACAGGCGATGTCGCGACGCATCTGGGAACGCTCGGATTGTGGACGGACCACTCCTACGCGATGTTGGATGCATCCGTTGCCTATTGCCGTTCCACGGTGGCACTTCCAGGCCAAATCGTCTCCGTGCCCGGCGAACTCGTCAAAATCACCACCCCGGAATTGAACGCAGCCGTTTACACCCTCGTCGGAGACTGGGCTTCGGCTGGTATTGTCCGTCGGGTGTCCGGCATTTGGGTTTACGGAGACGATACGCCCGTCACCTACTTTAATTGGCTTCCCGGAGAGCCAAACGACATGAGCGGGGGCGAAGACACGACTCAATATCAAGTGTACGCTTCTATTCTTGGCTGGAATGACGCCCGTGACGCTAACAGGCAGTTCGTTTGCCAGTTTCCCGATATCGACGTCGCTTGTGCGTCGTACTGTAACCGACGAGCGACGTCGTCGTCGTGGAATAGTTTGGACTCGTGCCTCTGCACTTGCGACGCGTTGTTCGGTGGTGAAAAGTGCGATCGATGCGCCACCGGTCGCCACGGCTACCCCACGTGCAACATGTGTCTCATCGACTTGGATTGTAATGTCCTCGCGACGTCCAGTGTGACGAGCGACGGGGCTTCCTGCACTTGCCTGTGCAAGCCTGGTGCTGCGGGACCGAGATGCGAAACGTGTTTGCCCAACCACGCCCATTGGCCCACCTGCCCTCTCTGCACCGTCCAAGACGACTGCAACGGCCACGCGACCTCGGCGGCGAGCAACGGTAGCAGCCCAACCTGCACGTGTGTGTGTCTGCGGAATTATGCTGGGGCATCGTGTAACCGATGCAGCAAAGGGTTCGCGAGGTATCATCGATGCGTGTCGGTGACTGAGTCGTTGTCCGCCGAGGTGACAGCGTCGTGGAAAACAACGTCGACAAACTTGACGGCAACCCGCGGTAGTCGCAGTGGCAGCGACAGCAATTCCGCATCGCTTGGCATCACACGCACCCGGACGGTTACCTTCGGCAAAGTAACTTTCACGAAAACTCTGAGCTGGACACGGGGCAGCATCAGCCCGAGTCGTAGTTGCTATGTGTCATTGTCAGCTGGTACCCCGTCTGGCAGCCGCAGCTCGTCGCCGTCTGCCGGAACGCCATCCGCGTCATTTACGTTGGTTGAGCATCGACCCCCCCAGTCGCTCGGTCGGACGGTGACCCAGATCGGCACCGTCACCTTGCTTTCGACGTGGGTGACGTCTCCCGCCTCCCTCACGTCGGGAATCCGCGTGTCGTCGCTGACGCGGAGCAGCAGCTGCGGCAACGACATGCTCGAGCCCCCGTCAGCTATCTCACACCCGGTCGGATTTCCAATCGGCAAGCGGGTTCAGAACCCCGCGCTGCCAACCGCTTCGCCGCCCACTAACGAACCATGCGACACGAGTGCCGTGGACACGGCCGCAACGCCGATCAATTTTTTCGGTGGGCGCAGCGACGTGCGATGCATGCTCAACTTTCACCGAGGCGCCGTACTTTGGCAGGTGTTCGCCGTCCTACCCGTTCTCGTGTGTAGCCTTAGCGGCATTTGGATTATCGCGGCGCGGCGAAAGGGCCTACACCGCGGCGCGCTCGACGGTCTGCGCGTGGGGCCGCGTCTGGCGGCCATGGCGAAGTTGCCGTCGACGGTCGCCACGGCGATGATCTTTGTGTCTGACGCGGTCACGCAATCCAGCATGCTGCTTCTTTGCGTAGGGCTCGGTATGAACCCCGCCTCGATTCCAGGAGACACGTCCGTGGCTGGCGCGGATATTTCGATGCTCGCCGTTCTCGGCATTGCATATGTCGCATTAGTGGCTGCGTCCCTCTGGCACCTGACAGGGTCCCGGCTCGCGTCGGTCGCGGTTGACCTTTCCGAGGAGGATCACTCCCGTTCGTGCATGCCGGCGTGCGCTACGTTTCTGGCGACGGGCGGAGCGCGATGGGTGCCGCGGTCTCACCCTGAGGGGGAGATCCGCGCCGAATCTGAGCGGCACACGCCACGGTCAGCCCCTTCGGCCGCGACCGAGGCCTTTCATCGAAGCTTCAAAGCCCTGTTCGACGATCTCCGCTTCGGGCGCACGTGGTTTCACGCGTGGGACACGGCTACCTGCGTGGCGTGCAACATCATCGCGGGTGTCAGGTCGACATCGCCGACTGTCTGTCTCTCGTGCAAGTACGCACTCTCGGCGATATTCGCCGTTCATCTGCTACTCGTCAGCGTTACCAGGCCGTACGCGGGGCTGGTCGCGCAGGTCCAAGCTTTGTTGGTATCCGCACTGGCCCTCGTTGCCTCGTTGTTGCTTTCCTTCGGTCGATCGACCGATGGAGACGTTGCTGACTGGATCGTGGTCATCTCGATTCTATTGCCGGTCGTCCGCCTTCCCTTCGATGTTGCAGTGCTTGTCGCAAATCACTGCACCGGTTGCAAACAGTCGCGCAAACAGAGGCAAGCCGTCGGCTCGCCTTTGTGGACGAATCGTCCACTTCCGCAGATCGTAGACGTCCATCCCGATGACCACAGCACCGCAGATGATGCGCATGAAATGCAACAGTCGATTTTGCCTATGGCGCCGGAGCAACGCTCGCTGCTTGGGAACCTGGATCGGCCAGTGCAGGACGAAATCGATGAGGTAGTGGATCGCGATTCTATTCGTGACACTACACGTACGTGTATGATTGATTCTTTGTCCTTGCTCATGGGTGAACCGGTCCTACCCTCCGTTGTCGCCATGCCCATGGCTTCGTTACCCTGTCTGACGGATTCCGACGCGGACGATCCCTTAGCGGCAATGTTGAATCGGCGGCTTCTCCACACGGTTTATCATTCGTCCAGAAGTGCAGTGTTGCCGCGTCCATTGGATATGGCTCATGAGTCGCTCGCGTGCTCTAGCTTTCTGGACGACATGTTAGGGAATTCTACTCCGCCAGTCTCCACCTTGTGAACTCTAGCAGGGGACTTCCTCAAGTTGCATTCCTGACCCATACAAATTTTCAATAGTTGCACGACGAACGACAACGTCCGGGCGTTGTGATTCGAGGCGCCGTGACCGTTTTTTGTGTGTGTGTGGTTGCTTCTTTTCACGATTTTCTGGGGTTCGCCCCCTGTGGCGCCCTCACCTTTTTCTTTGTGTGTGTGGTTGCTTCTTTCACGATTTTCGGGGGTTCGCTCCCTGTGGCGCCCTCATCGTTTTTTTTGTGTGTGTGGTTGCTTCTTTTCACGATTTTCTGGGGTTCGTCCCCCGTGGCTGGCATAACGGAACGGCATTTCCATAGTTTTTTTGAAAACCAAATCTGGATTGTTTGCTTTTATCACCGTCTCTTCAAGAACGTCATGTCGCAGGACCGCTTCTCCCTCGTCACACAATGAACTATCACCCATTGGCCTGTCCCGGAACGTGCGGCGCCGCGGGTCGCTCGTGAGATTTCGGCCGACTACTTTTTTGATGACCGGGAAATCTTCTCAAGACGCCTACATGGGGCGACGCCCATGCGCGATTCGGGCGCGAGGGCCGCCTCCCAGCTAAAACCCGGAATCAGTCATCGGATGGATCTTGGATTCCTAGGATACCGGCTGAAACGCATCTCCCCTGCGTTTCTTTCACATGTCGTACCAGGGGCGTCGCCCCGCGATCGCGGGATTACTGCAAGTCTAGGAGCTGTGGCTTTTCTGCGTGATCAACCCTATTACGGCGGAGATCACAATCCGCGGAACCTATCAGGTCCTTATAAAATGAGGTTGTCCCGTCGTTATCTTGACTGAACACGACGTCGAACGTTGTTGTCTTGTCAAGTCATAGCGATGCTGATTTGTCTCCCCCTACTCACCAGACGTCGGTAGTTGCCGTCGCATACTCATCGATTCGAATGGCCGACTGCGACGTCGCCGTCAGCGAGATATTCGACTTGATTGTCAACTCGGCTCGCGAGGCGGCTCCCCCCACTGTGGCCGCCTTTCCGAAGGGTGATTGGTCCATTCCCTTGCTGATGGACGTGAGGGACGTGAAGGAGGCCGCCCAAGGCCGCATTCCCAGCAGCGTGGTGGTGCCCGAGTCGGAGCTGGGGACCTGGGCCTTGCGAGTCATTGAAGCGGGTCGTTCTCGGCTATGGCAATCGGCGCGGCATATTGCTGGCAACGTCACCCACAGTCCGGCGGGGGATCCGCAAGACGGTGTGTTATTTCCTTCCCTTCAGCGAACGCACAATGAAATCCTGCTGTTGAAGGACGTCAACACGCCGCGGCAGGACATTGGTCACAACGTCGGCGATGGCCAACTTGTGGTGACCGAGCAGTTTGGTGCACGAGCCTCGGGAGAGACGGTGCCTTCCCTACGCAATCGTGAACCAACAACGACTGGCACCAATTCTTCGGTGGCGTCCGATCCACTGTCGATCGCGTCGGTGTCATGGCGACCGTGGCGAGGTGGATCCGACATGCTGGGCACGCCAAATGGTGAGTACGAAGCGCCGTCCATTAGCGTCGTTCAAGGTCCGTCGGCGACATCGTCGGCCAATGTGATGGGATTTCGCACATCCTTTGGAATGCCGGCTCAGGTCGGCCGTGTGATGGTGATACCAACGCAAGCCGAATCGTTGATGAACACCAAGCGGCTGTTATCAGCGGCGCCGTTTTCGGGTGCAACAGACCCTGCTGCAGCATGCAGCCCGACCAACACGACCTCTTCTGCTGCTTCCACGGCGCCTTCCATTTCGTCCTCGCTGAGTGACGGCGGGGGGCCGTCACTCCGACCGGAGGACAACGACAGCCGGTCGCAACCGATCATCACGTACTGCCACAGCGGCATCCGGGCCTCACGAGCCGCCAAGCAACTGAGGCAAATGGGGTTCCAGCACGTGCGCTGCTTCCGCCACATGGATCAGTTTGAGCACGAAATGAGCCGGATCATGAAGGACGTTGTGACGCTCGGGGGGCACAAAGGGGAGACGACGTCCTCCTCCGGTTCGTACATCATGAAGATGGACTTTTGAGTCCTCGCGATTGCCGATGTCCCCAGCCCTTCCCCCTTGCCTTGAAAAAGCTTTGTATGGTTACTGCGGCTTAGTCCGACTGACTGCGCGCGTCGAGCGGTTTTCTTTTCGTGGATGTGAGAAGATTTCGGCGCCACATTCACTCCGTCATGACGTCGAAATTTCGGAGAGCGATGTCATCCTTCAACAGGGCTCATCTGACATGGCTGACTATCCAGCTGTCGTTGGTGTCGTTTCTGCTCGTCGAAGAGCCAATTCACTTCGGCACGGGGCAAACGACCGGCAATGCCACCGCGCTGGTGGTGACTGGCCTTTCGCAATCTCCGTTGTCGTCCATCGGCGGCGGATCGGTCGACAACGTGTTCGCCGAGTCATCGTCGGCCCTCTCCACACAGGGAGCATCGCAACGCACGCCGATGCTGCTGTATTACCCGGAGTTAAGCAGCCGATTCCCCGTCGCGTTGTCTCCGGAAAGTGCCCTTGCCGTGGCGTCCTGGCAGCAGCGACTCTTCGTGGAACTCACCGTCGACGGCTGTCGAACGAATGCCGGTAATGGCCGCACGCTTTCCACCACCGCTCGCGACGCATCCTTGAATGTCACGCTGCGGAAAAGCGATCTTGATTCACTTTTCGCGGTGAACACGACCATCGCCACGGTGCGGGGCGACGCGCCTTGCAATCGATGTCCCACTGAAGCTTTTTCATTCTCGTCGAGCGTTTCCTTTCCGTCGCTATGCCTCTACGTGTCGGTGCCCTTCGCCTCATCTCCGAGCAAGACGACTGGGGCGGCGGTTGCCACCCCGTCGCCGCTACTGTCCAGATGGATTCCCTTGCACGTGCCCCTGACACCCATCACCATGTCCTTGGACGGGCGTCGCTTGTCGTCATCGTCGGACACGTTACTCGTTCCTGTGTTAATCGGTTTCGTGCATCGTTTGCCCGGTACGGTGGTGGCCAACGTGCCACTGGCACTGCGCGTCAAAGGTGTGTTTCGGTTGCTGTTAGCTGCCTCCTCATCGGCATCGCAAGGAGGCAGTAGTATTTTTCAGTGTCCCACCACGGGTGGCGCACTAGCAGATCGAGTTGTTTTCAAGTGGAATTCATCGATACCTAGCAGTACTAATGCTAGTGCCAATTCGTCAGCGGTCGCGGCCGCGCGGTCGAGCACGCGACCCCTTGCCAAATACTGGCAGACGAAACCAAATCCCACCCTGAATGCTGCGTTGTATGCCATGTTGGCCCCGGCATCGTGGTCGGCGTCGTCAGTCACTGGAACCCCATTATGCGCCCCCTTGACATCGAGTACCACGTTCGCCGATAGCGTGGCGTCCAACATCAACGTCGTCGCCGTCTTGCTTTCGACGATCAACGGTGTGTCGGTTCCTCATTTCGTGAATCAAAACAGCAGCACGAGCGAGTTCGTGGACCACGTTGATTCGTCGTCGGTGTCGCTGCCCTTGGCACGCTCGGCGAAGGTCACCTGGGTGTTCACCGGTCGCTTCACAGGAGTCTCGGTCATTTACGTGGAGTTGGCTGGCGCAAGTGCCTCCTCCACGACGACGAGAACGATATTTTCGCAACGGATCACGGCACTGACGACGACGACCTTCTCGGCGGAAGTGGAATCGGGCGCCGACGGATCCCTAACGCTGTACCTGGCGTTTCTGTCCCCAGTGCAACGCGGCAATGCGGTTGACGCCCGCAGCCCCACCTTTCTCGACGACCGTCGCGTCGCCGTGGCCACCGTGAATGTCGTCACCATCGATCGCGTCCTTGACTTGACGTCGAACGCCACTCAATCGGCGGCGAGTGTGCTGCTGGCGTACGCCGCGTTGCTTCGCAAGATTGAAAACACGACGATTTCCACGGCGGCCACGACGACGCTGGCGAATCTGACCACAATCACAACGACGACCTCACCGAACGTCACCGCGCCTCCCGCAACGACAACGGCTGCCTCGACCAACACGACCTTGGCGCCCGCGTCGACGCCCAGCAGCAACGCCTCGTCCGGCACCGCAGTGCTGTTGGCGCGCCTAGCTGACAACTATGCCAATCACATGAATAACACGGTCGTCATGATGGTGTCGGCCACCGGTGCTCTCAACACCACCTACGGAGTCCGGTTTTCGGCCGACGTATCGTACCCGCCGTTGTGCTTGGGCGACCGCACGGGCGATGGGCGCTGCCGCTGCGCGGCCTCTAGCCTCTTGGCGTCGAGCTATGTCGACCCCGGCATGTTGCAGGTGAACGCGACGCGGAGCTCCTTTCAGACATCCACGAAAAACTACAGTATTTGCATGATTCTAGGTTCCACCACGGATGTGTTCGCCACGTCTTGGAACGTCATCGTCGTCCCAGCTCCTCTATTCATCGGCTCCGTGGCCCTCTTCCAAGGAAACTCAGTCCGCGTGCTGCGCGGCGCATCGGCCCTGGCACTGTCGCTCACCTTCGCGACGGCTCCTGCACTGCCTTTCGAAGCCACTGACACCATTTCCGTTTTCGCCGTGGCCGTGGCCTTCGTCCCTGAACTGGTGAGCATATTCGGCATCTCGGCGCTGACAACCGAGACGTTTGACTGCACAATGCTGGCTGGTACGCAAGTCATGCTCAGCAGACGGCTGAATCCGGCGGTGATCGCGTTTAACGCATCGGCGCCTTCCACCAGCGGCGCCATCACTGGCGTCGTCGTTGGCTTGCTGAACGCGTCCGGCTTGACGAGTGCGGCTCCCTCGGTAACCTCTTCGGCCTTATGCTTCACGGCCTCGTATCGAGTCACGCAGCAGATGTTAGATATTCACGAAAGTCTGACCACGTATTTCACGTTGACAGAGCCATCACCGGCGCTGGTTCAGCAACGAATCACCGCAACGTCTCCGCTGTTCATCAACTCTAGCGCCTTCGTGTCAAGCGTCGGGACGACGCTGAAGTTCCTGACACTTCAAGTCGACGGCATCGCGGCGTCAGGTGTGTCACCCACGCTGAGTAGCAGCACGTTGAGCAACGCAACCTCGGACGCCTCCGTCACGCCGATCGTGCTGGTGTCACATGTCGCCAACATTCTGTATTGGACGTTCGACTCCGGCGCCATCGTCGTCGGCCTGAAAGCGGGTCTGCATCGCCAGGCGTGTTCATCCTTGCCCATCTCGGGTCCTGGAAAGGATCGTTCCGAGGTCGCAGGGGTGTCGCTCGTCGGCGTCAACGACACTTGCGCGACGATGTCGATTGCCGCAGGAGGTTTGGATATCACCGTCAACGCCTCCTCGGCGGTGGCCACGACAAGCTCCAGTGAGGCGTTCTTTTATCTCTGCCTGCAGACCAACGACCAAGACGCTTACACCACAGTCGGTCCGATCGTGCGGTTCGCCGACTTCAGCAAGTCAGATGACCAGCCGCTTATAGGGCCCACGAGCAACGCGGACCTTTTCGCAACGGGCTTAGTGTTTGCTTCAACACCGCGTCGCGTCGTCTTTCTCGCTGGTAGCAACGTGGGTTCCGGATGTTTTCGCCTACATCCCCTGACATCGTTGGCGGAGAATTGCCTGTTGTCCGCCGAGCGTCGTGGTCGCGGCATCGTTGGCTTGGGCGGAGGGAGCGGCGTCTCCTTCACTGTTTCACGGATTTCTTTGCTCGTCGCGTCGACGGCGAACGCGACGCTGGGCGCCATCGGCTACTTGGCGCTGACGGAATCACCGGCGTCCACCGCCTCAACGACAATTCTGGCCTCCCTGGCGGCAGATGCCACTCCTCTGGCATTTCCTGGTTACTGCTTGAGCGTGCACTCCGGAACCTGCGCGTCGTTCGTTACGTTCACCAACACCACGAGCAACGTGTCGTCCAGCTTTGGAGACCATCTTCCGTCTCTGGAACTGACCCGAGCGGTGAAAATTGCGCAACCGTTGAGTGTGTCGGACTGGAATTATTTCAACATCGTGCCGAATCCGAACGACGAGCAGCAGCAACGCATTGTGTCCTTCGTTGGCGTGGACACTCCAATCGTCATTCTAACGCGTGTGGCGGCGACTGGCTTGACGTCGGTGCCGCCGTTTCAATATCTGGTTCTCCAGGAGTCGGGCACGACCGGTGGTGCGTGTCCCAAGGAGCTGCCTCCGTCATCGAACAACCGCTCGTTCGTGTTGCCGTTGACGGCCCGATTGTCCGCGGGATTGTTTCAGTACGCCGTGACCATTCCCGCCACAGCCGCCAACTTACTGTACTTGTGCTGCGTGGTTCAATCCGCAACCTCCGCCGCCGGTAGCTCCGGATCCGTAGAAGCGATCGGTGTCACCTTATTCACGGTGTCAATGAAAATTGGACTTCAGCCACTCGGTAGTGGGGGAAGTATTTCCGTGACGCAAGGAGAGTCGCCTGTTCTGAGCATCGAAGGGACGAATTTCGACGTCGCCATTTTGTTCGCATCGGTATCGGACAGTCGTACCTGCACCCCGCCACATGAGGGGTTTTCGACGCCAGGCGTGTCGCGCGTGCCGGAGCCCATTCTGGGTTGCGGTGGTATTCGCGGCACGGTCGCCGTGTCCCGGGCCACATCGCTGACATTGGACTCTCCGTTGTACCTTTGCATCGCCGGTGCGAGCCGAAACGACGGCGTGAGCACCTACCGCGTGATGTCCTTCACACCCGCCGGCATCACGTACGAGGTGGCGGCTGCGAGTCGCCTCTCGGAGTTCATTCCCCCGCCGTTGAAGACTTTACCTGGATCGGATGAGTTCGAGTACCAACCGCAGCTCAAGTTGATCTCCTCCACTGGCGTCGCCATCCAAAACTTTCCCAGTGGTCTGATCGTGAAGGCGAAGTGGTTCATCATTTCACCCACGCAGAATGAAACGACTGAGGAATTTAACGTGACGGTGCCCACCGGAGCGGCCACGGCCGACTTTACGTCCTCGTCCAGGCAGGTCGTCTTACGGCCCGGATTTTACGGTTTTCAGTATCAATTGGAGTACTCTGTCGTCGGCGCCGCGATCGCGTCGCTTCGCTCGTCGGTGGTCGTCGAGAAAGGTCCCTGTCAGTCGGCGGGCGAATACGCGGTGGCGTATTCGACGCGATGCGAGCAGTGCCCACCGCACGCCATTTGCAACGGCGACATGGTCTTTAAACTCGAGGAGTCCTACTGGCGCGCGTCGAACATTACACCGTTTATTTACGACTGTGGTCCGCCGTTTGGGGCGTCCATGTGTCGGGCCAATACGTCGATGGGGTCCAACCCGTGCAAAGAAGGGCACATCGGCGTTCGCTGCACGGCTTGCGACAACGGGTATGGCTACTCACTGGACCAATGTGTGATTTGTGATCCGAATGTGGCGAACAGTTACGCCCTCGTGGCCGCCACTGGCGTCGGCTTGTTGGTCATTGTGTTTGCGCTGGTGGCGATGACGGTGGGCTCGACCCAATCATGGCGACACACCATTTTGTTCAAACAGGTGGTGTCCCACCTCGTGCTGGCCTCGACCGTGGGTGAATTCGGATCCAACGTGCCGAAAATTATGCTTCGTTTTTTCGACGGCATGAAATCGACTTCACGTCCGTCCCCAAATTTTGCTGCCATGGACTGCTCTCTGCGTCCAACGTACTATCAGCGTTTCGCAGGTGCGTTGCTGCTACCGTTTCCAGTGCTCCTCGTGGCGCTCGTATTCAGTCTCGTCACGTACGTGCGGCGATATCGGGCAGACAAAAAAGAAAATGAAAAGCGCAATCTGTTCCGCGAACGCCTCCGGACTCAAGATGCTACATTAAACGACGATTTGCTTGCGCTTGAGTTGAAGAGATCCCGTGCGTATGACCGAGACGTCGCGCAGCGGTTTCCTGCCTGGCAGGTGCTCATTTCGGCGTCCGTCGTCATCGTGTTTCTTCTTTTTCCGTCCATGGTCGAAGAATGTGTCAACACGCTCAAATGCGACGACCTCCAAGTCGGGGAACCCCATCCCGATGACGTGTACTCGAGCACTCCGGGAGTCATTCGACCCCGAATCATGTCCGTGTTCAGCTTCGATCGGCGGTTGCTTTGCACCGATTCCCTGCACGTGATTGTGCAGCGCGTGGCGATCGCCGTCGGATTGCTTTGGGGCGTCGGCGTGCCGATTCTCGCGGTGGTCCTGGTCATCGTCATGGAGCGCCGCGTCGGCTTCGAGGCGAGTCGCCGCTTGTTCTTCTTCATCATCAACGGATTCCGCGGAAGCCGGTGGTACTGGGAATCGGTGAACTTGCTGCGCAAGGCGTCCATGTTGACGTTGCGCGTGTTCATCCGCGACACGAGATTGCAATCGTATTCCGCGATGTGGTTGTTGGGGTTCTTCTTGGCGTTGCAGGTTTACTTCGACCCTTTTTCGGACCGAGTCGCCGCGCGGCTGGAGGTCCTGTCGCTCGCCGTGGTGGTGGTGACCGTCAATTTTTCCCTCCTCTTCGAGTACGCGCCGCCGACATCCAACGATCCGTTGCTCTTCGGCCTCGCGACGGCACTGACCGCATTTCTCATGTCCATCAACATCCTCACCCTGGTCTTGTTTGCCTACTTCATCGTGACCGACTACGTCGTCAAAGTCAAGCGAGGCATCGTGGAGAATCGCGATAAGATTCCGGAAGCGATCCGTGCTTTCGCACTGTCATTGGCCGCGGATGAGGTGGAACGCCAGCGCATTCAGGACCAGGAAACGGCGGAGCAAGAGGACATCGAACGCATTGTCGCGGAGAATAAACTGGGCGGACATAACGCGGTGTTGCAGCTGGTGCTAGCCGGTCCGACGTCACGTGTCGCCCATAAGCTTTATCTGGACGAAGCAGAGCAACGCGAGGGAGACGATGGGTTCGACGACGTGCACCTGAACGACGCCGAGCAACAGGCGCCGAAGTCGGACGTGCGCGTCGACGATTCACGAACCCAACGCAACGTGGACATTGGTCGCCGAGCAAGCGTCCTCCGCGAGGCAGACATCGGATGTGGCCTGCGGCGTCGAAGGAAGTCCTCTGTCGCAGCGCTCGAGCCCGGGCGGTCGCGGGACCCATGGGAATTTGTCAAGATGCGTGAAGTTGGCACGACAATGTCGTTGGATCGGAATGGCGCATCCGAGCCGCCCAGTTCGCTTAAATCGACGAAGGACGACTTCGCGACGCAGCAGGGAGATATCGACGATGACGGCAAGGTTGGTGGCGGAGAGGACGCGTTGATGATGACGGGGCAGAATGGCCGCGACACCGCCGTGGACGTCGACGCCACGGCCGGTCCCGACGTCGCCGTGCTGGACGATGACAAACCCGATGTGTACAAGACGCAGTCGTGGCGCAGCAGTGCCGACTTCTACGATTTTGCCAAAGCGTCCACCATTCCTTCCGACGCGCCTCTCAGTGCGAAAAGTGATTCGGACGACGATCGCCCTGGCGATGCTGCCGCACGTAGAGATTCTCTTGCGGAAGAATCAACCGGTTTGGATCGAGAATCCGCCCGGCACGATGGTAAAAACACGCAGAAGCCGACATCGGCTCGTGGACGTCGGTTGCAACGGCTCGAACTGCAAGCCACCGACGCACCTTTGCACCAGCAGGAGCCAAACGACTACTTCCAAGGCCGCTTGCGAAAAGCCTCCAATCGTAAGTCAATTTCTTCCGACGACACCGATAGCGACGAAGGCGGTCGCTCGGGCGGCGGCGCACCGGACGCTGGGAAGGAGGGTCGTGAGGATGGCTCATCGGCGACCAACCACCACCAGCAGGATCATAATGGAGGGGGTGCGTCTGGGCCTCACCGCCGCAGCCATGCGAAACGTGAAGTTGCAAGCCTACGACAGCAGCTGCAAATCAGTCACATCGAACTGGAGCAGCTGCAGCAAAAGTACGTTCAACTGTTCACGAACAGCCATGAATTCGCCTCTCTCGTAGCGAGACTCCGCGATGAAAAGGTTCAGGCGTCCGAGGAAAACGCAGCACTTCATGCCCGCAACGAGGAACTCGAGGCCGAAGTGGCGCGTCTGGTGCTCGAGCTCGCTGAAGCCCGCGGAAAAATTATTACTGGCAACATCATTGTACCCGGTTCGCCAGCTGCCTCTGCGCGTAACGCTCCCTCGCACCCAACGGAGAGCCACGCTGCGCCGTCGTCAGTCAAATGTCAAGCGGAGACGTCCTCCTCGTCCACGGTGGTTCCGGGATCAAGGCCGGCTCGGTCGCAACCGCCGCGTGCACCTGCCACCCTGCTGAGTGCCGTCGGCCATGTGGGCGTCGCCACCTCATCGTCTGAGCCACCTCCAAGAACGCTGCCACCCGGAGACCTCCTTGCAACGAACAGCCCGTCTCGGGCCGCGCAGCTGGAACGTGCGTTTCAAGCTCGTCAGGAACAACGCTCGCTGGTAATGCAGTTCTACGCGCCGCAGCCGGCGGACATTCAGCACCGACAGGCGCTCAAAATGGCCGCTGAGGCCGAGGCAGCTCGACGACGATGGGAAGAGGCGGCGGCGGCCGAACGCAAAAACCAAGCAGCGCACCTCGCGAGTCGAGTCACAGAGAAAATAAGCAAGCTCCGCGAAAGGCGCTCCGTTAGTGCGGGATCGCCCGTCGGACCCACCGTGCACTGGCCCACCGAGGACCAAATTCGCGGGATGCGGCCCAGCAGGGATCCCGGATCGCCGACAGCTAGAGACGGGCACCCCAACTTTGTTGGCGTTGAATCATCCGAAGGGCCAGGGGGCCAGCCCAACGAGGAGGAGCGTAGCGTTGCGCGTGCCGGTGGGATCGTTCCCCATCGAAATGCATTCCTTTTTGGCGCCCTCCGAACCGCCCATCATGCATCCATGCCCACAAGTCACTGGATCGTGCCGTCTCCCGGCGCCTCGGCTTCCGTGGCACCGGCTGAGGGGCCATCGATAGAATTTCGTGCAAATGATCTCAGAGCCGCCTCCTCCCGACCACCACCGCAAATGTAGCTTGTACAGTACTGTAGTAGTGTTCAGTGTCACTTCTGGACGCTGTGAGAGGCTGTTGAAAAAAATTGTGACGCGGTTAATGGAGCCATCGCGAGATGTGGCATTGTGTTGCTTTATTCAGTAAATAGGGGAGGGGGGGCCTTCAAGGAGGTAATATTTTTGGGGGCCTTGTTGCCCGCCTGCTGTGCCGAAGACGGTAAGCACCGATAGAACAGGACATTTCAGTCGAGGGGCCCACTTGAAGGGAAGGGCGCAGCGCGCGATGCCCATTCCGTGCAATGAAGCGATGGTCAGTCCGACCAAACGAGCGATCGATAAGCAGCAGGGGATCGCCGGGTCCTCGGGCAAACTTCTACCTCTGCCTCCTTCTCACGTGCGCGTGGAGCGTTCAGCATCGTTGCTCTCTGCGAGGCCCTCTGGGTCATCGTCATCGTCATCTCCGTACACGTTCGGGCGACACTGGCACTTCTTTGACAATCGTGCAGGGGACCAAACGCTGTATTTCCTTCGCGGCAACGTCTGGGTGGGAATCTATTTGGATTCCAACGGGTGGTTCAACTTGTCTCGCACTGGGAGCTTGGACATGGAAACCGTTTGGTCGTCCAGTCACGACTCCATCGACATCAGGACGGACAGCCGGCCCCCAGACAACATTCGTGGCGTCACGGCGTCACTTAGTCCGATGACGGGGGCTGGGCGTCCAGTGACAGAGGGAGACATCATTGGCCAGTGGCAGGTGAGCGGCGTGGATAGCGAAAACTTTGGTTTGCGAAACACCGCCGATGGGCGTACCGTGAGATTCCACCCAACGTCACTCGAGTTTTGATGCTCTGATCGATCTGTTCGGGCGTCGTCGTCGTTGCAACCGGCCTTGGATGCCACCAATGTTTTTTTTCCCCTCCTTCCTCCCTAGTCGTGCGATTGGCTCTCTATCATCGTCGTCTACCGGAGGGTTTTTTGGTTCGGGAGAACCTTGTTCCATGGGATTGTTGAGTCGAGTTTGTGCGCGTGAAACGATATCTTTCCGTCCAGATACGTCCTCGTCGTGATTATCCCCCCCACATCCCATTATGGCCGTGCTACGCGCCGCGATTCTCGTCGCACTTTTTGCTTCGGCCATGGCCGCCGGTATGCCCACCGAGTACCGTCATGGCAAGTCGCTCAGCGACCGCGAAATGTTCAACCGGTTTAAGACGCGCTACAATAAACGCTACGCGTCGCACGAGGAGGAAGCCCACCGCTTTGCCGTGTTCGAACAGAATATGGTCGTGGCCAAAGCCCAGCGCCAGTTGAACCCGCACGCGCGCTTCGGCGTGAACGAGTTCAGCGACCGCACAGCAGCCGAGTTCAAGGTCCGTCACAATCTCGATTCGTTCCTGCGGAAACGCGCGAAGGTGGCGTTGCCCGTAACGGCGGACATCTCCGCGGAGGAAAAGGCGGCGCAGCCGAATCACGTGGACTGGCGCACCAAGGGCGCCGTGACGGCCATCAAGAACCAGGGCGAATGCGGCAGTTGCTACACGTTTTCGACCACCGGTAACATTGAGGGACAATGGTTTTTGGCCGGCAACCCGCTGACCAGCCTCAGTGAGCAAGAACTAGTGTCCTGCGACGATATCGACGATGGCTGCGGGGGAGGTTTCCAGGATGACGCGTTCATCTGGCTCCTTTTCTCTCACCGCGGCAACATTAGCACGGAAGCGAGCTATCCGTACGTGTCCGGCACCGGCGTCGTCCCGAACTGCGACATGTCCAATCGAGTCGTTGGGGCAACGATCGACGGATACTGGGACATTCCGCGCGATGAGACCAAGATGGCGGAGTACCTCAGCGTGCATGGCCCTGTGGCGGTCTCTCTGGACGCCACCTCGTTTCAGACGTACGCCGGTGGCATTTTGACGTCGTGCGTCAACCAGACCATCGATCATGCCGTGTTGCTTGTCGGATACGACGTCACGCACAACCCGCCGTACTGGATCATCAAGAACTCGTGGGGCGCGGGATGGGGCGAAAATGGATACATTCGCATCCAGTATGGCAACAATCTCTGCCTGGTGGCGTCGATGCCAACAACGTCGACCGTAGGAAAGAACCCCAACCCACCAAGCCCAACGCCCCCCACACCGTCCCCGACTCCGTCTCCGACGCCGTCTCCGCCAACGCCGGCCCCACCCACCCCGGTTCCGCCGACACCGGCGCCGCCGACTCCTTCCCCGACGCCAGCCAACGCCTCCTTCATCCAGGAGACGTGCCAGGACCCCTTCTGTTCCATCGGATGCACCAATCTCACGCTGCCGCAGGACAGCTGCTTGCAGGCCGACGACGGGTCCTCCGCCACCGCGCAGTGCAACGGGGATACTAGCATTACGATCACAGCGTATTTCACGAACTCCTGTTCAGGCACGGTCGCCTCGAATAACACGTACGCGACCAACCAGTGTAACATCGACGATGAGTTCACGTTCATTCAGTACATTTGTCCGCCGTTCGAAGGGGACCGTGCTCCGGTCGTACGCCGTCGCGGGGGAGCCGCGGCTCTGCCCGTTCTGCGCAGCCGACTTTTGTGATCGTGAAGAACAAAAAAAACCAGTGCGCGTGACCCTCCCTCCGGCATCATTTTTTTGTGGAAACTGGCGACTTTGCCTCGTGGCTACAACGACAAGATCCCTTCCCCTTTGACACCGTACTAACTGATGTTCGCGAGTCATCTCTTATCCCGAAGTTAAACCGAACCTTCGTTCCTTTCCGAAGGCGAAGCAGCGCGTGGCTTCGGTATCGTTCTGGGTTAACGGATTTGGGGGATGGTGGCTCCTTGATGTCAAGCGCATCCGTATGTTCAACGATGGTTTCTCTTCGTTTGCTGCAACCCCCCTTTCTCCTGCGCGTCATTTGGCGTTTCCACAGCTGTACCGCCCCCTGGGAAAGGGTCTTGAGAGTTAATATGATAATAACCGGGAAGCCCCCCGCGGTGCGCTGCGATCGAGAAGCACGATCACCGCCCAGGGGGGGCAACGTCCCGCCTTCGGTCGTGGAGCGGATGACTTCCCTCGTGTGCTGGGCCATGATTCGAGTTTTTGACGGAGTTGCACGTGGCTGTGATCGCCTGCCAGCACCTGTCAAACTGTTCACCTCGACCCGGTGTCTGGCCAAGTGCATGGGGAATGTGGTGGCCCGTCTCGGCCACCATATGTCTGGGGGCCATTCAGCGAGTCGCACAGGCGGCGCCGACATGGGCGTTGCGTTGGACACCGACGAGGACGAGCGTATCGATGACGGCGACGACGGTGATGACCTCTCCTGGCGTGGACACACTAACGACAGGGCCCGCCTGCGCTCACGCCGACGAGCAACCGCATCCGTAGGGTTAAGTAGCAGGGGGCCGCCGCCGCCACGGGGTGGACGTCGGCTCACACCGCCGCAATGTTTGATGCTGCTGCTTCTTCTCGTGGGCTTGAGTATGTTCTACGGCGGTCCGCTTCATATGGCGCAGTCCAGCGGGACAGCAGCTCGGCGCGGCGCGGAGGCCGTTGGGTCAGCGTCGGTTGCCGTTTTGAGATTCATTTTCATTGATCTGTGGCGTGGCTCGGGCGGTCCCGGAGGGCCGGGTCATCATCAATACGACAGTCTGTTCGGGGAGGGGTCGAACCCTTCTGGCGATGATACGATCTTTACACGCGCGGACGAGGTATTCGTTGGCGGTGGCGATGTTCGGTTGTCGCTCACCATGGCAGACGGGCGGCAAGTCCGTTTGTCCTACCGATTGGACCCCCACGAGCTGCCCAAAAATCGTGATTTTCCCGCTGAGCCGCCGCCCCCATATGCGACGACAAACGCTTCGTCGTTGCACGCGCATCGTCATCCTCCGGCGGGGGTCGCCACCGCAACGGACGGCGCGCTTCTGCTGCCGCCTCCGCCGAGGTTACTGCACATCGTGTTCATCCACCGCACGCCTCAGAATACGTTTCCGGTGCAGCGGCTCCGTTCGATGTGTCAAGTGCAGCGAACCTCTGCGGACAAGGTGTCGTACTTCTTTCCACGGGGGAAGGACGACGAAAAGGGGCCGAGTGGTCTCGTCCCGTTGCGCCTGCAAGTCACCGTGGTGATGGCGGCCTCCCGCAACACGAGCGTTGTGCGCGCTGGACTGCGGCTGCTCCGGCAACTTGGCGCGGACTGCCATCCCGCGTTTCTTCATCCGGATATCTTCTTTCCAAGATTGCAGGCCACCCGGCTGGAAGGGCACACGGATATTGGTCCAGGATTGGTCTCTCCCTTGAACGTCAATCCTACCAACGGCACGTATCCTGATGACTTTGACGACGACGACGGCGAGTCGGATGACGTCACTTCAGTCGATCCCACAGCATCGCCGTCAACTTTTTTGGGTCATCGGGTGCTTCTGTCGAGCAAAGGGGGGATAAAGGGAACGACCAGTCATTCGCGAGCTGGTCAAACTGACGCCCCGCGGCGTGCGGAAGACTCGCGGCGCTCGACACCGCGGCCGGTCGCACAGGTGGAACGTCCCGTCGACGGAAGGGCTCCTGTCCCGGATGGCCCTGGTATCCTTCCGCCCTACCCTGAACTGGCCATGCAGGCCGCGGATCGCTTTTCGTCAGTGTCGGACTACATTTTTTTCATCGACACGCTCTTTGAGCCCGTTGGTGTCGACGCCGCCGGCGACGTCTCGACCATCACTCCGGCTTTGAGCCCGTTGGTGTCGTCGCCATCAAAGCCGGGAGGGGACTCGAGTCCCTTCGGGTTCGTGAGCCGACTTATGAGCTGGCCGAGACAGCGGCGAGCCCAATCCACCACGACGACCGCATCGTCGCGTGTCGACTTCGCCGCCGAGCCGATTTTATCGCAGTGCACCTTGTTGTCTCCGACTCTTCGTGGGGACGCGGCGCGGTCCTCTCAGTTCGAGATCATGCATCGGGGGTACGATGTGACGCAAGGCTACGACGAAAATGGCAACAACGCCGCCTTATTCATGACCCGCCGAGCGAGTGGTCTCAGCGCCAGGGAAAAGCACGCCTCGGCGTGGGAAGATAGCATCTCGGCGGTGTCGCCGCACTGTCTGCTCGTGCGCACACGACCGTTTTACTTTGCGGGCGGCCTTCTCCCTATGGGGTTTAGCAGCTTCGACATGACGTTGTCGGGCGTTTCAGATGGTAGCCATCTTCCCGTGCACCTGGAACTCATGCGACGGCGCGTCATGCGACTGGAACTTACCATGGAGGCCATCACCCTCGCGGAGGTGCACTCCTCTGGCCCGTCGCTCCGTCACGCGGTTCGAGAAGCGTATGGTTTCGTGGTCAAGGCGACCACGTTGTGGGAGAGTGCGTCCGGACGCCCGTTTGACACAGTGGCATCGACGTCATCCGGTCCACGGCCGCCCACCATTGACGTGCCTGTTTGGGAGAGAATTAACACCGAAGACTTTCGGACCGCCCAAGAAGTTGAGCATTTCACGACCGAGAACAAGCTGATTTACTACACGCGGCTAGTGGAGCAAGCGCTGAAGGTCGTGTCGATGCTGGGAAAAATTCGTAATTTTTTGGAGGTGGATGAGGCTGCCGGTTGGGATTTGAGCCTTCGTGTCATTCGGGGAGTTCGGATGCTGCGCGGGTTCGAGACGTCGGCGTTCCTCGACGGCCGACGAGACGTGGCGGCGGGTCAGAACGCAACCTCAACGGCTCTATCAGGAGAAGGGCACCCGCTCTCCGCCTGCGCCGTGCAAACCGGCGCTGATGACGGTGACGCACCCGATGGCGGAGGCCGCGCCGTGTTAAAGTTGTGGGACCGCTTCTGCTCGACCACGTCACCGAGGAATCCATCACCGTGCAAGCGGCGCGTCGCTGCCCGCTCTTCGGGCATTGTGGTGCCGCGTCACGACGACTATTTCAATGAGACGATAGCACCGCGGTGGCATGCGCCGCCGTTTGGCGCGCAAGGTTGCTTTCTAATTTCACCGGTGGCATCGAGCGTGGCGCCGCAGGGTCAGAGTGTCCCTGAGGGGCAGCCCAGATCGTCGTTTCGTTTTGTCCCTCGATGGTTTTTTGGTCAAGCCATCGAAGGCGGCAGCGGGGGGGCAGCAAATGCCAAGGGGGTTCTTGACGGATTGCGGGCATCGGAATCAACCGACGCGCAGCGCCGTCGCATCGCCGCGTTTCGTGGACTGTACTTTCAGCGACGCCGGGCGCAGTTCATTTGGGTCGCACCGGTTGCCGTGGTCTTCCGCGCCGAAGTCCTGGATTCTGCTTCCGACGTCACTTCCAGCACGGCGAGCATCCAGTCGGTCCGCAGCGTGCTGATCGAGTCGCTCGAGAAAGCGTTGCAGTCGGCGTTCACCGACCGGCAAAGTCACGGCCCTGATTCGCCGTCTTCGTCACCGCCGCCGCCCGCCGCGCCGACCTTGTCTCCCTCGCAACGAACAGGTGCCTTTGGGGAGGCCACGCATAACAAGAAGGATCATCCCGCCGAGGAGGGAGGTTGGAGTGGCAGCATTGACTGGGGCAGTGTCGCCATTCATCTTGTTCCCGGCGCGATGTGGTCGGCGCATTTCGGGGCGTCGACACGTCTAGCATTCCTCGGTGAGCGTCGGCAGCTCGATGTGGCTAGCTCCCTCGAGCCGCGACGGTCCTGCATCGTGTCGCGGCAGGCGGCGCTGCAAAGTTTGATGATGTCCCCTTCGGGACAACCCGGCCGGTCCAGGCGAGTGCATGAAGCCTCTCTACTTGTTTCGAACCACAAAATGTCGTTGTCGCGATGCGTCGATGAGTCGTCGCTCGTGGTCGCAGACTTGCAATTTCACCTCGAGGCGCAGGTCGGAACATTGTGGAAACGACTTTTTGCTCGAACGAGCCGTCAGGAGTTGATTTCGTCGCCTTCGGGAGCGAACGCCCCAAGGGCAACGGATAGCGTTCACCCGCCACACGTTGCGCTCTTCAATCCCTGCCGGCGATTCGTGATCGGCAACAACAACAACTCTGGTTCACCAGTCGTGACAACGTTCGAGTCGTGTCAACAGCGCGTGTTCGCGGGTATAGAGCAGTACGACCACCTTTTCGTCAAAAAGTATCAGCGGCTTGACTCAATTCGAACCGCATCTCGCAGTGACTCGGAACATCTGAGCCCCTCCTCCGCATCCTCGTCGACGATGACCATGTTATTCGGCTCCGACCACACGCTGGTTGAGGAATTCGCGCTTCGGGACTTGCAACTTCGCCCGATGCCCACGCTTCATGTCGTCTTGTATCTCACGTGCGTCGGTTGTTGCGGATTCGCGTCCGAGGTCGCTGAGCTTTCCTTCGCCTTGGAGCGTCGCGTGCGCTTGTCGCTCATCCCCGGGATCAATTGCTTCTGCTCCGGGTATCCTCGAGTTCGAGAGGAAGCGCTTCGTCGCATGCACATTAGCACGGATGAGTATGTCCGCCGCACCCAGGGCGACTTCGTGGTGTGGATTCATCACACGAACCCGGGCATGTACGACGCACTGGACATGGTTCGACGTAGGATGCCAGACTTTTTCATAGGTCGGTCGATGTATGAGTTCAGTCGCATCGGTGAGAATTGGGCCGAAGGGGCGAATCTCGGTGGGGATCTCGATAGCGTTCCTTCTGCGGATGTGACGGAGGAGGGGCGCCGCGTGCCTCACACGGCAGCGGTGGTTTCCTCGGCGGGTGGTCTCAAGGTTGGCCGAGTGTGGGTGCCAGCCACCTTTCTCAAAAATATTTTCGCGCAAAGTGGTGTCATGGACGGGAAGATTACTGTCGTACCGGAGGCTGTGGACACAAACTTCTACGATCCGCATGTTCAAGCGCACGTCCCGCTTCCTCCGGGAGCTGAGGGACCTCGCCCGTTCGGCGGCTTTCGTACCCCGTTACGAACGCAAGAAGGAGCCGTGGACGCGGCGGACGACGACCTCGTGCTATCCCAGTGGCTTCACGATACCGCTTGGTGGGGCGAGGCGCGGCAACTGGCGTCACTTGATGGCGTTCAACAGAAGGATGGCACGCGGGTGTCGGACTGGACCGCGCGGATTTTCACCGAGACGGAGAATGGCAACCGAACCAGTGTTTTCGGGCGGCTACACGCGTCGATGTACTCGAAGTCAGAGGCGACCAGTGTCAACGGCGAATGGGTTCATTGGTGCAACCGTCCCACGCCACCTCAGGCCCGTGTCCTATTCGAAGAAGACACTGTCGATGGTGCCCAGCGACTCGTGATTGAGCGTCCCTACCGCTTCTTCAGCAACTTCAAGTGGGAGTCCCGGAAGGGCTGGGACATCCTGTTCGAGGCGTACGCTCGCGCATTTCCTTTGGCTGAAAATCGTACGTCTGATGAATTGGAACAGTCGTTCATGGCTCCCGCTAATGTCGACGAGGCCATTCCCGCGGCCGCACGGCAGGGTGGATGGCTAGCACGGCTCGAGGCAGCTGCCACGGACGCGTCAGGCCACGCCGCGCAGCGACGGCTGCACGAGGAACGCTACGCGTCACCATCCGCCGACGAAGCGTTGGCGTTGAAGTGGCTTCAAAAGCGCAGAGCGGCCCTGCCTCCTCCCGATCGTCCTCGGCGAACCCCGCGGCGTTCTCGACGCACGCAACGCCGCCAGTCGGTGAACGCCGCGCAGCCGATCCGCAGCGATGACATTCTAGGGCACAGGGTGGTGGACGGCAAAAGCCGGAGTTTCGTGATTCGGTACCGTGGCGCGTCGCTCTTCGTATTGTCGTACATCTTCGCGGGGGCGAATACACCGAAGAACTTTGACATTCGAAACGTCAGTTGGATCCGAGATCGCATCGTCGACTGGGCGAAGCTTCGTCGCCGCGATACGCAGCGCAGCAACAACGATGATGATGATGATGATGATGATGCCGAAAGAGACGGCCGCACGGAGGGGACAGCGAGCCGTTCGCCCTCGGAGTCCCAACGAGACCAAGACGCCGCGGCGACGAACTTTGTACAGCAGGACATATCCCACGTCTGCGTGATCACGCAGAGTGTCACGGAGTACGAGCTAGCCCAGCTCATCAATTCCGTGGACGCCTTCGTCCTGCCGACACGGGGAGAAGGCTGGGGCTTACCCTTTGCACAAAGCATGAGCATGGGCAAGCCAACGATTGCGTCGATTTGGGGTGGCCAATCTGAATTCATGACGTCTCCTCAAATTCGCGGCGGCGAAGAAGGTGGAGGGAAGAATGGCCAGGTTGCGTACTCCATTACGTTGGATGGCGTCGACGAGGTACCGCGAGTTTCGGAATACGGCTTCCAAGACGCTAAAAAATGGTCCGTTCCATCGGTGACATCCACCGCGAGATTGATGCGGTACGTGGCGTTGAACCCTATGGCAGCACGGGACGTAGGAAGTCGAGCGAGACGGCATATCGTTCACAGGTATGGTCCTGAGCCGGTGGCCGACGTCATCGAAGATGAGTTGCAGGAAATTTATGAAACAGCTTGGAGAGACTCGAAGGGCAAGTCGACCTAAACCGACAGTTACTCGCGCTCGCGCTGCCCTGTTGTTTTTTTCGGATCGAAAACAAGAAGCGCTGTTATAAGTGACTCCTTGGTTCACTTACAGTTTTCGAATCGTATCTTTGTCTCTCTCTTTCTTTCTTATTATTTCTCTGTGTACTGAATTAAATGTCGTCGTCCGCCGCTGCGAGTCAGCAGCCGTCACAGTCGGCGGAACAGACCCTTCGGGCGTTTCTCGCTCCTCACAATCGCGCTACCATTCCGCGTGCCGCTTCGGAGGCACTCCCCGCTGCGGCCGCGCCACCCTCGACTGCGGCAGACCTATTACGCCGCCTCGGTCAGGCGCAGACCGATGGCGCTTCAGCGCTGTCGTTTGCCCCCACACCGCCCCCAACCGCGCGTTCCACGTCGGCGCCCATTCGAACACAGGCCTTGTCCACCGCACCCGCCCCTCGGGAAGCATTGTCGGTAGAAGCCCGGCTGAGGCTACTGCAGGGGGGCGTGTCAGCGCCCAATTCATCGGAACCTCATTTAGCGTCGCCTCTCGTAACGAGTGCCGACGCGAAGACGACGACGACGACGACTCGCAGTGGGTCGAGCACCGCTCAAAATAATGATAAACCGGCCTCTGTGCCAGTTGCTGCTTCTTCTTCTTCTACAACTAGTCCCAGCATCGCCAAATTGAACGACGATGTCACACTCTCCAGCTCGTTGCCGCTCGATCCCTCGACGGCTCTCCGAGGCTCAAAACTGGCTGCCCCTGCCTCTGCCTCGATTGTGTCGGTCGCACCGTCCAGCTCGTCAGGTGCTAGCAGCACGTCCTTTCCTGGTGGCGCGACGGATGTCGCGGTCGTGTCCATGATGATTCGCGAAGGGATTGTCGACGCGAGGGGCATGGTGAACGCCGATGGTTTGCTCCGCGCGTCTGGAATCGCTGACGCAATCCTCAACGACGCGGCAATGCCTCTGAAAGGGATAGGTGGGCCAGGGGTCACGCGGTCCGAAGCGCCACGCTTCGTAGCCCACACGCAACCGCCGTCATCAGCCCACCCGACCATGCCCCACAGCGGCGGCGGGCGAACCACTTTTTCCGGCTCGGGAAGCACTCCGCCACCGCAGCTGGCGTCGTCCGCCGATTTAGCCTTCTCCCCAGGCGTCTCCAATGGTCTGCAAGGGGTGGCGGCTCTCATCGCCTCGAGCATGGCCATGCCCTTCGCCCTGACGCCCTCGCATCTCAGTCATTCGGTTGCCATTCGCGACGCCGATCGGGTGCTCCCCGTTGACTACCACGATCCCACCGGCTTCGCGACGTTCGAATACTTGCATCACTTCCAGCTACTACCCTATCATCGGGTTGGCGAGGATGCGCATCATCAGCGCCATTATCATCCTCGACAGCAACATGTCTCGTCATCCTTCATCAGTCGAGACGGCGCCGGAAGCCAAGGTGGTCCGAAGGATCGTTCTGTCAACCACACGGACTTGTTGGCATCGGCCAGCGTCGTGGAAATGGAGGCCTTGGAGGTGATCCCTTCGTTGGTGTCGAGCCGATCAGGTGGACTGGTCTCCGCCTTGACCACCGACGCGGCGGCATCGAGCGACTCCAGCGAGAACCTGGCCCTCACCGCGTCCACGAGACCCCCACCATTGGCCGTCGAGGGGCGAGGGACGTGGCAACATCCCCCCTTGCATCGATTCATGTACGTGACCGAGCCGGAATTACGGCGACTGTGGCCTGGTGCCACCAACGAGGCAACGATAGCGAGTAGCACGCTGGCGATCATCGCTTCGCAGCTGGCAAGTGGTGCGACTGCATCATCGCTTCGATCGGAGAATGACGTGGTTCAAGCTGCAGTCGCGCCCTTGGTCACTTGTGCTGGGCAGGCGTCTCCTTCGCCAGTGGCTTTCGGCGCGAGCACGTCCGCAAGATCTGCGGTGAGCGACATGACGCAGGTGTCGGCGTCCTCGGTCGCCGTCTCATCATCCGCGGAGCCCATGATGTCGCCTCTGAACGCCTCGACGGCTGGCAGTGCCCCGCCACAACACCGGCTCATCGTTGCCGAGCTGTGTCGGCAATATTACTTGCAGTGTCGCCGGATGCAGGACTATGAGGAAGGGCACGTCGATGGGGCGCTCGCCGGTTTCCGTTGTTTGCTGCCGTTCGACGTGCTTGCGAGACCGCTGATTGAGGCCGTGCACGCGATTGTGGCCTTCGAACTCCTTCGTGGTGAGATCATGGCGTTAGAAATCATCGAGAATGCCGGCAGTCACACGGAGGGCGCCGGCGACACACTGTCGCCAAGGCTGCGTGAATGCTACGCCCGCTTGGATTTGGCTCGATCGATAATCGACCGATCCGTGATCATTTTCGAGCTGGTCGCGCGAACGTCGGGATGGGAGATGGATGTATGGGAACCCAAATCCACCGCGGCATCGTCCCCGAAGGTCGAGAGCGATGACTGCCCCCTCGACGTGGCCAAAGCATTGAAGTCCGTCAACGCGGCGTCACCATCAACGAGCACGACTTCAGTGGCCCCGCCGGCTGCGGCGACCGAGCCCGTCACGATCACGATGACTCACGACGCGGTCGGGCCTGAGGAATGCAGCCACGGGGAGCACTCCTCCGTCGCGTACGGGTCTGCGCATCTCGAAATGATTCTGTTGGAGCTCGTCATTCAGGCATCCGCCCATCGGTGCCTCACCGCCGTCGATTCTAACGCGGCCTTCACGCCGCAGCCACACGCGCCGCTGCGGCTCCCACCGTGCTTTCCTCAGCTCTGGCACGCGCACGTGACGCACCGGAGGAGACTAAAAAGTCGCGTCTGGCACCAATCTCTGATGCCTGACGGTCACCGACAGGCCATGTTCGAAGCTGCCATCCGCAAAGCCCGTGATGGCAAGGTGGTCCACAATGAAGCCAAGTCGACGTGTCCCCAACCTTCCGTCATCCCACCACCGGGAGCCACCACCGCGGCCGCCGAAACCCCAGCCATCCCATCGTCGGACGGTCGAACGGCCGCGCCGTCACCCGATTTGCCGCCTTCAGCGAAGAACTCCAACAACGTGAGTCCCTCTCACAGCGAGGATCAGTCCTCCACCGCCGCTCCGTCCACGCAACTCGGGGAGGAGTTTGTCCAAATGGCGGGCTGGTCGATGACGACCAACACGCAAGCATTGCCTACCTTCGCGGAAATGTCCGTCTTTTCTAGTGGCATTGGGCCAACCTGCGTCGTCCCCCCGCCGAGCGGAAACTCGACACCCCAATTACTCACCCGCACGGCTGGGCCTCAGTCTGGACCATTCCGTCCGTCCCCGCCGCAGCTTCCGACCCCGCCGCAGCTTCCGACCCCGCCGTCGGTGGTAGTGCCGCGACCGGCCTTGCTATTCCATCGGCGCGAGCAGCAGTCGCTCTCGAAGGCGGCAGTCATTGCATCGAACGTTGCTGCGAACCTGCGCGTCGCCATCGACGTGCTCCATCACGTCGACTTAGGCAAGCCGGCAGCGGTGGGGACCGGAAGCGCCAAACGAAGCGTCTCGCAGCCTTCTTTGATCACCATGTGTGCCACAGCCGCTAGTGGCCTGTCCGAATTTGTGTCTGCCGTTTGCCGCGAAGCGGTCCTTTCATTGACTGGCGACAGTTCATCAACTCAGAAATTGCTAGCGGATTCGAAAGGCGGTTCCCTCGCGTCCGCTGGAGCGTCCATGAGCTCACTCGTCGCCGCGTGCGTGCCCGGGTTGCTTGGTGGAAGCTTTTCTTCGCTGCAATCTGGCAACGCAGTCCGCGTTGCGACATACGCGATCGGGACTCCCATTGGAAAGTCTAAGCACCATGGCGTGGACCCGGCCCCCGGGAAGCCACCAGACCAAATGCTGCCGTCGGCCGTGGCGGCCCCTCTCGGCGCATCGTCGTATAACTCCGGCCTAGGGAGCGAAGGATCCGACACGCTTTTCGATCCTGTTCGTCGCTTGGCCCGGCCGTTCCTCGGCTTCGTAGGCCCTTCCCGACATCTCATCACTCCAACGACGACCGCGCCCTCGCACTCGAAACAAACAACAAGCGACACGATATTGCCGCCAGCGCTCAAGCCGCTCGCAGCCGCCGCAAGTGTTGGCGATGACTCCTCGCCGCCGCTCAGCATGGCAGAGCCCGCCAATTTTCTTCGCTTCGCGTGTTCAAGCCTCTTCTCGTTCTGTGATGCCGTCGCCATGGATGGGTGGATGTCGTCGGCTGGTCTCGAGACGTCAGGCGCGGTGCCCCTGTCACCTTCTGACTCTCCTCCCCAGCCGGCGGCGATGCTCCACCCGTCGGCTTTCGCGACCGTGGTCGGCAAGTGGAAGAAACGGCAAACCGTGGCTAGGCAACAGACCACGCGCGGGGGGCCATTATCCACCAGCTGTGGGCCGCTTGCGCTCGAGAAAGGGGAAAGCGATGCCCGCGCGCGCGGCGATGACACTGCAACGTCCAGCGATGATGAGCGGAGCCATCTCGGCGACGACGATGAGAAGGGCATGGGCGCGGCCGGCGACGAAGCGGAGGACCTTCAGCTTCAGTGGCCAGACACATCCCATCATTTTCGTCTCAGCACCGACGCCTTGAATGGACATCACACATCAAGTCCGTGTCAGCACATCGGGTCGGCCGTCGTCGTCGTCGCGGGCGGCCCCGACAATCTGGCACACCTGCTCTCCGTTCGCCGCCTTCCCAAGAGCAGGAGGCACTTCGCCGCCACCAGAAGAGTGAAGGGAATAACGAGCGGCCAACCGTTCGGCTATCGGCACGAGCAGTTGCAAAGCCTCACTTCCGGCGTCCTCGACACGGTCATGCACGTGCTCGCCGCGTCCCATCCAGGTCAGTTCTCTGCCGAGCGTGGCGACCGGTTCGTCTCTCCGCTTGAAACGAATGCGTCATGGCGCGCCCTCTCTCGGCGACCCGACACCGCCCCGAGCAGCGTCGCGTCGCGCGTTGCTCACAGGCGCCCGACCGCTCCTTTCATCAAGAGCCAATTCGAGGAAGTCAGTGCCGTTCTGGGTAGCAGCGGGAAGAGCACGTGCGGAAGCTACAGTGGAAGCTCCGGCAGCACCGCGGCCATGTTGGCCACGGCAGCCGACCTTGCTGTGCTAGTTGGGATCGATAGCCGTGAGTCGCCACCGCTAGCATCGGCTCAGTCCTCCAAGGCCCACGGACCGGGGACATCGTTGCCCTTTGCATTTTCGGCCGGTACGGTGCCACCCACGTCGTTTCCCAGTGTCGTGTCTTCGACATCACATCACGATGCGTGGGAGGCTTGGCAGGCAACCAGTCGCGACAGCCTCATTCGAATCAGTCCGTATGACCGTCACAGCGTCACGCTCCCGACGACGTTGCTCTGTCGGCATTTGTTCAGCAAAGTCTTTGGTCCGGCATTTTTTCACCTTCGCTACTGGCCCGCTGGTGTCGTTGACACGGCCTTGCAGCAGGCAAGATTTGAGAGGGACAGTGGGGTTTGCAAGAGTACTGTGAAATGCGCCGCGAAGGAGTCTGGCGGACAAATTCCTGCAAGCGAGGCCGCCACGTCGTCGTCGCTGAGCACGGGCGGTCTGCTCGGACTGGTGTACGTTCAGGGGGCGTCGCCTCGCAATCTAGCTCCCTCGGATCTTGCGCTTCAGCAACCGTCGACGATGCTCAGCAGCGTCCTCCCGCCTTCTGCGTCGGTGAGTTGGCCGGTAGCAGCAGGAAGTACGCCTACCTCCATCGTTGGGGGCTGGTATGAGGGCTTGCACGCGTCCGTACCGATGCTTCTGAAAGTGGGAGGGACCGAACGTGGAGCGGACCTCGACGGAGCGACGTCGCAGACGAACATTAGTCCCTCGCCCATGGCGTCACGATCCACGTGGTGGACTGCCACGGGCCAACCGCACGCATCGGAACCCGCGCCTTCCAGTCTCCCATTTCGCTTTCCAGCTGTAGGACATGAAGTCATCGACGGACTTTGCAGCGTCACTCGAGAAAGCCTCCTGTCAATGTCCGAGCTTTCGGATACACAACGAACCACACTTCTTTCCGAGTTTCGGGCGTTCGTGAATTTGCTGGCCCAAGAGTTCTGGACAGTGCAGTACTTGCGATGGACCCAGCATCAACCGAGTCCCGCAAGCGACCACGGCGATCATGCGGCGACAGCAACAGACGATGACGGCGACATGTTTCTTCACGCGCGGTTGGTGGTCTCGGCGAGCGCTTTGCGGCGTGCAATTAACCGCGTAGCGTCCTGCGTGGCCATTGCCTTGGCAACCAACGACGTGCTTCGCTGGTGCGATTCCCACGTGACCGGCATGCCAGATCGCGAAGGCGATGCGGCGGCCGCCTCTTGTTTGGAACTGAACCCGGCGGCACGCAGTACGTCTGTGGTGCTGCATCTCTCCACGTTCAGTACGTCAGCTGGCACAGTGTTCGACAAATCGTCGACCATGCGGCCGGAAGACGTTCCGAAAACGACACCTGCGAAGGAAGTGGCCCGAAACGCAGCCGCCACCGAGCCGGCCGCCATTACCTGGAGCACGTCCGCTCTCGGTCAGCAGCGCCACGATGAACTTGCGGTACAGCGTCAATTCGCCGTTTTTGTGACCGCTCACGTGCATCGCCTGACACAAAAGATCACGTCAGCCATGACCATCGCCTTTGTTCGTCACGCCTGTGCCCTTCCGACGGCGGCCGCCGCGCACGACGCGGAGCAAAGCTTCGGCGGTTGGAAGCAGCATGCGGAGGGTGGCTTGAAGGGCGAAAGTGATTGTCCAGTTGGGGAGACGTTCGGCCGTAGTGCCCAGCCGCTCAGCCACTATCTTGACTGTACGTCAGGTTTAGAAAGTCGCTGGGCCCTCGTGGTGACAGCCACGTCGCTTTTCCTCAGCCAAGTTTTCGACGTCGATCCGCATCTTAGCCTGCTCTCTTCCGCGACGATCGCTGCGCACGCGCATCAACAAGCGATGCTCCTCGGCGTGCCTGGTCTGGCATCCTCCGTCGCCACGTCGTATGAAGTCGGCAATAGTGGCTCGGACCTCCAGGATAAGGACGGCAGCAAGGTGGCCCCCGCTGTCTCAGCCACCCGGGCGTCGGCGACGACCGACTTTGCGCGTCACGATTTCTCTTCTAAGTCGGCCCCAGGGGTTCCTGCTCACCTGCAAGGCATATTCGCTACCGTTGCATCCTACGCGGCGTATCAGCAAGACTGTTTGGCCGCGTGCCGCTGGCAACACTCGTCCACGAGCGTGGGTCTCGCCCCCCTGAGGCGCATCGAGGTGAGCGTGGCCACGCTGCAACAGCAAATTGTGGGCAATTTGACATTGGGAACGCCAAAACGCGACAAGGCTGTGACGACGTTACCACTCCCCTCGTCAGCGGCCGCCCAACTCGCCGCGTCCACCAACTCGGTGATCACGGAGGAGTCCACGGAAAGTACCTCATCACCGCCGGGCGGCCCCGCGCCGCAAAGGCCGAAGCACGCCACGGGCCGAATCGCGTCGCCAGGTCATGAGGAGCCCGATCCAGCGCACTTGGCGCTTCGGCAACTTGAATCGCTAATCCAAGTCCTTACGCTGCAACAGCGATTTGAAATCCATCAAGTCTGGGCGACGTGCCGTGAGCGCTATCGACGCTTCGCGGAACTCATCGTCGGACTGCTTCTCTTGTACGAACCGTCGAGCGGCGCTGCCGTGCTGCGCGGCAGCAGCGACTACGCCATTTGTTGGCACGCGGCGACCGTCGGCCTGAACCGATTCCAACATCTCAACCGTGCATCCACTCATCATCCTGCGGCGGCGACCGATCCATTCGGGGCGGCATCAGGGGTAGAGGAGGAGCGGAAATTGTTATGGTTGTCGCTCGGGCACCTTGTTGGCGCCTCGCCGCCGCTCGCCCATCCTGATGGTGATCCTGCCGGCCGAGCCTTTCCTCCGTCGGATCCCTTGCGCAGCCTGTTCGATGTCACGGACTTGCTCATGGAAATGGTCCTGTACGCCCCGACGTGTGGCGTCGATGTCCGCATCAAGGCCCTTTGCGTCGCCGTGGCTTGCTCGCCCTTGCTGGCCTTCTTCGTCAAATACGCCTTGGACGCCTTGGTCACCGCGGTCGTGCGCGCAGCGTGTATTGTTGGCGGGTCCGCGGCGGTGGCGTCGAGAGCCACGTCGTCCGGCGCCTCCTCCTCTCACCTGCGTGGTGCGGGTGGTCAACGAGCAGGACGTCGTCAAGGGCGTCCTTCGCCGCTATTGGGCAGCGACGTCCCGCCAAGCTCCACGCAAGTGGTCGTCCCAACCTTCCGCGAGTATCCACTTGAGGAGCCGCTTCTGGCCTTATTTTCCGCTGCGTTCAGTTGCGTCCACTTAGTCCTTTGCGACGAAACACTCGTGGAGGCGTCGTTGGTGCGACTCGAGCGGCGCCTGGCACAGCTGCGACCCTCGAGTCTCCAAGGGGGAGCGGCCGCTTCCTCCCTTCCGGCGGCGCCGGCTGCGCCACGATCGTCCATTCAACGACCACTGAGCTACGGTAAAGTTTTTACAGACTTGCGAACGCTGCTGCGATCCACTGAGACGTGGCCGATGCGCGGCGCTGCCACATTTCACCATCAGCTGGAAGCTGATGCTCGAAGCGCAGGAGGCGGTGCCGGAATGGTGCCTCCAGATTCCCACTTCGGTGAAGACGTCACATCGCTCCCCGACCCTTCGGTCCCCAGTCACACCCACTCTGGATCATCCGTGTTCGACGCCGGGCGGACACTGATCGCGGCGTCGTCCTACGCCGCCATGCATCCTTCGTCCCTCCTGTCGCTGCTCTTCTCCACCGACTTCGAGAAGCTGTGTAACATCATTGAGTACGTCTCGACGGTATGCTTGCCGGTCACCACGACCCTTCAAGTCAGCCACATGGATCAGCGGGCGGCGGATCTTCTCAACAGCGGTGTCATCATCCATCGCGTGGAGAGTCGCCTCGGAAAGGTCGCGTCGCTGTGGCATGACTGCGTTTCCGAGTTGGGCCGACTGCCTGACATGAGCCCGTTTCTTGGCTTCGTTCGCCGACAAGTACTGCGAAGTCATTTGGGCGAAGTAGCGGCTGCCAGCACGTTTGCCGCGCCCAAGGTCGTCGGGACGTCTCCTTTGGGCGCTCCCGCCAAGACAACGGTCGATTTATCCGACAATAGTGACGGGCTCCATCAGCAAGACATTCAAGTAGAGCCGCCAACGCCGAAGGAGACGTCGATGTCTCAGCACCCCATCGGCCGTGGCGCCACGCCCACCGTTTCGGCGAGCAGCAACATGACCGACCGCACCACAACTTCTGGCACCAGCCAGCAGCTGGACCATGCGAGTGACGTGCGACGATCCGCGTGTTTGTCTCGCGCCCTCCGGACGCACACGGCAGTGTCGTTGGACGAGCAGACCTTCGCTTTGCTATGCATCAACGCTTTCCGGCGCAACCATCTACTCTTGTTTGCATGGTTGTACGATGCACTCCATGGCACCGCCATGGGCACGCCCGTGCAACGCGTCTCGTCGGATGCTTCGCCGAACCGTCCGGAATCATCAACGCGTGGTGCCCATAATCGCGGACGGTCGTCATCGTCGTCGTCCGGACGGATTCCAGCCGCCGCTGGTAACGGGAAGGATTTCATGCCCGTGTTACCAGCCGCGTTCGTCCAGGCTGGCCCATCGCAACGACAGGACGCGCCTCTGCGCGACTTGAACGTTGCCAACTGTCTGCAGGAAAACCACGTGCTGGGTTATGCTCTCGCTTCGTACCAGCGTTACTTCGTGCTCCAGAGACCCCCAGAATTCGCCGAAAGTGATGATACGGCGAAACGGCACATTTGCGACCTTGTTGAGCTACCGACATTCTCGACTTCTGCTTCGTCAATGCCGAGAGGTGGTCAAAACGTGTCCCCCACCTTCCTTCGTGTTCAAGGCACCGTCATCGTCATGTCGCTATTCGAACAGTACTTGCTCGTGGCGCTCCGCGTTCAACAGTCATCTGCTGCGTCGGAGCAATGTTCCGATCCACCGGCGAGTGCCCTAAGTGGCACAAATTCGGAAAGTTGTGCCACTCTACTAGCGTGGGCAATTCGACTCTCCGTTGGGAGTAGTCAAAATAGCGAACGTTCCGGTCGCGACGCAGTGCCCTCACAAGTTGCATCCGTGAATGCGGAACTGCAAATTTTTTGGCAGCGGCATCGAACGACCCTTGCCAAAACAATATCCCGCGTCGAAACGCTTTATTTGTGTTTTCAGCGAGTGGGCGTTCTGCTATCCGCTGTGCTGGGCATTTCGAGCGCGACGGCCGATCTGATTCAAATCATCACGCGAATCCCGGTCGCGGCGAACATCGCCAACACATCGGCCGAGGTGGGTACCAATGATTACAGCAAGGCGGCGGGAAGCGATCATATGGCTCCTGGCAAGCCACCCATCGTTTCCAGTGGTCAGAAACCAGCACTAACCCGGCTGGACGTCGATAATGTGAACTTGTTACTCGGCCTGAATAGGCAGCGAGGTCACGACGTGGCCCGAGCCACATTGGACATGGCCACCGAGGGGTTGTCACGCTGGGCGACGGTACTGTCGCAATTGAGCCAGTCCTTAGTTGGCTTTCGGCCAGCCCTCACAGCGATGCAGACGTTGGCATTAGATTCTATGTCGACAAGCAGCCATCGTGGAGACCGCGGGGGGGGGCGAAGTCAGAGAGTTGACCGTCGGGGCAGCACGGGCTCCGGCGCGAAATCGGGGGGCTTTTCGTCGTCGACTTCATCCGTGCCCGGAATGTCGTCAGCAAGCTCGGAGCGTACGCTCATCCCCACGCGTGACGCCTTGATGAGTCAAGCGGTGCAAGAGATGTTCCAGGCGGCGTCTCTCGCGGTGTCCTCTTGGTGGCTGCGGCAGCTGCAGCCTTTGCTCTTGGAGATCGCCGCCTACGTGTTTTCAGGGAACCACCCGACACGGACGTTGTTAACCGACAGGAAGGGAATGCCTGGCACGGCGCCGGCTGCGGCGCCGACTCCTTGGCTTGGATCGCAGCTTCTTCGGTGCTCGTTTCTCAGCGGAAGCATGCGTTCGCAATCATCTGTTCTCGAACGACGCCCACTAGGTGGGGGTCATCCCGGTCCCTCACAAAGGGTCACACCGTCAAGCTCGACGCGCCCCCGAGGTTCATTCAGCATCAGTGGTACGTCGCTCGGCAACTTTTTTCTCGCAGGGCAACCGTCCCAACCACATCTCGCGACCACACCCCCGAACGGAGCTTCCGCGCCTCAGCCGCGATCCGGCACGGCACCACCCGGAACACGCCCTCAGACCGGCGTCAACGATTTTCTTGGTTGGTCTGCCAGCAAAGAGCACCCTCCCCCCCCGCGGTTGCCGTCAGGAGCTGCTGGCTCGCTCGGAGAGTCGCTGTCCCTGCGCCAGCGCACAGCTGCGTTTGTGCCGCCGACGGCGGCGCCTCTGTCGCCCTGGGAAACCACGCTTCGTAGGCAACAGCGAAAACGCAGCTTGGGGGCTTGGACGAAGTTTGTTGCGACGAGTACCATCGATCGGAGCCTGCGAATGCTGTGTTCCGTGCATCCGTCCTATGCCATAGCCTTGTCGGCAGCGGCCGATCCAGACGGCACGGTGGCCGCATCAGGCTTACGGGACGCCAGCACGGAAACCGAGCACTTGGCTAACAGCTACGGCGGCGGTCCCTTGTCGGACTCCGTCGACGATGGGATGGCCGCACCTTCGCCGTCGCTGGCCTCGTCACTCACCATGAGGATGCAGCCATCACGTTGGTGGGCGGCGGCGTTTAGTACGGTGCTGACGACGGGTCTTTTTTTGGAACTCAGCGGGAGGTCGGGAGTCGCGGCGAAGTGCTTCATCACGGCATCGTCTCGCTGTGGAGCAAAAGACAAAGTCACCGACGCCGTCGTGACCATGTTAGAAACGTGTAGCCGCAGTTTCACATTTGGTTTGGATGATTCTGTGCGTCGGATGGCATCTCAACGCGTCGTCCGTGTGCTCAACTTGTCGAGCGCCATTGATCGGGCACGCTCCACAGAGAAACCCGTGGGGGCGACGAACCGCCGCGTGTTGGCGTCCAGCACCGAGTTGCACAAATCGACACGGCAAGTCTTTCTCGGCATCCGACATGCGGAGAGCGTTCGTAACAGTTCGTCAAGTGAGTCCTCGGACGAAGAAATTACGATGGACTTTGGTGCGAGCGACGCCGACAAGAAATCTGACCCTTCCCCACCGCCAAACAGTGGCAGCCACCGTCTCGCGGCACACATGCGCCGTGCCAACGTCGACAAACTGGCTATGCGAGCGGCCTTGACCGCTCACGCGGAGATCACGTCGCTGCTCGCTCGCCGGGTTCACCGCGAATTGATTGACAACGTGCTCCGACGTTGCATTTTCTCCTGCGACACCGCTGTGTCGAGCGTGCCACTCGTTCGTAGCCTCTCGTTGGCCATCATTTTTGCGCCCTTGCTCAGCATGCGTGTCCGGAGAAACGACGCCGCTTTGGCGTTGCGCCAGGGCGTGTCAGGAGCCGCTCGCGACGTCCCTGCGGGACCGTCTTCGCGAGGTCGCCTTGGATCTCCTGAGGACACGTCCAGCTCGGGAACGCATCGACGCCGTGAATCCTTGATTCGAGCCTTACAGCGTCGTGAACGACCGGCGTCGTCCCGCAGCGTCTCTGAACTACCTCATGGCTATCCGGAGCTAGACGACGCACACCGTATCAGTTATCCCGATCCGACGATAGCCCACGCCGCGGACGCGATGACGGCCATTGAGTTGCAGCGATCGAGTCGAAAGAATCCCGCCGCGCAGTTGACTCCACTGGCTGGCTTGCTGGATGAGACTGGCGTGCCAACGCCCCTCGCCCACGTATCCCCTGCGAAAAAGGGAGGAGCAGGACGGGGCCCTCTGCCCATCACGCTGCTCGCGATGTACTGTCGCGTGTTCGCGTCACATCTCACGACTCGCTCCCTGACAAGCACGACGGTGCCGCCAACCACGTCGCTAAGCGACCTGAAATACCACGCCGTCGTCGCCGACCACAACGCGGCGACGTTGCGGTCCAGTAGTAGCGGTGCGGCGAGTGCCGCTGCCCCCAACGTGGCGCGCGACCGGCGCGTTCTAGGCGCGTTGCCTCCCGTGGAATCGCTGCTAGCGTTGCAACGTGTGAACGACTATGGCCACGACAACGTGACGGACTGTCTGAGGCGACAAGGCTTTCTCGGCTCGCTGACGGCATCGCCGGTCCATGCGGTCGCCGCCGTGGATCTATCGATGCCCGGGTGGTCTCCGTTTTGTCATATTGCGGAAATCGCCTTGCGACTGCTCTTCTTACCTACGCTCGATCCGTGTCAAACGGATCGCGAACTGGAAAATCTGGCAGAAAGATGTAAGCGGCTAACTTGGATCACGCCGAAAGCAATCTCAGACGCTTCTCGCGTGGCCCTCGCTAGTCTCCTAACCACCACGGTGCCTAGTGGCGTCTTCACGAATCAAGCGATCAACATGTCTCGTGCCTTCAGTGAAACTCTCGGTCGCAAATTGGCGGACAATGTGGCGTGCGTTCCGACGGTCCAGTCGTCAGCTAGCGGCAGTGGTGTTGTCTCTCCGAAGACGGCCTCGCACCGTGCCGCTCGCATTGCAGCTGCCGCGTTCGATCAAGGAGTTTCCTTTTCCAGTGGCGAGGTCGTGTGTCGCCTCTGGTCATTGATGCGTTCGTCCCGCGAGAGCCTGCTTCAGCGGCCCAAATTGACGACGTTGGATCACGTTGATTCTGATCCCCATGCGGTGGTCGCTCCGCTGTCGATTCTGTCCACTCGTGGGTTGTCCACTTTAGCCGACAGCCTAGATGAAGCCATCGCTCACGTATTGGCTCCCGGCATGACGGGTGTCGTGCCTTCCCACGCCAGTCGCGCCGGGACTCGCCCGGCTCTAGGCGGATGTGGTTCTGGGTGCTTCCTTCTAGGAGGCACCGTGGCGCTTGTTTTAGGCACCATTCACCTCATCGACCACGAGGTGTCGATGGGCTTCCCGCTCTTACAATTCGACTCGGTCACCATCCGCAGCAGGGTCAGCCGCGGAAAAGAGAGCGATAACGCCGTTTCGGAGAAACAAACCCGCTTGTCCACGTCCGCATCTTCTGGCGCGGACATCGGCGAGAGTGACAAGGAGTTGTTCCAATCCATGAAAAGCACTCGATCGCGAGCGGAACAGCTGGCTCACGACGCCAGTCGCAATCCGGATCAAAAGGTGCGCCCATTTTTGGCCAACGTGTCCGATGTCGTGCTCGGCTTGCCGTTACCGTGGCGACGATTTCTGATCGCCTACAGCAGCCGCGGTCTCACGCTGCATCAACTGGAGCGGTACTTTGAAGCCTTCTTCGTCCTATCGCTGTCCTGTTCAACGGCGTCTCCCTCGCCAAGCGTCATCGACGGCCAGACGGATGTCGTACTGCGGACGTTCTTCGCTCAAGCCGCCAAGGGCATAGCTCGCGTCGTACGACAGCTCTGTGCCACGCTCCCGTTTGGATACGAAAGGACATTCTCTCTCAAACTCCGCGATATGGACGTCGCAAGTTGCTTCTCCGGCCTCGTGCCAAGCATGTCGTGGTTGCGAATTGACGCGAAAATTGGGCGCGACGATTCGCGTGACGAGGTCGCCGCTACCGCCGACGAGGTCGTTCGCGTCGCCCTCGGTCAAAAGGACGTGTCTGCCGCTCCTCCTGCCTTGACGATCTGGAGTGGGCTGCTCGACGCAATGGCAGTCGCTACCTCGTTTCCCGAGGGATGCGCTAACTATCTGAGCGTGCAACAGTTTAGCAAGACTGTGACCCCTGTGCAGGAAAGCCCCGTCAGGAACCCCAAACGTCGATCGTCAAACTCCGCAAATGAAACTTTCCGCATCGAATCGGCATCCAACTTTTCACCTTGTGCCGCAATATTTTGTGGTACGTTCTCGCAGTGCGTGAGCTGGCTGACACTTCACGGCATGCACACCAGTCAGTACGGCGCGTTACAAGCTGCGATGTTCTTTGCCTTCAAGCAGTCCTTCCTGCTCGACTTGTCTGGCCAGGCCGCCGCCGCCGTCGCGAGAACCGACGATGCAGCCTCTGCGATGATGATGGAGCAATTTCTAATTGGGGGTTGCTTCGTGCTCGATTTTTTCCAACGGCTGGATGCCGTGGCAACGGGCGCGAGTGGAACTTTCTCGAAGTTGCAGCACATTGCTGCGGCCGCGTCACTGCCATCGAGGAAGTCCCAGCGTCCGGCGAGCGACGTGGCGGCCGCGGATGACAGCGACGATGATGGCGGAAGTGGGATGCTGCCGGACGCGGCGAGGAACCGCCGGACATCCAAGAAGAGCAACTTAAGGACCGCCGCCGCAGCGTCAATTTGGAGCCGTCCATCCGATTTCGCGACCCATCATTTGACGAACGAAGGAGCAGGCCACCGAGAGAAGACGTTCGCCTCCTCGGGTGGTGCGGCGAAACCCCAGCAGGCGGTTCGATTCCCCCCCGTCGTGCATTGCTCCTCCGCTCGCATGCTGGATGACTACTCTTTGGCAAGGATCGCCGCGGTGTTGGTGCATGACGGCACGCTGAGGGCCCAACGCTTGTGTGAGGTTAAGCGGGGGGCCGACATGGGGGGGAGCAGCGACGTGCATATCGTGGACATCATCACCGCCGGGAAGCAACTGGGTCTCACCATGCTGCACGCCGGGTTAACGGCCGAGGAGGCGCATGTGGTGGTGCACATGCTGGGCCTCGACGAGGGATCGTCAATGTGGTGTGACCATGTGCTCATGGGCAAAGGCTTACTCGACGACTCAGCGCCGGCCCCACACGACAATAGCACATTGAATGCCGAACTTGATAGTGATCAAGTCGCGCGACTCATGGTCACAACGCCGGCCCGCCGCGGCCGTGGAAGCTCGGCATGTCTCGCGTCCGCTGGTTGGCGTTTCGCCGAAAACATTGCGCTATTGCAACGCGCGATCCTGCAGCAATACTTTAGCAACCCACTGTGGATCGCCGCCTTGTCTCTCGTCACCGTCTCGTCATGCGTGTCGTGGCTCCAATCATCCCCGGACGCCGCGGTCGACATCGCAGAGCGAGTGGTATCGCCCTTGGCCACCGCGGACATCAGCATAGTCGTTGCCCCTCCGCCAGTCTCGACGGAAGCGGTCGATAAGCCAACCGTGTCACTCGAGGACGTGGTGAGCCCCTTCGAACTACGCGGCTGGTGTGACCGCGTGGATCGACGCACGGGGGCGACATTCGTCGCCTCCACCGACCTCAACGTGGAGGAGGATACGGCCGTCGTGGTGCCTTCACGATGCCAGCTGATGCTACTCGGCTTGGCCCCACCGCCTATCGCGCGTGACCCTGCTGATCCGAACCACGACGACGACGACGATAACGACGAAACCGCCGCCGTGATCGCGTCCAGTGGAGGGAAACGGCAAAGAAAGAGCATGGCAGAACAACTCGTGGGGATCGAAAACGTGACGGCCGCGATGGGCTCAGGCTCGCCGCACTTCGCAAGGGCGTTTCTGTGCGAAGGAGAGCGGCAGCACGCAAGTTTCAAGCAGCTCGTGTTTTGTGGCAGCGCCGAGGACAATGACTGGCTTCACGGTGGGGCACGTGGTCGTTCCAAACGCAAAGCCGTGACCGCTACACGACGCTTCCTCGACGAGGACGAGGAATCTTATGTGCTGTCGCCAAGCATCACGCCCCATCAACCCCCGTCTGCGGGGAGCCGCCGGACGGATGACCCTGCTCTTCTGCTCACGCAAGGGGTCGTGAACTTGTCCACAACCGTGGCGCCACCGCCGGCGACTCGTTCCAACACGGCGACGCCTGATTCGACGTCATCGTGCGTTGCCGATGACTGTCGGCCAGAGGCGTCCCGCAGTCCATTGAGACCAGTTTGGACATTAGTCATCGGTCAAATTTCACGGTGGTTCGACGCCGTTCTAAACACGGACAGCTCGTTGTCGGTGTGGATTGAACAGGCATTGAGTCTAGCCAGGTTTTCCGCGACCACGGCGGCGATGATCGCCGGTGAGAAACAGCTGATTGCTGCAACGAAAGAGAAGCTTTCGACGGCGACCGGTCAACCCTCCTCTGGCATGACATCCATATTTTGCTTTGTGGCACCTGGCGCCACGCAACCTTCGATCTTGGAGTGGTACGTGGAGCACGTTGTCCGCGCCGCTCATCTCAGAGAGGGCGATGCCATGGTACGCGCGTGCCTCGACTTGACCCTCTCTGCGGGACCGCGCCACGGGCGTCGCCTGCAGCCACATCTTTTGTCCGGGGGGGACATTCAAAGTGAATCTAGTTCCTGCCTCGCTCAGTTGTTCGCGGTGCCATCACTGTTGCTCTACGGCACGCAAACCGCCCTCGACGCGCGAAGTCGCGACCTACGCCAACGGCAGGAACTGGTTGACCCGCACCGCACTCCATCCGACGGCGTGGAAGAGAGTTTCATTTCATCCATGTCCAGACTTGGGGAAGTGGAAGGGAACGACAGTGTGAACACGTCGCTGTCATCCATCGGTCGCATCTCTATGGACAGTCTCCCCGACGGAACACGGCGGTCGAGTACGGGTGTTGTGCGGGCGTCTACACCTCCAACGAAAATGAAGCCCAAGCCAGATTGTCTGCGCACGGCAGCGCGGCAGTGGAAGTCCTGCTTGGACGCCTTGTTCGCCGTGATCGGGTTAGTGCTTTCAGAGGGCGTTTCCCGTGGGAGGCTGCCGGTCACCTTGGCGTGGACCGCGGAACTGGACCGCGCAGTGGCGGCCTCCTTTCAGGCGCCGGCCGTCGCTGCGATGACAACGGACGGCGGCGGTGGGGGTTCGGCCGTCAATGATGCCAACGACCAAACGGCGGCGATGGACGAAGACGTCAATGTGCCAGCGTTTCGCGAGCTACACCATCGGCTGCAGGTTTTTCTCGCCGCGTGGGTCGGTTCGCTAGGATTCAGCGTCTCCGACATCGTCCCATTCTTTTTGCGAGTATTTTGTCGAGCCGTTGTGTTTGACGACGCTCAGCGTCGCCTCGCGGACCTATTGCGGGACGCGATTCCGGATAACGGTGACGATGGCGAGCCACCCATCTCGGGTTCGGCCACGCCCCGCGCCGCCGGCGACACCAGCCGAGCATCCTTTCGCAGGTCCGCTCGACAAGCCACGATGATGCTTGACAAACTACTGACGCTACCCCCGGACGTTCAGCAGTCGGTTCACCATTTCACGTCCCCGGTGACAGCTGTGACCTCGCTCTGTTGGCTGTTACAGACGGTTCAATCGCTCGCTCGGCGCGTGCAAGATCGGGTCCATTCTCTGACGGCGGAATCGTTCACGGCGGCATTGGAACGATCACCCAGTGCCACAGGGGGACTCACGCTCACGACGCAGCATACGTTGCACGCTCGGCAAGCTCATCAGCGAATTTTTGCTGACGTCTGCCAACGGGCGGGTAGCCTGACACGGCTGCTCGTCGTGGTGTCCGATGATATCTTTGGCATCGCTGTGTCCACCGGCAAGCGCTATGTGGAACGATCAGCGTTCATCGACGCAATGGGGTTACGTCGCGCGTCGAAAGACACCCCACCATCAACGCAACCGTCCCACGGCTCCGGGCCACCACGTGCTCCACCATCAGTCACGAACGCTTCCTTCACCGGCTCGGAGGCGACGTTGACGGACGGGGACACCTCCGGCGGAGGGTTGGCGACCCTGTTGATCCGGGAGCCCGACGAACACCGCATGCAGCGCCAGGAACAGCCACTCCTTGCGCATGTGTCGGATGAGGCAGCGAGGACGGCATTCTCGTCGCTCCTCGTTCGACGTCTCACAGACTATCTCTCCAACTCGACAGGAGGGCATCATTCGCACGTCACGTCGGACGGTAAGGTGCCGGAGGACGGTTTCGGTGGCTCGGGGCACACGGCAAGTCGAAACACCCCTGTCGCATGTCACGATCCCGCAAAAGATGCGGTGATGGTAGCCTCCACCACCATGCTCGCGGAGTTGGATGCGGCTCGGTTCGTGGACGCATGGATTTCGGAAGCTCGAAGGGAAATTCAAGCCGCCTGGGGTGGTTCCAACGGATGTGGCCTCGACCGCTTCAACGCGTTCGATGTCTTACCCCGCGTCGTTGCCAGCCGAGGCGTGGCGGCCATCATCCATGTCACGGAAGGCCGCTGCTCGCAAAAGGAGCTGTGCCTCTCTCACGAGGTCCTGCGTGTCGCGACGTCGCAGCTGATGCATCACCTGAGGATCCTCTACCCTGGGCATCGTCGGTGTCTCGCGTCTCTGGTGTTGCCCGCAGCGGGCGTTCGCCTGGCTTCCGACCCCTGGGACGGCAAACGACCGGCGAAATCGACGGATCGCTTTCGTGCGGCGTCACCAGCGACGCATCGCAAGCCACCGTCGACCCACCCCGTTGGTGGCGTGATCCCCTCTGTCGCCAACGGAGAGTACGCCGACGACCGCTCAGAGCGGTTACCCGCCGAGGACGACATTTTCAGCGACTTCGCTCTTCAAGGATTTGAAGCCGCGGCTTTCAGTACGCTGTTCAAGCAGCAAGTCTTAGGCCCCGTGCTTCGTGGAGAGGCTTGCCTCGCAGCGGATTCATCCTCGCAGCATCCATCGGCATCAATGACGAATCCGCAGTGGGCCGCCGAAGTGATGCGCCGACAGTCGTCAGTCCGACATTCGGGAGATGAAAGCCATTTTTCCAACTCCAACAACAGCACGACGGACGTGGGCTGGCAGACGCTGCTCATCGAGCGGTGTTTTTGTGCCGTCTCGCTCCACTTATGTCGAGGGGGCACCATTCAGGAATGCCAGGTGGCCATTGACACGGTCGAGGCGGAATGGGTCCCATGGCTGGAAAAGCAATGCGCGTGCTCAGGGATCCTCTATCGCACAGCTGACACCACCACGAGTGAACCGCCGGTGGAGAGGGCAGCGACACCGGTCGGTTCGCGCTTCGCGCGCAACGGCATTTCCATTTTTGTGGCCCAACATTTCGGTGTCCCCGTGCAGAATTTAATGCGCTTCTGTCGACGAGTTGTCAACCTCTGCCACGTGATCCTGGCCTGTCAAGCCAGCGGCCGCGAATCGGAAGTATCTGCATTGATTCGCAAGGACCTCATTCAAGGATTCAGTAAGCCTCTCGTCAAACAGTCGATACTGGCCACGCCGGCCGTTCCTGCTTTTTTACGCCGTGGCCATGTCGCCGCCATGACGCTGGAGTCGACGAAGGGAGCTGCTGCCTTCCCATCCGCCTTCACGTTACTATCTGCGGATGAATCCCTCATCGCCTCCGAGGCCGCTTCCCTTCTCTTCTCGCACGCATCCGCATCGCTTGAACTTCAAAATCTGTTTCTGAGTCTCATTATGTTCATCTGTCGCTTGTTCTCAATCATTTTCAGTCAACCGCAGCCGCAACAGCAAGCCAGCGTATCGACGACGGGCAGCCCAACCGGTGTCGCGAGTACCAGTGCTGCTGGGCACGATCTGCCGTTGCTGGAAACAGTCCTCGGCGCCTTTGACGACAAGGAGACAAACGTGATGCTCTCCAAATTTATGGTGCTTGCCGTTGGCCACCATCCCGCCACGATATTTTCCGAGTTATGTTACTTTTTACTGTGTCGTCTGGTGGTTCCTCTCGCCGAGATGAAAGTCACGCCAGCAAGCGGTGCTACGCCGAAGCGGCCGGTTGGGTCCATAAACCGCCCGTCGTCGCTCAGTGTCGTTGGCAGAAAACCATCATCGACTACGTCGCCGCAAGGCGACGCTTTTTCTGCTCGTCTTTCGACAGCCGCTTCTCCTGGAATGTGCATCATCGTCGCTTGCTTGCCTTGGTCGGCGATGTGCGGCGTGGCTGTTCGCGGGTTTGTCACGCTTCTTTCGCAAAAAACTGTCTTTCTTCGAGAAGGGCACATGCTCAGTTGGTGTCGTTACTTGGACCACGAACTTACCGCCTTGTACGGGGCCGTTAACGCGGGCGGCGGCGGGTCGGGGCCGACATCCGTATCATCGGAACTTTCCGGCTCATCTCCGTCCTCGGTGGATCGAGAGATGCGAGGAGGCCGGCAAGTGACTCCGCCTCGGCTTGACACCAGCCGACTCAAGTCTCCGCTTGCCGATGAGATGCCGCCGGTCACGGGACAGAAATTTCAGGCACCCCATGCCGCCGTCGAATCGCGACTCCCTGGCGTCGCGATCGTGGCGGCGGCGGCTGACTACTTCCCCGATGTCAACGTGGATCCCTGTCATTTTTCGTTCATTGATTGGCGTTTGCGCAACTCCGTGAGCGAGCTGGCGCAACGGGCTTTGGTCTTGGCCACGGCCTTGACTTACGTCCAGGACGCAATCACCGCTGTCAAGCACTCGCTTAGTCACGGAAAGTCATCGGCGCCGAACTCTTCGACATCTTCAACGCCTTCGTCGACGGGAAGTGGGCCGGCGCACATCGTCGCATCGTCTCACACTCGAACCGGTTCAGCAAACGCATCGCCGACGAAGCGGCGGATGAGCGCCCAACAGGCGCCGCAAGCGGCCACGCAACCTATGGCACTGCCTCCGGTGGGGCAAATCAATTTGGAGCGTCTTGTGCTGAGAGAACTGGCCGCGATGGAATATATTTTCGATGTGTTGTCGCGCGCGGCATCAGGTGCTGGCCATGAACTGCACTTGGTGTTCCTCTGGTCCACGACCCTTGCGGATCGTCAGGCGGGCGCCATGGCCCAATCCGGCGACCTCAATCCCGCGAGCCTAAAGGTTCACCGTCGTCGGCTTCATTTCTTCCTCGCGTGCATTTTTCATTATCTTAGCACACGCGTGGCCGAACGGTCGGATGCCGCCATGGCCATGGAGACTGACACGCCACCCGTGTGGCGGCTTCCCTTTGAGCGGGCGCGGCGCCGCAGACTCGTCGTCGTTCCTTCCAACGTCATTGACTGGGCTCTTGGCGGGGCGCCGCCAACGGGTAGCAGTGGATCCCTTGGCGCCAGTCGTCGCGCCGTCGTGTCGTCTTCGACCACCACAATGGTGGATGCACTTCCTGATGCGATGATACTGCGGGCGGAGGAGGGGGCCGCCGTACGCCCCCCGATCTCAGCAACGACTGTCGTCGAAAGCATCGACGTGCCCATCATCGCGGTCCTTCAAGGTTCGCTGAATTTACCACCTCCGGTCGCAAACCAGCCCTCTGGATGGTCGCCGAGTCACTCCAGCCTGACGCCGAACTCGAATCGATCCCCGATCGGAACGGGAGGGTGTCAACCACAACAAGTCACCATCGCCATGCTGAAGGGTCTGCCAGTGCGCTCGTGGCTAGGTCGTGTGAACACTTACCAATATGCAGGAAACCGCCGCAGTCACGGCAAGGGCGACGCCACCGCAGAAGCCGCAATGGACTCCGACGAACTCGCTTCGGTCGCTTCTGACGACGGCGAAGGAAGATCGTACGATAGCAGCGACGAAAACATCTCACCCGTCCGCGGACGCCCGATGGGCAAGAACGACGAGGTGCTACGTTTTTTCGCGTCGGTTCTAGGTGGCTCACTCCTCCGAGACTCGTTGCGGGCCCGACTGTATGGGCACCACTTAGTGGCCATCGGCAGCGGTGCGGCGTTTAGTCGGCGGAGGCAGTGTCGATTGTGGGCGCTAGCCGCGTTGTTGCTCGACGCCGTTCTCATGGCCGTCCGCGATGCGTTACACATGCCCGTGACCGAAAGCATTGCGGGAGGGACATCGTGGCGATCGCTACTCTTACAACACATGATCTCGCATAGGCCGAAACGGAAACCACCTCAGTTTCCCGTCAACCCGTCATTTGGACCGGGTGAATGGGCGAGCGAGGAAGGGCGTCGTCTGGAAGCCAACGTGGATGCCCTTTGGAGGCATCGGGCCGTCGCGGAAGCCGTCATTATGCAAGCCGTTTGGCATCTTACTGTCGGTCAGGTGGCGATGCCGGGCAACGTGGATCGCGCGGTGTTTTCTCGCGAAGTGGCACCCGAGCCACGCCGGGGGGTCGATTCTTCAGACAGCATGAGTGACGCGGACGACCCCCCTCATAAACGACGATCGGGAAGGGCGCCGCGTTCAAATCGGCCCCGCGAGCGACCGGCCACGTGGCGCGCTTCGCCCGCGTCCGCAGACGAGCATCTCGCCCCCTCATCGGTCACGCTCCTGTTTGACTCGGAATCCATCGACGATGATCAGCAGCGGGACGCATTCGTTGAATTTGCGGCCGTAGCCAAGTTCACTGACCTGCATGTGGCCACGTCCACCTTGGGATCGCTACCGCAACCATCGTCGCTCGCTGGCGTCATGAAGCAAGGTCTCAGCCGACTGCCGGTCGTGGCACTGCGATGCCGCACTGCGGCGGGGATTGCCGTTGAACCGCTCTTCCCGGTATCGGGTGCGTCTGTCATCCGGAGGGAAAAGCAAGAGCCGCCGTTGGAAGAACCTGACGACCCGTCGCTTTCCGTTACGGACGACAGCGACGATGTCAGCACGGCCGATGAAGCCGACGTCAGGGCTGACGGTCGACCCACCCTCGGCGCGGCCGGTAAAGGGAAGGGAGCGCGTACCACATTTCACGAAACTGTCGTCATCCCTTCCAAGCGTAGCGCGCACGTTCTGTCGGACCCGACGACTCACGCGGCCGGAAACAAGCGGAAGAAGTCGGGCGATGACGCGAAAAATGCGAACGAGAGAAGCACGTCCCGACGATCGTCCTACTCACTGTTGACGACAATAGACGATCTGGCCGTGGTGGCCGACGAACTCAACGCCGCCTTGGCGCTGCTGTTTCACGCGTCAGATCTCCCCGGCGGCCGGTCGGAAGCGTCCCTCCGATCGGTTCCGCCCGTTCAGTCCGCGCTTACCGCCGGTGGCGCCAGCAGCCCAGGCGGACACAACAACAGCGCCGGCTGGGCGGAAAGCCTTGTACCGTCCGCCAACCGATCGGCTGCCAGTGGACCGGATGGGGAGCCCATGCCGCCGCCGCCTTTGTCACCGAACGTCGAATTGAAGCCGATCTTCGCGACGTACCATCACCTGTCATCGATTACCAGCGTTACAGATGTCACGCCCGCCCGCGAAGCAAGTGTCACTGGTTTCTGGGCGTCACCGTACGCGGCGCTTGCGCTCGGTTGCTCCAAGTTGGTGAGTACCATCCGGGCGGCCGCCGTCAGTCGGGCAGGTCACGTCACCAACAGCAGCGCACGACGGTACCGACCCATGGCCAGCGCCGTCGCGTCGCTCTCGCCGTCGGAGCTAGCGTCCAGTGCGCGCTTCGGCATGCTTCGATCTTCGACGCTAGTCTGCTGTTTTGATGCCCAAACCCAGGCGGTGGGACTCGACGCGCTGCGGAGCCGCATCACCGAAATGATCAATGGTATTCCGACGACATCCGCACGTCCGGTACCCTTGTCACCGGGGGGCACAGCGGCCGTCGAGCCGCCGGCAAAGTCCTTCTGCGACGCTTTGCTTTGCACGTCGCTCGCAGGTGCAAATGACCGACATCTGAACTCACCTGAAGACCGGTACTCGGACCAACAACTTGCAAATTCTTCGGCGATGCCAAATGGCGGAGGCATTTTCTTCCGTTCCGCCGCGTCGCGCGCGGCCGTTCTGCTGAGCAGCAGCGTCGCTCACGTGGCCCCGGTGATGATCAAATTCACCTGTGCGTCGACCGTCGCCGCCGTCATCACTAATCAAGCAGCAATCGCAGACGACGAGTCGGGGAAGACAGCGCAGCTGACAGAGTCCACCGACAGTGCCAGTAGCGGGCTTGGGACTGGGCCCGTGCCCCCGAGTGCCAAGCGGCAGCTCGGCTTACGTCTCATCGCAAAATTACCCTGGCCGGCAAAGACAATTTCCAGGATGCTACAGTTCACGAACGTCCGACTCCGTGAGCTGCGACCAAATCAGCCCGCCGCCACTTTTTCGATGTTGCCACCAGCCGTGTCGTATCCGAACGTGCGCGCTAGTGATGCTGGACAACGTCAACGCGACCACGACGAGGACGATGCTGCGGTCGCGTCACTGGGCTATTTGTTGATCACCGAGGCGCTCACGACGTTACATCTCTCTGGTGCGGTCAATCCTCGAGAAGACAGTATCCGGTTCTTATCGGGATTCTCATTGACGGCTCTTCGTGACCCTGCGATGCAGAACTTAGTGGAACTGGGCAAAGGGGTCGTCTCTCGTCCAGTCACCGATGCCAGATACGCTGCCCAAATTTCGTACTTTCATCGGCAGCGTGTGCAAATGGAAGATTCCATCGTGGTGGCGGCGGCCAGCGCGCTGACCGGGAAGCCATCACCGGAGGGTCGGAGCCGAGTCAACCAAGGAGGTGAGACGCCCGCCGCGGGCTCGATCACGCCGCCCTCCCTGACTATGACGCGATTGTCGCCACATCCTCTTTTGGAGCACTGGCAAGCGCCTGAGTTGTTGCCGATGGTCGCCTTGTTGGAGGATTGCAGCCTCGACGAGGTCGTGCTCGACGTGCTCCGGTGTTTGACAGATGTCGCGATGGAGGAAACCTTCGTTCGCAGCTGCCATGTGTCGCAAGCCGGCGGAACCGTCGCGCGGACCTCACATCCCCACAACCCGCCGTCGGTTCTCGCGCCGTATGTGTTATGGCAAGCGCTACGTATTGCCCGCCGGCAGTTCGAGGCGATGTGTTTCTTTTCCTGGACGTCCTGGGACCAACAGATGGCCAACTTTCACCTCGACATGGGCGAAGTTCGGCATCACTATAAGTCCTTCGTGGTGTCGCAGCCTCTGGCCATTGATCGTACGCCGCGCAAACCGACTCACACGCCACCGAACGCGAACGAAGCCCGGGACGCGACGACGGGCGTCACACAGCAGCAAGCGGCGTGGGTGCTATCACGGTACATCGTGAGCGTGTCGGGGCGCAACGAGGCATTTGGTCCGATGATTGCGAGCGACAAGACACCCGGGAAGACCCAAGGCCCGTCGGCGGCGAGTGGTTTGTCTCGCAGTGGCCTCGACGTGGGTCTCTCAATGCACATGGCCGCCTCGCTGGCCAAGGCAGCAGCTTCCGCCCCGTGCGCGACGACGGCGTCGGACAGGCGCCGAATCTACTACGCATCCGGTCAGCTGAGCCTCGTGCTCGAAATCGCACATCGAGTGTTGCAGGACACGGCGCAACAGCGCAACACGTGGCCGGAAAGCTGGGCCAAGGGCAGTCACGCATTGATGACTCCCCCGTTGGCCCAAAGCCTGTCACTATTGGTGCCGCACGTCGCGAAAGCCATTCAAGATTCGGCAGTTTTGCTCCTCGCCGACGGTGTGCAGCAGCCTGCGGCGTCGGAGTCCCAGTCGTCTGATAGCGTATCGGCGACCTCGCTGAGCTCCAATGCCGGTCTTGGGGGCAGTGGCACAGCGGAAAGGGCGGAGGGCATCACGGCCGACCTGAGCTTATTCTCGCGGCAGTACTTTTCATCGGTCGGTTGTCTGTTAGCTCAGCGCAAATTGATCGCCGCGCAATCATCGCAGCAGCAGCGCGGGAGCGATTCTCGCGGCCCGTTTCCACACGCCAAGTTGCTGTCCAGCGAGGCCCCGGTCTTCAACGACGGTGTCGATGAATATGTGGATCGGCTGCTGGAAGAAGTGCTGGTAGATACGGCGTTCAACTTCAAGTCGGTGGGATCCCACGCACCGTCTCCGCAGATCCAAAACCGCACCCCCGGTTCGTCGGAGGCGAAGCAATCCGCGCTGCCCGCGTTGCGCGAATTGAAGCAGTCCCTACCAACGGGCGGCAGTCCCACGCTGCACGGTAAAAGGGGGAGTGCTGGGTTCGCACCGACGACCTCGAGCGAGAAATCACCGTCCGAGGGCCTGGAGTGCTGTCGCCTTCTCTCGGCGTACGAAGATTCGTTCACTGCCGAGGCGTTTTTCTTCGCCGCGTCCTTGGCATCGCTGCAATCCGCCGTGGCGTCGGATCCCTCCGGCACTCCCATGGCTCGGCCGGTTGATCCCTTCGATCGCATTGCCACGCCGGAACTGACGAGCCAGTGCTCCAACCGGGGCATCCCGGCGCGCCTCCGCGATGTGCTCACGCGGGAATCGTCTCCCACGCCGCCTTCGACGGCTCACGGCACCCTTCCGCCGCCGCTCTCACACATCGATGTGTCCGTCGTCGCGTCCGCCGTTTCGTTGTCGAAGGGGCTGCCTTCGTCGGTAGTGGCCAGCACGCTCATGTCGCTCCGCGCGGCACTCGCGGCGATCGCGCTCATCGCCAATCCAACCTTGGCGACCGCCGCGGTGCTCACGTTGCAACGCGCTGAGATACTCACCAGTCTCGATCGCGCCTCAAATCTCACCAGGGCCAGTGACATGTTGGCGTTCACGGAGCAATACGTGCGCTCGTCCGCCTTCCCATCCTCGCTGCCTTTCCCGCGCATGCATGGACACGAAGTGGCGGATCGGCACTCGAGCACGTCCCTGGCCGCTGGGGCGCTGCAAAGTTTGAAGCTCCTGCTCCGCAAGGCCGTCCAAGCCCCTATTGAAGTGCCCGCGTTAGCTCCTAGCGCGGACGACGCAGAATTGGTCGTCATTCGGCCTCCCCGAGAAGCGGCGACGCCAGCCGTTGCGGAATACGTATTGCACGAGCCGAAACATTCGACAACGCAAACCACGGCCGTGATGCGCGAGCGGACGGCGGCGGCAGGCACGCATGTGCCGCCGCCGTCCCGTTCCACCGCTGCGATCGTTGTGATACCGAGCTCAGCGTATCACGAAAAGCTCGTGACGGAGGGCTGGCTCTACTCCATCGTCGGATCCTTGCTCCACGATGAGGCGACCACCGAGCCGGCGTCGACGTCGTCTGGATCGTTATCGCTCACAGCGGCAGGAGGTGGAAACGACCTGTCGTCGACCGGCGACCCACGGCCACCCGCCGCGAGAACCACATCGCCGCCATCAACCAGCACGTCCGTCGCCCCTTCCGGGTCTGTGCCGATTCAGTTGGACATGTCAGCTGGGAGTACCATGAAAAGCTCGCAAGTCACGTCGATTGGCCGACCACCTGGAGGTAGTTTGAGGTCTAGCATGATGTCGCAGAGTGACTCCAGTTTGTTCGTCGGCGGGCGCCTGCCACATGGCACGCTGGCGACAGGAACAGGACCCAGTCCACCGCCGATGGGAGCGTCGTCGTTGCTCAACAGTATGCGCTCTTCTCAGCAGGCGGATCAGTCATTAAATTCCAGCGGCTATCGCGCTGGTCTGCGGTCTGGCGCCCACTTTCTAACGTGGGTGAACTCCGACGCTGAGGAGCATACCGTTGCGATGCGGCAGGCGAAGGCTCGCGTGAGCCCATCGACCGATGCGAGCGACCCTAAGGGCGGCATCGGTCGCAACGCGCCAACGACGATGGCGGTGACGTTGGAATCGGGCCTCTTGGCCCTTTCGGCCTTGGTGCAGTTCCACGCTCGATATCCCACCGAACGAGCCGACGAAAGCTCCCTGTTGTCGTCATCGCAGATTATCGGCGAAGGAAGCAACGGCGGGGTCTTCCAGCAGACTGTCGGCGGCACCGTGCTTCCCAACGGCAAGGTCATTCCGGTTAGCCCAGAGCAGCTGTTCCGACGCGTCGTTTGCACGCTGCGCGACTTCGTCTCCGCCACGCGAGCGACGCACTACGTCGATGTGGCCACTGCTTGGGGATCCAGTCAACCGAGCTCGGCGAATGGCAACTTTTTCGGCATCAACCTCATTGACCTTACTCAGTCGTCCGGGTCGCCGTCCGCCAGCTCGTCTGAAGCGGCGTGGCTGGCCGCCGCCAACGTGCTGATCGGGGCGCCCCTCAAGCCCCTGTGCGCCGCCGCAGGTGGCGGCAGCAAGGATGCCTTGGCCAAGCTCGTTCAGCAACGGTTGTCGTTGACCAATGTCAGTGTGAGCAGCCTCGGCGCGTCGTCGTCCGCGGGGCCGTCGACGCCTTCGTCGCCGAACGGCGGCTCGAACGTGTCCACGACGTTCTTTTCAATGTTTTTCCCGCTTCCGGGTGCCGTTCCCATCGCGTGCTTGGCCGCCATGCCATGGCAGGGAAAGCCTCGCGGCTCCTGCCTGGCGTCGCAGCTCGAATGCGTGACGGTACTCACGTGGCTCAACAGCATTGACCATGTGGTGTTCGTCGATGATGAAATGCCGATGCAAGCAACGGTGGAACCAAAGCCAGACTCATCGAAGCAAACCGCCACCATGAAGGGGACCGTCAAAGAACCCGTCAACAGCGACCTGCCGCTGCCCTTCGACAAGCTCGTGATGGACGCTGCCATCTTGTCGCGGCCGATAGGGACGACGACCAAGCCGTCGTCTTCCAAGCCTCCTGCTACGTCGGTCACGGACGGCTACTGGTTCCATTTTTTGCGTTTTCTGTTACTTTCGTGTGGCGGTCACGGATATTGCACTCGGCGGTTGAAGTCATCAGTGCAGAAGGGAAACCTTCGAGATCAACCTCCCCCTGTCACCGCGCCACCGCGGCCGACGGCCTTCACCGCGCCGGCACTATCGGCCGCCGGGGTGACGCGGCGCCTGTCGGCTGGCGGCTTGGCCCTCATGAAGGTGGAGTCCGCCTCCGTGATGATCCCCTTTGTCCCTGGGGACGAACAAAGGCGGGGCGGGGGCCAAGACGCAAGGGCGGCAGGGGACAACCCCCTTTCCAGAAAGCGTCCCAGCCGCGCCGCTGTCCTTGCGCGCGGTCGACACCGGTTCGCCGTCTTGTTCCGTGTCATTTTGTCGCGCCGCCTGGCGACGGCCAGTGGCCACGTGCGGCTCATCGGCTCTTTGCGATGTGATGGTCACGCCGTTCCGACTCAGAGCGAGCTTGCAGTCACGCGGCGAGCGGCGCTGTCGTGGGGCGACGCCGTCGCTCGGGTGGCGTGGCGCGGCTTTTCGGAAAGAATGCTCCCCGAATTGGCTATGCTGGTTCCAGAGTGGGCCCCCTCTGTTTCACGTGACGGGCCATTGCCGCCACGGCCGCCAGTCCCCACGCAAGCCGCCACGAGCCGCGCGGGAACAGGGGCAAGCCTACGAAGTATTGCCGGTCGCCATCAAGTCATGACCGCAGGTGACGCCGCTGGTGATGCCGCAGAGTCGCCGCCGCGGCAACGTGTGCGGGCCACGCACATGGGGCAATTTGGTCACCTGGTGGATGTCGTGCTGAAAAACACGCAGCGCGTGGTGAATCGTGTCGCACCCAGCGCCCTTCCGCGTCACTCGGCGTCTCCTGCGAGGGTTGTGCTGCCTGCGGTGGTGCAGGATGTCGTCTTCTTGACCCTGTTGAAGTCCCTCATGTTCATCGTCAGGGGCCATGCGGGACCGGACTACGCTGCGCTTGCCGCGGCCTTGGCGTCTCGTACGGCCACACGGCGGTGGATGTCGCTCATTGGCGACGCGCGACGCCCGTCATCTTCTCAGTTCTCCAACGATGGCGGCTTCGATGCCACTCCGCCGGATCTTCAGGTGCCCGTCCTCGTGGCCATGGAATCGACCATGCAGCATCGACAAGTCGAGGTTCATGTCTTACGAGGGGATTCGCAGCCATCCCCTGTTCACCTTGAGGGCAGGGGGGCCCATTGCTATGAGCACGTCGGTCGTGACTGTGGCGACTTGTTTCAATTTTTGTTCATCGAGTTGCAGGAGCTGCCGCGGCAAGCAGACGATGCGGCCTCACGGAACCTCGCCGTCATCGTCGCAAACGGCCTTGCCTTTGAGTATCTCCAGGGCGTGATGGCTGAGCTCAACAGCGCCGAGGCCCCAACCATCGCCGGCGCGGAAGGTGGCGCCCAAGGTGCGGCTCAACTCGCCGTGCGGTATTGGGGTGGCATCGCCAACACCGCAGCTGTGTTGGAGATCGCCATCTTGTCCATCGCCGCCGCGTTCGAAGACCTGCTTGGCGCCGCGCAAGCTTCACCGTCGCCACCCACGGCCACGATGCCTTCGGTATCACACACAAAGTGCTGCCATACCGCGCTGTACCGTGTTCACGACAAGGGAAAGTATGCGCCTGCTTCGTCGTCGTCGCTCCCCGTGGGAAGCATGTCTGGGTACTCCGAGACCATGGACTTGTTGACGGTGGCACCGCCGGCGGTAGCCGCCGTTCTGTGGACCCAGGCCATGTACGCCCTCGTCCTCGCCGTGCGGAATCCAGACGAGGACGATCCTTGCGATTCACCAACAACTCGCCGTGGTGCGTCCACCGTCATGACTCGCGTGGTGGAAGCTCCTGGCAGTCCGATCGACAATGTGCCGATGATTCGTAAGTCAACGATGCCGCCCCCCGCGCTCACGGCATCTCCAGATGTGGTCAATCAACCGGCAACCTCCGAAATCACAGGAGCGAAAAACACCACTGTGCCGACCTCACCGACACTGGAAGGATCGGTCAATCAGCCCCTGACGTCGCTTTTCAGTAGCTCCACGCTCGAAACAGTCAGGCACGCCACGCAAACCGCCCACGCAGCAGCAGGGATGCCATCCTCACGGCCTCCACTGCCGATGGTGCCTAGCTTCGCGCCGGTGGTCGTCGCCAGCGAGCGACAGCACGTTGCATCGACGAGTAGCGGGCCCGTCGATCTGCTCAAGGCCCAACAGCTGAACATTGATCACGTGATGATCTGCTTGGTGCCGCCTGTTTTGACAGACAGTTCCCTCGAGGCCATTGTGGCGATGTTTGGCGCAACGGGCGGTGGCAACACAAACGACGCCGCGGCGTCGCCCACCGTTGCAGTTGGCGGGGGGACCAGCAACCTCGGGCTCCCACCGACCGCCCCCAAGGCGCAGCACAGTTCGGGAAAATATGGATCGTTTCACGGAGTGCCGGTCGGATTTCCGGCTCTGCGCAACTTAGTGTTCCTCGTCGCCCGAAAAGTGCACCAGTCAAGGACAAGCAAGGTGATGCACTTTGCCCGGGATTTAGCCTCCGTCTCCTGCGATTCACGAAGCGACACATCGTCCCACAGTATGATGGGGTCCGCCACGACCGGCAATTGGCTCGACTCCGTGAGCGGCGCGATCGACTTTACATCATCCCGGCGTTGCGTCGAAGCCGCGCGTGTTTGGGTCACTTGCTTTCACCAAGTGCTCACGAGCGAAGACGCTTCGACACGGTTGGAGCACGTGCCGGATCGCACTGCCGGTAGCTTTGTCAGCACGCCTAGCTTCCAACTAAATAACGACGACGGGCTCGACATGGCGATACCACGGCATGCCGCCGTGCCGAGCCCCACTTCGATGGCAACCCCGCGTTTGTTCACCGACGTCAAGAGACAGATGCGTCTCGGTCGCCTACACGAATCGCATCGTTTCTTGAAGGTCGCCGCGGAAACCACGGCCGCCTACATGACCTATCGAACCGCGGTCCTAGCGGTGAACGGTGCGCAGCGAGGCCAATGCACCGCCGCGTCACAGATCGCGGCACTCGTCTCGCACTCACGCGCGTGGTCCGCACGCCAGTCGCAACCGCCCGCCAACTCCGCGGTCGTCACCTTTCCGCCGCCGCAGCACCCAACCACTCATTTCGGTTCCAGTCTAAGTGTCGCAGGAGGGGCCGCGGCGGCGAGCGGCGGCGGCATGGTGGAGCGGTTCGCGTCGTCCAGCCAGAGCAATTGGACCCTGTCATCGGGTTCGCCTTCGGTCGGAGACGTGGCGTCCATGCTGCAAGCATCCGGCAGTGGATCCGAATTTCTCCGCGAGGGCGGCGCCAAGAATCGTTCTGCCGGCAACGGCAAGGCCGCGGGACGCGTTCCGATTCTCGATTCGAGCGATGTGTCGGCTTCCACCCTGGCGCTGATGCTTGACTCAGCAACGGGCGCCGACGGGGCTGGCATCGACGATGTCGACGATGTGCTGCCGTACGATGACGACGACGAGAATCCCGACCTCCTGCTAGACGAAGGCGAAGAAGAGGAGGAGGAGGACCCGAACCTCCACGACACAGCGGACGGGGCGCAACGCGGATCGGGCAACGGGGAAACTGGCGATGCTGCGGAGACCAGCGCCGAGGGGGTCGACCCTAACGGCGCAGAGTACGGGCCGACCAACCGTCGCACGAACGGGAAGAATCGCCGCGAGCCACAGAGCCGTCGCCGGTCGCCGGCCGATGATGCCGTACCCAACGCACGTGTGGTCGATCATGCCGCCAAGTGGTGGAAGCAGTTGGCATTTGCAGTCGCGCGCATTGCCCTCGACTAACTCTTATCTGTGACTCGGTATCCGTATTGCGTTTACCCCCCCCGACATTGAACACTTGACGTATAGCCCTTGCGTGCGGTGGGTCGCTGTGTGCTGACACGAGTGGGAGTTGATCGGCCGTATTCCAAATAACGCAAAAACGGTATTTTCACGGGT